>Ga0268266_10002919_pt1 | contig 17681 bp, 16 predicted proteins | sample KBSS13metaG_FD_190356 | JGI IMG/M metagenome (GOLD analysis project Ga0268266, IMG submission 190356) | Switchgrass rhizosphere microbial communities from Kellogg Biological Station, Michigan, USA - KBS S1-3 metaG (SPAdes) (version 2) | ecosystem: Host-associated > Plants > Roots > Rhizosphere...
GCTTGCGAACAGCGCGCACCGCTGAATCGGGCGTGGCGTCGGTCGAGGCGATGATGAACTCGATTTCCTTGTCGCCGACCTTCTTGCCGAGCGTATTGATCGCCGTCTGGTGGCCGCGTATCCCGTCCTCGCCGAGCACCGTGTAGGTGCCTTCGAGCGTCGCGGTGACGCCGACCTTTATCTTCTCCTGGGCCAAGGCGGCGCCGGAAAGCAACAGGCTGCTCAGCGCGACAAGTCCCGCACAGCTTCTAAACATCGAACCCCTCCCTTGTATCGCCAGTTTTTAGGTCGTTCCGAATCGCGATGCGGCCGATACCGATTGCGTACCGCGCAGCCGGAATGCATTGCGACAGGGATCGCCGGGGCGGAAGCTAACCGATGACTGGGGCGGCGCACGCAACTTCACCTGCTGCAACTTGACCGGTAGTCTCATTTTGCATGTTGCGCCGCGACGAGGTTCGCGGCGATGTGAGAACCGCGATTCCAGAATGTTGAACCTGCGGACGAAGCAATAAGCCCCTGATTTCACTCGCGGGCGCTGCAGGACTTGAACCGCGGCCGGAACGCCGGTTGAGATGCTGGCTGAAACTCCGCCAGCGGAATCGCAGAGGCATCTTCATGTCGTATTTGCAAAGGACGAGACGCCGATTCATCCTGCGAGGCCGCGGTGCGAACCGCGTGATCGCAGGGATTTTTCAGGCAGCATTGCTGACCTGGTGTGCCGTTGCCATGGCCGCGGCGGGCACCGATCTCTATCGCACCAAGGTCACCGTGACGGGCCAAGGCGAAGCGAACCGCGTGACCGGCTTTGCCGCGGGTCTGGAGGACGTCCTGATCAAGGCATCCGGCGCACAGAAACTCAGTGGCGACCGGCGGTTGGCCGCGTACAAGGCGAAGGCCAGGGATTACGTCAGGTCATTCAGCTATCGCGATCAGTTCTTTGGCAAACCCATTCGCGACGAGCAGGGCACCCGCGACCGGCCCTTCGATCTCACGGTGGAGTTTGAGGAAGGCAGGATCGACGACCTTCTCAAGACGCTTGGCCTCAAGCCCTGGCTTTCACCTCGCCCGCGCCTTGCCGTCTTTGTCGAGATGGAGCAAGGCGCGAAGAACTATATCGTGACGACGGATGGATCCCAGTCCGACTTGCAACGCGACGCGCTGCTCGCCGCGGCGGACAAGCGTGGCATGGACATTGTGCTGCCCGGCACGGCGGCGCTGGCGAAATCGAACATTTCCGGCGCGGAGCCCAGGGCGCCGTCTTTCCCGGCGCTGACGCCGCTAGCGACGGAGTTGGGCGGCGAAGTCGTTTTGGTCGGACGATTGGTCTGGGATGACCGGGATCTCGGCTGGGCCACGCAGTGGCAGATGGACTGGCGCGGCCAGACGCACCGCTGGCAAATGCGCGGCGTCACGTTCGATGAAACCTTTCGACGCGGCATCGGCGGCGCAGCGCAGATCCTGTCAGGTAATGGCGATCCGGTAGCGAGATCGTCGTCGGCGGGAGAAAATAGGCTTCATTGATTTTCCCACCGCGTCTGGTCACACGCTGCCGGTGTGAAGGCCTTCGTCGCGGAATCCTGTCGGGATTGTAATGATCCGCTCGCGCATTCGTGTGCGGCCAGGCGGCGCGCAATGCCTAGCTTTCAGTGCAGGTCATCGCAACACGTGGAGTGGCCCATGAAACCCGCTTTATTTCTCTTGTTCGCCGCCTGCCTTGCGTTCTCGCAAGCCGCGTTTGCCCGTGGTGGTATGGGATCGCACATGTCGATGTCGGGCGGCGGAGCGCTCGGCACCAGCGGTGCCGCACCGGGGACGAATTCTTCGGGCACCGCGCTGCCATCCGGCGTCGGCGGCCATGTGATGAAGGGGCCGTTACTTGGTACGGACCCCACCATCGACAAGGAAGACGCGCGGCTCCAGAAGATGCTCGAAGGATCAATCTGCCGCGGCTGTTGAGGTGGGGCGCCAAGGTGCCAGCTTCCGAACGCCTTGCGGCCTGAGACAATTCCGGGTAAGTTCATTCGGCGTTCCACAGAGGTTGTATATTTTCGTCCACCTGCGGGAGGACATCTTGGGCACGTTCAAAGTCACAGACTTGATGATCAAGGTGTTGCCGCAGGGGCCAGGTTGCTTCTTCGGCCCCTCTGCCGGTTGTGGTCCCTGTACAGAGGGGCTATCCGCTTGCCACCCCTCCTGTGGAGATAATGTCAGCTGCGCCTGCAGCTGCACGAACGGCTGCAGCGGCACCTGCACCGGTGGATGCTCGGGCCCCAGCTGCGGCGCCTGCACCAACGGATGCACTTGTAGCGCGGGTTGCAGCAGCCCTACGTGTGGCTGTAGCGGATGCAGCGGTGGATGCACGTGCAGCGGATGCACGTGTAGCCACGTCTCGCACCTTCCGCTCGCCCGAGCTGCGCAAGCGCCTGAAGAGCGTGTGGCAGAGCTCTCGGTGTTGAAAGAACAACTCAAGCAGCAGCTCGCCGACGTGGAGCAGCAGCACAGCGCCGCAGAGGAAAGTCTGCGCCCCCAGACTATTGCCCAGGTGGATGAGCTGCAAAAGAAGCTTGAGGCGGCTCTTGACGAATTGAAGGCTCGGCGAACGGAGTTGGAGCAGAGGAACCCGCCATCCGCGTAAGCGGCATGACGGAGCACGCAAAGGCGGTCGATCCGCGATGAGCGATGTTGCGTTGAAGAACGTTTTGGGCGCGGAGTTTCGCGCGCATCCGGCATACCACCTCACTTTGTTCGATCGCCTTCCGGCCGAACAACAGGAGCTCCTGAAAGACCTCACGAAAGACCCTGACTTCTATGGCGTGCTGCTACCCAGGGAAGGCAATACGCGGAATATGAAGTCGGTGTGCAGGGACACCGCGCTTCTCTTTCTGACTTTGAACCAACCGGGGCCTTTGCCGGCTTATGTGCGGACGTCATTGGGGGAGACGTGCAACCAGGCGGTCGCCGAATTGGTTCTGGACGGGGTGCTTGAGATTGCATCCGAGGGCGGTTTTGTTTGCGGCCCGGCCGCCTATGATTTGATTTATGGCGAGCCGCCGCGCGCAGAGGCAAAAGGGACTCTGGAGTATCTGGCGCAGGCTGCGCTCGAGTATGCTCAGGCGCTCGACATCGCCGATAGCGCCAGGCTTTCCGCCCGATTGTATTTTTACAATCGCTGGCCTCTCACCGTGCGATGGCGGAGCCGAGTTCCGGATAAGGAGGCAGCTGCAGCGTTTCTCGGGATAGGAAGCGGGGGGGCGAACCGGCGTTTGCTCGAACGCCGGTTCAAGATGGTTAGTCTGCCTCCGACGTTCGACGCATGGTTTATGTTCTCTTCGCGAGCAGACCAGCCGCCAAACACGGCAGCGCGGCGCTTCAAGCTCTATGTGAGCCCGCAACCTGAATTCGTGCAAGACGCGTTCAAGGCTGTGACGCAGGTTCTGATGGAGAGTCCGGCCCACCATTTCAAGGTGGGAAATAACGCGTCCGGGCTGCTGCGCCCGGACAAGATTGTCATCTACATCCATAACTTCGAGGCGCTGCAGGAAACAGCCAAAGAAATTCGGAGGCGTCTCTCGGGGTGCCCGGCTCAGGGCGTCCCGTTCACTGCCGCGATCAACAACGATGACGGGTTGGTCTCCTGGGGTATCGATCCGCTAGCGGAGAGGGTCGCGCTCGCCTGGCAGGAGCGTGAGAGTTGGCGCTTATGGGTGACCAACCGTCTTGCGACCGCGCTCTTGGCGGCCAAGGGGACGCAAACGGCCGGGCTTCAGCCCTGGCGGTATGCGTTGGAGCGCCTCCGTCTGGATAATATCGATACCGCGACGTGGACGCCGCTGGCTTCATTCGGGCAGATGGCAATGACGGAAGGATAACCGTGGCTATTACGGATCCCATGGTTTTGCCGGCGGACCTGCTTCTGGTCCCGGTCGAGGACCTTGCCGACAGCGTGCGGCGCCAGATTGTGGCCGAGGACGGCGGCTACGCCTTGACGCGTCCAAATTCCCGAACCCCATCGCGGATCATCGATGCGCAAGCCGCCGAGTTGCTGAAAGAGTTCCGAGACCCGGCAACGATCGTGCAGGCGGTGGTTCGGTATAGCCGCGAAAAGAACATCGATCCGGAACAAACACTGGAAGAAGCCTACCCGATGCTCGAGCGACTGGCGCGCGAGCGCTTGCTCGTGCCAGCGGATTCCGAGGAGGCGCGAAAGATTCAGCCCTCCCTTGAAGCCGGAGCCAGCTTTGCGGGGGTGGAGGTGGTCCGATGCGTTCAGGCGCTTGAGGACACAGAACTCTATCAGGTGAAAACCACCGATGGCCAAACCGGCGCGCTGAAGATGCTGCGGCCTGAAGCGCGCGCGGAATTGGCGCGGATGTTTGATAGAGAAGCTGCGATACTCGAGCGGCTGGACGGCAATGTCAGCCCAAAGCTGCTGCAGAGCGGGACGGAGGAGGGGCGACCCTATCTGCTGTGCGAATGGTGCTCTGGCGCTCAGTGCTCATCGACTGCGGCTGAGTTGCGACGCCCTGGGGTGGTCGAAGGAACGCGGCGTCTGCTAGGGCTTTGCGGGGCAATCCTTGATGCGTATGCGCAGCTTCATGAACGGAGCGTGATCCATTCCGACATCCATCCCGGGAATCTTCTGGTAGACGACGGCCGGGTGAAGATCATCGATTTTGGACTGGCGCGAGTTGCCGGCGTCGAAAACGAATTTCGGCGCGCGCGGAGAGGAGGCATCGGCTACTTCTTCGAGCCGGAATACGCGAAGGCGGCGGTCGCCGGAAAGGCGCCGCCTCATTCGAGTGCGCTCGGGGAGCAGTACGCGCTCGGCGCATTGATCTACTTTCTTATGATCGGCAAACATTATTTGGACTTCTCCGCTGAGAAGAAGGAAATGTTCCGGCAAATCGTGGACGAGCCGCCGCTGGCGTTTGCAAAGCATGGCGTGGAGGCGTGGCCGGAGTTGGAGAAGGTCCTTGCAACGGCCCTGAGCAAGAACCCCTCGCAGCGATTTCCCTCGGTGGCAGCTTTTGCGGAGAGGCTGAAAGCTGTTGCTGTGCCGGAAGCGACGAGTCGCCCGGACTCCCATATCACGATGGCGCCGGCCGACTACTCGGATGCAAAGCGCATGCTGCACAGCATGCTGACACGGCTGAATCCGGAAGGCCCATTGTTTGCGTCGGGCTTGAATTCGGCGCCCAGAGTTTCGGTCACATACGGTTCGGCCGGCATCGCCTACGCACTTTACCGAATAGCTTGCGCGCGGGAGGACGCTCAGCTGCTTGCGCTCGCGGATCTCTGGGCGATGCGAGCGGAGCGGGACATCGGACCGGAGGATGCATTCTACAGCAAGGACATCGACATCACGCCGGAGGTTGTCGGACGCGTTTCACCGTATCACACGGCCAGCGGGGTCCATCTTGTTCAGGGCCTGATTGCCCAGGCGATGGGAGACATCTCTTCCCAGCAGACCGCAGTGGACAAATTTATGGCCGCGGCCACGGCGGCCCCCTGTGAGAACCTCGACCTCACGCTCGGACGATCGGGGACCCTGCTTGGAGCCGGACTGCTGCTGGATGCTGTTTCGGGGACCACATTCGTCAACGCCGAAGCGCTGCGGAAATTCGGCGATCAGGTGCTGCACGGCTTATGGGACAGGATTCAGGAATTCGCGCCGATTCGGGAATGCCGCGAGATCTCGTATTCCGGGGTGGCGCACGGCTGGGCAGGACTGCTCTATGCCACGATGACCTGGTGCCGTTCCTCGGGGGCCCCGTTGCCTGCCGAGCTGGGAGAGCGCCTGGACCAGCTCGCCCGGCTTGCGGATCATTCAGGGCGACGCGCACGCTGGAGTTGGCGCATCCGCGGGCGCCATCGCGAGCAGGACGGGGCTTACTTGCCTAGCTGGTGCAACGGGAGCGCCGGTTTCGTTCATCTTTGGACGGCGGCGCACCAAATGCTGGGAGCCGAGGAATACGGCGTGCTCGCGGAAAGAGTCGGCCTTGACGCGTGGGAGTCCGAGAACTCCATCGGCAGCCTGTGCTGTGGTTTTGCAGGACAGGCCTATGCATTGCTCAATCTGTACAAGCGCACGGACGACAAGACATGGCTGCATCGGGCGCGAGCGCAGGCGCAGAGAGCGGCGCGCTCGATGCTGGCGACGTCGACCGGCGAAGGCAACGAGCGGATGGACAGCTTGTACAAGGGCGGGCTGGGCGTGGCGGTGCTGGCGGCGGATCTCGAGAAACCGGAGTTCGCGGCAATGCCCTTCTTTGAAAGGGAGGCGTGAAAGTTCATCAGGCATACGCGCGACGAGAGTTTTGCAAAGTCGGAGATCCATGATTCTCTGGGGGCGGAGGCCCGCCGGGTTTTCGTTCCGGTTCGACTGCGTTTGTTGCGTTTTGATGAGGTCGTTTCTGGTGCGGCTGCCCGGTTCGCGGTTCGGACGATGCGCGATCGCCCTCTGGCTCTTTAGCTGATCGCCTATGCGATCACATACGAAGTTTGCCCTCCGCAGCAGGGTGAGTCCTGCAAGGCTGGAGAGTGTCGGCCTCTTGCACTTGCTAGCGGCGACAGCTCGCTTGCAATGTTTAGTAAATCGTGTTTCACTAAACAAATCGAGCTTCGCCGGTCCTCAAGAATCCGGGAAAGCGCGAGGAAACGAAGTTTAGCGAATCAAGCCATCACGGACTGTGTCGCGCCGCTCGAAGCATCGAGCGGGCAGGAACGCCGCGCCATGTCGATGGCCGGCCCAACGGAGGGAAATGCGCATGAACCATCGTATGAAGGCGCTTTTTGCTGCAGGCGGCGCTCTCGCCGCTGCGGTCGGCATCGGAGCGATGACCACGCCCGCGCACGCGCAGGGCAAGACGATCACGCTGTGCTGGGCCGCATGGGACCCGGCCAACGCGCTGGTCGAACTGTCGAAGGACTTCACCGCCAAGAGCGGGATCGGCATGAAGTTCGAGTTCGTGCCGTGGACCAACTACGCCGACCGCTTCCTGAACGAACTGAACTCGCGTGGTTCGCTGTGCGATCTTATCATCGGTGATTCGCAGTGGATCGGCGGCGCCGCCGAGAACGGCCAGTACGTCAAGCTGAACGACTTCTTCAAGAAGGAAGGCATCAGCATGGACGACTACATGCCGGCCACCGTGGTCGGCTATTCGCAGTGGCCGAAGAACACGCCGAATTACTGGGCGTTGCCGGCGATGGGCGACGCGGTGGGCTGGACCTATCGGAAGGACTGGTTCGCGCGGCCCGACGTGCAGAAGGACTTCAAGGCCAAATATGACCGTGATCTCGCTGTGCCGAAAACGCTCGATGAACTCCGCGACATCGCGAAGTTCTTCCAGGGCCGTGAGATCGACGGCAAGAAGGTTTATGGTGCATCGATCTATACCGAGCGCGGCTCGGAAGGCATCACCATGGGCGTCTCGAACTATCTCTACGACTACGGCTTCAAGTACCAGGATCCCAACAAGCCCTATGCGATGGATGGGTTCGTCAACTCGCCGGGCGCCGTCAAAGGGCTCGAGGCCTACAAGGAACTCTACAAGTGCTGCACGCCTCCCGGTGCCTCCAACTCCTACATGTCGGAAGGTCTTGATGCTTTCAAGTCCGGCCAGGTGGCGCTGCAGATGAACTTCTTCGCCTTCTTCCCCGGCCTCTACAAGGATCCGAACGTCGGCGGCGACAAGATCGGCTTCTTCTCCAATCCCGCTGCCACCACCCAGGCCACCCAGCTCGGCGGGCAGGGCATCTCCGTGGTTTCCTATTCCAAGAACCAGGGCGAAGCGCTGCAATACATCAAGTGGTTCTCCGGCGGCGACGTGCAGAAGAAGTGGTGGGCGCTGGGCGGCTATTCCTGCGCCAAGTCGGTGCTGAACGACCCGGGCTTCCCGGACAGCGCCCCCTTCGCCAAGGAGTTCCTGAAGTCGATGGGCATGGTGGTCGACTTCTGGGCCGAGCCCTCCTACGCGCAGCTCCTGCAAGCCGAACAGAAGCGCGTGCATGACTACGTGGTCGCCGACAAGGGCACCGCGCAGGAAGCGCTCGACGGGCTGGTCAAAGATTGGAAAGCCATCTTCAAGGAAGAGGGCAAGAAGTTCTAGGATAGCGGCCTGGAGCGCGGTTCGTCAGCGCTCCAGGCATTCCTTTCGGAAAACGCGGACCTTTTTTCGAAGCCGGCCATCGCAGTGCATCAGGACCAGCCGACGCCATGAATGATTTGAGTGCCCCATCGCGGATCACCTACGGCGCTGTGCTGGTCCAGCCTGCGGTCGTGCGCCGCATTCGGGGGCTATCCGACAAGGCTCTCGCGTGGCTCTTCATCACCCCGACGATGGTGCTGCTGCTGGCGATCAACATCTTCCCGCTGGTCTGGACCATCTATCTGTCCTTCACCAACTATCGGGCCAACCGGGCCAATGCCCCGGTGAAGTGGCTGGGGATCGATTGGTACCAGACGATCCTGACAGATCCGGACATCTGGGCGGCGATGCAGGTGACGGCGCATTTCGTGTTCTGGACCGTCGTCATCGAGACCGTGCTCGGATTTGGCCTCGCCTTCCTGATCGACAAGAAATTCCGCGGCCACGGCGTCTGGACCACGATCATCCTGCTGCCAATGATGCTTTCGCCGGCCGTCGTCGGCAATTTCTGGACGTTCCTCTATCAGCCGCAAATCGGCCTCTTCAACTATGTGGTCGCCTTCATCACCGGCCGCCCGGCATCGTCGTTCCAGATGCTGGGCGACGTGACGCTCAGTCCTTGGGCGATCGTCATCGTCGACGCCTGGATGTGGACGCCCTATGTGATGCTGATCTGCCTTGCCGGCCTGCGATCGATCCCGGATTACATCTATGAGGCGGCGGAAGTCGACCGCGCCTCGAAATGGCGGCAGTTCTGGTCGATCACGCTGCCGATGGCGCTGCCATTCATCATGCTCGCGGTGCTGTTCCGCGGCATAGAGAACTTCAAGATGTTCGACATGGTCAACCTGCTCACCGGGGGCGGGCCTGGGTCGACCACGGAGGTGGCCTCGATCACGCTCAAGCGCGCGGCGTTCGAGAGCTGGCGGACCGGTTATTCCTCGGCCTTCGCGATTATCCTGTTCGTGACGGTGTTTGGCCTCGCCAACATCTATGTCAAGGCGCTGAACCGGGTGAAGAACCGATGAGCATCGCCAACACAGCCCATTCCGTCGTCGAACCATCGTCCAATACAAGGCGATTGGCGGGTTCGCTCGTGGTTCTCTATGCCGTAGTCTCGATGATTCCGTTGGTCTGGATCGTTCTCACCTCGTTCAAGTCGCCGGACGATGCGATCTCCTATCCGCCCAAAATCGTCTTCACGCCGTCGCTCGAAGGTTTCTGCAATCTCTTCACCACGCGATCGCGCCAGACGCCGGAATTCATTCGCTCGCTCGGACCGTCGCAGGGGCTTTGCGAGGAAATTGCGCGCAGTCGCAATATGGTCGTCGCCGGACCGTCCAACTATGTTCCGCGTTTCGTCAATTCGCTGATCATCGCCTTTGGCTCGACCGTGCTCGCGGTCGCCCTGGGCACATTGTCGGCCTACGGGTTCTCGCGGTTCCGCGTGCCCTTGAAGGACGACTTGCTGTTCTTCATCCTGTCGACACGGATGATGCCGCCGATCGCGGTCGCGATCCCGATCTATCTGATGTACCGCACCATCGGACTGTCGGACACAAGGCTAGGCATGATCCTGCTCTACACCTCGGTGAACGTCTCGCTCGCTGTTTGGCTGCTGAAAGGTTTCATCGACGAGATCCCGCGCGAATACGAGGAAGCGGCCATGATCGACGGCTATACCCGCTTTCAGGCCTTCGTGAAGGTGGTGCTACCGCAGGCAACAACCGGAATCGCGGCAACCGCGATCTTCTGCCTGATCTTCGCCTGGAACGAATACGCCTTCGCGGTGCTTTTGACCTCCGGCAATGCGCAGACGGCGCCACCCTTCATTCCGATCATCATCGGGGAGGGCGGGCAGGACTGGCCTGCCGTCGCCGCCGGCACGACGTTGTTTCTGGTGCCGATTGTCGTTTTCACGGTGCTTTTGCGCAAGCATCTGCTGCGCGGCATCACCTTTGGAGCGGTTCGCAAATGAGCCTCGATGCACACACCCGTATGCCGGGTCGCAGCTTCGCGGACAGAATCCTGCGGCGCGGTCCGCTGGAGGCCATCGCAACGACGATCATTGCCGCGGGCGTCGTCATGCTTATGCAGCCGTTTTTCCTGACGCTGTATTCCTGGTCGTTCGCGACTACGCTTTTCGGCACAGTGATGTTCATCATTGTCTCGAAGGTCAGGGAGTAGGGCGCATGGCACAGATCAGGGTCGAAGCGCTCGATAAATCCTTCGGCGATTTCCATGCCGTCAAGGCGGCGAACTTCACGGTGGAGGATGGCGAGTTCCTCTGCCTGCTGGGTCCTTCCGGTTGCGGCAAGACGACGACGCTGCGCATGATTGCGGGGCTTGAACTACCGACGGCCGGCACCATCCGGCTCGGTGGCGAGGATGTCACGATGAACCGTGCATCGGAGCGCGATATCGCTTTCGTGTTCCAGCTGTTCGCCCTCTATCCGCACATGAATGTCCGGCGAAACATCGGTTTCCCCCTTAAATGCGAGGGCATCAGCTCAGCCGAGTCGGACCGTCGGGTCGTGGAAGCGGCGCGCATTCTGCGCATTTCGCATCTTCTCGACCGTCAAGTGTCGGGTCTTGCCGGCGGCGACCGGCAGCGCGTCGCGCTCGGACGGGCGATTGTGCGCAAGCCGAAATGTTTCCTGATGGACGAGCCGCTCGGCGCGCTCGACACCGAAATGCGCGAGGCGATGATCCGTGAGTTGCGCGCGTTGCATGACCGGCTCCGCGCGACGACGGTCTACGTCACCCACGATCAGCTCGAGGCCATGGCGATGGCCGACATGATCGCCGTGATGAACAACGGCATCGTCGAGCAGGTCGCGAGCCCGCGCGACATCTATGACCGGCCTGCGTCACTGTTCGTTGCCGATTTCATCGGCTCGCCGCCCATGAACTTCCTGTTGTTCCGCGGCGGCCTGCAGGCCGGCGCGCAGGCGATCCGGCTCGGCGATCGCGACGTCACCGTTCCCGCGGCGCGCGAGGAATTGCCGGAAAGCGATCTCGTCCTCGGGGTCAGGCCCGAGCATGTGCGTTTTTCCGATCGCGGCGTCGTGCGGGGGGAGGTCTATGGGTCGGAGTATCTAGGCACGACGCAGATCGTGACCGTGACGACGCGCTATGGCGCACTCAAGGCCCGGTCGCCTGCCAGCGTGTCGTTCCGGACCGGAGAGAATGTCGGGCTCGACTTCCGGCCCGATACGCTGTCGATCTTCGACAAGGCGACGGGCCGGGCGATCCGCACTGTGTTGCATGACGGAGGCGTGCATGGCTGAGGTCGAGATCAGGGCGGTCTCCAAGGCGTTCAAGAAGACGCAGGCTGTCAGCGATCTGTCTCTGACCGTCGGAGACGGCGAATTCGTTGCGTTACTTGGACCGACCGGCGCCGGCAAGACGACGACATTGCGCCTCATCGCCGGATTGGAGATGCCGGACCGTGGTTCGATCCGGATCGGGGGACGCGACGTGACCCGTGATGCGCCGGCTGATCGCGACGTCGCTTTCGTCTTCCAGCAGTATTCCTTGTATCCGCATCTTACCGTGTTCGAGAACATGGCTTTTGCGTTGCGGGCGCCGATCCGTCGGGTACCGGAAGCCGAGATCCGCGCGAAGGTACGGGAAGTCGCATGTCTGCTCCACATCGAAACCAAGCTGGACAACAAGGCAACGCAGTTGTCGGGCGGACAGATGCAGCGGGTCGCGATCGGCCGGGCGCTTGTGCGCTCGCCCGCCATCTATCTGATGGACGAACCGCTCTCCTCGCTGGACGCCAAACTGCGCGGCGAAATGCGTCTTGAACTCAAGCGCATCCAGACCGATCTCGGCGCGACCATCCTCTATGTCACCCATGATCAGACCGAAGCGATGACCATGGCTTCGCGCATCGGTGTCATCGAGGCCGGGCGGCTGATGCAGATCGGTACACCGCGCGAGATTTACGAGAACCCGATCAACGCCCATGTCGCCGCGCGGCTTGGACAGCCGGCAATCAACCTGTTGCCGGCGGCGCTCTTTGCCGGCGCGCCGCGCGGGGCCAAGACCATCGGCGCGCGCACCGAGCACCTGACGATCGCGCGCGGCGGCGGCGACGTGTCGGCGACCGTCACCCGCATCGAGCATCTCGGCGACCAAAGCCATCTCCATCTCGACCTTGGCGGCCAAGCCGTCGTGACGTTGTCCGACCCTGAAGCAAGGCTCGGCGCCGGGGATATCGTGTCGCTTCGTCTCAACAAGCCGCTGTTCTTTGATGCGACCGGCGGGAGGATCGCGGCATGAGTCTCGATCGGGAAGCCAGGGAAAAACTGGTGCGGGCGCTTGCGGAGTCGATGATCGGGCACGCCGATGAATTGACCAGCCTCGACCAGGCGATCGGCGATGGCGATCATGGATTGAACATGAAGCGGGGTTTTGAGGCAGTGCTCGCGACGCTGCCCGGCCTTGCCGACAAATCATTGCCGGAAATGCTGAAGGCGATTGGAATGACGCTGGTCATGAAGGTCGGCGGCGCCTCCGGGCCGCTGGTCGGCACCTTCTTCATGGAACTTGGCAAGGGGCTTCCGGAGCAGCCGGCGCGCACTGACCTCGTTGCGGCGGCGGAAAAGGCGATCGACGCGGTCAAGATGCGAGGGCGTTCGGAAGCGGGGCAGAAAACCCTGCTGGATGTTCTGGTGCCGGTGCACGCCGTATTTGCAGGCGGCGGCGATGCTAGGGCGATTGAGGCCGAGGCGGCGCAAGCCGCCGATCGCACGACGCCCATGCTCGCGATCCGCGGCCGCGCATCCTTCCTCGGCGAAAGATCCATCGGCCATATGGACCCGGGATCCCGCTCGGCGTCCCTGTTGATCAGCGCTGCCGTTGCGGCACTGGAATTCGAGGCAACTTCATGAGCAATTCAAGTTCCGGCAATGTCGGCATCGTCATCGTTTCGCATTCCTCCAAAATCGCGGAAGGCGCGGCGGATATGGTGCGCCAGATGGTAGGCAATGCCGTGCCGCTGGCCTGGACCGGCGGCGACACCGATGGCGGGCTCGGCACCAATGTCGCCGGTATCCTGGAGGCAATAGAGGCGGCCTGGTCGACGGCCGGCGTTGCGATCCTGGTCGATCTTGGCGGGGCGGAGACGAATTCGGAGATGGCGGTAGAGATGCTGGCCGAAGATCGACGAGCGCGCGTCGTTGTCTGCAATGCGCCGGTGGTGGAGGGCGCCGTGATCGCAGCGACCGAGTCCTCGGGCGGTTCGTCACTTGCTGCCGTCAAACGTAGCGCGGAGGAATTCTATGCATGATGTCAACCCCAGCCGGGCGTCTGACGCCTTCGTGCCGCTGACGGCCTCGACGATTCTCGTCAATGCCGTCGGTCTTCATGCGCGGCCGTCGGTCAAGCTCACGCAGTGCGCGAAACGCTTTACCGCGAAGGTCGAACTCTCGCTTGCGCCGGACGGTCCCTGGACGGATGCGAAGAGCCCGGTAAAGGTGATGCGCGTCAAGGCCCCGCAGGGAGCGACGCTGCATTTCCGCGTCACCGGCCCCGATGGCAAGGCAGCCCTTGCTGCCGTGCTTGCGCTTGTGCATGACGGTTTCGGCGAGGCCTGATCGCGGTGGCAGAGATCCATCTTATCGGCCGTGCTGCCTCGCCGGGTCTCGCGATCGGGCCGGTCACCATGCTGACTGCGGTTGTGGCCAGGCGGACGGCGAGCGACGATCCCGCGCAGGAGGCGGCGGCATTGCGGGCGGCGATTGAAGGCGCAAGGGCGGAGATCGCCGAGCAGATCAAGACGATTCAGGGCGAGGTGGCCGACATTCTGGAATTCCAGGTCGCCATGCTTGAAGATGATGCGCTGGCGGATGCGGCATATGGGGTCATCTCGGAGGGGATCACTGCCGACCATGCCTGGCGCTTGGCACTCGACGTGGAGATAGCTGGCTATCGCGCTGCTGAAGACGAATATTTCCGTGCCCGTGCCGCCGATATCGTCGACATCCGCGACCGCGTGCTCGCGCATCTGAGCGGCGTGGACACGGTCGCTAGGATCACCGGCGGCTCGATCGTGGCCGCTGACGACATCACCCCTTCCGCCTTTCTTGCCGCCGACTGGTCGCACGGCGGCGCCATCGCGCTGGCTGCGGGCTCACCTTCCTCGCATGTCGCGATGTTGGCGCGGGCGCGCGGGGCGCCCATGGTGGTTGGGCTCGGCCCACTGTCGTGGAACGGGCAGCCACCGGTGTTGGCACTGGTCGATGGCGATGCAGGAAGCGTGATCTTCGATCCGGAGCCGGAGACGCGTCGCCTGTTCGAGCAGCGCATGGCGGCTGCGAGCGCTGCGCTGGCCGCCGCCGAGGCCGGCCGCGTTACCCCTGCCTACACCGCCGACAGGCGGCGGATCGCGGTTCTCCTCAACGTCACGGCTCCCGAAGACCTCGCAAGCCTCGATCCCGCGATCTGCGACGGTATCGGTCTCGTGCGCACGGAATTCCTGTTCGAGGCATCCCATGGTCTGCCGGACGAGGACACGCAGTATCTGATCTATCGGCGCATTCTTGAGTGGGCCGAGGGAAGACCGGTGACGATCCGCACCCTCGATGCAGGCGGCGACAAGCCGATCGCCGGCTTGACGGTTGACGGCGAGAGCAATCCGTTTCTGGGTCTTCGCGGCATCCGCCTCTCGCTGGCCCGGCCGGAGATATTTCGCGTGCAATTGCGGGCGCTGGCGCGTGCGGCCGTGCACGGGGTGCTGAAAGTCATGCTGCCGATGATCGCCATTCCCTCGGAACTCGATCGTGCCGGTGCCATGCTTGACGAGGAGGTCGCAGCCCTCAGAGTGAAAGGGGTCGCCTGCGCTCGTCCGCCACTTGGTATCATGATCGAGGTTCCGGCAGCTGCGCTCTGCGCCGAGGATTTCGGCGCCGCGTTCTATTCGATCGGTTCGAACGACTTGACGCAGTACACGATGGCCGCGGCGCGCGATATCGGCGCGGTCGCCGACCTCAACGATGCGGGAAATCCCGCGGTGTTGGCATTGATCGCCCGCACCGTTGAGGCCGCGCGCAAGCGCGATGTCGAAGTCTCGCTGTGCGGCGACGCGGCGGCCGACACCCGCCTGACCAGGGCGCTGCTTGCGACCGGGTTGAGCACCCTCTCGGTGGCGCCGTTGACCGTAGCGCGGCTCAAGGCCGCGATCGCAAAGGTAGGTTCATGACGGACGAAGCTGACGAAGACACGCGCGCGCCGGGCGACAGCAATGTAGCCGACTACAAGGTCATCCTGCGGCGCGTGCTCGACAACCGGCCGTCCGGCACCAGGCTCAAGCTTGCGGCGGCGCTTGGCAAGAACCGCTCTTTCGTCACCCAGATCACCAATCCGGCCTATCTGGTGCCGATTCCGGCCAAGCATGTCGCGATCATCTTTGAAGTCTGCCATCTGTCCGGCGCCGAGCGCGCGGCATTTCTGGAAGCCTACGGGCGCGCGCATCCCGGCCGGTTGCGCGCATCTCATCGCGAAGCGCGCACGCGCGCCATCGCGGTGACGGTGCCGGATCTCGGCGACGACAAGAAGAACCGTGCGCTCGAACAACTCGTCATCGATTTCGCGGCGCAGCTCGCGCGCTACGCGGAGAGCGTCGGCTGACGAATTGATCCGAACCGCAAGTGAACCATTGGGAGGGCGTTCATGAAAAAGCTGATCAACAGCGCTGATACGGTACTCGAAGAAAGTCTCGACGGCTTTGCGGCCGCGCATGCCGACATCCTGCTGCTTGGCACTGAGCGCAAATTCGTGCGCCGCCGTACGTTGAAGCCCGGCAAGGTCGCGCTGATTTCAGGCGGCGGTTCGGGACATGAGCCGCTGCATGCAGGCTATGTCGGCCGTGGCATGCTCGATGCGGCTTGCCCCGGCCAGGTATTCACTTCGCCGACACCGGACCAAATGATCGAGGCCGCCGAGGCCGTCGATACCGGCGCGGGAGTGCTCTTCATCGTCAAGAACTACGAAGGCGATGTGATGAATTTCACCATGGCCGCCGAGATGGTCGGGCGGGAGGTGGCGAGCGTTGTAACAAACGACGACGTCGCGGTCGAGAAATCGACCTACACGACCGGTCGCCGCGGTGTCGCGGGTACGCTGATCGTAGAAAAGATGGTCGGCGCCGCAGCCGAGAATGGAATGCCGCTTGCCGCTCTCAAGGTGTTCGGCGATGAAATCAACCGGCGCACGCGCTCGATGGGTGTGGCGCTCACGCCGTGCACTGTGCCGGCGGCGGGACGGCCGAATTTCACGCTGGCGGACGACGAAATGGAAATGGGTGTCGGCATTCATGGCGAGCCTGGCCGGCGTCGCGTAAGCTTGGTTCCCGCTGATGCGATTGCCGACGAGCTCGTTGGTGCGATCCTCAAGGATCTTGCGCCGAAGCCGGGGAGCGAGGTGCTGCTTCTGGTCAACGGGTTCGGCGCAACCCCGCTGATCGAACTCTATCTGATGGTCAACAGCGCCAAGCGAATCCTGGACGGTGCGGGGCTCAAAGTGACACGTTTCCTGACCGGGTCCTACGTCACATCGCTCGACATGGCTGGCGCCTCGGTCACGGTATCCCTGCTCGACGACCAGGCGAAGGAATTGTGGGATGCGCCAGTGCATACAGCAGCGCTGCGCTGGGGAGGTTGATCCGATCTCCCGGCCATTGATTTCAGTCATCTTGGCTCATGACTCCGTCGATGGACGAAGAAGGATGCCTTGTAGCGGCTGTGTTCGCGGAGACCATCACGCGTGATTGCTGAAATATTTCATCGGCAAGTCTGAAAGTGGCGGGCAAAGCGGACTCATGCGGAACATGGTCGACCGTTGATGGGCCGCTCGACGGTGGAAGCGCAAATCGCTGTTGGCCGCCGATTTTACGATGGAATGGAAGAAACCATAGTCAGATCGAACCTGGAAAGTTAATTTGTGGAGTACGGGACTATGGGAATGAGCGATGAAGCAAGGCGTTTCTGGTGCGGTGACTCAGAGGTGCAATGAAGTAACACCCCACTAAGCCATTGATTCGCTGGTGGGCCCGGCAGGACTCGAACCTGCAACCAGACCGTTATGAGCGGCGGGATAACGATCGGCTTCGTTGAAATTGCTCTCTTTTTGTCCCAATCCGATCGCGTTCGTTGCGCTTCGGTTGGGTCGTTTCTGGTGCGAAACTGGTGCGGTCGCGCCTGCTCGTGCAGACGAGTCCGGATTCACATCTATAGGTCTCTATCGCCGAACTCTTTTCAGGATGAACTTCGAGCAGATCGACTTGGCCCTCTCAAGGCTGAAACAGGGGTTCGATTCCCCTAGGGAGCGCCAATGATTTCAGTTGCTTATGAAGGTTACCCCCTAAGAATGAAGTGGTGGGTAAGCGCAGGGTAAGCAAGCGGGCGCAATTTAGCGAATGATAGAGCTACTTGCTTGCCAAGTGCTCGCCTACGAAGACGACAGATAATCCAAGCCCGCTCGACCTACGGAAGCCAATTTTCGCGACTGGCCTGCATTTCG
>Ga0268266_10002921_pt1 | contig 17677 bp, 13 predicted proteins | sample KBSS13metaG_FD_190356 | JGI IMG/M metagenome (GOLD analysis project Ga0268266, IMG submission 190356) | Switchgrass rhizosphere microbial communities from Kellogg Biological Station, Michigan, USA - KBS S1-3 metaG (SPAdes) (version 2) | ecosystem: Host-associated > Plants > Roots > Rhizosphere...
TCGATCTTCTCCAGCATCGTGCGCGCCTGTTCGGCCGGGAACTTGTGGGCGATGGCCCAGCGCGGCGCGCGGCTGACGAAGCCCAGCCGCTCCTGCAAGTCCAGCCGGTCGACCTTGTAGACCACGCCGTCGATATCGAAGGGCAGGTCGGGCCGGGCGTTCTGGATCTGGTTGTAATAGTCCATCAGCCCGGCGGCGTCGGGCTCGCAGGCGGTCGGCTGGTTGAGCGGCAAGCCCCAGCTTTCGAAGCGCTTGCGGATCTCGCTTTGCGTCTCGCCCAGCGGCGCCGAATGCCGGCCCCAGGCATAGGCGAAGAAGCGCACTGGCCGCTCCGCCGTGATCTTGGCGTCAAGCTGGCGCAGGCTGCCGGCGGCGGCGTTGCGCGGGTTGGCGAACAGCGGCTGGCCTGCCGCCTCGCGCTTGGCATTCATCGCCGCGAACGCGGCGCGCTCCATATAGACCTCGCCACGAATCTCGACGATGTCGGGCCAGTCCGTGCCTTTGAGCTTGTTGGGGATGTCGGCGACCTGCCGCGCATTGGCGGTCACGTCTTCACCCTCCTCGCCGTCGCCACGCGTCGCCGCGAGTTTCAGTTCGCCTTTCTCATAGGTCAGCGCGCAGGACAGGCCGTCGATCTTGGGCTCGGCGACGAACTTGATGTCGGCATCGGCAGCCAACCCTAGGAAGCGGCGGATACGGTCGACGAAATCGGTCACGTCCTCGGCGTCGAAGGCATTGCCCAGCGACAGCATCGGCACGGCATGCCGTACCTTGCGGAAGCCCTGGGTCGGCGCGGCGCCGATGGTTTTGGTCGGGCTGTCGGCGGTCTCCAGCTCGGGGAAGCGCGCGACGATCGTCTCGACCTTAAGGCGCAGCGCGTCGTAATCGCCGTCGCTCATGATCGGCGCGTCATTCTGGTAATAGGCGGCGTCGGCTTCCCGCATGCTGGCGGTCAGCTTGGCGATCTCGGCCTCGGCCTCTGCCAGGCTCAGCTTGGCGACGGCTGCGGCGGCGTCTTCACGCGATGTCATAGCAGGCTCCCGGCTGCGGGGCGGTCGATCAGTTTGGCGGCGGCGGCGCGGGCCTCTGCGGTGACTTCGGCGCCGGACAGCATGCGGGCGATCTCTTCGCCACGGCCGGTGCGGTCGAGGGTCACGACCTCGGTCGACATCGCCCCTGCCTTCATGCCCTTGCGCACCTGCCAGTGATGGTTGCCGCGCGCCGCGACCTGCGGGCTGTGCGTTACCACCAGCACCTGCTGGCTTTCGGCTAGCCGGGCCAGCCGTTCGCCGACCGCGTCGGCGGTGGCGCCGCCAATGCCGCTATCGACCTCGTCGAACACCAGAACCGGCACCGCCGAGGCCCGCGCCAGCACCACCTTCAGCGCCAACATGAAGCGTGCCAGCTCGCCACCTGACGCGATCTTGTTCAAGGGACCCGGCGGCTGGCCGGGATTGGTGGCGACGGCAAAGGCGATCCTGTCCATCCCGGTCTCACCCCAGCCGCCTTCCTCCAGCGCGGCGATCCCGGTCTCGAACTTGGCGCGCTCCAGCTTCAGCGGTTTCAGCTCCCGCATCACTGCGGCGTCCAGCTTTTCGGCGGTCCTGCGCCGCGCCGCGGAAAGCGCCTCGGCGGCGGTCATATAAACAGCACGTCGTTCGCTTGCGGCGCGGACGGCGGCGGTGACACGGCTGTCGCGATCCTCCAGCCCGGCCAGCCGTTCGGAAAGCCTGTCGCGCAGCTCGGCCAGCTCATCGACCGGCACGCTGTGGCGCCGGGCGATCCGTCGCAGCTCGAACAGCCGGTCGTCGACCGTGCCGAGATCCTGGTCCTCGTTTTCGAACTGCGCGGCGGCGGATTCGACGGCGCCGACACCTTCTGCGATCTCGATCTGGGCGCGGTCGAGGGCTGCGATGATCGGTTCGAAAAGCTCGCCTGCCGCATCCGAAACCCGCTCAAGCGCGCGGCGCGCCTGCGACAGGGAGAGCTCGGCGCCCCGGTCGCCGGCCAGCTCACGCTGGGCGGTGGTCAGCGCGTCGATCAGCTTCTCGCGGTGCTGCAGCCGTTGGCGCAGCTCGGCCAGGATCGCTTCCTCGCCCGGCTTCGGCTTCAGCTGTTCCAGTTCGCCGATGGCTTCCTTGAGATATTCCTCCTCGGCGGCGGCGGAATCGGCCTCGGCGACCAGCCGCTTGAGCTCGGCCTCCGCCGCCGACCAGTCGTGCCACGCGCGGGCCACCTCGTCGCCCGACAGGCCGCCATAGGCGTCGAGCAGCAGGCGATGGGTGTTCTGGTCGAACAGGCCGTGAGTCTCGAACTGGCCGTGGATCTCGATCAGCGTTTCCGCCAGCCGCCGCAGCAGGCCGGCCGAGACCGGCTGGTCGTTGACGAAGCCGCGGCTGCGCCCGTCGGTGCCGACGGTGCGGCGGATGACGAGCTGGCCTTCGGCGTCCATGTCCTGCTCGGCCAGGATGGCGAAGGCGGGGTGGCTTTCGGGCAGGTCGAACTCGGCGGTGACCGAGGCTTGGCTCGCGCCATGGCGGATCAGGCCCGAGTCGGCGCGCTCGCCCATTGCCAGCGCCAGCGCATCGAGCAGGATGGACTTGCCCGCCCCCGTCTCCCCGGTCAGCACGGTGAGGCCGGGTGAGAAGGTCAGCGATAAGCGTTCGATCAGGACGATATCGCGGATCGAAAGACCGGCGAGCATCTCCGAGTGGTCTTAGTAGAAGAGGGAATCCCAGACGCGGGTGATGACACCCTTGTCTTCCGGATGTGTGATCTCGGCGCCGGGGGTCATCAGGCCATAGGCCTGCTTATAGTAGTCCGAGTTCGGATAGTTAAAGCCGAGCACGGCGGCCGATTTCTGTGCTTCGGATTTCAGCCCCAGCTCCAGATAGCACTCGACCAGACGCTCCAGCGCCTCCGGTACATGGCTGGTGGTCTGGAACCGGTCGACGACCGTCTTGAAGCGGTTGACGGCGGCGATGTAGTTGCCCTCGCGCTCGTAATAGCGGCCGACATCCATCTCCTTGGCTGCCAGGTGGTCGCGGGTCAGGTCCAGCTTGAAGCTGGCATCGCGGGCATAGGCGGTCTCGGGAAAGCGGCGGATGACTTCGTTGAAGCCTTCATAGGCCTGCTGGCTGGCGCGCTGGTCGCGGCGGATGTCGGCGATCTGCTCGTAATAGCAGATGGCCCGCATGTAATAGGCGTAGTCGACATGCGGGTTGCCGGGATGCAGCTCGATGAACCGGGTCAGCGCGTCGATCGCATCGTCGTAGCGCAGGCCCTGATAGTCGGCATAGGCCGACATTAGCTGCGCCCGGGTCGCCCACACCGAATAGGGGTGCTGCTGTTCGACCGCGTCGAAAATCTTGGCAGCAGTGCCGTAATTCTCGTCCTTCATCTCGTCCAGGCCTGCCTGCCACAGCTTGGCGACCGAGCTCTCTCCGGTCAACGGATTCTCCTTCTCGCCGCAGCCCGACAGCGTGGCGGCGAGGGCAAGCATAGCGAGGGGGGCACCGAGCCGAGTGGCACGGAAGAAGCGGGAACAGGCGGTCATGGCGAATCCGAATGACACGAACGGTCGGGAAGAACGGTCCATTCGAGTTCTATAGCACGGGGATATACCAGCACGGCAATGGTATGATTCAGTGGGCCGCGCAGGCACCTTCTATCGCGCGAAATCAGGCGATTGCCTGGAGAATCTCCGCATCGCTCCAGTCGACGGGCATCGAAATGTCGTCGGCCAGCGTCCAGGCGTCGGGGTCGGCGAACAGCGCCCTCAAGAGCTGGTTGTTCAGTGCGTGGCCCGAGCGCGTGCCCAGGAACCGCCCCTCGATCGGCGCGCCAGCGAGATAGAGGTCGCCCATCGCGTCGAGCAGCTTGTGGCGCACGAACTCGTCGCCATAGCGCAGGCCCTCGCGGTTCAGCACGCGATCGGCGCCGATGACGATGGCGTTGTCGAGCGAGCCGCCGCGGGCGAGCCCGGCCTTCTGGAGCAGCTCGACCTCCTCGGCGAAGCCGAAGGTGCGGGCGCGCGACAGCTCGCGCTTGAACGCGTCCTCGGCGACGCGGACCGACTTCTCCTGCTTGCCGATCGCGGGGTTGGCGAAATCGAGCGCGAAGTCCAGCGTCGCGAACGGGGCCGGCGCCAGGGTGGCGCTCGCGCGCTCGTCGCCGACCGAGATGGATTTCAGGATGCGGATGCGCTTGCGCGGGGCGCTTTGCTCGACGATGCCGGCGCATTCGATCAGGAAGACGAAGGCATCGGCGCTGCCGTCCATGATCGGTACTTCGGGCCCGTCGATCTCGACCGTCGCATTATCGACGCCCAGACCGGCGAAGGCGGCCATCAGATGTTCGACCGTGCTCACGACCACGCCGTCGCCATTGCCGATAACGGTGCAGAGTTTCGTGTCGACAACGCGGTCCCAGCGGGCAGGTATGACGGCGCCGTTTCCGGCCGCATCCGTGCGCCTGAACTGAATGCCGGTATTCACTGCCGCCGGCCCGATGGTCAGCATCACCCGCCGACCGGAATGCAGCCCGACGCCGTTGCAATTGATACGGCTCTTAAGCGTCTTCTGACGCGCCGTCGGGATCGTCATATCGTTCATCTAGGTCACATGATTTTTTACGGACGCAGCTGTCCCGTCCATGTAACGCGGGAGATACGGGAAACCGGGCTCTCGCGGCAAATCACTTCTTGTTACCGATTGTTACGAAGAGCTCAGATTCCATAGGTACGCTATACCGTATCTATCTGATATAAAGCGTATTCTCAAAATCGCCTTATAACAGAAAGGGCGCCCGAGGGCGCCCTTTCCACCAGCTTCGTGCCGGTTTTCCTCAGTTCGCCTGGCGGCGCAGGAAAGCCGGGATTTCGAGCAGATCGTCCTCCGGTGTCGACACTTTCGGCCTGGCCGGTGCGTCGATGCCAAGGCGCGGCTGGCCGCCGCCGAGCTGGGCGCCAACCGGGGCGATGTTCGATTCGGTCATCGACGGCCGGGTCGGCGCCGGGGCGCCCAAGGTCGGGATCATGCGCTGCGCCGGGGGCGCCGGCGGCTGGGCCGCCGCCGCTTCCGTCCGCCGGACCGCGCCGGTGACACGCTCGAACAGGCTGAAGGCCTTCTTGACCGTGCCTTGCCCCATCGGCGGCTGAACCGGGGCCTGCTGCTGGACCGGGGCCTGCATCTGCGGCGCTGGGCGCTGCAGAGTGTCGGCCGGCCGCGCCGGGAAGCTTTCGGCCGCGCGATCGATCTCCGGCTCGAAGGCCGGCGTGTCGGTCATCACCGGCTCGGACGCCGGGGCCGCCATTTCAGGCACTTCATAGGCGAGGTCGGTCATTTCCGGCGCCGCTTCCATCACTGGCTCGGGAACCGGCTCCGGCATCGGCTCGGGCATGGCCGGCATCTCGTAGGCGACCGGCTCGAGCTTCTCCGCCGTGGCCGTCATCGTCACCGGGTGGGCGACAGCGGCGGGGGCCGCGGCCGGCCAGACCGGGGCCGGAGTGCTCATCGCGGCGAAACCACCCGCGGATGCCCCAAACTGGGGTTTGCGCATCAGGCTGGTGGCGCCGCCGCGGATCACGTCCAGGGTCGGCTGGCGGGTCGGCTGCGGCTGAGCGACCGCGGCGGCATCGATGCCGGTGGCGACGACCGAGACGCGAAGCCGCCCCTCCATCGTCGGGTCGAAGGTCGAGCCGAAGATGACATTGGCGTCGGGATCGACCTCGTTGCGGACGCGGTTGACCGCCTCGTCCACCTCGAACAGAGCGATGTCCATGCCGGCGGTGATGTTGATCAGCATCGCCCGCGCGCCCTTCAGCGAGACCTCGTCCAGCAGCGGGTTGGAGATCGCGGCCTCGGCGGCGTCGATGGCGCGGCGCGCGCCCTCGGCCTCGCCGGTGCCCATCATCGCCTTGCCCATCTCGCTCATCACCGTGCGGATGTCGGCGAAGTCGAGATTGATCAAGCCCGGCATCACCATCAGGTCGGTGACGCCGCGCACGCCGGAATGCAGCACCTCGTCGGCCATCTTGAAGGCGTCGGCGAAGGTCGTCTTCTCATTGGCGATGCGGAACAGGTTCTGGTTCGGGATGACGATCAGCGTGTCGACATATTGCTGAAGCTCCAGGATGCCGGCCTCCGCCGTTTTCATCCGGTGCGCGCCCTCGAACTGGAACGGCTTGGTCACCACGCCGACCGTCAGGATATTATGCTCCCTGGCCGCACGGGCGATCACCGGCGCCGCACCGGTGCCGGTGCCGCCGCCCATGCCGGCGGTGATGAACACCATGTTGGAGCCTTCGAGATAGCTGAACAGCTCCTCGAGCGCTTCCTCAGCCGCGGCGCGTCCGACATCGGGACGAGAGCCGGCGCCCAGCCCCCGCGTGATGTTGAGGCCGAGCTGGATGCGGCGGTCGGCGGCCGAGAAGTTCAGCGCCTGGGCATCGGTGTTGCAGACGAGGAACTCGACCCCCTCCAGGTTGGAGCGGATCATGTTGTTGACGGCGTTGCCGCCGGCGCCGCCGACACCGATGACGGTGATGCGGGGGTGAAGCGGAGCGTCGCTTTCGGGCATGCGGATGTTGATCATTCGAGAGGGTCTCCTCGTCAGTATTTTTGTTGCGGGGATTGGCCGGCTGGTGCTGCCGGCGGGCGCGTTGGGGTGATGGGGTGGATTGATGTGAAAGATTGGGGGGTCATAGATTTTCCTTGAGCCAGGTTCCGACCCGGCCGAACAGGCCCGGTGCGGGTTGCGGGGCGGCGGTCAATCCGGAAAGGTCCTCGACAGGATGCTGGGCGAAGGCGAGCAGCCCGACGGCCGTCGCGAAAGCCGGGCCTGACACGGCCTCGGGCTGCCCCAGCAGGCGCTTCGGCTTGCCGATACGCACTTGCTTGTCCAAGACGAGCTGCGCCAGCTCGCGCACGCCAGCCAACTGGCTGCCGCCGCCGGTCAGCACGACGCGGCGGCCGGCGACCTGATAGAAGCCGGAAATCTCCAGATGCTGGCGCACCAGCTCGAACGTCTCCTCCAGCCTCGGCTGGATGATGCCGACCAGCAGCGAGCGCGGCAGGTGGTTGGCCTGGACCGGCTCGTCATCGCCATATTCGCCGACCTGCGGCACGTCGATCAGCTCGCGGTCGTCGGTCGAGGTGGCGACGCAGCTGCCATAGAGCGTCTTGATCCGCTCGGCATGGGCGACTGGGGTAGTGAGGCCCCGCGCCAGGTCGCTGGTGACATGGACGCCGCCTACCGGAATGCAGTCGGCATGGACCAGCACCCCGTCCAGGAAGACGCCGATCTCGGTCGTGCCGCCGCCCATGTCGACGACGGTGGCGCCCAGCTCCTTCTCGTCGTCGACCAGCACCGACAGGCCCGAGGCATAGGGCGAGACGCAGCAGCGGTCGACCGCCAGATGGGTGTCGGCGATGCAGGTGGTCAGGTTCTTGATTGCCGCGACACTGGCGGTGACGGCATGCAGGTTGACACCTAGCGCCTGCCCGAACATGCCGCGCGGGTCCTCGATCCCCCGGTTGCCATCGATGGCATAGCCGGTTGGGATGGCGTGCAGCAGCTCGGTCTCGCCGATCCGCTCCATGCTGCGCGCATGGGCCAGCGCCCGGCGCAGGTCCAGGTCGCCGACCTGGTGGCCGGCGATCGTCACCTCGATGGTGACGCCGTGCGATTCGATATGGCCGGCCGACAGGTTGACCAGCACGTCCTGAATCGTCTCGCCGCACATCTGCTCGGCAGCGTTGACCGCCTGTCCAATGGCGTTGGTCGCGCTCACCATGTCGACGATGGTGCCGGCCTTCAGGCCCAGCGAATGCTGATGGCCGACGCCGACGATGCGCAGCTCGTCCCCGTCCTCGACGCGGGCGATGAAGCACACGATCTTGGTGGTGCCGACATCGACGACGGAGACCAGGCTGCCGCGCGGCCGGTGGCGGATGCGCCGCGTGCCGTTCATGGCCATGGTGGGGCTCCGCCTGGTGGGTGGGTTATGCGTGAGTAGGGCACGCTCAGATTCCTTGCTGTGTCTTGGTCTTCGCCGGCGGCGCGGGCAGCTCGTGCGCCAGGCGCACAATCATCTTTCCGGCCAGGCGCAGGTCGATCACCGCGACATCCCTCTCCAATATCCGTGACGACGCCTCGGCGTCGGCCAGCTGCTGCAGCGCTTCGGCGACGCCGTCCTCAGGCAGCTTCACGTCGATTCCGTTATCCAGCTTCAGGTCCCAGCGCCGGCTGCCGATCCAACTCGAGGCTTGGACGCGCTTGGCGAGGTCCGGATGGGTCGCCAGCATCGACAGCAAGGCGGAAGCATGGGTGGGCGCGTCGCCGCCCACGATCAGCGGCAGGGCAGAGGACGAGGCATCGGCGACCGGGCCGAGATTGTCGCCCCTGGCGTCGATCAGCGCGAACTTGTCGTTGTGCTGCCACAGCGCGATCGGCTTGCGCTCGACGATCGTGATCGCGACGGTGTCGGGCAGGCGGCGTTCGACCGCGGCGGTTGCAACCCACGACAGCGCCTCGATCTGGCGGCGCACGGCCTCCGGGTTGAACGCCAGGATCGGGTCGCCCCGCTTCAGCCCCGCGGCCGCCAGCAACGCCTTGGGATCGGTCTGCTCGCGCCCGACGACCTCGACATTCTCGATCCTGAAACCGCCCGCGACCGACAGCGCGATGAAGCGCGTGGAGACGTCCTCGGCCATGATCGCCAGCCGGCCTGAGCGCCAGCCCATGAAGCCGGCCCAGGCGACCGCCGCCACCAGGGCGAGCTTCGCCCCGCGCTTGGCCCACTTGACCGCGCCCGCATGCCTGTTCGGTTGCCGCCGCACGGTGCGGGGCTGGGGAGCGTTCAATGCCGGCATGTCGCGCCCTCCACGATCCATTCGACCAGGTCGGCGTACGACAGGCCCGCCAGTTGGGCCTGTTCGGGGACCAGTGAAATGGGAGTCATTCCAGGTTGCGTGTTGATCTCCAGAAAATACAGGCCGTCGGTGTTTTGCTTGGAATCGTCCCAGCGAAAATCGCTGCGGGTTACCCCGGTGCAACCGATCGCCTCATGGGCCAATCGCGCATATTCCATTGCACCGCTATAAACTGATTCGGGGATTTTCGCGGGTAAAATATGCGTTGCGTAACCTTCGGAATATTTGACCGTGTAGTCGAAGAATTCCGTCGCGTACTGAATCTCTGTTACGGCCAGCGCGCGGGCAGCCTCGCCGGGGCGGCTCATCACCCCGACGGTCAGCTCGCGGCCCCGGATAAAGGGCTCAACCAGCAATTCCTCGTCCGCTGCCCAGCCCGGCGATGACGGCGGCGCGTTGGCCCCTTCGCGCACGATGATGACGCCGACGCTGGAGCCTTCGGCGACCGGCTTCACCACATAGGGCGCCGGAATCGGATGGCTTTTGCCGATATCGGCGGCGGAGATGATTTTCCCGGCCGGGCTCGGCACGCCGGCTGTGCCGACGACGCGCTTGGCCAGCGGCTTGTCCATCGCGACGGCCGAGGCGCGCATGCCGGAATGGGTGTAGGGGATGCCCATGACATCGAGGATCGCCTGGATCGTCCCATCCTCGCCGCCGGTGCCGTGTAGCGCGTTGAACACCGCGTCGGGGCGCGGCGTCAGGCCGGCGGCGATGGCGGTCAGGTCCTGCGGCGGGTCGAACGCGGTAACGTCATAGCCCTTGGAGGTCAGCGCTTCGATCACGCCCTTGCCGCTGACCAGCGACACTTCGCGCTCGGCCGACCAGCCGCCGGTCAACACGGTGACTTTCTTGCGGGCGCTCATGCGAACGCTCCGATGCGCATGATTTCCCAGCGCAGCTCGATGCCGGAATCCTTGTGGACGCGGCAGCGGACGTCTTCGCCCAGCGCTTCCAGCTCGCTCGCCGTGGCGGCGCCGGTATTGATCAGGAAATTGCAGTGCTGCTCAGACACCTGGGCCCCGCCCATGGTCAGGCCCCGGCAGCCGGCGCGGTCGATCAGTTCCCAGGCCTTGGCGCCCGGCGGATTGGCGAATGTCGAGCCGCCGGTGCGGGCGCGGATCGGCTGGGTTGCGGCGCGGCGCGTCTGGATCTCATGCATCCGCTCGGCGACATCATCCGGCTGGTCGGGACGGCCGCGGAAAGTCACCTCGACGACGATCGCGCCCTCGGGCAGCTCGCTATGGCGGTAGGACAGGCCGAGCCGGTCGCCTGGGATCGTCACCACCTTGCCGGCGCGGGTCACCAGCACGGCGGATTCGATAATGTCGACGATCTCGCTGCCATAGGCGCCGGCATTCATCTTGACCGCGCCGCCGATCGTGCCCGGGATGCCGGAAAGGAATTCCAGCCCCGCCAGCCCGGCGGCGCAGGCTTCTTCCGCCACCGTCAGGTCCAGCGCGCCGGCGCCGGCGATTACCCTGTCGCCGTCGAAGCGCACCCGGGCGAACTCCCCACCAAGCCGGACGACGACGCCCTTGAGGCCGCCGTCGCGGATCAACAGGTTGGAGGCGACGCCCAGCGGCATGACCGGAATGTCGGCCGGGCAGGCGGCCAGGAAGGCGGCCAAGTCCTCGATATCGGCCGGGCGGAACAGGATCTCGGCCGGGCCGCCGACGCGGAACCAGGTCAGCGGCGCAAGCTCGACGTCGCCGCGCAGGCGACCGCGCACATGCGGCAGCCGGTCGGCCATGTCGGGGAGGGGTTTGTGCGCCGTCATCATCGCCCGGCCCCTTTGCGCAGCGCGTCGAGCTCACCCGGCAGCGCCGCCGCCCAGTTGGTGATGCTGCCGGCGCCGAGGCACACGACGAAATCGCCTTGCGTGGCGACAGGGGCGACCATGCCGGCCAGCGCCGACGGGTCGGGCAGCGGCGCGACGTGACGATGGCCGTGGCCCTGCAGACCGGCGACCAGCGCGTCGCGGTCGACGCCGGGGATCGGCGCCTCACCGGCCGGATAGACGTCGGCGACGATCACCTGGTCGGCGTCGTTGAAGCAGGTGCAGAAATCCTCGAACAGGCTGGCGAGGCGGGAATAGCGGTGCGGCTGCACCACCGCGATCACTTTGGCGCCCGGCGTGTGGGCAACGGCCAGCCGGGCGGCGCGCAACACGGCGGAGATCTCCACCGGATGATGGCCGTAATCGTCGATCACCGTCACCCCACCGGAAACGCCGGTCTTGGTGAAGCGGCGCTTGACGCCCTGGAAGCGGGCCAGCGCGGCGCGGATCGCATCGTCCTCGATCCGCATCTCGTTGGCGACGGCAATGGCGGCGCAGGCATTCTGCACGTTGTGCCGGCCCAGCATCGACAGGTGGATGCGCGAAATGGTGCGGGACTCGCCCAGCCTGGCATTGATCTCGATATCGAAGGTCGATCCGTCGGGACTGGTTTCGACATTGACTGCGCGGATATCGGCCTGGGGCGAGAAACCATAGGTGATGATGCGCCGGTCGGCGACGCGCGGGATCATCGCCTGGACCTCGGGATGGTCGATGCAGAGCGCGGCGAAGCCGTAGAACGGGATGTTCTGGATGAAGCTGTCGAATGCCGCCTTCACCCCGTCGAACGTGCCGAAATGGTCGAGATGCTCGGGGTCGATATTGGTGACGATGCCGATAGTGGCCGGCAGCTTGACGAAGGTGCCGTCGCTCTCATCAGCCTCGACCACCATCCAGTCGCCGGCGCCCAGCCGCGTGTTGGTGCCATAGGCATTGATGATGCCGCCATTGATGACCGTCGGGTCATAGCCGGCGCCCTCAAGCACCGCCGCGACCAGGGATGTGGTGGTGGTCTTGCCGTGCGTGCCGGCGACGGCGACCGACCATTTCAGCCGCATCAGCTCGCCCAGCATTTCCGCCCGGCGCACGACCGGCAGCAGCATGGCGCGGGCGGCGGACAATTCCGCATTGTCCGCCTTGATCGCCGAGGAGACGACGACCACGGCGGAGTCGCCGATATTCTCCGCCGCATGGCCGATGGCCACCGGGATGCCAAGCGCGCGCAGCCGCTTCACATTGGCACTGTCGGCCACATCCGATCCTTGGACCGAATAGCCCAGATTGTGCAGCACCTCGGCGATCCCGCTCATGCCGATGCCACCGACGCCGACGAAATGAATCGTCCCGATGGAGAGTGGGAGGGCCCTCATACCGCGATATCCTTGAGCGACGTGCGTACTGCCGGCTGCCCCAGGCGGGCGCCGATTTGCGAGATGACGAGTTCGGCGAAGCTGTCGGCCGCCGCCGGGCGGCCTTCCTGGCGGGCCGCTGCGGCGGCGCGCGACAGGGAGTCCGGATGGGCGGCCAGGCCGGCAATGCGATCGGCCAGCAGCTTCGGCGTCAGGATGCGCTGGCCCACCACCCAGGCGGCGCCGCTTTGGGCATAGGCCTCGGCGTTGCTGGTCTGGTGGTCGTCCATCGCGAACGGATAGGGCACCAGGATCGCCGGCCGCCCGGCGACGCCGAGCTCGGCCACGGTCGAGGCGCCGGAGCGGGTGATGGCGAGGTGGCAGGCCGACAGCCGCGCCGGCACGTCGCTGAAGAAGGTCGACAGCTCCGCATCGATGCCGGCGGCTTTGTATTCAGCCGTCACCGACTCGATATCCTCCGGCCGGCACTGTTGGACGATCCTGAGCCGGGCCCTGAGCTCGGGCGGCAGCAGCGCCATCGCTGGGGGGCCGATCTCGCTGAAGATGCGGGCGCCCTGGCTGCCGCCGGTGATCAGTATCTGGAACGGGCCGGTCGTAGCCGGCTCGGTATAGGAGACGTCGCGCACCGCCAGGATACCGGGCCGCACGGGATTGCCGGTTAGCACCGTGTGCGCCGCTGCCGGGATGTATTTCACTTGGGCGAAGGACGTGGCGATGGCCTGGGCACGCCCGGCCAGCCGGCGGTTGGCGCGGCCCAGCAGCGCGTTCTGCTCATGCAGCACGATCGGGATCCTGGCTAGCGACGCGGCGAAGACGGTCGGGATCGAGGGATAGCCGCCGAAGCCGACGACGGCCGCGGGGGCCAGGCCCTTCAGCAGCTTGCGCGCCTCCAGCGCCCCCAGCCCCATCTCCATCACCGCGCGGACGCGGTCCAGCGTATAGCGTGGCAGGCGGCTGGAGCGGATGCGGTGGACCTCGATGCCGGCCAAGGTCTCGCCGAAGGCCTGGCCGCGCTCGTCGGTCAGCAGGGCGACACGGATGCCGCGTGCGATCAGCGCCTTGGCCAGCGCCTCGGCCGGGAACATATGGCCACCGGTGCCGCCGGCGGCGAGGACGACAAGGGGGGCGGTCATCTGACGTCGCTCCCTGGATAGCGGACGCGGGTCAGCGCCAGCGCCATGCCGGTGCCCAGCCCCAGCGCCAGCAGCGACGACCCGCCATAGGAGATGAAGGGCAGGGTCATGCCCTTGGCCGGCAGCAGATGCAGGGATGAGCCCATATGGACCAGCGCCTGCAGCCCGAACTGGGTGAACAGCCCGCCCACCGCCAGCACCACGAACAGGTCGTTGTCCTTCAGCGCGCGGGAGAAGCCGCGCAGCACGATGAAGCCGAACAGAGCGACGATGAACAGGGTTGCGGCCAGGCCCAGCTCCTCCCCGGCAACGGCGAAGATGAAGTCAGCATGGGCGTCGGGCAGCGACAGCTTGACGGTGCCCTGGCCGGGCCCGGTGCCGGCCAGCCCGCCATGGATGAAGGCCTCCAGCGAGCGATCGACCTGATAGGTGTCGCCCGATGCCGGGTCCAGGAACCGGTCCACGCGGCTGGCGATGTGGGGGAACACGTAATAGGCGCCGACCAGGCCGACGACACCCAGCACCGCCAGCCCCAGCACGAAGATGATGGGCAAGCCGGCCAGGAAGAACTCGGCGAACCAGATCGCGGTGCAGACGAATGTCATCCCGAAATCCGGCTGCAGCATCAGCACGCCGACCACGGCGCCATAAGTCAGGATCGCCAGGAAATAGCCGGGGAAGAACTGCCCGTTGGCGCGGGCGGCATGCTGGCGTGCGAACAGCCAGGCGCTGACCACGGCGAAGGCGGGCTTCAGGAACTCCGACGGCTGCAGCGACAGGGGCCCGACGGCGATCCAGCGCGTCGCGCCCTTGATCTCGCTGCCCACGACCAGGGTCAAAGCGGTCAATAGAAAGAAGATAGCGAAGGCGACGAAGGACAGCCGCCTGATGCTGCGCGGCGACAGCAGCGACACGCCGACCAGCAGGATCAGGGTCGGCACCAGCATGATCCCCTGGTGGATCACGAAATAGAAGGTCGGCACATGGATGCGGTCGGCCACGGACGGGCTCGCCGCCGTGACCAGCAGCGCGCCGACGCCGATCAGCACGGCGAGCGCGACCAGGGTCCAGCGGTCGACGGTCCACCACCAGCGGCCGAGGATCGAATGGTCGGTGCGGGCGAAGGCTGTGCTCATGCCCCCTCCTCATGCGAAAGACCAGCCTCAGGTAGCTTTTCGACGGCGGCGACGAAGAAGCGGCCGCGCACCTCGAAATTGGGAAACTGGTCGAACGACGCGCAGGCCGGCGACAGCAGCACGACGCCGCCTTTGCCGTCGGCCTGGGCCATCGCATTGGCGGCCTCGACCGCCTTGTCGATCGTGCCGGTGATGGTGGTCGGGCTCTTGCCCTTGAGCCACGCCGCGAAGTCGTTCGCCGCCTCGCCGACCAGGAAGGTGTGGATGACGCGCGACATGAAGGGTTCGAGGCCGGTCAGCCCACCCTCTTTGGCCCGGCCGCCAGCGATCCAATAGATGCGGTCATAGCTCGACAGCGCCTTCTCGGCGGCGTCGACATTGGTTGCCTTGCTGTCATCGACGAAGATCACCTTGCCGATGGTGCGGACCAGCTGCTGGCGGTGGGCCAGGCCCGGGAAGCTTTTCAGCGCCGCGGCGATCACCGGCTTCTCCACGCCGCAGACGCGGGCGACGGCCCAGGCGGCAGCGGCGTTCTGCCAGTTATGGGCGCCGGGCAGGCGCTGGATGGTGCGCAAGTCGATCTCGCGGGAGCTGGCGCTGTCCAGGTCGTCGATCAGCCAGCCGCCGACGACCGAGACGCCGCCGGCGGTCTCGACGCCGACCGAGATCGGGATCAGGCAGGGGTGGCCCTTGGCCGCCAGCCGTTCGGCCATGTCGCGGGTCGGATCGGTATCGATGCCGATGATAGCCGCCTGCGGCCCGGCCTGGCCGGCGAAGATACGCTCCTTGGCGGCGATATAGCCGTCCATCCCGCCGTGGCGGTCGAGATGGTCGGGCGTGATGTTCAGCAGCACGGCGGCGTCGAACACCGTCTCGTCGAGCAGATCGAGCTGGTAGCTCGACATCTCCAGCACATAGCCGCCATCGGGGCCGAGCGAGGGAAAGGTCAGCACCGGCGTGCCCAGATTGCCCCCTACCGCGATCGGCAAACCGGCCTCAGTCAGGATATGGCCGATCAGCGAGGTGGTGGTCGATTTCCCGTTGGTGCCGGTGATGCCGATATAGCGGGCCTCCGGCTCGGCCCGGTAGAGCAGCTCGATATCGCCGACGATCGGGCAGCCGGCCTCCCGCGCGCGCTTAGTCACCGGATGCGGTTCAGGGAAATGGAGCGGAATGCCCGGCGCCTGGACGAGGAACTGCATCTCGCCGAGATCGGCCTGGTTGAGGTCGACCAGCGGCACGCCGCGTGCCGCCGCGGTTTCGCGGGTGGCTTCGCTGTCGTCCCATGCGGCGACGTCCACCTTGCTTGCCTTCAGCGCATCGACCGTCGCCATTCCCGATTTGCCGAGCCCCAGCACCGCGACGGGCGGGCCGTCGGCGAGGAAGCTGAAATCGAGGCTGGGGGCGGCGGGCTGTGCGGTCATCTGAGTTTCAGGCTCGACAGTCCGATCAGCGCCAGGATGGCGGCGATGATCCAGAAACGGATGACGACAGTGGGCTCGGCCCAGCCCTTCTTCTCGAAATGATGGTGCAGCGGCGCCATGCGGAAGACGCGCTTGCCCGTCGTCTTGAAGGAGACGACCTGGACGATCACCGACACTGTCTCCAGCACGAACAGCCCGCCGATGATGGCGAGCACGATCTCATGCTTGGTGACGACGGCGACCGAGCCCAGGGCGGCACCGACCGAAAGCGACCCGGTATCGCCCATGAACACCATCGCCGGCGGGGCGTTGAACCACAGGAATCCGAGGCTGGCGCCGACCAGCGCGCCGCAGAACACCAGCAGCTCGCCGGTGCCGGCGACATGGTGGAGCTGGAGATAGTTCGAGAAGATGACGTTGCCGACCAGATAGGCGATCAGGCCCAGGCAGGCGACCGCGATCATCACCGGGACGATGGCAAGCCCGTCCAGTCCATCCGTCAGGTTCACAGCGTTCGATGCGCCGACGATGACAAAGATCGAGAAGAGCGGGAAGAACCAGCCCAGATTGATCAGCGCATCCTTCAGGAACGGCAGGGCAAGCTGGGTGGACAGCGGCGACGGCGTCACATAGGCGATGAGGAGTGCGGCGACGGCGGCGATAAATATCTGCCAGACCAGCTTCAGCTTCCCGGGCAGGCCTTTGGTGTTGCGCTTGGTCAGCTTCAGATAGTCGTCGCCGAATCCGACCGCGCCGAACCCGATCGTGACCAGCAGCACGATCCAGGTATAGTCGTTATGGAGATCGACCCACAGCAAGGTCGACAGGATCACTGCCAGCAGGATCATCACACCGCCCATGGTGGGGGTGCCCTGCTTCTTCAGGTGGGTTTCGGGACCGTCGGTGCGGATCGGCTGGCCGGCGCCCTGCTTCGATTTCAGCCAACGGATGATCGACGGGCCGAAGATGAAGCAGAACAGCAGCGCGGTCATGATCGCACCGCCGGTCCGGAATGTCTGGTACCGGAACAGGTTCGCCAGGATGAATTTGTCGGCAAAAGGCCGGGCGAGGTCATACAGCACGGCGCGTCTCCGATTGGTCCCGGGCTTCGTTGTTGAGGGCGCGGGCGCGCAGCGCGGCAACCACCGCGCCCATCTGCGACCCGGCCGAGCCCTTCACCAGAACGATGTCATTGGTGCGAGCCGCGTCGACGACGAGCGGCGCCAGCGCGGTTGAACTCTCAGCGTGCCCACCGCGCATGGCGGCGGGCAGCGCGTCCTGCAGGTGCCGCGACAGCGGACCTGCGGTAAAAACAAGGTCGACCCTGGCGGCGATCAGCGCCTCCGCTAACCCGGCATGCTCGGCGGCCCCGTTCGCGCCCAGCTCCAGCATGTCGCCCAGCGCCACTAGGCGGCGGCCGCCGTCGGCTGGCGCGGTCATGCCCAGGACGGCCAGCGCGGCGCGGGTGGCGGCCGGGCTCGCATTGTAGGTCTCGTCGACGATGCGGAAGCTGCCGCCGGCGATGGCGACATCGATCGTGACGCCGCGGCCCTTGACCGGGGCCAGCCTCTCCAGCGCGGCCACGCCAGCATCGATATCGCCGCCGGCCGCGGCGACGGCCAGCAGCACGGCCAGCGCGTTCTGCACCTGATGCCGCCCCGGCAGGGGCAGGCGGAAACTGACGTCGAGGCCTAGGATCGTGGCCCGCACGACCGAGCCTGAGGGCTGCAGATCGGCGGAGACCAGCCGGCCTTCGGCTCCGGCCGCCTCGCCGAAACCCCAGATCCGTCCGATGCCACGCGCTTTGGCGGCTGCGGCCAGACGGGCGAAATGCGGGTTGT
>Ga0268266_10002926_pt1 | contig 17659 bp, 16 predicted proteins | sample KBSS13metaG_FD_190356 | JGI IMG/M metagenome (GOLD analysis project Ga0268266, IMG submission 190356) | Switchgrass rhizosphere microbial communities from Kellogg Biological Station, Michigan, USA - KBS S1-3 metaG (SPAdes) (version 2) | ecosystem: Host-associated > Plants > Roots > Rhizosphere...
GCACGGGCTGCATATTCGAGGATCTTTTGCGTATTCCCGGTGAAGTCCCCCACCGTAGGGTTGATCTGCGCCAGAGCTATCTTCACAACCTTAGTCTAACGCTTGAGGACTTGCGTGTGAAAACCGCAAGTCCTCAAACCTCAACCAAAGTATGTGAGTTACCAGATCAGCTGCCGGTGCCAGCGAAGACGACACCAAGGGTGCGAGCGAGAATCTTCATATCGAGCCAGAGGCTCCAGTTCTCGACGTAGGCGGTATCGAGGGAGATGTAGCTGTCGAAGGAAGGATCCTGACGAGCTTCAACCTGCCAGAGACCAGTGATTCCGGGAAGAACGTCGAGACGGCGAAGATGCTCGATATCGTACTGTTCGACTTCGCGAGCGATGGGAGGGCGAGGACCAACGAGGCTCATGTCACCACGAAGAACGTTGTAGAACTGCGGCAGCTCGTCGAGCGAGTACTTGCGAAGATGACGGCCGACGGCGGTGATGCGAGGATCGTTGGCGATCTTGAAGAGCACGCTGTCGCGCTCGTTCATATGCGCGAGTTTCTCCTTCAGCTTGTCGGCGTCCTGCACCATGGTGCGGAATTTGTAACAGGCAAAGGTACGTCCCTTGCGACCTACGCGATGCGCACGGTAGAAGATGGGCCCCTTGGAATCCATGCGGATCGCAATCGCAATCGCGAGCATCACCGGCGAGAGGATAGAGAGAGCAATCGACGAAAGCGTGATATCGAGTACGCGCTTGAGCCAGAAGGCACCCAGGGGGAAGTCGCGACGATGAAGTGGAATCGTTGGGAACTGACCGACGTATTCAACCGGTGCGTTCCAGGCGAGGCCATCGTAGAGATCGGGCACAACGCGGACATCGATCCCGGCAAGGCGCGCCTCTTCCACGGTATTGATGACAAGCTTTTTGTCGCCGGGCACGGAGAAAAAGATCTCGTCTACGAAGAGCGAGCGCGCAAGGGAGAGGCAGTTGCGGACGTCTCCGACGACGTCTACATCCCCGAGCTCGGCTTCGCGCTCGGTGAGAGCAATGAAGCCCTTAAAACGGTAGCCGAAGTGTGGAAGCGATTCCAGATGATTGCGCAGAGCATGGCCGACGCGACCGGCTCCCACGATGAGTACGTTGCGAGTTTCAATACCCGCGAGGCTGCGGCGATAAAAGCCGCGGCGCTGGAAGGCGCGACGCATGCAGAGCAGTAAGGTAGAGAAGACTACCGTGAGCATGACGACCAGGCGCGAGACCGCATTGCCGTTGGAGAGATAGAGGGTTCCACAGAGAACCAGCCCCGCAGTGAGCGAGCCCTGGATCACCATGCGCTGTTCATGCAGACCGCTGCGACCTTGAATTGGGCCGTAAAGGCCATAAGAGCGCGAGAAGAAGATCAGACACAGCCCATACCAGATGACGTAGAGCAGCAGAGCATGCGCGGAGAGCAGCCGGGGAAGATCCAGTCTGGCGGCCTGCCCATCGTGCGAGAAAAATGCGACGTGGACTTGTAATGCGAGCGCACCTGCCAGCAACACTGTTCCAAGATCGAGTGAAGCCCAGATCAGGCTCGCGACGGAGGGACGACGGAAAACTCCAAGGTCAGCCGATTGATCCCGACTGCCTTTAGCAGCTGACTTTCGTCCCGAGACAATTACTTGTTGTAGATAATCTGGAGTCGCCATAATTTACACACTAAGTCCCACAACCAGGCACCCAGGCTGATGCATCAGTGAGCAGTCCATTACGAACTCCAAACCGACACCAAAGAATTTCAGTTATTCATTTGACACAAGGCTAAGAATGAAAGTTGCTCCGAAAAACCCACCTATATCATTCAGACGGTAACCTTATCTCTCTAAACAGGATACCGATAACAACCGCGTAGCGCAACTGACGCCCACTCTTGTTTTAGAGGAAAAAAATAACTCTTGCGATTCCACCTTAGTGGAATCCTCATCTATGCAATTTCCTGCCATATTTGATTGGATGCGTCTCAAAAAGTTCGGTCGCCTTTTGTGAATGCGGCATGACACTACCTATGTAACGGGCATGACATCCGTTATCGAGGCGGCATGACGAGAGCGTCGAGCTGAAGAAATTCGCGCAAGATGGGATCGTCGCTCTTCTCCATCTCTTCCATCGTTCCGAAAAAATGTGCCTTTCCTGCATGAAGAAAGACGACTCTATCGGCAAGCTTTTTGGCAAAGCGCATGTCATGCGTCACGACGATGCTGGTGAGATGAAGCTGCTGTTTGAGTCGTTCAATGAGATCCCCCAGAAGATGCGCCATGAGTGGATCGACCATTGTCGTAGGCTCGTCGTAGAGAATGGCTTCAGGCTGGGCGGCAAGAGCGCGGGCGATAGCAACGGAGCGCTTCATTCCGGTAGAGAGATCGGAGGGAAGAAGGTCTTCCATACCGGCGACTCCTACCATTTCAAGCAGACCTTTTACGATCTGAAGGATCTGGTCTTCTGACAGCTCACGGCGCTCGCGCAAGGGGAAGGCCACATTCTCTCCGACGGTGATGGAATCAAAGAGCGCACCGTTTTGAAAGACCATGGTGACCTTGCGCCGAACAGCCTGCATCTGCTGCTCGTCGTAGCCTGTGATGTCGTCTCCCGCGACGCGAATGATTCCACTGTCGGGCTTGAGGAAACCCATCAACATCTGGAGGGAGACGGATTTACCGACACCGCTTCGACCGAGGATACATAGCGTCTCGCCTGGGAGGACACAGAAGTTGACTTTCTCGAGGACCACAAAACCATCGAAGGACTTCGAGACATTCTCGAAGGAGATGTAGGAACCGGGCTTGTCACGATGCTCAGGAACGGCCTCGGCGGCGGCTTCGTTCTGCTGCGCGGCCTGATCCATAAAATCTTCCACAACGGGCGCAACATCGGGGGAGACATCCGAAATAAGAGGAACATCGGCTTCCGGGCGTGGTTCCAGGCGATCGTCCGAGATATGCATGGAGCCTTCGGCATCGTCTTTTTGGACTACCTCGCGCCGGGAGAGCTCCAAGGGACTGTCGTGCTCGGGATAGCCTGGATTCGCGTGCTCGGGTGATTCGCCAGCCATTCGGATTCCTCTCTCACTATTGTTGCACTTCAAGCAAGAGAAGCCTATGCGTTGAGAGCATCGAGATGTAGCTGAGCTTCAGAAAACTGCTCCGGCGTATTCAGATTCTCGAACCAGAGATGCGACGCTTCGCGCTGCGCGGAGCTGAGACCGGCCATCTCTTCCCCAGAGCCACCAGCAAATCTGGCGAAGGACCGTAGTGCATCCTGTTGGCGCCAGTCATAACGGACGAGGACTTGTTCCAGTGGAAGGCCTTCGCAACGCCCGAGGGCGCGGGCCGCTTCTTCGAGAACTGGAGCGAGCTTGTATCGTTTTTGACGGAGTGCGGTTGAGAGAAAGGGCAGGACCTTCCTGTGGGCCAGGCAAAGCGCGGGCTGTGGAACATCGTCGACAACGAAGAAGGAGAGTCGTACTCCGGCCTGATGAAGAACAGCTGTGACCCAAGCCCTTAGAAGAGTTACCGGAAGGAACGGCATATCCACTGGGACCAGAAGAGCCCAGTCGAGGAAAGAGTGAGCGAGCGCCGCTTCCATTCCTCCCAGCGGACCGCACCCTTCATGAAGATCGGGAACGAGAGGGGCGAAGGGAGAGAGCTCTGTCCGGCTGCCAAGGATGTAGACGTCTGGGGTGAGCTGGGTGAGCTTGGAGACGGCATGCTCGATGAGAGTTTTTTCTGCGAGATGGAGCAGGGCTTTGTCCTGCCCCATTCGCGTGCTGCGCCCGCCCGCCAGCGCATAAGCGGCGAAAGAGCCCGTGTTCCTCATGCACGGACCGTGTCGAGGAAGCGCACGATAGATTCGATGCCGCGGTGGAAGTTGGCGAGGTGGAACTTCTCGTTGGGAGCGTGCAGGTTGTCATCCGGAAGGCCGAAGCCCATCAGGAGCACCGGCAGTTTGAGCTCGCGCACGAAGTCGCCTACGACAGGGATAGAGGCTCCGCTACGCACGAAGACTGTCTCGGTACCGAAGACCTCATGCATGGCGGCGGTGGCGGCTCGCACATAGGGATTGTCGATCGAGACGATGATCGGGTCGGCGGAGTGGATGGGCCGTACCGTAACCTCGACACCGCGAGGAGCGATCGACTCAACGTAGTCCTTGTATTGGGCGAAGATCTCCGCGGGAGCCTGATCGGGGACAAGACGCATGCTGACCTTGGCGACGGCCTTCGCCGGGATGACAGTCTTGGCCCCTGCACCGATGAAGCCGCCGGGCATTCCATGCACATCGAGGGTTGGCCGCGTCCAAATCGCCTCGAGGACGCTGTAGCCTGCCTCATTGATGAGAGCGGGAGAGCCCACCTGATTTTCACGGTAGCGCTCCTCGTCAAAGCCTAGTTTGGTCCAGGTTGCTTTTTCTTCAGAGCTGGGCGGAACGACCTTGTCGTGAAAGCCTGGGATCAGGATGCGGCCGTCTTCATCTTTGAGCTTTGCGATGATCTGCGCCAGCGCGACGAAGGGATTGGGAGCCGCTCCGCCGTACATGCCAGAGTGAAGGTCAATCTTCGCTCCTCGAACCTCGATCTCGGTGTAGATCATGCCGCGCAGACCTACGAAGAGCGTAGGAAGGTCGGGGGCGAACATATCCGTATCGCTTACCAGAGCGACGTCGGCGCGAAGGCGGTCGCCGTGCTCGCGCACAAACCACGCGATGCCCTCGCCCCCGACCTCTTCCTCTCCCTCCATCAGAACCCTGACATTGACCGGCAACCGGCCCTGGTTTGCGGCAAAGAGCGACTCGAGCGCTTTGACGTGCATCCACATCTGCCCCTTGTCGTCGACGGCGCCGCGAGCATAGAGATTCCCATTGCGCTCGGTGGGTTCGAAGGGCGGCGTGATCCATTCGTCCAAAGGCTCGGCGGGCTGCACATCGTAGTGGCCGTAGCAGAGCACCGTGGGCGCGCCTGCTCCGGCATGCAGCCAGTCCCCATAGACGAGCGGATGGCCATGGGGATGATCGGTGGTTACGGTCTCGATGAGCTCGACGTTCTCCATTCCGATGCGGCGAAGTTCGGCGGCGATAAACTCGGCAGCACGGCGGACATCTGGTGCATGTTCCGGGAGCGTCGAGATCGATGGGATACGCAGGAGCGCCTTCAGCTCCTCGACAAAACGCTCTCCGTTTTTCCGCGCAAACTCAACTGCAACCGCTGCCGTACTCTCTGCCATGAAGGAGCTCCTTTGCTGATGGGCCTGCTTCCGGGGAACCGGTTATGCAGACGCACGAATCACAAGTATGCAACGGAACGCACCTTGAAGTCAGCTTGCGAGAGCCAAAGTGCATCCAACTTTGCAAAGGCGTAGGATGTTGGACCAAATTGGAGGAGACGGATTCTATGACGACTTCACGAGACGATGGAAATATGATCGACGACTTTGCGCAGTTCGACCTGAAGAAAGAGCTTAAAGATACGCAAAGCAAGAAGCCGTGGACTGCCGGTCACTATGCGAAGACGCTCTTCAAGAAAGAAGATTTCAGAACTGTGTTGATCGCGATGGAACCCCATTCCCGCATGAAGGAACATCATGCGGATGGCACTCTCTCCGTACAGGTTCTCGAGGGAGAGATTCGTTTTATCGCCCAGGGCAAAAAGCATGACCTTCCCGAGGGGAGCCTGATGACTCTGGGCGCTTCCATTCCTCACGAGATTGAGGCTCTGAAGGACTCGGCGTTCCTGCTAACGATCTCGTGGCCAAGCAACAGCAAGCTTCTGGAGATGAAGCACCGCGGCTACGGCACATAACATTCGACGCTGCTTATACCGCAGCAAAAAATTCTAATGCTGCTCGCGCAGACCTGCGATAGCGGGCATGATGTGTGCATGGGAACGGTCCAACAAAACTGGAATTCAGAAGCCTACGCGGCCAATGGCCGCTTTGTAGCGACGCTCGCTTCAGGAGTGGTCGAGCTGCTCGCTCCCCAACCCGGGGAATGCATCCTGGATGTGGGCTGCGGCGATGGAGCGTTGACGGAACAGATCGCGGCGACAGGCGCCGTGGTGAAGGGAGTGGACTCCTCACCGGCGATGCTGGAAGCCTCACGAAGGCGCGGTCTGGATGTAGAACTGCACAGCGCCGATGCTCTTCCCTACCAGCAGGAGTTCGATGCGGTCTTCTCGAACGCTGCACTGCACTGGCTCTCTGAAGACAGGCATCCTGCACTTTTGTCCTCCCTCTATCGCGCACTGAAGCCTGGTGGACGGCTTGTAGCGGAGATGGGAGGCCAAGGAAATATTGCCGCCATTCGAACGGCGCTATCATCGGTGTTTGAACCGCATGGCATCAATACAGAAGATGCAGCGGCCTCTTTCTATCCGGCCCCTGCGGTGTACAGGCGATTGTTGGAGGCAGCGGGATTCACCGTGGATTCCATCGAGCTGATTCCGCGTCCGACTGCCCTGCCCGGAGGGATGAAGGCATGGCTGGAGACCTTCCGCAACGGCGTGCTGGATCGCCTGGAGCCACAGGATCGAGAAGAAGCACTCGGCAGCACCGTTCATCTGCTGGAGCCGATTCTGCGGGATGGCGACGGAAACTGGGTGGCGGACTATGTCCGGTTGCGTTTCGCAGCGCGAAGGTAGAGGGATGCGGATATCACCCCTACGAGAGAGCACCTTTTCCTGACGACGTGAGGAGCAAATCTCGTTCAGATATCTGTGAGTGGTTAAAATTGTGCGGTGGCATATGATCCCGAATACGCGAGACGAACACTTGGACGTGTCCACCTCGCCCTGCCAGATACATCTTGGCCAAGGTATTTCGCGCAGGAACGTGATCGTTTGCGACCGCTCCTCGGCTGTGTAGCAGATGACCTTCAACACTATGGAAGCACTGCCGTGGCGGGACTCAGAGCTAAACCGGTGATTGATATGATGGCGCCTATCTCATCCCTGGACCAAGCGGACGCATTGGTCAACGTGCTTGCTAAGGCTGGCTACAGAAAGATCGAGGTAGGCTTCCTCAAGCGCCGATTCTTTCGGAGAGAACCGGAAGGAAAATATCCTGCCTATCATTTGCACCTGGCCGTAGCCCATCGCTGGCCGATCAAGAATGAATTACTGCTTCGAGACTGGCTCATCCAGCATCCGGAGACAGCGCGCGCCTACGAAGCGTTGAAGATCGAGCTCGCGGAACGATATGCAGAGGATATGCCGCTCTACACGGAGGGCAAAACTTCCTTTCTGCAACGTGTCGTCAACGAAGCTCGTCTGAGCCAAGGTCTACCTGAAGAAAGCGATTGGGACGAATAAGGGAGGCGTCTCTAAGTCGGCCTGTCGGTAAAGGGGGCGGGTTACTGACCATAACGGCGTTTATCAGTACTAATCCGATTTCAAGTGCCATATTACTCGATGGGTTTCGGACGTGGGAACAGCTTCGGCCACGCCACTATGGAGGGCCAATGCAACATCGCAGTCAAGATTGCAAAACCGCCTAATACGACATATGGCCATGTGAGTGCAAAACTGCCGATAATCTGCTTCAAATCGATGGATGGTTGAGGGAAATGTCGAACATTCATCATGAACGTTCTCTGAGCAAAGCTCGAATAGATGTAGAAGCAAGGAACAAACAGCATCAAGCAACCGGCAAACAGCCGAAAGCGCAGAGCAAGAATCGACAATGGAAGCAGCGATAAAAAGACAAGCGTTATTCCAAATACCTCTTGCCTACTGTCGTTCGCGCCGACAGTAAAGACGGCCATCGGATATATCAAGCAGCCTGCCATACCAACAACGATACCCAGGCCGAACAACGCAGTACTGATCGCCTTCTTCATCGTTGCATTCTTCATGTCGTGTCGAACCTGCCGTACCGAGGAGTAACAACTATCGTATACTTCCCGTCCCGCCGGGTTAGTAATGAGAAGTCAGCTTGTCGTCAGGAACTAATCTCTACGCCATCTGTAACAGAGAGCTTGGTAGCCGTCTCGAACACTTGATGGTTAGCGGCAGTTCACGCCGAACTCACTCGCGATCCCGAGGTTGCACATGCAGCGCTCTAGCAGATGGCTGAATTGACCGAGTTCTCGGTCGGAGACTCCATCCCATAACTCGTCCTGCAGTTTTTGGACGGTCTTTTCGACGGACCGCAATAATCTGTCGCCTGCGGGCGTTACTGTGACTGTGACGATGCGATCGTTGACCGGATCTTTGCCGCGCATGATGAAGCCACCCTTCTCCAGATGTTTCAGAAGGATCTGTGTGCTTTGGGGAGTGATAAAGCAGGAGCGGGCCAGTTGAGCTCCTGAACTGGCAGGAGCATTGCGGACAGCGAATAACACCTGGATCTGGGCCGCGGTAACGCCCTGGGGACGAAGCTGCTCGTCCACACGAAGACGGAAGTGCACCATGATTCGCTTCATGGCGCGCAACACATGCTTCTGCTGCTGCTGTCGCTTCTCTTCGTCAGGGATCTTCGGAATGTTGTTTCGCTTCGTCAAGATATCAGTTAGCTGATATTATATCAGTTGACTGATATGTCCACCTCTGCCATCGCAAACCAAAATCCCGCTGCTGGTATCTGGAAGCCGCGCCATAATCCGTGGGCCATAGCCCTGACCGTGACACTGGCGACGTTTATGGAGGTTCTCGATACCTCCATTGCGAACGTTGCTCTTCCTCACATGGCGGGAACTCTGGGCGCGAGTCAGGAGGAGGCGACGTGGGTTCTGACCAGTTATCTGGTGTCAAGCGCGATCGTGCTTCCAATCTCCGGCTGGCTTTCGAACCGGTTCGGACGGAAGCGGTTCTACATGACCTGCGTCGCGCTGTTTACCATCTGCTCGCTGTTGTGTGGCCTCGCGCAGACGCTGCCTATTCTGATCATTGCGCGCATTCTGCAGGGCGCCGGCGGTGGTGGTCTGGCTCCGAGCGAGCAGGCCATTCTGGCCGATACCTTTTCGATTGAAAAACGAGGCCAGGCTTTCGCGGTCTATGGCATGGCCGTAGTCGTGGCACCGGCTATCGGTCCTACCCTCGGCGGCTGGATTACAGACAACTTCAACTGGCACTGGATCTTCTTCATCAACCTTCCCGTCGGCCTTCTTTCGCTGTACCTGAGCAATCGCATGGTCGAAGATCCTCCTCAGATGACGGCTCGCCGGGCAGAAGCGCACAAGGAGAAGGTGGACTTCTTCGGTCTGGGCCTGGTCGCAGTTGGAGTGGGCTTTCTCGAGTTCACGCTGGACAAGGGACAGGAGAAGGACTGGTTCGGCTCGCAGATGATCGTGACCTGCGCGACTCTGGCGATTGTGACGCTGATCGTCTTCGTGATCTGGGAGTGGAATCACTCGCACCCGATCGTCGACCTGAAGCTGCTAAAGAACCGCAACTTCGGAACCGCCGTCTTCCTGCAATTGGTCCTGGGCATGGTGCTGTTTGGAAGCACGGTGCTGATTCCGCAGTACCTTCAGGTTCTGCTGGGTTATACCGCTGAACGAGCGGGTATGGTGCTGTCGCCGGCAGGCTTCGTGATGGTGGTAATGATGGCGGTGGCGGGTCGCTCGCTGGGTAAGTTCGATCCACGACTGATGGTGGCATTGGGCTATATTGCGACCGCTGCAGGCATCTACAACCTGACGCGACTGGATCTGAATACAGCCTTCGGGACCGTCACTGTCTGGCGCATGCTCCAGGTAATTGGATTGCCCTTCATCTTTATCCCCATCAGCACGCTGAACTATGTGGGTGTGCCGCTGGACAAGACCAATCAGATCTCCAGCCTGTCGAACTTCGCCCGTAATCTGGGTGGAAGCATGGGCACGGCTCTGCTGACCACGTTTATCTCGCGCAGTGCACAGGTACATCAGGCGGCGCTGGCGGCAAACGTGATTCCCGGCAGCGTTCCTTACAAGCTGTACATGAACCGCATCACCTCGATGTTGGTTTCGCAGGGTATGTCGGCGGCGGCCGCCTCTCAGCTGGCGATTGGAAGGGCCTATCAGGAGATGTTGCGACAGGCTTCGATGCTGAGCTACAAGAATGCCTTCTTCATCCTGTCTGTGGTGATTCTCTTCCTGACGCCACTCCCGTTCGTCATGCGCTTGCCGGACAAGAGGGTAAAGCCAGACCCGGAGGCTATGGGCGGCCACTAGTTTCCCAGTGTGGAACAAACGGTCAATTTCTAAAGAGAAATAAATCTTCTAATGACATTCTTGCATTGAAGATGCTAGGCTTCAGGCCATGCTCCTGTCCGGTCGCGCAGTTCCATCTTCCCTGACCTCTCTTTGTTCGGTGCTTGTCCTTCTGTCGAGCGGCGTCTTCGGAGTCGCACAGAATTCGCCTGTTCCGGAGACGCCTACACAGACCTCCGTGGCACACGATGCTGCTCTCGATCCCAAACTGCCGACGGTCTTCCTTGTTGGAGATTCGACGGCGCGGAATCAGGCCGATCTTGGATGGGGAGATCACTTCGCGGATTTATTCGATACGAGTCGCATCAACGTGGCCAATCGAGCACGAGCCGGACGGAGCAGCCGGAGTTACATCAATGAAGGGCTGTGGGAACATGTGCTCTCGGAGATGAAGCCGGGCGACTATGTACTGATTCAGATGGGGCACAACGACGGCAGCAATCCGCAGAACGATCCCAAGGCTCGTCAGAGCGTCAAAGGCATCGGCGAAGAGACGGTTACGGTCCCCATCACGAAGCCGTTCAGCAGCGGTCCGCTGGCGGGCAAGAGCGAGGAGACGGTCCATACCTATGGCTGGTATCTACGCAAATATATTGCGGAGGCTCGCGCCAAGGGTGCCACTCCTGTTTTGCTCACGGTAACGATTCGTAATATCTGGAAGGATGGCACCGATGGAAAGTCTCACATCGAGCGCGATATGGGCTATCGCGACTATGAGTACGAGGTTGCCGCAGCGGAGCATGTGCCTGTCGTCGATATGGCGACGGTAGAGGCCGACCAACTCGAGGCTCTCGGGCCGCAGAAGACGGCTACGCTCTTCCCTGTCGACCACACGCATACCAGCGCTGAAGGAGCGGAGTTGGTCGCGAAGTGCGTTGCTGATGCCTTGCGGAAGGATCATTCCCAGCTGGCGGGGTATCTGAAGACACGGTAGCTGCTCGGGCGTGCAGTGATCCTTTCGTGTGCATAAGCTTGCCCGAGATGAAAGATGTAGCAGATCAAGAAGAGTATGTTTCAGCTTGGTAATTGAGCGAGCATACGCAGTGCTGACACGTCCGATCAGAAGCGACATCGAGGCTGGCCCGGAAGGCACGGGCCGAAGGTGTATTGAGAGCCTGTTCCAGGGTTAGTTCGGTTGTTGATGCAACGGGCGGATGAAAGAAGCAGGGGCGGAGGGTCCCGTCGACCTCCATCACAGTTGAGACCCATGGAGCGTTGCATTTGGGGGAGCGAGGGGGAGCGCCGCAGAGGTGTTCACGAAACCGAACTCCGATGTGGCGAAGCTTCGTTTCATTCTCGCGAATAAATCGTGTGCTGATATCGAACCGGTAGCTGTCGATGAGTTGCTCAATCTCTAGTTCAAGTGCGGTCAGTTCCGACGCGGTGAGTGCGACCTCCTCTTGACGGCCGGAAGCCCAGGGACTTTCGCGGTTAAATGCAGTTGAGGTCAGGTCGACAGGCAGGAAGGAGATACTGTCCAGCTCTAAGCTGTGTGCAGCATCCACGGTGGCCCGGAGGTGAGAGTGATTCTGCTTCTGGACAGTCGTACGGCAGGCGATGGGCATCGTTGGACGAAGCTCACGAACGGCTTCGATGCCGCGGGTGATGAGTTCAAAGGCTCGAGGAACGCGGCGGATGGAATCATGGATGGGTGCAGGGCCATCGAGCGAAACGACGATGTCGTCCACGCCTTCAACGAGAACCTCGGAACGCTTTTGTAAAAGAAGACCTGTCGTAAGCAGCGTGACACGTATGTTGAGAGCACCGAGAAAGTCGAGGATTGCCGGGAGATCGCGATTGAGCAGAGGTTCGCCACCGGAGAGGACAACCTGTCTGACACCGAGCTGAATCAGCGAGTCGCGATGGCGGAAGAGCGAACTAGCGGAGAGTTCTTGAGCATCGGTGCGCTGCCAGATATCGCACATCACACATTTGCAATTACAAACGTTGTGTATGTTGAGAAGCAGTATCGGCAGGTTGGATAGATAAGAGCCCTCTGTGACGCTTCCCGCGGGCTTGATTTTATAAAGTTGGGAGATAGCGCACCTCCTTATTGCCGAGACGAAGATGATCTCGACCGAGAACCTGCTCTGCCTGTTGGAAGAGATCTGGCACCGGTGCGCGGACGTACCGTGTGACACCTTCGACCTGAAGGGCGTGAAGGCCTAGACGGTGCTGATCAGGAAGCCTGGCGTAGAGTTCGGAAGACGCAATCTGAACGCGGCCCGCGAGCACGACAAGCTCTACGCTGGCGAAAGACAGCTGCGCGAGCGTTTGGGCAGGATTGCGCTGGATATCGCGAACGGCGATGAAGTCTGCGGGGCCACCAGGCGAGATGCAGCCCTCACCCTTTCGTAAGCGGAGAAGTGCCGCCGGATGGGTAGTGACAAGGTTATAAATGGTTGCGATATCTGCGGCATTGTCCGCATGAAGGCTTCGTATTTCATCGAGAAGATCGCCCCGGGCGGTAAGCGGTGAGTCGCTACCCAGTGCTTTACGCTCGATGGCTGCGAGGATCTCCGCAGAGGGAGTCTGATTAAACAGAAAGCGATTCGAGGTGGGACAAAGTATGACGGCTGCCCCGCGCTCATTTAGAAGAGCCGCTTGCCGTGCGGTGAGCGCGAGTCCGTGGACGAGGACGATACGGTCGTCGAGGATGTTCAAGCGGTCGAGGTTGGTGATCTCGTCGACGCTTTGGGAGTCGGTACCTTCTGCGGCGTGGACGATGAAAGGAGATTCAGAGGGTGTGGCATGGTATTTCGCCACAAGATCGCGATCGAACGCGAGGGAATGAGCCCATCCGAAGTGACTGAGAACGCGAATGGGAAATCCGGGTGCAGTGAGAGCCGGATAGATTTGGTTGTGATGGCAGACGCTGGTGACTCCTGAGAGGAGATTGCGGATCGCACCCCACCAGAGCCGAGTATCGAGCGGCACCTGAAGGTGTCGGGAGATGGTTTCGGCATGGAGCTTGTGGATCTCCGTAGCCCACTCCGTCGCATTCCTGAAGGGTGGTTGGCCTGACGTGCGGCCAAGGTTGGGAAAGAGGGCAAACTCCAGGTGGTCGTGGGCGTTGATAAGACCGGGGAGGAGCACGTAGCCAGTGAGGTCGACGGTCGATTGTGTGAAGGCGTTGGTGGAGATCAAGCCTCGAAGAGAGGACAGAGGCGCGTGGTTCCATGTAGCTGCATCAACAGCCCATGGTGCATTGGCGAGCCGGAGGTCAAATGCAGTGTCGAGCTCTTCCTTTATGGATGAATGAACGGGCGCGGAAGCGGCAAAGTCGGAGCGTGAGTGAATCTCCGTTCTTCGCTGCGATAGAACTACACCGCTCGGCTGGAGAGGATTGGGATTTGCCAGCCTCTGGAGTTTGAGCAAGTAGAGCGCAGGTACGTTGGTGAGATTGGTGTAGTCAGAGAGCTTTCCTGCCTCGCTGAAGAGCTGGCGTTCCGGTTCGCCGAAGCAGGGCTCAGTAAGTTGAACGAGGCGGAAGCCGTTTTGGGCAAAGGTCGTCAGGATGAGTGGCAAAAATCGTCTGACCGCGGGTAATGAGAGCTTCGTATCTCCGGCCTGAAATGCGCGCACCCAGCCTCTCCGGGCCGCGGTATTGGGGTGCATGTCACACAGAAGAAGATGACCGCCAGGACGGAGTATGCGAGCGCACTCTTTAGCGAAGGCCCGGAGGTCGTTAATGTAGCTGAGGACGAAAGAGGCGAGGATAAGGTCGCTGGAGCTGTTGCTGCCGGGGAGCGAAGTAGCGTAGCCCAAATGAAGAGCAGTGGCCGGGCTCACCTTCTGGCGTGCGCGTTCGAGCATGGCTGGCGAGCAGTCGGTGCCAGTAAGAGAGTTCGGACCAAGTCCCTCAAGGCGCGTAAGCCATCGGCCTGTGCCGCATCCGGCGTCGAGGACGTCGCTTCCGGTCACGGAGGGCAGTAGCGCGGGGAGGCTCCGCTCCTCAAGTGCAAGCATAGGATTCGCTTGATGATCGTAGACTTCGGCCCATCGGTCGAAGATGCCCACGGATAAGGTGGCTGCAGAGAGCTCGATCATAAGCTCTCCCGTTTGGGCTTACGCAGGGAGATAAATTGGTTCGCAAGATGAAGCTCGAACGGAAAACTATAGACGTGTAGTCGATAACGCCATGCACTGAGGGCTTTGAGGAACAGGCGGCTCCAGCGAGGTGCGCGAATATCCTGCACGGTGGGCCATCGCGACGCGACAACAATCTCAAAGTTGTCGATAAGTTGCTTCGTCTTGCTCTTAAGCCACGGCGCATGGGTGTCGATGCGGAGCGTGTAATTCATCCACTCGGGAGTAGCCCAGCCAGCGGGCGAATCGGGGAAGGCAACATCGATATTGCCATACATCTCACCGCCAGCCTTGTGGGGCTGCGGTGTGGGTGTGTAGTGCTGAATGATGATCTCAGAGTCTGGATTGATGCGCTTGATCTTTCGGATGAATCGAAGGGTTTCCTGCGTGTCACGGTCGGGATCATTCGGGTTTCCAATGACAAAAGAAAATTCGGGAATGATACCGAACTGTCGCGTGCGACGGGCAATCTCCAGAGTCTGCTGGGTGGTAATTCCCTTCTGCATCTCCTCGAGCACCCAGTCGGAGCCGGATTCCGCTCCGAAAAAGATCATGGCGCAACCTGCACGCTGGATCGCAGCCCACGTCTCGTCTGTGTAGCGGGACATGATATCGACTCGAGCCTCGCACCACCAGCGGAGTTTGAGATGGGCCATGCTTTCGCACAATTCGCGGGCAAGATCCTCTCGCAGGAAGAAGTTCATGTCATAGAACTGCACGGAGTCAGCTCCGTAGTGCTCCACGAGGTGAGTTAAGATGGCGACGGTGCGCTTGGGCGACTCAAATTTTTCTTTGTTGCCGTAAGCCGCATGAACACCACAGAAACTGCAATTGAACGGGCAGCCTATGCTCGCGTGGTGCACGGCGGTACGCTTCCCGAAGAACGACGGCCTGAGGTACTTCTCTACGGGAAGGCGGTGGAAGGGTGACCAAGGAAACTCGTCAGGTCCCTTCATGGGCCGTTCTCCGTTATCGTGACGCAGGCCGAAGACATCCTTGTAGAGCAGTCCCTTTATGCTGTCAAAGGTACGTTTGCCACGCAGTGCGTCGATAAGCTCCAACAGAGTATCTTCACCCTGACCGCGGACCACGTAGTCGACATAGCGTGCGTTCAGAGCAGCATCGGGATAGATCGAAGGGAAATAACCTCCCCAGCAGATAGGAACCTCCGGATGCAAACGCCGGATTTCACGGGAGGTCTCCATCGCAGCAACCATCTGTGGGCCAGGCATGGCGGATACGCCGAGCAGCTCGATTCGATGCTGCTGAATAAGTTGGAGGATGCGGGTTGTGGCATCTTCATCAAGGTTGCCGTCGACGATCTCATACTCCTCTTTCCCCTCGAGAACGGCGGCGAGCGCGAGCACAGCGAGTGGAAGGCGGCGATTGCGGGGCTTCGTGGCGCGAGGGTGATAGAGGATGATCACGCCGGCACCTCTGCCGTGAAGATGTGGAACTGCGAGGGTGTACGGCGCCCTTTCAGCTTTGCACGAAAGGGACGTAAAGCCCATTGGAGCCCGTAGAAGGGCTTGAATACATTCCAATGAATACCAAAAGCAGTGGCCAGGCTTTCGAGCCGCTTCGGTGTGAGGAACTCCTGACTAGCGAGAGACCTCGAGGAGAAGCCGTAGGTCGCGAGGAAGTGCATATGCTTTTCGTCGACCATCTCCTTGCCGCTGGATTCATGGCGATACCAGGGAGTGTCGGCGATAACAATTGAGCCTCCGGGGCGTACACAACGGATGGCCTCCGCGAGAGTCCGGCAGTAATCCTCTGCGTAGTGAAACGAGGCATTGAAGATGGCGAGGTCAAAGGAAGCGTCAGGAAAGGGCAGGCATTCCAGGCTGGCTTGTACCCGCGGAAACATCGCAGGAAGATGAGTGGCGTAGTGGGCGGCCGCACCCAGACCGTCTCGATCGTTTGTAAGGATATCGACGGCTACAGGTCGATGGCCGAGAAGAGACAGCCGATAGCTGAGCCAGCCATTTCCTGCCCCAAGGTCAAGGACGCGAAGCGGACCTTTGGGCAAGCGGCGAAGGATACGGCGTTCAAAGTAGCGATAGGTGGCGCCTCGGATCTGCCATTGCGCGGAGAGCTTACCCGTCATGTCCTTATAAGGAAGGGCGAGGTAGTAAGCAGCTTCGTTGCTGCCACGGCCTTCGGCATTGCGGATGAATTCGTACTCTGCGACAAAGCGGTCGAAGGATTGGGAGAGGTGCGGAGAAAGCGCGCACCAGATCCCTTCATGCTGCAAAGTAACGGTGCCGCATTGTGAACAACGATGGTTGGTTGAAGCCTGCGGGTCCAAAGGAGTTCCGCAACTCCAGCAACACAAGGGAAAGGTGCCCGCGGCAGAAGTGATGAGGTTCGAGATTTGTGGGCTAGTCATGGAGTGATCTTCTCGAAATGGAGCAAAACGTGGTCACCCGTTGTGCGAAAGAAGGGCAGGTTGGAAAACAGGGTTTCGAGGCGGCAGAGTAGCCGAAAGAGATACGGATGCCGCTGTGCCCATGGTTCCAGATAGGAGGGTGGGATGGCGACTCCGACACCTGTGCGAGAGCGAAGCTTGAAGTGCGGAGCGAAGATGCGACGAAGCGTCCGCACGGTTGGGTAGTAGACCGAAAGAGGTGGTGCATCGTTGAGGTGCGCGATGGTGTGGCCCTTACATCGGCGAAGCGCTTTGTTCACCTGACCTTGACTGAGGTAATAAATGATCTCCACGAGGCAGAAGCGTGTAGAGAAGCAGAAAAGAAGGTGGCCTCCCGGCTTAACAAGTTTTGCAAGCGATGCGGCGACCGGTCCCAAATCCTCGATGCAGTTGAGGCCAGAAAAATTCGAGAAGGCGCCGTCGAAGCTAATGGCGGGGTCGAGCCCGGCAATGTCCTCGGTCGGAAGATGGCAAAAGGTCACCAGGTGAGGAGGCGCGCTCATGTTGAGTCGCTGGTCCGCGCGAGAGATCATCTGTTGAGAGGCATCGCATGCGAAGACAGAGATGTGATTCCTTGCAAAGAAAAGTGCATCTTCGCCGGTCCCGCAGTTGAGTTCGAGAATGTTGTCTTTGGGATGGAAGGTTTTTAGAAGCACGTTCCAGACAGCATTACGCTGCGCGCGGCCAATGAGTGAGCCGGTGAAGTCGCTGTCGTAACTTGGAGCCAAGCGATCGAAGACGGCGCCGGCTGCGATTCCGAGTCCAGTGTCGCTCATGCTTCCACCTCAGACGCGGTTGCGGCCATCTCCCGGCGAGCGACTGCAATTTGCATCTCGAGTTGATGAATATCGGAGAGATTACCGGAGGCGCCCTGGTTGAGACGGGCAAGCTGAACCTCGGCGCGTAGCAACTTGTCCGCATGGGCGTAGTA
>Ga0268266_10002927_pt1 | contig 17658 bp, 18 predicted proteins | sample KBSS13metaG_FD_190356 | JGI IMG/M metagenome (GOLD analysis project Ga0268266, IMG submission 190356) | Switchgrass rhizosphere microbial communities from Kellogg Biological Station, Michigan, USA - KBS S1-3 metaG (SPAdes) (version 2) | ecosystem: Host-associated > Plants > Roots > Rhizosphere...
AGGTGGCGTCGTATTGAAGTGTCAGTGTCAGTTCGCCGCCGTAGGTGACCACGCCCATCGCCATCCGCGTCAGCGGACGGATTGGCGGGAAGAACTCGATATCGTCGAGCGTCGTCGCGCCCAGGGCGATGCGTCCTTGTCGGCGCGGTAGCGGGGCGCTATCGAGCTGTGGGCCCAGATTGCTCAGCACCGCACTCGCCATGCAGCGATCGGTCACCAGCATGCCGGCCAGCGCCCCGTGGAAGCGAGCGAGCAGGGCCAGTACGCCGTTGAAGGCCAGGCCCATCCGAAAACGCTTCACGATCCAGGTGTCGAGCCGGATGCTACGCAACATGCTGCGCGGTGACCAGCACCGGCGCGGCTTGCGATCAATCAAAATCATCGAGACGACATTCGTCGCCGGTAGCTCGTTGTCTGATTTCAACCGCAGATTGACCGGCATGCTAACGCGGACGCACGCCGCTGAGTTCGGATCGTGACGCTTGTTCCAATCCTCGATCGAGCAAAGCAGGTCGCGAATCAACAGATCATTGACTGTCACGCCCAGCCGATGGGCAAGCTGACGCAACTCGTTGACCTTGGCGTGCGAAAAGCGATAGCTGACACTGGCCGGGCCTTCCTGGGCGCGATCATGTATTGGCGCCGCATTGTCGGATTCGCTGTTGGGGATGGCAACAGCCGCGGGACGATTGACGAAAAACTCAGTCAGGCCGACAGCCGCGAAGATCGCGGTCGGAGCTCGCAGCACTCTGCCCAAGAGGTTCAATCCAAAGCGAGCCCGGTCGAGCAGCCGTTCTGGCGCCAACGGTCGTAGCGGAATGATTGAGCCAGCGGAGTTCGTCGGCGACGCGACCGTCAGTTCGTTGGCGTACGCCGTGAGCAGGTCTTCGACGAATTGCATCGCGGCGACGCCGTCGCAGCAGACGTGATGAAATTCCAATAGCGCACTGGTCAGTCGCGCCTCTTCGCGAACCCAAACCCGCAGGCCGGTTCGCTCTTTCAGGTCGTTTGGACCGGCGCCGGCGCGGTCGATTGGCTTTTCGGCCGACTCCCAGCTGAGGTAGGGCGTAGGATCTGCCGCTGGCGCCCAACTGGGTACGCCATCGCTCTCGCGGACGATCGATTGCAGCAACGGGTGCCGGCCGGTGGCTCGATTCAACGCGGCCGTAAAGCAGGCGCGGTCCAGCGAGCCGCGAAATTTCAGCCGGATGTAAAAGACCATCGGGTATTCAGCCCGATCATCGAGCAACATGTATTGTTCGAAGGGCGCCAGGGGGAAGAGCGTTTCCATGATCGGTCGCCTGTGTTCGGTGAGGGCGCCCAACCTAGCTGGTCGAGGAAAACCAGCAATCGTCGGGGCGTCTACCTACTCCAGCGGACCAAGCGGCCGAATGTTACGAAAAAGATGGAATCGGCCGAAACAACGGGAACATTCGCCATCGCCTCCGCCCTGTGTGGCTGGCGCATGTGCTTGTATTTGTAGTGTCGTGGCGCCGTTGTGGTAAAAGACGATTGGGCCGTCAGAAAATGAACCACAACGACACGACGGCACGACGGAAGAAGCTGGGGCACACCACTGGCATGCGATCGGCCGGTTTACGCCGAATGCTCGCGGTAGCGAAACCGTGTGCCGGCAGGGAAGGGGAGGTCGAACTTTTCGGCCAGTACAGTCAGTAACTCGTCATCATCAGACACGGTGTGCTTCGTGATTGTTCCGGCGTCATCAATGACTAGTTCGCGATTGCGCAGCGTGTGACGCAGTCCAGGGGCAATCCGCTGGGCGAGCAACAACTGCGTGAAGATCGAATCGGGATTGGTCGAAACGAAATAATTGGCCACTTCGTAATCGACGAGCAACTGCGGCTCGAGCGAGAACTGATAGAGCGGCAGTACCGGGGCCCGGTCAACGAGCGTCAGCACGTAGCAGTTGTCTTGCAGGTCGATCCGGTAGACACGATCGAGCCGGGCCGTAGGGACGCCCACGAGAAACGGGACGGGCAGCAGTAATCCTTCGGCGCCAAACCCAACATCGGCCAACAGCTGTTGGCCTTCGACCTCGACCAATAGCAGCATGTGCGTTCGAGGTAAAACTCGCGGGGCGTTGAGCATCACGCGCGCCGCCAACCGCGTTACCTTAAAGCCGAGGGCCGAGAGGGCCGTGGCAAAGAGTTGATTCTGCTCAAAGCAGTAGCCGCCGCGACGATCGCGCACCAACTTGGCTTGCAGACATTCAGCGTCCAGCCGGATCGGCCGGCCGAGCAGAACGTCGAGATTCTCGAAGGGAACCTTCGTGGCGTGGGCCAGGTGCAGCGCGTCGAGCGCCGCCAGGGATGGCTGCCGCGGGCCGCTGTAACCAATGCGCGCCAGATAGGCGTCAAGATCGAACGCTGGATCGTCGGACATCGCCATTAATCGCCGAGGAGAAAGTGCTTGCTCGTGCGACGATTACTTTAGCGTTGGTTTGATCGGTTTGGTAGCAGCGACGCTACTGACGCCAGGTATTGTTGCTGGTTTGTCAAACTCGCTTCGCGGCTCGGCGGGCGCCTCGCCCTCCCGTCGACACAGCTGCACACGATCGTCGCCAAGGCGGCGTTACGGACAATCAGGTTCGCGTTCACTCCGGGCCGCCGACGTATTCTTCGATAACGGGCAGCAGCTCGTTGAAATCGACGGGCTTCGGCAGAACGCGCATTATGCCGGCGTCGATGGCCGGAAAGACGACGTCGATTGTGGTGAAGCCGGTCAGGAAGATGCCGACGATTTCCGGGTGTTGCTCGTGCATCTGGCGAAACAGGTCGACGCCGTTCATGCCTGGCATTTGGAAATCGATGATCGCCAGGTCGTAATGGTTGTGGCTGGCCAGCTCAAGCGCTGTGGGGCCGTCGTTCGCGGTGTCCGCGTGGTAGCCTGATCTGCACAACCACTTGGCTGCCAGATCGCAGCTATCGCGGTTGTCGTCAACGAGCAAGATGTTCGGTGTCATGTTCTTCGGCGCCTCTTCGTGGTTCGAGAATGGGGTCAGTCCAAAGTTCGTCAGATTAGTAGCTGTTTCAAAACCTCGGGGACTGTCCCTGCATTTAGGCTTTGAAACATCCTCTTAGCTGTGGGCGATGGCGGTTTGTCGTCCTGCTTGTGGAAGCCCCAACAGAATATTCTGCAACGCGCGGGCGCTCGTTGGCTTGGTCAAATGGAACTGAAAGCCTGCCGCGCTGGCTCGTTGGCGATCTTCGGCCTGACCGTAGCCGGTGAGCGCGACGAGCACTGCGTGGGAGTTGGCGGCTGATTGGAGCTGCCTCGCGACTTCATAGCCATCCATGCCCGGCATGGCGATGTCGAGGAAGATCACGTCAGGCTGATTGGCCTGCGCCCAGAGAATGGCGGCCGCTCCGTCATGGCGCGTGGTGACATCATGCCCCAGTGCGCGCAGCAGCGAGGCCAGCGTTTCGGCCGATTCTCGCAGGTCATCGACGACGAGTACCTGGCGCCGTGGCACAGGCTGCGATTCGACCGGCGCGAGCGGCGGCGAGATTTCGAGCGAGACGAGCGGCATGGCGTGCCCATTGGTTGACGGAACGGCGGCAGGCGCCGTGGCGTTCTCTTGTACGGACAGGAGCGGAAGTGTGACGCGGAACTCGGTCCCATGGCCAGGGCCTTCGCTATGCGCTTCGATCGTTCCGCCGTGCAACTCCACAAAGCGACGCGCCAGCATCAGGCCGATCCCCAGTCCGCCGCAGGATCTCGACAATGTTTGATCCACCTGGCGAAACATTTCGAAGATCGATTGCAGCATGTTGGACGGGATGCCCGCGCCGTTGTCATGCACAGAAACCACGGCGCGGTCTCCTTCGCGCCGGACCGTCAACTGGATCTCGCCGGAAGTTTGCGTGTACTTGGCCGCGTTGTTCAGGATATTGGCGAAGACCTGCGTGAGCCGCGCGATGTCGGCCCGCAGCACAATCGGTTGATCTGGGATGGAGACCGTGAGCCGATGTCGTTGTGCGCGGATGAGCGGCTCAACGGTTTCGAGGGCTCCTTCGAGAATGCTCCGCAGTTCGGCAACTTCTGGCCGTAACGTGATTTTGCCCTGCGTGACGCGCGAAACGTCCATTAGGTCGTCGATCAGGCGAATCAACTGTTGCGTCTGCCGTTCGATCACGGCGCGTAATCGATCCAACTCTTCCGGCTCGTCAGCCACCAGCGGCCAGAGTTGCACGGCGTTGCTGATGGGGGCCAGCGGATTGCGCAGCTCGTGCGCCAGCGTCGCCAGAAATTCGTCTTTGCGCGAGTCGGCGTCTTTCAGCGCCTGTTCGATATCCATTCGGTCGGAAATGTCGGTATTCGTGCCGAACCAGCAAACGATTTCTCCCGCGTCGTTGCGCACTGGCATCGCGCGACCTAATTGCCAGCGCATCTGGCCATCTTTGCGAAGGAGTGGAAACGTTTCTTCCCAGGGTGCGCCCGAGGTGAGTGATCGGCGCCAACTGGCCAGCACGCGGGGCAACTCGGCCCGATGATGGAACGACTGCCAGCCGGCGCCAACCACTTGCTCAGGCGTGGCGCCGGTGTATTCGTAGTAACGGCGGTTGAACCAGGTTCGATAGCCATCCGGCCGCGCCATCCAAACTAGTTGCGGAATCGAATCGGCCAGCACGCGGAAGTGCTTTTCCGTCTCGCGGCGTTTTTCGCGATGCAGCGCTTCGCAAAGCAGACTGATCGTGACACCGATCACGAGAAAGATGCCGGCGTTGAGTGCGTTCGCCACGGTGTCAAGCGCAATCGAATCGGGCGGCGGCACAAAGAAGTAGAGCCCGACCAGCAGGCCGGCCACGGTGGCCAACAGCCCAGGGCCGAACCCATCCCACCAGGCCGCGGCCATCACGGCCAGCACAAACGGCAACAGCGGGGCCTCGTCTCCGAGCGCATCATGCAGCGCAAATCGGATCAGACAAACCAGCCAGGTGGCGACAAGAGCGACAACGTAACCGTATCGTTTCGGAGGGCGATTCATGTCGCCTCCTGTCGAAATACAACTCGCGAGCGCGAGTTCAAAGTGAGAACGCCGCTACTGCATTCTTATTTTAACGCCGTAGGGGGAGCGCCGGTTCGTTACTTGCAGAGATGTAACGCGGCGCTGCAGCGGCTATGTCGATTTTGGCGGAGTTTATGTGCTACCAGCGGTGGACAGGGAATGATTTATTTGCGCGCTGTGGATTCTCGTAATGTCCAGTCGTGCCATCCGAACGGCATAGGCCCCGACAATTCCTCCCAAAACACTACCTGCAATTACGTCACTCACAAAATGGTAGTTCATCGCCACCAGACTGATCAACATCGGCAATGCAACGAGCGCGCAGAGCCGGCGGCTGCGCGGCACGGCGATCCACCACACTGCGGCAAAGCCGACGATCCGCGCCGAATGACCAGAGGGAAAACTACCAATATCGCCGCCAATGCTGCCTAGATAGAACGGATGAAAGCCGTACGCGCCTGTGCCGATCAACGACGGATTGTTGGGGCCGGGCGACTGGGGATCTGCGTTGAACCAGGTCTCGGGCCAGTAGCGACCGCAGATATCGCCAATCGATGTCCGAAACTCATTGGCCACCATCAAGCTCAGGCAGGCGACGAGCAACGTCTTTTCCCAATGCTTGAGTGGTCCCCATAATCGGCGAAACATTAGCGCGGCAAATACCAGCGGCGACCAGGTCTGCGCAATCGGCGGTGGGTACGTGAGCCACTTGAAGATCGGAACTTGGACTTCGCCGAAGGCAAACTCTGTCTTGGCAACGCCGTGTGAGTGGACTGCAAACGCCACAGCCCGATCGACAAAGTAATACGACAGCACGACGGCAACTAGCGTTGCGGCGACTGTTATCGATGTGCGCCGGAAGAGCCGATGGTACGGATCCATCGAAATGAAGAACGATCGCGAGGGCATACTCGGTCCTGGCAGCAGACGGTCAATAGGCTGGGAAGTAGCCCACTAAGATCCAAGCTATGGTTTGATTCGTCAAGCTCTTGGATTGAGTCCAACTGTCAGATACGCGGCGATCACGAACCCGACAATGCCGAGCGCCACGGCCAACGCAACGCCGAGTGACAGAGGGCGAAAGCGGATCGGTTCATTGCGATTGAGCTGCTGCACTGTTTTCCAATGCTGCGCGGCCGCCAGCAAGTTCACGGCCACGCCCAGCACGATCAATGTCACGCCGGTCCAAAGCGAGAGACCAAACTGCGGCGGCGGCAGATGAGCGACCGGCGCGGCGCCATCCGGGGCATGCATCGTCGCCAGCTCACGCAAGAACAGCCCAAACCGCGCGACGACAAACCCAAACCCCATCAACGCCAACCCGGTGCGGACCCAGGCCAAAAGCGTCCGCTCCGCGGCCAATTGCGTGCGAGGGTCGCCGTAAATCTCTGAGGAGGTTTTATCTTCGGCCATCGCAACCAATCCATTCGCGGGCGTGAAGTTCGTAGCCTGCTCAGCGTTTTAACCTTTTGAGGTGGAAGTTGACCAGGGCCAAATGCAGTCCGTTAGAGTTCGCTCGAGCCGGCTTTGCTCTGCGAAACGCTGGCCTATACAAACAGGAGGGGCGATACTGTGCGCCGTCGCGCAGAGTGTTCGTCATTTTCTACGGTCGAGCGTGTATGAATCGATACCTCCAGTGGATCGTGGCGCTGTCATTGCTACTCGCGCTGACGATCGCGATTGTCAGCGTTCTGAGAAACGCCGAGTACATCGCGCGCAGAGGGATGTTTGGCCAGCTTGCGATTGCGCTGTTTCTGTCGCCCGCGATGTTCTGGTTTGTGCCTCGGGCGTGGCTTGCCTCGCCCAGAGCGATGCTGCTCTCATGGTGGGTATTGCCCGTGACAGTCAGTTTCGTGTCGGCCAGCTACATCGGCGATAGGGGCGAGACGTACATGTTCGAGCCGTTCGGAGTTTTGGTGGCAGGTTTCTGGGCAATGTTCGCGCCGGTGATCGTCGTGGGGCTTCGACGCGCGAGGCTGGAGAGAAAGTTGCGATTGTCGGCGGAGGCCGGCAGTGTGAGAGATAGCGTGTTGAAAAGTGGATAGTTTGAGGATGATTGCTTCAGGCATAAAAATAGGGCATCAACAGCGTCATATTTCGCGGCGCTCCAGCCCTCGAATTAATCCAGAGAGCATTCGAGCGATCTCTTCAAGGTCCGTCTTCAGCGCATCGTGGCGGGCGTCGTCCAGCAGTTTTCGTCGCCGCGCCAGTTCCAGAAGCGGGACGCACTCTTGCACCGACCCGCGCGCGATGCCAAAAAGTTCTTACGATCAGGCTTGGTGAACCGCCCATTGCCTTCCGCGATATTGGCAGCGACAGAGAGTGCTGCGCGATTTAACTGATCTGACAGAAAACCATAGCCGCGGCCAAATCCTTCGGTCGCCTGGCAGGTATGGTCGGCGAAAGAGATCGCCTTCTGATAGACCTCAAGCTTTTCAAAGCTGAAAGCCATCGGCGCATAAAAAAAGAGGAGAGGAGAAAGTAGTGAGTAGACCGAGGAGTTCGGCTGGCTGCGTTGCAAATTTGCAACTTAGCGAGCCGCTACTCTTTCTACTCTCTACTTTCCCCGAACTCCTCTCTTTTTTTCGGCCAGGGACCGAAAAATGGCGGGGACAGGATTCGAACCTGCGACCTCGAGGTTATGAGCCTCGCGAGCTACCGGGCTGCTCCACCCCGCGTCATGTAAAGACAGTATAGCAGATAATTGGTTCAGTGACAGGGCCAGAAAACAGGCATGCCCGGCGTAGTGCGAGCAGTGGCCAACTATTTCATACTGGCCTGGACGCCGGATAAAATGCGTGGGGTATGACGCCTGGCCGCCCGTAGATCGCCTAAACCAAGATGCCACCACGTCCACTTACACGATTGCGCAAGATTTGCCTGGCCTTGCCCGAGGCGACCGAGGTCGAGGCTTGGGGCGAACCGACTTTTCGGGCGAAGAAAATGTTCGCCATGTTCGCCAGCCCGAAGACACACCACGGTCGAGGCCGGCCAGCCGTCTGGTTCAAGGCCACGGCCGCAGATCAGGCCCGCATGATTGGCGCGGCGCCGGAGAGCTACTTCATACCACCCTACGTTGGCAAAAGCGGCTGGGTCGGCGCCTGGCTTGACGACGTGGCGGATTGGGAAGAGCTGGCGGAATTTCTGCGAGACGCCTACCGATCGATCGCCCCGAAAAGATTGCTCGACCAGTTGTAGCGCAGCTCAATACGGGCGCGCACACACTAACCCGAAGCGCAAGCGAGGGTTTTTCAGAGGAGGCTTTGAGGCTTTGAGGACTTGAGGTTCTGCCTCCTACCAGCCCGAAGCGCCAGCGAGGGTTCTTTTTCTTCTCGATGCGACGAGTACGATGAACCCTCGCTGGCGCTTCGGGCTGGTGGAAGACGTGAAGTCCATCGCGCGACGCGCACAAAAAATCACCGCCGGCTTAGGAGGGAGGCAGCTATTTCCCTCGCAAGCCGCGGCGGTGATTTGTGAGCGAGCGGTCAACGCAAGACCGCGCGTTCGCAGCGACGAAGCCAAGCTGCGGCGAAACTACGAAGCGATCGCCGTCGGCTCGCCTCGTGTCGCGCGGGTCAGCACCCAACAGGCCACGGCGATCGGCGCGGCGAATCTGGCGGCTTCGTAAAACAACTCTTTTGCTCCCAGGCCAAAGCCCAGGCTGAGTATCATCTGACTTTTGCCCGGCACCATCGACCAGCGAGTGTCGACGCCCGCCACGGCGATGAAGGCCCCGAGAATTACGCAAGCAAACAGCGGCCAGCGCCACGAGAGGCCATTGCGGACCGCCACGCGGCCGAAGGCCCAGGCGGCGGCGATCGTCGGCAGGACCATCATCATCACGCAGCCGAATTTCAGCCAGCCGATTCCATTGGCAGAAAGTTCTGCAGCGGCCCAACCTTGGTTGACGCTGAACTTCCAAACTCCGGCCATGCCCAAGACGAGGAACAACGCCGAAATCCACACAACTGGCGCAGCCACGATCGGCAGCGCCACAAATGTCAGCAGCGGATGACGACCGAAGAAACCGCGCCGACGAAATTCGGTTGCCGCGGTGCGCGCCACGTCGCGCGGGGCGCCCATGCGTCGATGGACCGCGTCTACATCTCTTACTCCAATACTCATTGTGTCCTCCATGACATCCACAAGGTGATCCGACAGCTCTTCCATGAGCCGCGCGGAGTATTCCGCTGGCAACCGTTGCCGGCGAAGTTCGACTCGTAATGCTTCAAGCCAGTCGGGGTTCGGCACGTTCGCCTCCCTCGAGTGCGCGTTCGACAGCGGCCACCACGTCGCGCCAGCTATGAACGGTGCTCACCAAATGTTTGCGACCCTTCGGCGTCAGGCGATACACGACGCGATTGCGGCCACCGGCCAGCTCGCGCTTGCCTGCCAGCACGCCGGCCGCTTCCAGACGATGCAATATCGGGTAAATCGAGCCTTCGCCGAATTCGAGTGCTCCGGCCGTTCGAGCGGTGATCGATTGCACGAGTTCGTAGCCATGCATGGCGCGGTCCGACAGGACCTGCAAGACCAGCATCTCTGGAACTCCATTCAAAAACGGCGGGTTGCTTGTTCTTGGTGTCATGGGGAGGGCTTATACCTCGAACTTCATAGTAAGACAATATCGGTTTGTTTCGTGAGCCGCACGGCGCTAGCCGCGGGTTGTCGTTGACTAGTTAGCGGCAGGGCGCGAGCCCTCCGGTTCTTTGTCGCAGGACGAAGAGCCCTCGCTGGCGCTTCGGGTTAGTGTGGTAAGACGAGTCGTTTGGAATTGCTGACTGCCAATTGTAGGTACGACCCCGGAATATGAAGAACCCGCGGCTAGCGCCGTGCGGCTAACAGGATGCGCGATGCTACGCTTACTCGCGCTCGGCCCAGGCTCGGGCGTTGCCGTCTTCGTCGATTTCCAGATGGACGATGTTCGGCGCGCAGCAGACCGGACAGTCTTCGACGTAGTTTTGCTCAGAGCCAGCGGCTGCGTCGATCGGAATGACGATTTCTTCGCCGCAGGAATCGCAGATGTACTCGGCCTCGAGCGACATCGAAGCGGGGCCGTTGCGCTTGCGTTTCTTTTTCTTCTTCGCCATCGGAAGGCGCCTCCTGCTTAAGTCGATCTTGGCGTCCTGTCAGCCGCTAGTCGCTAGCCGCGGGTTCTTCGTTCTGCTTGAAGCACAATCGTGCGCGCTTCGTTGCTCGGCGGGAGCCTCGCACTCCCGTCGATTGCGATTCCATCGTCGATGCTAATTGTTACTTGAGCTTCAAGATTCCTTCATCGATTTCGACCGGCGAGCCTTCTTTGGGGATGTCGATCTTGAGCGTCCACAAAATTCCGTTGGTGACTGCGCGGCGGTAGAACGGTTTCGACCAGTTCTCGTGAAAGTGCAGCCCGGTGAATCCGAACGATCGACCGCCGTCGGCCCGTTCCCAGGTCCAGCCGACGCGCTCGTCGGCGCCATCGATCGTGGCGGCCAGCAGTGTACGCGGCGCCGGCTCGCCTTGGGGCGTTTTGAGCCGATAGTAAAACTCGTCGCGGGCTTCGACGGCGGTCAGACCTCGCGCGGCCGGATGCTCGGCGTCGACCGGCTTGAGCGTAGTTGCAAGCACTTGATATTTGCGATCAGGCCCGCCGTGGCAGCCGCCGAAGAGTTTCACGAAGGGCTCAATAAACTGCGCGTCCTTGGTTCCGGTCCCCCAGTGAAGCGCGGTGAGGCCGCCGCCGCGCGCCGCCAATTGCGCCAGCGCGTCTCGTCGACGCGGATCGGCCGAAATGAATTTGGCGCCTTCCGAGACGTACAGCACCACGGCGTCGGACTTGCGCATCTGCTCTGGTCCGTCTGCCCAGGCGCCGGCGGCTTCGGAGATGGTCACTTCCACCGCCGGATTTTGCTTCAGGCACGCTTCGAGCACGCGCAGGCCGGGGAGGAATTCGTGCGTGGTCACCGGGTGATTGTCACGCTGCTGGCCAACGAGCAGGATCTTTTTCTTGGACGCAACCGGATCAGCCGCCTGGGCCGAGGCCACGAGCGAGATCGCCACAGTCAGGCAGAGCAGAACGATGCGACGCATGCCAAAATCTCCCGAATTCGAAGTGACTCGCTCCGACCTGTCGATCTCGATCTGGACAAATCGTCCGGAACAGCATGCGAACAGGGATTGAGCGATTATAAGCGACTTTGCCGCCGCAAATCCGGCTATCGGCGACCAATTTAGAGGGTCGCCAAGCGTTGACGGCGGGCGCGGCGGGGCACAGAATCGGAGGGCGATCCGATGCCGCACACGCCCTTGCATTGCGCTGGGGGCGCCTCGATCGCTCCAACTCATCACCAACCGCTCACAAGATTCACGCCCGCAGAGGAGTTTGCCTGACGATGTTGACCAAGTCGCGCCGCCTATTGTCGTTGTTCTTTGGACTGGCTGTTGTGCTCTCGGCTGTGGCCGTGGCTCAGGCAGAGCCGTGGAGCGAGAAGCTTGGCTATCCGGCCGGCAAGAAGGTGCTGATCCTGCACGCTGACGATATCGGCATGTGCTACGAGGCCAACCTGGCCGCCAAGGCGATGCTGACGACTAAGTCGCAGATTCCGGGCGTGATGCAGATTCAATCGGCCGCGCTGATGGTGCCGTGCCCTTGGTACAACGAGATGGCCGATTGGTACAAAGAAAACCCAGACTACGATATTGGGCTGCACCTGGCGATGACCAGTGAGTGGAAATGGTACCGCTGGGGCCCGGTGGCCGACCGCGAAAAGGTGAAAGGCCTGATCGACAACGAAGGTTATTTGTTCCGCAAGGTCGAGTCGGTGGTGCTGTCAGCCAAGCCGACAGAGATCGAAGCCGAGATTCGCGCCCAAATCGAGAAAGCACTTAGCAAGGGAACGCGCCCTAGTCACATCGACACGCACATGGGCACGCTCTACGCGCGGCCGGACTACACCGCGGTTTATTTGAAGCTGGCCGAAGAATACCGCATTCCGGCCATGGCCATCGAGCCGACCGAAAAGGTCATGGCAAAGTTCAAGAAGCAGGGCTATCCGGTCAGCGAAAAAGGCAACGAAATCCTGCGAAACTATAAGTTGCCGAAGCTCGATGATTTTTACGGGGCGCCGGATGGCAAGACCTACGCCGACAAGAAGGCCAACTTCCAGGCGCTCGTCCGCTCGCTCGATCCCGGTATCACCGAAATCATTTTTCACCCCTCGGTCGAAACCGAATGCCTGAAGGCAATCACCGGTAGCTGGCAACAGCGAGCCTGGGAAATGCAAATGTTCGGCGACCCCGAGATGCAGACGTTCTTCGAGCGCGAAGGAATCCTGTTCACGAACTGGAAAGAAATGATGAAGCGCTGGGAGCCAAAATTCGGCGACAAGCTGCCGAAGCCGAAGGACGCGAAGTAGGCGTCCAGCGCACGAGCGTCCGGGAGGGCGAAGCTCCTGCTGAGCCGCGGGAGGCCGCGACAAGTTTCGGCGGATGAACTTGCGAGCAGTAGGGTAAGCAAGTTGGCCGATGCAGCGCAAGCAGCTATGATGGAAGTATGAACATGCCTGCTGAGTTCAAGGCAGCGATTGAAGCCGCTGACGGCGGCCCGGTGGAAATCACCGTCAATGACGAGCGGTACGTGGTCCTTCGCGCTGACATCTACCGGAAGCTGCAAGCTGGCCTGGATGAAGGTACTAAGTTCGCTTTGCAAGAGATGGGTCGGAAGTCTGGATGGAACGACCCTTCGATGGACGCGTACGACGCTCTTGATCCTCGCAAGCAATGAAAGTTTCGCGGGGAGATGTCGTGCTTGTCGATTACCCGTTCTCAGATCGGACGGGAAGCAAGGTCCGTCCGACGCTCGTCGTCTCGACAGATGAACTGCATCAGAACGATGACGCCGTGATCGCGGCGATCACGAGCGTGATCCGGGTGAATCTAAAATCATCAGAACTCTTCATCGACATCTCAAAGCCGGACGCACGTGGCACGGGGCTTCTCGCTGATTCCGTCGTCGATTGCTGGAACCTCCTGACGATTGACCAGCGTTTCCTCGTGAAGCGAATTGGGAAGCTGTCGGGTGGGATGATGAAGAAAATCGATGAGTGCCTGAAGAAGGCTTTGGGGCTCTGATCCAAACGCGTCGGCCTTCGAGGATTTGAAAACCGCAGTAACAGTCGGATGCGAGTCAGGACTCCGCGTTTCTTGCCCCGCGCTCTGCCAGCGTGTTATCCTGGCGCTTAGTCGACTTTTGCACTCTTTCGTCTACGCCCCGCCGGACCCATCATGCTGCGCGCGTTGCTTGTCCTGCTGCCGCTGCTGCTCTGCCAGGTGGCAATGTGCGCGCGTGTCAACAGCGCGGAACCGGCCGATTCGTTTCGACAATCAATCGCGCCCGTCCTGGCGCGGCGCTGCATTGGTTGCCATGGCGATGTTGAGCCCAAAGGGGGGCTGTCGCTCGTCACGCAGAAGTCTTTGCTGGCCGGCGGCGAGAGTGGGCCGGCCGTTGTGGCTGGCAAGCCGGATGAGAGCTTGCTCGTCAGCTACGTCTCAGGCGATAAGCCGGCGATGCCGAAGGACGCCGCGCCACTGACGGCGGCCGAGATCACGGCGCTCCGCGATTGGATCGCCGCCGGGGCCGCGTGGCCGGACGGCCTAAGAATTTCGCGGGCGATGGCTGGCGGCGATTGGTGGTCGCTCAGGCCATTATCTCAGGCCGCGCCGCCGAAGCTCGACGACGCCTGGGTCCGGACGCCGATCGATGCGTTCATTCTGGACAAGCTCAACGAGCAAAAATTGCACGCCGCGCCCGAGGCCGATCGTCGCACGCTGATTCGCCGGCTGTCCTTCGATCTGACCGGCTTGCCGCCGACGCCGGAAGAGGTCGACGCGTTTGTCGCCGACGATCGCGCGGACGCCTACGAGTTGCTCGTCGACCGGTTGCTCGCTTCGCCGCGGTATGGCGAACGCTGGGCGCGGCACTGGCTGGACCTGGTCCATTTCGGCGAGTCGCACGGCTACGACAAGGACAAAGTCCGCGCGAACGCCTGGCTCTATCGGGATTACGTGATCTCGGCGTTCAATGGTGACAAGCCTTATTCGCGATTCATCGAAGAACAACTCGCTGGCGATGTGCTGTTCCCTGAGGATCCGCAGGCCGTGATTGCCACCGGGTTCATCGCGGCCGGCCCTTGGGACTTTGTGGGGCATGTGGAGCTGCGTGAGGGGACGGTCGACAAGGAGATTGCCCGCTCGAATGATCGCGACGACATGCTGATGACGACGATGTCGACATTCACGAGCCTGACGGTGCATTGTGCCCGTTGTCATGATCACAAGTTCGATCCGATTCCACAGGCGGATTACTACCGATTGCAGGCAGTGTTTGCCGGCGTCGAACGGGGCGATCGGCCGTATGAAATCAGGCCAGAACGGACGCGCGAGCGCGACGCGCTGATCGCTGAAAAGGCCGCATTGGCTGCTGAAATCGCCAAGGAGGCGGCCGCCAAAAAAGAACCGCCGGCCGGGGCGAAGGAAAAAATCGCGGCGCTCGACGCCAAGATCGCCGCGATTGTTGACCCGCAGGTCTACGCGGCCCGGCCCATCGCGCCGCGACCGGTTCGGCTACTCGCCCGCGGTGACGTGAAAAGCCCGCAGGCCGAAGTTGCGCCCGGCGCGCTGGAATGCGTATCCGGTCTGCCGCACGAATTCGCTCTGAACGACGCCAACAACGAAGGAGCGCGACGTGCGGCGCTGGCCCGCTGGATTGTCGATCCGGCGAATCCACTCACCAAACGTTCGATCGTCAACCGCGTTTGGCAGTATCATTTTGGCGCCGGGCTGGTCGACACGCCGAATGACTTTGGTCGCATGGGCTCGCAACCGACTCATCCGGCGCTATTGGATTGGTTGGCCGGCGAGTTCGATCGGCAGGGACAGTCGCTCAAGAAGCTGCACAAGTTGATCGTCACCAGCAGCGTCTATCGGCAATCGTCTACGGGAGATGTAGCCCAAACCCAGGCCGACGCCGGCAACCGCTACTTGTGGCGCTTCAACCGTCGGCGGCTTGATGCTGAAAGTATTCGCGACGCGGCGCTCGCGGCCAGCGGCAAGTTGGATCTGAGAATGGGGGGCCCATCGGCGCGGCAATTCTTTTTCAAGGACGATCACTCGCCGATTTATGACTACGCTCGCTTCGACGTCGACGCGCCCGAGGCGTTTCGCCGTGGCGTGTACCGGTTTATTGTGCGGAGCGTGCCGGACCCGTTGATGGAATGCTTGGACTGCCCTGATCCGTCGTTGCTGGCGCCGAAACGAAATACGACGTTGACGGCGCTCCAGGCGCTTTCGCTGTGGAATAACGCGCTATTCGTTCGGCAGGCTGAACTGTTGGCCGTCCGAGCGCAAGCAGCGTCGTCCGACTTGGCAGGGCAGATTACGGCGGCGCACCGCTGGGCGCTTTCAAGATCGCCACGCGATGACGAATCGCAATTGCTCGCTGAGCACGCGACTCGCCACGGCCTGGCGAGCGCGTGCCGATTGATTTTGAACTGCAATGAGTTTGTTTTTGTCGATTGAGCGTCCGACCATGAGTCAACCAGCCAAAACAACTTGCACGACGCAACAGACGCCGCTGGCCGATTTGCCGGCCGAAGCGATTTCGCGCGCGTCGCGTCGTGAGTTTTTGTGGCGCTTCGGCGGTGGGCTGGGTGGCGTCGCCCTGGCCAGCATGTTGCAGAGCGAAGGGCTGTTGGCAGCAGAGCAGGGGGCTGCAAGACAGGCACTGGCAGAGCCAGTGGCACACACAACAAGCAGCGGTTTGCATCACCCGGCGAAGGCCAAACGGGTCGTGCAGTTGTTCATGTCGGGCGCAGCCAGTCAATGCGATACCTTCGACTACAAGCCGGCCTTGATTCGCCGCAACGGGCAGCCGTTTGATCCGGGCGAGAAAGTGGAGCTTTTTCAGAGCGATCCCGGCGCCTGCATGCAAAGCCCGTGGAAGTGGCGACAGCGCGGCGAGTGTGGCAAATGGATCAGTGACCTGGTGCCGCATCTGGGCGGCTGCACTGACCAGATGGCGTTCATCCATTCGATGATCTCGAAGTCGAACGTGCACGGTCCGGCAACCTTCATGCAGAACTCGGGTTTTGTCCTGCCGGGCTACCCGGGCATGGGCGCCTGGCTGAGCTACGGACTCGGCAGCATGAACGACAACTTGCCGACTTTTGTTGTGCTGCCAGACGCGCGGGGCTTTGCGCCAAACGGCCCCGGCAACTGGACAAGCGGATTTCTACCGGCTGCCCATCAGGGGACATTGATCAAGCCGGGCGCGACGAACCCAATCGCAGATTTGTTTGCGCCGCGCGACGCGCGCTTTATCACGCCCGAGGCAGACGCCGCTGGTTTGGAGTTGCTCGCCAAACTGAATCGCGCGCACGAAGCGACTCGGCCGGGCGATTCGCAACTCGAAGCGAGGATTGCATCGTATGAACTGGCCGCTCGCTTGCAGACCAGCGCGCCGGATGTGCTCGACCTTTCGCGAGAGACGCAACGGACGCATTCGCGTTACGGCTTGGATCAGGAAGTCACCGCCGACTTTGGCCGCAACTGCCTGGTTGCCAGGCGACTGCTGGAGCGGGGCGTGCGATTCGTGCAGGTTTGGAGTGGGGCCGATAATGGCTTTCCGCGGCGCAATTGGGACTCGCACGAGGATCTGGCGCGCGATCATGGCGTGATGGCCCGCAGTATGGACCAGCCGGCCGCCGCGCTTGTCATGGACTTGCAAGAGCGCGGACTGCTCGACGACACGATTGTGATGTGGACCACGGAATTCGGCCGCATGCCGTGCAGCCAGGGAGGGAAGGGACGCGACCACAATCCGTTCACGTTCACCACCTGGCTGGCCGGCGGAGGAATTCGCGGCGGCACAACCTACGGCGCTAGCGATGAGTGGTCTTATAAAGCCGTTGAGAAGCCAACGTACTGTTACGACGTCCACGCAACGATGCTCCGGCTATTGGGCATCGACCACACAAAGCTCACCTTTCGCCACAACGGCATCGACCGGCGCTTGACCGACGTGCATGGGCAGGTGATCGACGAGATCCTGGCCTGATGGTAGCGGAGTGCTTTGCACACTAACCCGAAGCGCCAGCGAGGGTTCTTCTGACCTCGTACCAGCCGAAGCGCCAGTATTGAAGTTGCGCGATGGTGCTGGCGCCGAAGATTTCGTCCTTTTCCCCCGGCGCTCGCGTAAAAAGCCGTACCCTACGAAAACCACTATTTCCGCTGTGTTCCCTGTGCCTCTGTGTTTCAACTGGAATTCGAAATGCGGAAACACAGAGGCACGGAGGACACAGAGAATGGTCCTGCTCTTGTGTGAGACAAGTTCTCCGTAGGTCACGTTCCAAAGAGGAGAACCCTCGCTGGTGCTTCGGGCTAGTGTGTGCATCGAACAAACTTCGCTGACGCATCGGGCTAGTGTTGACAAACTCGCGTCGATGCTCTGGACTATGCTCCGTAACCAGGCACTGCTGGACAAGCCAGCAGTGGCACACAGAACTGTCGTACTATTCAAGCTGATACATTCGAAGTGCGGAAACGACACCCGGCTCGGAAAGAGAACGCATGAAGCTGGTCAAGGTATCCGCCGC
>Ga0268266_10002928_pt1 | contig 17657 bp, 15 predicted proteins | sample KBSS13metaG_FD_190356 | JGI IMG/M metagenome (GOLD analysis project Ga0268266, IMG submission 190356) | Switchgrass rhizosphere microbial communities from Kellogg Biological Station, Michigan, USA - KBS S1-3 metaG (SPAdes) (version 2) | ecosystem: Host-associated > Plants > Roots > Rhizosphere...
AGGAGTAGTTCGGGGGCGGGTGGGATGTAGATGGTGTGTTCTACGAGGTTCTGGATCTCGTAGTCTCCCTGGATGGCGATGGCGATGACTCGGCCGCTGCGGGCGGTTACCTCTTGTATATTGCTGAGGGTCTTTTCGTACTTGAGGACGCTGGCGGGATCGTTGGGGTCCTTGGTAGCGATGCAGACGACGGGCAGGGCCTCGTCGATGAGGGCGTTGGGGCCGTGTTTCATCTCGCCGGCGGGGTAGCCTTCGGCGTGGATGTAGGAGATCTCCTTCAGCTTGAGAGCGCCTTCGAGGGCGATGGGGTAGTGGATGCCCCGGCCGAGGAAGAGGAAGTCGTTGGCTCCGTGGAAGAGCTTGGCGAGGTGCTGGCAGTGCTCATCAAGGGAGATGCGGGGGCGCTTGCGGCGCTCGACGAAGAGTGGAGGCAGGGTATTGTCGGAGGGTGGAAGCGGAGTGGGCCCCGCGACGCCTTCGGACATGCCGGTGATCTTGTTGGATTGAAGGGAGAGCATGGACTCGAGCTTGCTGGGGATCTTGGAGAGCTCGGTGGCGAGGTGGAGGGACTGCTCGTCGGTGATGGTTCCGCGGGTCTGGGCGAGGTGCAGCGCGAGGATGAAGAGCGCGGTGAGCTGCGAGGTGAAGGCCTTGGTGGAGGCGACACCGATCTCGGGGCCGGCGTTGGTGGTGATGGTTCCCGAGGCTCGGCGGGTGATGGCGGCGCCGACGACGTTGCAGATGGCGAGGGTCTTGGATCCTTTGTCGATGAGCTCGGTCTGGGCGGCGATGGTGTCTGCGGTTTCGCCGGACTGGGTGATGAGCAGGCCGATGGCGTTGGGGTTGGGGATGGGGTCGCGGTAGCGGTACTCGCTGGCGTAGTCGACGTCGACGGGGAGTCGGGCGAGGCGCTCGATCATGAACTTCCCGGCGAGTCCGGCGTGCCAGGAGGTGCCGCAGGCGGCGATGGTGATCTGGGAGGCGCGGCGGATGTCGTCGGCGGTGAGGTCGAGGTTGTCGAGGAAGACGTGGCCGGTGTCGAAGGAGACGCGGCCGAGGGTGGTGTCGCGGACGGCGCGGGGCTGCTCGTTGATCTCCTTAAGCATGAAGTGCTTGTAGCCGGCTTTTTCGGCCTGGATGGGGTCCCAGGCGATGCGCTGGACGTTGAGGGGCAGGGGATGGCCCTTGAAGTCGGAGAGGGAGACGCCTTCGCGGGTGAGCACGGCGAGCTCGCCGTCGGCAAGGAAGTGGATGTTGCGGGTGTGGTGGAGGATTCCGGGGACGTCGGAGGCGAGGAAGAACTCGCCTTCGCCGATGCCGATGACGGCGGGAGGTCCCATGCGGGCGGCGACGAGCTTGTCGGGGTCTTTGGCGGACATGACTCCGATGGCGAAGGCTCCGGTGAGGCGCTTGACGGCCTCGCGCACGGCTTCTTCAAGAGGCAGCTCGGGCTCTTCCTTGAGCTCCTGCTCGATGAGGTGGGCGATGATCTCGGTGTCGGTCTCGGTGACGAAGGTGTGGCCCTTGGCGGTGAGCTCCTTCTTGAGGGCGAGGTAGTTTTCGACGATGCCGTTGTGGACGACGACGAGGGAGCCGGAGCAGTCGCGGTGCGGGTGCGCGTTCTCTTCGGTGGGGCGTCCGTGGGTGGCCCAACGGGTGTGGCCGATGCCGAAGGTGCCGGTGATGGGGTTGTCGGCGATGACGGTTTCGAGGTTGCGCAGCTTCCCGGGGGCGCGGCGGAGCTCAAGCAGACCATTGCCATTGGAGCTGGGGCCACCGGCGACGGCGATGCCCGCGGAGTCATATCCGCGATATTCGAGACGACGGAGGCCTTCGATAATGACTGGGACGACGGGTTTCGAGCCGATATAACCAACGATTCCGCACATGGGATGAGTGTAGATGGAGAGTGCAGATTTTTGCTAAGAAGCTTCTATGACTTTTGTGGAAGAGGGGAGGGAAGGCACATGGAAGTGTGTCCGGAGCCCATTTCGAAGCCCGCTTGCAAGGCCCATTTAGGAGAAGGCCGGATTGTAAAAGACCGCCATGAAAGAGCAACAGGATTGCGCGTGGAGAAACACGGTGGATCGGTTAGCCCGTAAGTCTGCGTCGACGGAGGGATACGTCTGCAGGAGGAAGGATGGTCTAATTACAGGAGAATGATCTCGGTCCTGATCCTTACCAAGAATGAGCAACGTGACCTGCCCGAGTGCCTGGAATCGGTGGCGTGGTCGGACGATGTGCATGTCTTTGATTCTTATTCAACTGACGACACGGTGAAGATTGCGGAGGCTGCGGGAGCCAAGGTGACGCAGCGGGTCTTCGACAACTATGCGGCTCACCGGAACGCGGCGATGACAGAGGTGACGTTCAAATATCCGTGGCTGTTCCTGCTGGATGCGGACGAACGGCCCACTCCGGAGCTTTCGCGGGAGATGCAGCAGGCTGTGCTGGGAGCTTCGGAGGATGTGACGGGGTTCCGGCTGCGAAGAAGAGATTTCCTGTTCGGTACGTGGCTGAAGCATGCGCAGATCTCTCCGTTTTATATACGGCTGGTGCGGCCGGAGAAGGCGCAGTACACGCGGGCGATCAACGAGGTGATTGAGGTGGAGGGTCGAGTGTCGGAGTTGGGATATCCGCTGGATCACTATCCCTTCTCAAAGGGAATCGCGCACTGGGTGGCGAAGCACAATACGTACTCCACGATGGAGGCGGAGCTGATCTATCGTCAGCAGGGGTTGCAGAATCCTTCGTGGCAGAGCGCACTGCGCGATCCTGACTTCCATACGCGACGGCTGCATCAGAAGGCACTCTTCTACAGGATGCCCGGCCGACCGCTGATCAAGTGGGCCTACATGATGTTCTATCGTGGAGCGGTTCTGGACGGTGCGGCAGGTACGGCGTACGCCACGCTACAGTCGTTTTACGAATATATGATCGTGCTGAAGACGCGGGAGCTGGAGCGGGGCGGGGCCTAGAGAGACGAGTCATGGTCCGCTGACTGGGAGTTCTATCTACTGGCCTAACGCTCTGGAAAGTTGAATCACTGCCTTCCGAATTGCAGGCTCAGTGTGGGCAGCGAAGCCCAGGAGAACGCCTTGTGGGTCGGGGCGTTTCAACGTGTATCGGTCAATGCCGATAGCTTCAACGCCTCGAGCTGCCGAAGCCTTTTCCGCCTGCCGTGAGGTCATCCCGTTCTTGAGGAACCCTACAGTGCAGAGTCCGGCTCTAACGTTGGAGATCTCAAGCAGTCCTCCTAGATACTCTCTTCCGCCGTCTATCAATGCTTCGAGGCGCGTGGCATACAGGTCCCGCATCCGTCTCAGATGACGTGCCAGATGCCCGTCTCCGATAAAGTCGCACAGCACTACCTGATCAAAATTCGAATTCCGGAAGTCAGTTCGATATCGAAAAGATAAAAAGTAATCCACTAAGGATGGCGGCAGTACCACGTAGCCCAACCGTAAAGAAGGAAATAGTATTTTGCTGAACGATCCGATGAGGATCACATTGGAATGATCGTCCAAACTTTGCAGAGCTGGAATCGGCTGTCCTTCAAACCGAAATTCGCTGTCATAGTCATCTTCGATCACGAAGGTGCCAGCGTGGGAGGCCCAATCGAGAACGGCCATTCGCCGTTCCAAGGACATCGTTACACCCAGAGGGAATTGGTGAGCCGGAGTTAGATAGACTCCCTTCGCATGCGGACAGAGTTTTTTCCCGGCGGTGACGGACAGCCCCTCTTCATCCACGGGCACCGGAATAATCCTTGCGCCCACGTTGCCGAACGCGATGCTCGCCCCAAAATACCCAGGATCTTCCATCCACACCGGATCGCGCGGTTTCAGCAGAAGGCGTGCCAATAGATCGAGCGCCTGCTGTACTCCGGAGACGATCATGATCTGTTCCGAGCTGCATCGCACTCCTCGAGACGCACGCAGATAGTCTGCGACCGCGTCGCGCAATGGCTTATAACCACGTCCATCGCCCGGTGTCTTGAGCCATGCGCCGAAGTTCCGAGCATGTTTCGCTGCAATCTGTCCCCATACCTTGGACGGGAATTCGGTAGTGGCCGGATCTGCCGCGCGGAAAGGACGAATCTCCTGTGGCCAAATCAGGTCGACGTAAGGCTTGGGCCGTACATATGCCGAAGCAACGTTGCGAATGTAGGCGGGAGGGGCCGATGTCGTTTGCCGCTTCGGTTGAGCTAACGCGACTCGATTGATCCAGGTGCCAAATCCAACTCTGCTGGATACGTACCCTTCATCCTGCAAGCGCTCGAAGACACTGACAACCGTTCCGCGTGAAAGTCCATACTGTCGGGCGAAATCTCTCGATGCTGGCAGCCTGGTCTCAGGTCGAAGTCGGCCTTCGAGAATCGCGTGGCGTAGCTCCCCATAGAGCCAGTTCGTTAGCGTCTGATGCTGGGGGCGCTTCCTGAGAGTGAATTCAAACGAGCTGACGGTTCTTGACATGACATTGATTTGGTCTAACGATGTCGATCCAAAATGGCTCTACCGCCGTACCAATGCTGCTCATAGTATCAGCACTGGAATCGATACGATCTGGTCGCGCCATAGCTGAGGTACTCAAAATTGAAAGACCAACTGAGAGTCGGGATTTGGATATACGGGTTGGCAACCATTGTTACCGGCATACTGGATGTCGTTTGGCGAGAGTTTGAAGCCTCCCATCAACCGATTAAAGCTATTGCCCAGCACATTCCTGGCGAACAGGTACTGGCGTGCATTGCCGGTATTTGGTTAGTCGTGGCCGGAACCGCGATTCTGTGGCGGCGGACCGCGCGAATCGGGGCTGCGGGATCAGCCATGATCTATCTTGTCTTCGCCCTCTTCTGGGTATTCCGGCTCTTTGCGATAACACACGCTCTTGGTCTTCGAATCGGCGCCATCGTCTTCGGTTTGGGCGGGATTGCTGCGCAGTTGCTCCTGGTCGCTCCGACCTTAATCGTCTACGCTGCGACAGCAGAAGGCGATTCAGTATGGCGAGCGCGCGCAGTGATCGCCGGTCGTTGGATGCTGGGTGTGCCTCCCATAACCTTCGGCCTGGGACACCTCATCAATCTTCATGCCTACGCGCGCTTTGTCCCGACCTGGGTTCCGTTTGGTTTGTTTTGGGTCGTAGTCACCGGGATTGCTTTTTTACTTGCAGGCAGCGCGATCGTTTCGGGTGTCAGAGACGTGTTAGCCGCAAGACTACTTGCGCTGATGCTGTTGTTGTTTGAGTTCATGGTAGAGATACCGCCTGTCTTTACCCATCCGCATAGCCAGGGAGCGTGGGGTGGAGCCGTCTACAATTTCACCGTTATTGGGGCGTGCTGGATCTTCGCCGAGTTTATAGAAAACCGCCGCCTGGAGGCTTCCGAGCACTCACCGTACGGAGAACCGCTGGAAGCAGTTCGTTGAGTATGAGAATGCATGAAATCCCAGAGCTGTCATTTATTTGATCGCGTTCTCCTTCAAAAAACGGATCAAATCACTGCGCTCTTGCGGCTTTGCTACGTGGAACTCCATGTTGTTCCCGGGAACGAGTGTGTCGGGGTCGGTGAGCCAGCGTTCGAGCGAGGTCTCATTCCAGGTGATGTGCGCCTGTTTGAGAGCGGTGGAGTAATCGAAATCGGAGAGAGAACCAGAGGTTCTGCCGAAGACTCCACGAAGGCGCGGACCTTCGCGATTCTGATCAAGAGAATGACATCCCGTGCAGCGGCGTTCGAAGATGTCTTTACCGCGCGCCGCATCTCCTTCACCTGCAGGCGGAGTGGATACTGACGTCGCCGAATCAGACTGATGTGCCCACTGGCTGAGCGATTGAATGTCTGCGTCGGTGATCCGCGCATTCCAATGGATGATTCGGTACTGAGGCAGCGGCATACGATGGCCCTTTGCCTCGAGGAAGATCTTTATTTTAAAAGAATCCTGCTGTTCGGGAGTGTAGTTATTCCACCGCGATAGATTCATCGCTTCGCGAGCTTCCAGAATGTCGTGCTCCATCAACCATGAGAATGGCGCCATACGGCCATAGAGTGGAGCACGTGTCTGGGCGGAGTGGCAATCCGCACATTTGGTCATGAGCGTCTGCCGAACATTCGATGGAATGTCCGCCTGCTGCATGATGGGATTAGCCTGAGCTTGTTTGTACAGGCCCGCGTCACCAAAAGGGTGAACGCGGGCGAACAGCAGCGACGCCGCGAAGGCGAACAGACCGCAGATCGTGGCGAAGCGGACGTTTCTCATGCCTTTACCGCCAGCGAGGAGTCGACGATAGCGAGGTGGCTGTGGCGTGCGATGTAATTGACCTTGGTCACGCCGAGAACATCTTTCAGCTTTCCTGCGGGAACTGCCATAGGGCCGGGATTCGGAGCTGCTCCCGGAGCAGGTTGAGGGAAGGCAGTTGAGGCTGCGGTATGGAAGGCGACATTGCCCTCTACCTTTTGCACGACCTGGTGGATGTGGCCGTTGAGAATCGAGACGGAGCCGAAACGTTTGAGATAGGAGAGTGCCTCTGCTCCATCTTTCGTGCCCCATCCCCACTGCGGATAGACCATCCAAAGAGGAATGTGCGCGAAGATGACGATCGGGGTCGAAGCCGAGAGGGAGGCAAGATCTTTTTTGAGCCATGCCAGCTGGTCGGCACCGAGCTGCCCCATCGCATCGATCTGCAGAACGTTATTGAGTCCCACAAAATGAACTCCTTTGTGGTTGAAGCTGTACCATCCATTGCCTACGGTGCCCTTTCCGAAACGCTCACGGTACATAGCGCCGTCATCGATTGCGGTGTCGTGCTCCCCGGGGACATATAAGATTGCACCCGCACGCGCCGTCTTGATGATCTGCTGCGCGGTGTCGAACTCTCCGGCCTTTGAAGACTGCGTGATATCGCCGGTGTGGAGCAACAGGTCAGGTGCTTCGGGCAGGTGGTTGATCTTGTCGATGGCCAGCCTTAACGTGCCGGCAACATCCTGGTTGGCTGCCTTGTTGAAGCCGATGTGGCTGTCGCTGATCTGCACAAAGCTGAAAGATGAGTTTGCGTGAGTTGCGCTTTCCCCGCTGCCGGCAGAGGCAAATAGCTTTGAGCTGAGAACTCCGCCTGAAACCGTCCAGAGCAGGCCGGTACCGGCCCACGCCATGCAACTGAGAAAATTGCGGCGATCGATGCCGTCATGGCTGGTTTTAGTGGTGGATTCGGTCTCAAGTGAAGCGTCGTTGGAAATGGAATTGTGTTGTTCCTTGGGATCTCGCATAGGTCTTCGGGTAGTTCCTCCACCTACCCAAACGAGGCAGGATAAGATTTATTCCGAAGGTTTGGAATAAATCCTGGGCCCGGTAGTTTCCGTGTATAGAAGAGCACTCGAAAACTATGACGTTATTACCGTGGAAAGGCGCAACGCACGAAGCAGGGCCAAGATCCTCAACCTTCGAGGATCTGTCTCTTCCATTACTCCCTGCTCTGCACAACGTTGCGCACTGGCTTACACGTAACCCCTCCGATGCCGAAGATCTGGTTCAAGAGACTCTGTTGAAGGCACTGCGCGGTTTTTCAGGTTTTGAACCGGGCTCGAACTTCAAGGCCTGGATCTTTCGGATCCTGCGCAATTCGTTTCTCACATCGCGTAGCGGACTGGCTGCACGTTACACAGTTTCTTTGGAAGAGGAGCTCGAGGAAGACTCTGAAGGGCGGGCTAGACTATACCCGGAGAGTGCAATCGATCGCGAGACTCCGGAGCTGAACGTGATTCGTCTTGCCGACCGCTCAGCGATACACAAAGCCATGGAACAACTTCCTCCGTTACTGCTAGAGGTTGTTCTACTGTGCGATGTCGAAGAGATGAAGTACAAGGAGATCGCCATAGTCCTGAGTATCCCCATTGGCACCGTGATGTCTCGCATCGCACGTGCCAGGACTCATCTGCGACAGTCTCTCAACGGAATTACCTCGACGAAGGAGCTTCACACATGAGCGATCATGTTCCTATTGGAAAATTAAATGCGCTCGCTGACGGAGAATTGTCGGCAGATCAGCTCATCTGGGTTACGGACCATCTGCGTAGCTGCCCCGAATGTACATCGTTCGCTCTCGAACAGTCTCTCTTGAAGTCGGCAACCATGCGAGCGGGGCAGAGGTACACTCCTTCGAACGAAGTGGTGGCCCGCATGGAGCGCATTATCTCGTCGCAAAACCTTTCCAGGTCCTCGGACGAAGGGAAGCGGGACTCACGTCGGTCCGTGCTCAATCGGTCTCCTCAGTGGAATGTATGGGGTGGTTGGATCGCGGCGGCCTGTCTGTTGTTTCTGGTCGGCAGCATCGGACTCGTGAAGATAAATCAATATGGAACGCAGACAGCTGCTGTAGAGCGTGCAGCATTGGCGACGGAGTTTGGCGATCAACATATTGCCACGTTGGCGGCCAGTCAGCCTCCTCAGGTGCTGTCCTCGGATCGGCATACGGTCAAGCCCTGGTTTCAAGGAAAACTGCCGTTTACATTCAATCTGCCTGAGAATATGCCGGACGATATGAAGCTGAACGGCGCTAACTTGACCTACCTGCACAATCGTCCGGCAGCACAGCTTCTATACAGTATTGGCAGGCATAGCGTCTCCGTCTTTGTGCAGCAGCAGACTTCAGGCGAAGGACAAACGGTTCAGGTGTCACAGCAATCAGGATTTCACCTGGCCAGCTTTCACACGAAAGATCTCAGCGTGACTGGGATCAGCGATGTAGAGCCGGCCAGATTGACGGACCTTATGTCCCGGATCGAACAAGTCCAAGCGAAGTAATCACCGCTTGAACCGCGCCGTTAGAAGGGCCACTTCCAGTCGGTAATCTCCTTGCGGTCGATACCGTTTTCGTGAGCATAGTTAACGCTCTCGATAATCTCATCCTTCAGCCGTTCCTTCAGATGAGCCGCGGAGGCTTGCAGTTTTGGAACGCGATCGATGACATCGATGGCCAGGTCGAAGCGGTCGATCTGGTTCAGGATCGCCAGCTCGAGCGGTGTGTTGATGTTCCCCTGCTCCTTATAGCCACGCACGTGGATGTTGTCGTGATTCTTGCGCCGATACGTGAACTTGTGGATGAGCGAGGCGTAGGCGTGGAAGTTAAAGATGACCGGCTTATCGAGCGTGAACAGCGAGTCGAACTCGCGCTCGGAGAGTCCATGCGGGTGTTCTGTCTCCGGCATCAGGCGGAAGAGATCGACGACATTGACGAAACGAATCTTCAGCTCCGGGCAGTGCTCTCGCAGGATGGCGGTGGCGGCGAGGGCTTCGGCCGTAGGGATATCTCCGGCGCAGGCCATCACAACGTCGGGCTCGGTGCCAGCGTCGGTTGAAGCCCAATCCCAGATGCCGATGCCTTTGGTGCAGTGCTTAATGGCCTCGTCCATGTTGAGGAACTGCAGGTGCGGAGCCTTATCGGCAACGATGACGTTGACATAGTCTGTGCTGCGCAGGCAATGATCCGCCACACTGAGCAGGCAGTTCGCATCCGGCGGAAGATAGATGCGCGTCACATACGGGCTCTTGTTGGAGACGACGTCGACGAAGCCGGGATCCTGATGTGTGAAGCCGTTGTGGTCCTGACGCCAGACCAGAGACGTGATCAGGAAGTTGATCGATGAGATCGGCGCGCGCCAGCGCAGCTCGAGCTTGCTCTTCTCCAGCCACTTGGCATGCTGATTGAACATCGAGTCGATAATGTGGACGAAGGCCTCGTAGCTTGAGAGAAAGCCGTGACGTCCTGTCAGCACATAGCCTTCGAACCAGCCCTCGAGCGTGTGCTCCGAGAGCATCTCCATCACACGTCCGTCGGGAGCGATGTCAGTTCCGTCGGAGTCCTCCGGAAGAATCTTCGCCATCCATGTCTTCGGGCTCGCCTCATAGACGACTTGCAGACGGTTCGACGCCGTCTCATCGGGGCCGAAGACGCGGAAGCTGGTCATGTTGCGGCGCATCACGTCGCGAAGAAAGCCGCCAAGAACATAGGTGGAAGAGACTTCGACCTGCCCAGGTTTTTTAACCTCGACTGCATACTTGCGGAAGTCGGGCATCTCAAGCGGCTTGCGAAGAAGTCCCCCATTGGCATGAGGATTGCCGGTGATGCGTTTGTCGCCCTTTGGGGCAAGCTCGCGCAGCTCCTCGATCAGGCGGCCTTTTTTGTCGAAGAGCTCTTCCGGCTTATAGCTCTTCATCCACGCCTCGACCTGTTTCAGGTGCTTGGGACTGGTCTTGGGGTCCAGAATAGGAATCTGGTGCGCGCGCCAGAAGCCTTCCACCTTGTGGCCGTCTACTTCTTTCGGTCCTGTCCATCCCTTCGGAGTTCGCAGGACGATCATCGGCCATCGCGGACGCTCCGGCGACTTCGACTTGGACGACCGCGCCTTGGATTGAATCTCGCGAATCTCCGTAATGCAGCGCTCCAGTGTCTCCGCCATGAGAGGATGCATCACCTCCGGATCGTCACCTTCGACAAAATGGGGAGTCCATCCATAGCCGCGGAAGAGAGCCTCGAGCTCCTCGTGCGAGATGCGCGCAAAGATCGTCGGGTTCGCGATCTTGTATCCGTTCAGGTGCAGAACCGGAAGCACAGCACCATCTCGCACCGGGTCGAGAAACTTATTGGAGTGCCAGCTCGTGGCCAGCGGGCCGGTCTCTGCTTCACCGTCGCCGACCACTACCGTGACGATCAGATCCGGATTGTCGAAGGCAGCTCCAAAGCCGTGCGATAGCGAGTATCCAAGCTCGCCTCCCTCGTGAATGGAGCCGGGAGTCTCCGGTGTGCAGTGGCTTCCGATTCCGCCAGGGAACGAAAACTGTTTGAAGAACTTCTGCATTCCAGCTTCGTCTTCGCTCTTGTCAGGATAGATCTCCGAATAGACACCTTCCAGATAGGAGTTCGAGAGCGTGGCAGGCGCGCCGTGGCCCGGGCCGGAGAGGTAGATCAGATTGAGATCGTATTTCTTGATCAGCCGATTTAGATGGACCCACGTAAAGGATTGCCCCGGATCGGAGCCCCAGTGCCCGAGCAGGCGATTTTTGATGTGCTCAGGTTTGAGCGGCTGACGCAGAAGAGGATTGTCCAGCAGGTAAAGCATCCCGACGCTGAGATAGTTGCATGCGCGCCAGTAAGCATCGATCTTGCGAAGCTCGTCCTGGCTAAGAGCGCCCGTCTCTTGCTTCCTCGTCTTTTCAACGCGTGTTGTCGGCATGTGCGATCTCCTCTATCGATGAATAAAATCTGCGGGGTCGTGTTCTGCTTGGAATCAAACTACAGCGAGCATCTGCTGAAGATGGATCGCCATCATCCAATCTTCTTTTGCTGGAATCAGCAGGACCTTGGTTGGTGATTGAGATGCTGAAATCTGGTGCAAGGGGTTCTTAATATCCTTGTTTTCAGCGAGATTTAACCCGGCGTCCATCTGGATTCCCAGTGAATCCAATCCCGCAAGGACCTCGGCACGGGTCTGCGCATCGTGCTCCCCGATGCCTCCGGTGAATACCAGGGCATCGAGCCCTCCCATCAGCCAACTGAAGCTGCCGATCGCCTTACGAACGCTGCGGGTAAAGACGTCGATCGCAAGTTTCGCCTGCACATTGCCTTCTGCCGCTGCCTTTCGGGTGGAGCGCATGTCGTTCGGCAGACCCGAAAGCTCGGCGATCCCAGAGTTGTGATTCAGAAGATGCTCTACAGCGTTCAGCGCCTCCTCGCGGCTGCCCTTTTGCTTACGCAGAAGATAAAGAACCAGTCCGGGATCAAGATCGCCCGGCCGGGTCCCCATGACCACCCCTCCGGTCGGTGTAAGCCCCATGGTTGTGTCGATGGAGCGACCGTCGATGAGTGCAGTCACGCTGCATCCGCTGCCCAGGTGAGCGATCACCATGCGATGCGGAACGGGAGTATCCGTGGAGCGCATCTGCTCCACAACGGACTCGCAGCTCAGACCATGGAAGCCGTAGCGATGAACGCCGCTGTTGCGATATTCAGCGGGAATGGGATAGACGCTCGCCACCTCGGGCATGGTCTGGTGAAAGACAGTATCAAAGCAGGCAAAGTGCGGGATGTCAGGAAAATGCGACATTCCCTCCTGGATGATCCTGATCGCCGAAGGATCATGCAGCGGAGCGAAGGATACGGCCTCATCCAGATCGCGCAGCACCTCCGGTGCAATGCGAACGTGGTTGTGGAGCTTGGGTCCGGGATGCACAACACGATATCCAACCGCATCGATCGAAGGAAGCCCCGGTTGAGTCACCGCATCGACGACCTTGCCGATCGCTTCTACAGGATCGCCTGCCTGGATCTTTGTTGCAGAAGACTTTTCGCCAGTGCGGCTAAAACGGAAGGTTGCATCTCCTGAGCCGATCCCCAGTGTCTCGCCCTCATAAAGGGCGTGAGGTGAGCTGCCATCCGCAGAAAAGATCGAAAACTTGATGGAGGACGATCCGCTGTTGATGACAAGCAGGTTCATAGGGGCTGCCTCCTGGTTTCAGACTGGCTTCTCTCCATTTTCGAGAGCGGCGGTCTCTTCTTTCTTTTGCATCAGATCGATGACAGTCTGATAAATACGATTTCTTATGTTGAAACGATCCGATGCTCTCGTGACGTAGCGCACAATAACATCCACTCCAGAAGCGGCGGGACGAAGATCCACAGCAGGCTCGGCGCTGAACTGGCCCATATCGTGAGCTCCCGTAGCACGCTGCCACTCTAGAACCGCCAGCTTGGTCAGCTTTTCGGTCTCGTGCTCAACTGCCGAGTGGATGTCGTCAATAATCTGGTACGTATGCGGGCCGGAAGGGATATTGACCGTGATCTCGTCCCAGAGCCACTGTCCTGTGGTGGAGAAATTAAAGTACTGGCCCCGAATGGCAAAGCCGTTCATGAAGTTGATGCGACGGCCCGTCGGGTGTCCCTTGTCGGTCCAGTTGCCTGTCTCAAGCAGAGTCGTGCGGAAGAGTCCTACTTCAGCGACTTCGCCACCGACCCCATTGATCTCCACCCAGTCGCCGACGCGAATGCCCTGTTTCCCCATCAGCACGAACCAGCCGAAGAAGGCAACGATGAAGTCCTGGAAGACGACGGTCAAACCAGCTGTGACCAGGCCAATGATCGTGGGCATCTGGCTGGGCACGCCAAAGATCACGAGAACCACCAGCAACAGAGTGACGATCTGAATGGTGAGACTCGCGATCGTCTGCAGCGTCAGTAAAGTTCGGCGATCGATCTTAAGTCGGTTGAGAACTTTTCTCGCCCCGGCTGTTAGGAGAGCCGAACAAAGCAGAAGGAACGCAATCACCGAGACAGACCGAAGGATGAGATGGAGCACGATCTGGTGCTGGCGTTGTACTTGATCCGTCCACCGTCCGTAGATGACAGAGAGCTGCTTCTGCGTCTGGAGACGATCGTCCACAATGGAGTGGACCTGCGAGAGCGTGTGCATCTGGGTAAGACGGGCTACGCGACTCCTGTACCCCTCATCCGATGTGTTTGCTCCATTCGCGTTTTTCAGCTTGTCTTCAATATTGGCATGTTCCTTTGCGATAGAAGCTGCATTCGAGTCCGCTTCAGACTGGGCCTGCGCGATGGAGCTCATGCGGCTGAGCTGATCGAACCATGCCGAAATGCGTCCGGCCAGAGTGGCATATCGCTTAACCGACTGGATTGCTGAAGGGGCCGAGGCGGCAGCATCATTCTGCTCCTCGAACTTCTTCATGGCAGCCTGACGTGTCGTAAGCTCCTGTTGAATCTGGCCGCGCTTATCACCGATCATGCGCGCGAGATCTTCGTTCGCGTCGGTCAGTTCATCCGAATCAAGCTGCAGTTGCGCCTTTGCAATATCAATGTCGTCGGTGCCGGGTGGGTTTACGCCCTTGGCGGCGGCCATCAGGGTGTCTAGTTTGGCCTGATCGTCTTTGACGACTCCCTGCAGGTTCGTGATCTTCTGCTGGAGAGCAAGGGCATCGCCGGTAAGTGTTCGCGTCTCAAGCGAGGCCTGACGAAGCGCCTGGGCAAAGGCCTGGTCCACCTCGTGATCGGCAAGCCGCTGGGCTTCGCGAGCCAGGCGCTTCTCCTCTGCGGAAACTGCGAGCGGCGCCAGCGCTTCAATCGTCTGCCAGGGCCGTTGGTCTACAAGATCCGTAGAGCTTCTCGAACCTACCCCGCGACCCTTACCGCGAAGGAAGGGGAGGTTTGCCATGGCGCCACGCGTGAGGTAAGCGCCAATCAGGCTTGCAATCAATACCAGGGCCGGAACTACAATCGCGAGTCTTCGCAACTCCTTCATGTCCTCCACCCTACATGGGTAAGGTGCTGACGTCCAAAGACCCTCCCGCGGAAAAAGTGGAAAAGAACCGCATCCTTGACTCCATTCACACATCCGATGTATATAACCAAAAGGTTATAAAACTTATGAGTTATGGAATGCAGCTACGAACCCCAGCTTCACCGGATCTCAACGCGATCTTCGCCGCGCTGGCCGACCCAACCCGACGCGCAATCGTGGCGCGGCTGGCGGAGGGTGAGGCTTCAGTCGCTGAGCTGGTCGAGCCGTTTGAGATGACGCAGCCTGCAATCTCCAAACATCTGAAGGTGTTGGAGCGAGCAGGTCTAATCTCGCGCGGAAGAGATGCTCAGCGCCGGCCCTGCAGGCTAGAGGCCCAGCCTCTGGCCGAGGCCAATGAGTGGCTCGAGCGCTATCGAGATTGCTGGGAACAGAATTTTCTGCGCCTGGACGCGCTGCTGGAAGAGATGAAGGCCGAAGGCCGCCGAACGAGAAGTGTAAAAACACAGCAAAAGAGAAAGAATCACTCAAAAACTGAGAACGGAAACCCTCAACCCAAGAAGGAGATGTCATGAACCTCACAACGGAACCGGAAATCGTCACCCAGCCCGAAACCCATTACGTCTTTCTCGAAAAAGTCGGGCCGTTCTCCAGCACTGCGCGCCAGGCCTGGCAGGAGTTGCATGAGTTTGCCTCCGCGATTTCAATGCACAATCGGATCGATGGAGCCATGGCCCTCTACAGGATTGGGCCGCAGATCTATCGCGCGGGATTCCTGCTTGCAGCCGCCCCGCAGCAGTTGCCACCCGAGGTTCAATACGTGCGGTTCGGTGGCGGAAAGTACAGCCGCTTCGTGTTGACCGGCTCCTACTCCAACTTGCCGGAGGCCTCCGGCCGGGTGTGGTCCATCGTCGCCGACAAGCAGGTCTCGTTGCGCGATGACTTTGCCATCGAAAACTACATGAATGATCCCAGGACAACGCCAGAAGACAAGCTGATGACGGAAATTCTCGTCCCAACCGCGTAAAGTTTCCCTTCAACCACGAACCACAAGGAGCAATCGATGCCAACCAAAGAGACAGGAAAACTCAAAGTAATGGCGAACGGAGATCGAGAGATTGTGATGACCCGCGACTTCCAGGCACCGCAAAAGATGGTCTTCGATGCATGGACAAAACCGGAGCTTCTGCGGCGATGGCTGGCCGGACCTTCAGGCTGGACCATGACGACATGCGACATCGACCTGAAGGTTGGGGGCTCCTACCGGTATCAATGGACGCACGATGTCAACGGAAGCAAGATGGGGATGAAGGGCGTCTACCGCGAGATTATTCCCCACGAGCGGCTTGTGGCGACCGAGCAGTTCGATGAATCCTGGTATCCCGGCGGTGCTACAACCACGACAGTCCTGTCGGAAAACGGAGGCATCACGACCGTCGAAACCACCGTCCGGTACGATACGAAGGAAGCTCGTGATGGTGTCTTGCAGTCCCCGATGGAATCAGGTGTCGGAGCGAGCTATGACCGTCTCGAGAAGCTCATTGAGACGAATTTCGCCTGAGGTTCGTCGGCGGTGCTGTCAAGAGGCAATCTCCCCTAAGCCTCAGTATCGAAGGGGAATATCGGATGCCGATGAGTTTCGGTCAACTCCGTAAAATAGAAGTAGGCGAAGAAAGCCCCGGATTGCCCTGGGGCTTTTTCTCCATTCGAAATAATGTTAAATAACTGATTCCAGAGATCTTAATATTTAACCCCTTTAGAAGGAAGATCTTACAGGGGTGGTGCGAACCTAACTGCCAAAGAATGAAGATTTTGCGCAAAAACAGTAAGGAACGGGAACAGCCTTATCCCTCCCAGGTCCGCAGCGCGATCACGGCGTTAAGACCGCCGAAGGCGAGCGAGTTTGAGAGCGCCAGCGTAGGGCCGGTCGGCCGTGGCTCGTTGATGATGACATCGACGCCAAGCGATGGATCGGGATTGGAGACGTTTGCAGTCTGCGGCAGTCGCCCTTCCTGAAGCGCGATCGTCGTCGCAAGGGCTTCGAGACCGCCGCTGGCTCCGATCGAGTGTCCATGCAGGGCCTTGGTTGCGCTGATGGGAATTCGTGCAGCGCGCTCGCCGAAGACCTGACGGACAGCGCTGGCCTCGGTGGCATCGTTGGCCTGGGTTCCGGTGCCGTGAGCGTTGATGTAGCCCACCTCGTCCGGCGATGCATTCGCGTCTGCAAGAGCCTTCTTCATCGCCAGCGCAGCGCCTTCTGCCTGCGGCTGAGTGATGTGGTTGGCATCGGCGGACATGCCGAAGCCGACGACCTCAGCAAAGATGGTGGCGTTTCGCGCCTGGGCGGACTCCAGAGTCTCGAGGACGAGAATGGCCGCGCCTTCGCCCAGCGACATGCCGTCGCGATCCGCGGCAAAGGGCCGGCAACGGGTAGGCGAGACCACTCGCATGGAATCCCACGCGCGGTAGAAACCCCAGCTCAACGGAGCCTCATGACCTCCGGTGAGCGCCGCCGTCGCCATTCCAGAGCGCACCATATGAAAGGCCAGCCCGATGGCGTGGGTCGCGGAGGCGCAAGCGGTCGAGATGTCGAGCGTTGGACCCGTGATCTTCAGATCGATGGAGATATTGCTGGCTCCAGCCGAAGACATGGTTCGAACAATGGTCAGCGGATGGGCGCGGGCATTGCGGGTGTAGAGGTTTTTGACCTCGCTCTCTTCCGAGGAGCGGCCGCCGCAGGCGCAACCCATAATGATGGCAATGTCGCCTGGATTGTGATGGCTCAGAAGCTCCGCCTGCTGTGCAGCCTGACGGGCAGCGACGATAGCGAAGTGCGTATTGCGGTTGGTCGCCGCGATGACACCGGAATCGAGATGTTGCGCGGGATCGAAGTCGAAGATCTGCGCCGCCTGCGTGTAGCGGACCCCGGGATCACCGTTGGGGGCATCTGGAACATCTCGGATGGGAGCGATGCCGGTTGTGCCCGAAAAGAGAGCTTCTTTGAAGGAGGAGACGGAAGACCCGATAGGGGTTACGCAGCCTAGTCCTGTGATAACGACACGATTCACTTCGAAGAGGACTCCCTGCACCTACGAGTTAGCGGTTGTGGCGGAAGATGCTGAGCCGGAGCCCGCTTTGGCTGCGACCAGCTGGTCGACGCCTCGAACCACATCACCTACGGTCTTGAGCGAACCAAGTGCCTCGTCCGGGATGGCGATATCGAAGGCCTCTTCAACCTCAAACGAGATGTTGATCTTATCGAGGGAGTCGATATTAAGCTCCTCAAAGGTGGTATCGAGAGTAATTGTGTCAGCGGGGATATTCTTCGCTTTGGCGATGATCGCAATTGTGCGTTGAGCGG
>Ga0268266_10002929_pt1 | contig 17643 bp, 14 predicted proteins | sample KBSS13metaG_FD_190356 | JGI IMG/M metagenome (GOLD analysis project Ga0268266, IMG submission 190356) | Switchgrass rhizosphere microbial communities from Kellogg Biological Station, Michigan, USA - KBS S1-3 metaG (SPAdes) (version 2) | ecosystem: Host-associated > Plants > Roots > Rhizosphere...
ACCGACGTCGACGGCCTCGGCGCGGCAGCTCGGTTCAACTACCCGCGCGGGATCGCGATCGACGCCCGCGACAATCTCTACATCGCCGAACAGAGTGGCCATCTCATCCGCAAGGTCGCGAGCACCGCCACCGGCTGGCAGGTCACCACGCTCGGTGGCGGCTCACCGAGCGACATGGCCATTCGGCTCGGCACGGACTTCGCGCTGCTCCATCCGCTTGCTCTGCGGATCTCAGGCACATCGCTGCTCATCGCCGATACGAACGCGATCCTCAAGCTGACGTGCGCCGTCTCTAACTAGAGATTCGCGAGACCAAAACGCCCGGTCACCTCATCGGCAACCGGGCGTCTTCTTGGTGGGCGCTGAGGGGATTGAACCCCCGACTTATTCCGTGTGAAGGAATCACTCTCCCGCTGAGTTAAGCGCCCGAGAGGCCTGGTTGTGTAGCAACCGAGCGGCCCACGTGTCAACGGGGCGTCCGGAGCGGGAACGAGGATCTCGTGCCTGTGCTACGACGCCAGGCATGAAGAACATCGTGCGAACGACCATGGCTCCGACCGCGATCGGGCCGTATTCGCAAGCGGTTAGCGTGGATGTCGGCGGGCGGAAGATGATCTTCACCAGCGGCCAGATCGCGCTCGACCCGGTGACGGGCGTGATGGTGGAGGGCGGCGTCGAGGTCGAGACCCGCCAGGTCATCGCGAACCTGGGCGCGGTGCTGCTCGCAGCCGGCGCTTCGTGGAAGAACGTCGTCAAGACGACGATCTTTCTCGCCAGCATGGACGACTTTTCGAAGGTCAACGCGATTTACGCGGAGGCGTTCCCGGTGGATCCACCGGCGCGCTCGACGGTCCAGGCCGCGCGGTTGCCGCGCGACGCCAACGTCGAGATCGAGGCCATCGCGATCGTCTAACCAAGGAGCTCAGCATGTCGACGCCCACGTCTTCTTCGATCGATTCGGTGCTCGTCGAGAATCGCAGCTTCCCGCCGCCGGCCGCGCTGTCGGCGGATGCGGCGGTGAAGAGCATGGCGGAGTACGAGCGCATGGCGAAGCGCGCCGCCGAGGACCCGGATGGGTTCTGGGGCGAGGTCGCCGGCGCGCTCGAGTGGAAGCAGAAGTGGTCGCGCGTGCTCGACTGGAAGCTGCCCGACGCGAAGTGGTTCGTCGGCGGCAAGTTGAATGCGACGGTCAGCTGCCTCGACCGTCACGCGCACGGCCCGCGCAAGAACAAGGCGGCGATCCTGTGGGAAGGCGAGCCGGGCGACACGCGCGTCATCACGTACGGCCAGCTGCATCGCGAGGTGTGCAAGGCGGCCAACGCGCTCGTCAAGCTGGGTATCGGCGCCGGCGACTTCGTCGCGATCTACTTGCCGATGGTGCCGGAGGCCGCGATCGCGATGCTCGCGTGCGCGCGCATCGGCGCACCGCACACGGTCGTGTTCGGCGGGTTCTCGGCCGAGGCGCTCGCGGATCGCCTGAACGACTCGAAGGCGAAGCTGGTCATCACCGCCGACGGCAGCTGGCGGCGCGGCCATGTCGTGCCGCTCAAGGCGAACGTCGACAAGGCGGTCGCGATGTCGCCGGCGGTCAAGAACGTCGTCGTCGTGAAGCGCTGCGCGAACCCGATCGACTGGCACGCGCGCGACGCGTGGTGGCACGAGACGGTCGACGTCGCGTCGCCCAAGCACGAGCCGGAGGCGTTCGACGCCGAGCACCCGCTGTTCTCGCTGTACACGAGCGGCACGACAGGTAAGCCGAAGGGGATCTTGCACACGACCGGCGGCTACCTGACGTTCACCGCGTACACGTCGAAGTACGTCTTCGATCTGAAAGAGGACGACATCTACTGGTGCACCGCCGACATCGGCTGGGTCACCGGGCACAGCTACGTCGTGTACGGGCCGATGGCGAACGGCGCGACCGTGATGATGTACGAGGGCGCGCCGAACCAGCCGGGGCCGGATCGGTTCTGGGACCTGATCGCGAAGTGGGGCGTCACGATCCTGTACACGGCGCCGACGGCGATCCGCTCGTTCATGCGGTCCGGCGATCAGTGGCCGGCCAAGCACGATCTGAGCTCGCTGCGCCTGCTGGGCTCGGTCGGCGAGCCGATCAACCCGGAAGCGTGGATGTGGTACCGGCGCGTGATCGGCGGCGATCGCTGCCCGATCGTCGACACGTGGTGGCAGACCGAGACGGGCGGCATCATGATCTCGCCGCTGCCGGGCGCGACGCCGACGAAGCCGGGCTCGGCAACGCGGCCGTTGCCGGGCATCGCCGCGAACGTGATCTTGCGCGACGGCACGCCGTGCAAGGCGAACCAGGGTGGCTTCCTCGTGATCGAGAAGCCGTGGCCGGGCATGCTGCGCACGATCTTCGGCGACCACGAGCGGTTCACGAAGACGTACTTCGGCGAGATCGACGGCGTGTATTTCGCCGGCGATGGCGCGCGCAAAGACGACGACGGCTACTTCTGGGTGATGGGCCGCGTCGACGACGTGATCAATGTCGCCGGGCATCGCTTGTCGACGATGGAAGTCGAGAGCGCGCTGGTCTCGCACCCGAAAGTGGCCGAGGCGGCCGTCGTGGGCCGGCCCGACGAGCTCAAGGGCCAGGCGATCGTCGCGTTCGTGACGCCGCGTGCGGGCGTGGGCTCGGACGACGCGTTCGCCAAGGAGCTGCGCGAGCACGTCGCCGCGCAGATCGGCGCGCTCGCGCGGCCCGAGGAGATCCGATTTGCCGAGGCGCTGCCGAAGACGCGCTCGGGAAAGATCATGCGGCGACTGCTCCGCGAGGTCGCATCGGGCTCGAAGGCCCGCGGCGACACGACCACGCTCGAAGATCAGACCGTGCTCGAAAAGCTCGCGCAGTCGTTCGCGCAAGAAGAATAGAAAAGGAGTCCGTTCGTATGAAGTCCGTAGCGATCGCGATCGCGCTGCTCGCCGTTTCGGCGTGCGGCAAGAAGAAGAACGAAGAGGGAATCGCACCGCCGCCCACGACCACCGAGATGGGGTCGGCGGGCTCGGCCGGTTCGGCAGGCTCGGCAGGCTCGGCCGAGGCGCCCGCGCCGATTCCGCCGTACACGCCGGCCGCCGACGTGCCGCAGCCGATCAAGGATGCGATCGCCGCGCCGGATCGCAGCGACGACGATCGCCGGCTCGATGCCGGCCGCAAGCCGGCCGAGGTGCTCGCGTTCTTCGGGATCAAGCCGGGCGACAAGGTCGGCGAGATCTTCGCCGGCACCGGCTACACGAGCGAGGTGATCGCTCGCGTGATCGGCGACAAGGGCCACCTGTGGTCGGAGAACACGAAGGAGTTCATGGACCAGTTCCTGCGCAAGCCGTGGGGCGAGCGCGCCGCCAAGCCGGTGATGAAGAACGTCACGGGCGTCGAGCTGCCGGTCGACGCGCCGTTCCCGCCCGACGCCAAGGACCTCGACGCGGTGATCACGGTGCTGAACTATCACGACACGGTGAACATGAAGGCCGACCGCGCGAAGATGAACAAGGCGATCTTCGACGCGCTCAAGAAGGGCGGCGTCTACGGCGTCGTCGATTCGAGTGCGGCCGACGGCAGTGGCACGCGCGACACCGACACGCTGCACCGCATCGACGAGGGCGTCGTCAAGAAAGAGGTCGAGGCGGCGGGCTTCAAGCTCGCGGGCGAGAGCGACGTGCTGCGCAATCCCGACGACAAGCGCGACTGGAACAGCTCGCCGCACGCGTCCGGCGCACGCCGCGGCACGAGCGATCGCTTCGTGCTGAAGTTCGTCAAGCCGTAGGCGCTACGGCGCCGACGACTCGGGGGCTTCCAAGTCGGGCTCTTCGGCGTCGTCGGGCCGCAGCGGTGCCGGCTGCGGCGTGGCCGCGACCGGCGCGAGGGGTGGCGGGAGCTTCGCGGTGACGACCGCGTACTTCGCGAGCAGCCCGACGAGCTGCTCGTGCGCCTTGCGCACGTAGGTCTTCGAGAGCGGCCGATCGCCGTTCGTCACGATCGAGAACGCGAGCGGGCGCAGCGGATCGACGTCGAGCACGCCCGACAGCGCGATCACCGTCGACAGCGTGCCGGTCTTGGCGTGGACGAGCCCGCGCAGGTCGGCGGTGCGGAACCTGCGGCCGAGCGTGCCGTCGGTGCCGCCGATCGACAGCGAGCCGAGCCAGGCCTTCGCGCCGAGCCCTTCCGTGCCGGGCGTGAAGCCGGCGGCGTCGCGCACGACCGCGACCAGCTCGCGCGGCGAGATCCGCGTGTGATAGGAGAGCCCGCTGCCGGTATCGACGAGCACGTCGGTCTTCGCGACGTGCGTGTGGCGCGCGAGCCAGTCGTACATCGCGTCGAGCGCGCCGGCCATCGTCGGGTTGTCGCGATGAGCGAGCCCGGCGGTCGTCTCGATCAAGCGATCGGCGAGCCAGTTGATGCTCCACTTGTTCACCTTCGTCACGATCTCGGCGAGCGTGGCCGAATCGTGACGGGCGAGCTCGACGGGCAAGTCGCCCGACGTGACCGACGCGCCGATGAAGTCGCCGAGCTCGCGCGTGACCACGTCGCCGGAGATCGCGATCTGGCGGGCGAGCAGGTCCGCGCGCAAGAGCGCTGCCGCGGCGGCGGTGTGCTCGGCGGTGACGAGCGGGTAGGTGAGCGAGCCGCCCTTGCCGATCGTGCCGCCGATCGACAGCTGCACGTGAACGTGACCGTCGGGCTCGGTGACGCTCTGCGCGGCGAACACGAGGTGCGGGCGCTGCGGGCCCTTCGCGGTCTTCGCGGTGATCGCGAACGTGACGAGGTCGACGCCGGGTGGGGCGCTCGCGGTCGGCGGCTCGCCCGGTGCGCCGGCGTGGATCTCGATCGGGATCTCGGCGTGGTAGAGGCCGTCGCGCGCCGGCTCGGGCCCGACGACGAGGTTGCCGTCGATCGCCTTGGTGCCGCGCATCACGAGCTGGTCGGCGAGCTGATCGAGGTCGCCGCTCGCCAGCGTCGGATCCCAGGTGCCCAAGAGATAAACGTCGCCGTGGATCGTGCCGTTGCCGTCGGGCTCGGCGCCGAGCACGCGCGTCGAGTAGCGGAAGTCGGGGCCCATGAGCTCGATCGCGGTCGCGGTCGAGATCATCTTCACGTTCGACGCCGGGTTGAGCGGATCGTCGGCGTTGACCGCGAACAGCGCCTCGCCGGTGCGCGCGTCGCACACGTAGATGCCGGTGACGCCGTAGCGCAGCGGACCGCGGAGCAGCTTCTCGATCTGCTTCGCGGTCGATTCTTCGGCGGTCAGCGGCTCCTCGCGCCGGCCGATGATCTCGCGCGGCGAGCGGAGCTGGCCGGCGATGCCGAACGTGACGCGCGCGTGGGCCCCGTCGAGCCTCGGCTTGATCGTCGCGAGGGGACCGGCGGTCGCGGAGCCGGTCAGCGCTGCAAGCACGGCGATCGCTTTCATTTGGCACCTCGCAGCATCACGTAGGTCGCACCTTCGCCGCCGTCGCCGGGCGTCGCACTCGCGAACGCATGGACGAGGCCGCTGGCGGCGCCGAGCAGGTCACCGAGCACCGCTTCGCGCAGCGGCGCGCCGTGCTCGGAGTGCGTGCCCTTGCCGTGAACGATCAAGACGCGGCGGCGGCCGAGCCGGCGCGATTCGACGAGGAACTGGCGCAGCCGCGCGACGCCGACCTCGATCGTCGAGCCGTGCAGATCGAGCGTCGCTTCGAGGTGCGTCTTGCCGGTGCGCAGCTCGGCGACTTGCGACAGCGACACGCCGGGCGCGCGGCCGGTGTAACAGCGCGCGTCGCCTTCGACGGCGATCTTGACCTCGGGCGGCAGCTCTTGAACTTTGACCGGCGACGCCGGCGGCGGCGGCAGCGCGACTCGATCGCGATCGCGGCTGCCGAGCGGGCGCGCGTCTTTCACGGCGTCCATGAACAGCGCCGCGTCCTCCGAGAGGCCAGCGCCGACTGAGCGTTGAGACAAAGGCCGCTTGGCCTTCATCCACACATTGTGTACTCGCCGGCGGGATCACGCGCCAACTATTCCGCGCAGGGCTTGCGGCGCCCTTCGCGCTCCGGCACGTTCCGCGCATGGCAGCACCCCGCGTCGCGTACTTCTGCATGGAGTACGGCCTCGATCCCGCATTCCCGATCTATGCCGGCGGCCTGGGGATCCTGGCGGGCGACCACATGAAATCGGCGGGCGACCTCCACGTGCCGATCACGGGCATCGGCCTGTTCTGGGACGAGGGCTACACCCGCCAGCTCATCACCCGGTCGGGAGCGATCAAGGACGACTATCCGAAGACCTCTCGCGACGCGGTGCGCCGCGTGGACGTCAAGCTCGACGTCACGGTCAAGGGCAAGAAGGTGCCGCTGCGCTGCTGGCAGGTCGAGCGCTACGTCACGTCGACCTTGTACCTGCTCGAGCCGGAGCGCGAGGACGACCGCTGGATCACGAAGCGGCTGTACGGCGGCGGCGGCGAGGACCGCCTGGCCCAGGAGATCGTGCTCGGCGTGGGCGGAGTGCGGCTCCTGCGCGCGCTCGGCGAGGACGTCGACGTCTATCACTTCAACGAGGGCCACGCGGTGTTCGCCGGGCTCGAGCTCGTGCGGTCCGGCACGTACGGCGGCAAGTCGCTCGCGCAGAAGGTCGCGAACGTCAAGCGCCACGTCGTGTTCACCACGCACACGCCGGTGCCGGCCGGCAACGAGATCCACGACCTCGGGCTCATGCGGAAGATGAGCGCCGACGTCGGCCTGTCCGACAAGGAGCTCGAGCACATCGGCGGCGATCCGTTCTCGATGACGGTCGCGGGCCTGCGCCTGGCGCGCGCGGCCAACGGCGTCGCCGAGCTGCACGGCGAGACCGCGCGCGAGATGTGGAAGGACGTCGACGACGCGGCGCCGATCATCAGCATCACGAACGGCGTGCACGTGCCGACCTGGCAGGACGCGCGCGTGCGTGCGGCGCTGGTGCCGGAGAAGCCCAAGGCCCAGCAGGATGCCGAGCTGTGGGCCGCGCACCAGGCGATGAAGCAAGAGCTGATCGACCTGATTCACGAGCGCACCGGCGTCGAGCTCCGGCTCGATCGCTTGCTGATCGGGTTCGCGCGGCGCGCGGCGGCCTACAAGCGCGCCGATCTGATCCTCGGCGACGACAAGGCGCTCGCGAAGCTGTTCGAGCGCGGCGTGCAGATCGCGTATTCCGGCAAGGCGCATCCGCGCGACATGGGCGGCAAGGAGATCGTGACCAAGCTGGTCGCCGCCGCGAAGCAGCACCCCAAGCACGTCGTGTTCTTGCAGAACTACGACATGACGCTCGGCGCGGCACTCACGCGCGGAGCCGACGTGTGGCTCAACAATCCGCGGCGTCCGCTCGAGGCGTCGGGGACGAGCGGCATGAAGGCGGCGATGAACGGCGTGCCGAACCTGTCGATCCTCGACGGCTGGTGGCCCGAAGGCTGCGAGCACGGCGTGACCGGCTGGAAGATCGGCGACGCCGATCCGAGCGACGACGCGTTCGACGAGGAAGCCGCGGCGAAGATCGACAAGCGCGATCGCATGCTGCTCTACAAGGCCCTCGATCGCGACGTGCTGCCCGCGTACGGCGCGCGCGACAAGTGGCTGGCGATCATGCGCGCGTCGATCGCGATGTCGCAGTGGCGGTTCTCGTCGGACCGGATGATCGAGGACTACGTCGCGAAGATCTACAACGCGCGTTGATCGTGTCTTAGGCGAGCTGATCGAAGTCGCGCGCCTGGCGATCGGGCAAGAGCCTGAGTGCGACCAGGCTGACCGCGCCGCAGATCGCGCAGTAGACCGCGACCGATAGCGAGCTTCCGTACGTGTGCATGAGCCACGTCGCGATCAGCGGGGCAGGGCCGCCGGCGGTGAGCGACGCGAGCTGATAGCCCAGCGACGCGCCGCTGTAACGCACGCGCGCCGGAAAGCTCTCGGCGATCACCGCGGCCTGCGGGCCGTACTGCAGATCGTGGAGCGGCAGCGCGACGACGATCGCGGCGAACGCGACCGCGGCGCCGGCATCGAGCAGGTGGAAGTACACGAACGGCCAGCCGAGCATCACGACGCAGCCGAGGCCGATGATCGTGCGGCGCCCGAACCGATCCGAGAGGTGGCCCGACAGCGGGATCGCGATCATCGAGCACGCGGCCGCGACGAGCCCGGCGGCCACCATGTCGTGCTTCGGATAGTGCAGCGCGCCGGTTGTATAGGTGAGGTACCAGGTCGTGAACACGTAGAACGGCGCCTGCTGGCCCGTGCGCAGGAGCGCCGTCAGGATCACCTCGCGCTTGTGGGTGCGCAGGACCTCGCGTACCGGTGCGCGCTCGACCTGATCCGCGGCGCGCATCCGCGAGAACGCGGGCGGCTCGTGCACGCCGGTGCGGATCCACATGCCGATGCCGACGAGCACCGCGCTCGCGAGGAACGGCACGCGCCAGCCCCAGCTCGAGAACGCGCCATCGCCGACGGCGAGCGTCGTCAGCGCGACCGCGCCGTTCGCGAGCACGAGGCCGGCCGGCGCGCCCCATTGCGGCCAGCTCGCGGCGAACCCGCGACGGCCCTGCTTCGACCACTCCGACGCGAGCAGCACCGAGCCCGCCCACTCGCCGCCGACCGCGATGCCCTGGAGCACGCGCGCGAGCGTCAGCAGCACCGCGCCGCCGAGCCCTGCGGTCGCGTAGCCGGGGATGAACCCGATCGCGACCGTCGAGCAGCCCATCATGAAGAGCGTCGCGATGAGTGACGCCTTGCGGCCGACGCGATCGCCGAAGTGACCGAAGATCGCCGCGCCGATCGGGCGTGCCGCGAAGCCGCCGAAGTACACGCTGAACGACAGCAGCACGCCGATGTACGGCCCTTGCTCGGGGAAGAACTGCTTCGGGAACACCAGCGCGGCGGCCACGCCGTAGAGAAAGAAGTCGTACCACTCGATCGCGGTGCCGACCGCGGACGCGACCACCGCGCGGCGCACGTTACTCATCGCGGTACAGGACCTGATGGCGCTTGCCGCGCCACTCGAGGACGAGGAAGTCGCCGATCTGCTCCGCGGTCGCCTCGTCGAGGATCCGCTTGGGCGTCGTGCGCAGGCACGGGTGATCGCCGGGCTCGACGGCGAGCTCGTGGAAGTGCCAGTGATCCTCTTCGCGCTCGCCTTCGAGCACGTAGACGTCGTCGAACGACCATCGCGGTGCGCCGGCGCACGCGATCGGCGAGCCGTCGGGCGAGCGCGTCGTGACGCGGCGGCGATATGTCGCGTCGAGCTTGGTGTCCGACCGGCGCGTGAGCTGCCACCACTCGGACTCGTCGCGCAGGTTGCCGTCGGCGTCGTACGACGTCGAGTCCCATCGCCACGGCCCGGCGAGATCGAACGCCTGTGGCCACGGCGCGGCCGGCAGCGGCTGCCGGCTCGAATCGACCTTCCACAGCGTCTGCGAGCCGCCGTCCCAGCGCAGGATCAGGCGATCGCCCTGGCGCGTGCCGATGTAGCCGCCGAGGTGGCGGAAGCCGTGATCGCACGGCGACGCTTCCGTCTGATAGCCGGTCTCGGTGACGGAATAGCGATTGCCGTCGCCGATCGCGACGCTGACGTCGTAGACCGCGCGCTGGCGGTACCACGGCCGCTGGTTGCAGCGGAACGGGACGCGATCGAGCGAGCGGACCTCGACGGTGCGGACGTAGCGGCCGACCAGCTGGAGCGGCTGCGACGGGCTCGGCTCGAGGTGCCAGTCCTCGGTCTCGACGCGCGACGTGCCGGCTTCTTCGGTGCGCAGGATCCAGCGCCATTGCCCGATCAGCGCCGCGGTGTCGAGCTGGTGCACCGGCAGATGGCTCGCCGACGGCGGCTGACACGCCGCCACCAGCACCAGCAGCGCCAACGGCTTCACTACTCGCCTTTGGGACGGCGCGCGTACGTGTCGGCGACGATCTTGGCGATCGCGGCATCCGACAGCGAATCGGGCCGGCGATGCGCGCCGTTCTTCGACGGCGGGTCGAACTCCCACGCGACGCGCGCCGTCAGCCGCGCGACCGCGGCGGCCTGCGAGAACCCGAGCCGGTACAGCGTGCCGGCCCGGTCGGCCAGCTCGGCGGCGGCGACCTGCGCGCGCAGCTTCGGTCCGTGCGTGGGATGCGGCGTGGTCTCGAGCCATGCGAACGACATGGCGCGAGTATACTCGTGGCGATGCGACTTCTGGTGATCGCGGGGGCGATCGCGGCGTCCGCGACCGCGGCTCACGCCGGCGGCGTCGGCGTGATCGTCGCGGGCCCGCATCGCGGTGACGTCGCGGCCGCGCTCGCCGACGTCGCACGCGAGGCCGGCGCAGCTCGCGTGGTCGTCGATGCGGTCGCCGACGCGCGCGCGGCCGCCGCCGATGGCGCCGTACCGGTCGCCACGCTCGCGCGGTTTCGCCACGTGCGCGAGGAGATCGACGAGGGCTGGCGCGCGTACACGCAGGTCCAGCTCGAGTTCGCGGCGTCGCGGCTGGCGTCGGCGCGCACCGATGCCGAGCCGCTGCTCGCGCTGCCGGGAGCGGCCGTGCTCTACGCCGACGCGTCGCTGCGGCTCGGCGCCGTGCTCGCACAGCTCGGTCGAGCGGCCGAATCGCGCGCCGCGATCGCGCTGGCGCTCGCGCTCGATCCGGATCGGCCGATCACCGAGCTGGAGTTCTCGCCCGACGTGATCGCGGCGGTCGCCGCCGCGCGCGCCCGGGCGCCGGCTGCGCACGCGGTCGAGCTCGCGAGCGAGCCGGCCGGCGCGGCGATCACCGTCGACGGCCGCGATGCAGGGCGCACGCCGGCCACGCTGGAGCTCGCGGCCGGCGCGCACGTCGTGATCGCACGGGCGCCCGCGTATCGGCCGAGCGCGCAGGCGTTTGCCGTCGACGCCGCGACGCCGCGGATCACCGTCGCGCTCGACCGCGACGACACCGCGGCCGCGCTCGCGGGCGGCGCCGTGCTCGGCTTGCCCGATGCCGCTGCGCAGAACCTCGTCGACGCCGCGCTCGAGCTCGCCGATCTCGACGAGGTCGTGCTCGCGGCCGAGACCGATCGCCGAGGCGGACCGACGCTGCTCGTGCAGCGCTGCGCCGGGGCGCCCGCGAAGTGCACGGCCGTCGTCGAGATCGGCTACGCCGATGCGTCGGGCGTGTTCGCGGCGGCGCGTTCGGCGTGGAGCTCCTTGCGCGCGGCCGAGCTGCGCTATCCGCCGAGCGTGCTCGGCGACTCGCGCGTGACGGAAGTCCACGTTGCGGAGCACCACTGCGCGGTTTGCCGCAGCCCGTATCTATGGGGCGGCATCGGCGCCGTCGTCGTGGCGGGCGCGGTGACCGCGATCGTGCTCGCGACCGCGGCCAAGCCGTCGCCGATCCTCGACGTCGGTTCGGGCTTCACGCACTAGGCAAGGCGCTTGCTAGCTCGCCGCTAGGTGAAGCTCCTCGTGTGTGCGGCCGTCCTCGCGGCACGCGCGGCCAGTGCCGACCCCGTACGCGGCGAAGGCGTGCGCATCGGCGCGATTCCCGGCGCGAGCCTGTCGTACGCCACTGCGAACCGGGAGACCGGCTACGGCGGCGAGCTGTGGGCGGGCTACGAGCTGCTCCGCGGGCCCTGGGGGCTCACCCCGCTGGGCGAGCTCGGATTCTTCGACTTCCCGCACGAACCGGACATGCAGCTGTTCTTCGCGATGGCCGACTTCAAGGTCTCGTATCACTTCGGGCCGTGGATCCCGGCCGCGACGGCAGGCGTGGGCTACGGGCGCACGTGGCTGTCCAGCACGACGCCGTCGATCAAGACCAGCTACGTCGCGCTCGCGATCGGCGCCGAGCTCGCGCACCAAGTCACGAGCTGGCTCGCGATCGGGATCGATTTCACGTACCGGCCGCTCGTGTCGACGTCGGTGTCCGCGACCAACACGTTCCTCGATTTCGGAGCGAGCGCGACGTTCACGCTGTGATCACGTGCGCACGCTCAGTGCGAGAAGTCGGCCATGAACGACTGCGTCTCGCCGGCGGTCACGTCGACCGAAAACGTCTTCTGCTGCGGCGGCGTGCTCGCCGGGAACACGATCTTGACCTCGTGGTGACCGGCGCTGACCGTGAAGTCGTGCGGCGCGAGCCCTTGCTGCTCCTTGCCGTCGATGAAGACCTTGCCCCACGGCGCGGCACCGAGCTTGAGCGTCGCGCTGCCGGTCGGGGTCGCGACCGCGGCATCGCGCGGCGCGGCATCGGCGGCGTGCGCGATGACATGCGGCGCGGCATCGCGTGGCACCGCGGCATCCTCGACGACGATCGCGACGCCGGCGTCGGGCTCCGCCGGCGACGCGTCGGGCGCGGGAAGCACGATCGCAGGCGCGGCATCGCTCGACATGCCGGCGTCCTGGTTCGCGTGCAGCACGTCGTCGCGCTTGGCGTAGAACATGTAGACCGACGCGACGGACATCACGACCGCGCCGAAGCCGAGCGCCACCATGAACCAGCGGCCGGGCCGCTCGGGCTTGGGTGTCGACGTGTCGGCCACGCGCTCGGCGCGCCGCGGCCGGCGAGGGGCATCGTCGCTGGCCGGCGGCGTCGAGTCCGGCTCGGCAGCTTCGGGCTCCGGCGTGGGCACGACCTTCGTCGTCGGGCCGGCCGCGCGCTCGATCATGCCCTCGAGCTCGACGTGCGTCGCGAACGTCTGGTGGCGCTTCGGCGGCTTGCCGCGCGGCACGACCTTCGTCGACGGACCTTTCGGCTCGGCCGGCGCGTCGTCGGCCGGCACGTGCGTCGGCATCCGGCGCGTCTCGGGCGGGCAGAACTGCGCGACCAGCGCCTCGAGCTCGCGCGGCCCGGGCGTGTCGTCGAGCGCGTAGAGATACTTGTTGAGCGCGCCGAGAAACTCGCCGGCGTCGGGCCAGCGCGTCGCCTGATCGCGCTCGAGCGCGCGCATCACGAGATCGTCGAGCTTGGCTGGGACTTCGGGGCGGACCTCGGACGGCAGCCGGATCGCCGCGCCGAGCACCGCGCCGAGCGTCGCGTCGGGATCGGGCCGCGCGAACAGCCGCTCGCCGGCGAGCATCTCCCACAGCAGCACGCCGACGGTGAACAGGTCGCTCTGTGGCGTGAGCGGCTCGCGCCGCACCTGCTCGGGCGACATGTACGGGAACGATCCCGTCGGCGCCGACTGGCTCGCGTCGCCTTCACCGGGCTCGCCGAGCGCGACCGCGATGCCGAAGTCGACGAGCTTGACCTCGCCGTCGCGCGACAGCATCACGTTGCGCGGCGACAGATCGCGGTGGATCACGCCTTCGCCCTTGCGATGCGCGTAGTCGAGCCCGTCGAGGATGCGTGCGGCGACCCATGCGGCGACCTTGGGCTCCATGTGCTCGCCCTTGGCGGCCATGCGCTCGGTGAGCCGGTACAGCGTCGGCCCGTCGATGTAGTCCATCGCGATGAAGTAGGTGTCGTCGATGACGCCGAGCTCGTAGACCGGCACGATGTTGCCGTGGGTCAGCGCCACGAGCGTCTTGGCCTCCGCCACGAACAGGTCGACGAACCGGCGCTGGCCCGACAGCCGCGGATGGATCTGCTTGATGACGAGCGACTTCTCGAACCCGCCGGGGCCGATCAGCTTGCCGAGGTAGATCTCGGCCATGCCGCCGGTGGCCAGCTTCTCGGTCAGGTAGTACTTGCCGAACGTCGTCGGCAGCTCCGATCCGACCGCGGCCATCGCGGCGAGAGTATCATGCGGGAAGTGTTCGCTCGGGGCGCGCTCGTCGCAGCCATGCTGCTCGCCGCGTGCGGAGATCCGGCCGCGCGGCTGACGCTCGTGCCGATCGACCTGCCGTCGGACGATCCGAGCAACCCGTGCGGCAAGCCGGCGGCGAGCGCGGTCCACACGACCGAGGTGATCGCGTACACGCCGAGCCAGGAGCTGACGCGGACCGACAGCGAGATCTCGGACTTTCCCGCGGACACCGAGCAGCTCGGCATCGAGCTGTTTGGCGCCGGCGGTGCGGTGCTCGCCGAGGGCAAGACCGCGCCGCTCGACTACGGCGCGCTGGCCGACGGCACGCAGATCCCGATCGCGGTGCTGCCGCCTGCGGGGTTTTGCCGCACCAACGACATGACCCGAGCCCGCGCGCATCCGATCGTCGCGCGTGCCGGCGACGGCGTGCTGGTGCTCGGCGGTGGCTCGGACGTCTCGGCCGAGTACTACGATCCGGGGACCGCGTCGTTCACCGCGATCGAGCTGCCGGGGCAGATCACGGATCTCGACGGGCTCTCGGCCGCCACGCTCGCGGATGGCCGCGTCGCGCTCACCGGCGCGCAGGCGCTGACCGTCTTCGATCCGAAAACGCAGGTGTTCTCCTCGCCGTCGTTCATCGACGATCGCCGGATCGGCCACGCGTCGATCGGACTGGATGCGTCGCACGTGCTCGTCACCGGCGGCTGCCTGTCGTCGTCGGGCAGCTGCGACGCGACCGCGACCGCGCTGCGCACGTCGCTCGTCTACGAGATCGGCGCGGATGGCGCGATCGTCGGCGACGGCGTGGGCGAGCCGGCGTTGCCACCGTCGAGCGTGCGCTACGGCGCCGCGCTGTTCGACGTCGGCGAGCTGTCGGACGGCTCGCGCCGGCTCGTGGTCGCCGGTGCGACTTCCGATCCGACGACGGCAGATCAGATCCCGATCGGCGGCTCGGGCGTATCGACGACGGCCGCGGGCATGCACGCGCAGGTCGCCGCGCTCGACGGCGGCGCGCTGCTCGCGGCGTTCGAGCTCGACGGCTCGCCGCAGACCGGCGCGGCGTCGATCCTTGCGCCCGAGGCCGGCGGCGCGCAGCCGTCGGCGTTTGCGCCGGCGTGGGACGGCTCGCGGCTCGTCGTCGCCGAGGACGGCACCGCGCTCGCGATCGGCGGCGACCCGCGCGTCGCGACCTATGCACCGACGACGAACAGCTGGAGCACGAACATGCCGGCGGGCGACACGCCAGGCGCGACCGCCGGCCCCGCGCTCGTCCGGCTCGCGGACGGTAGCGTGCTGGTGCTCGGCGGCGAGCCCGCGACCGCACACGCGTGGCTGTTCCGGCCGTCGCTGGTCGGGCCCAGCTCGGGCCAGGTGTTCGGCTTGCCCGACGGCTCGCAGGGCGTCCTGACGCCGACCACGCCGGCCACCGCGACGCTCGGCTCGCCGATCACGCTGGCCGCGCCGGCCGACGATCTGAGCGCGCGCTTGCTCGTCGGCGGACCGCGCATGACGACCGGCTCGGTGCGCGCGTCGCTGACCGTCGCGAGCGGCGGCGTCGCGCTGATCGCGCAACAGACCGCGCCGGGCGCGGCGCTGGTCGCGCGGCTCGTGCCGGGCGACGGCACGCGGATCGAGCGCCACGTCGGGGCGACCGTGACCAAGCTGTGCTCGGGCACCGAGGTCTCCGCCGACCAGCTGGCGACCGGCGTCACGTTCACGGTGACGCCGGTCACCGCGACGGTCACCGTCGGCAGCACCGCGCCGACGACGATCATCAGCTGTGACCTGACAGCCGATCCGGCCCAGCCCGCGAGCGGCCAGTGGGGCATCGCGGCCACCGCGAACGGAATGATCCAGGTCTCGGCCGTCACCGTCGCGCGCGCGCAGTGATACCGTCGTGGCGATGTTTCGCGGGGCGCTGAGCCTTGCCGTCATCGCGCTCGCCGCATCCCCCGCGCACGCGTACGAGTTCTGGCTGCACGCCGACACGATCGGGCAGGCGTATCAGCTGCGCGACTTCCAGCTCGTCGGGCCCGACCTGATCCTCGGCCGCCGCATCATCACGCAGACGCTGTCGCTGCGGATCACCGACATCGGCGATCTCTCGGCGTATCGCCGCCGGTCGCACTTGCCCGACCGTGGCCTGCGGATCTCGTGGCAGAGCTACATCCGCGTCGATCACGACTTCGGCAACTACACGAACGGCCAGATCACGCTGCCCGGCCCGACGGTGCGCGACGCGATCGACGTGATCCCCGAGCTCGCCGACGACATCACCGGCATCGAGCTGATGTACGGCTACCTGTCGCTCGAGGGCTTGCTCGACGATCAGATGACGGTGAACGTCGGCCGCGTCCTCATCGACGACGGCTGGGGCGCCGCCGCGCTCGACGGCGCCGTCGCCAAGTACGATCTGCCGGTCCCGATCGAAGTCTCGGCATCGGCGGGCCTGCGCGTGCGCGCGAGCTCGCCGCTCGGCGTATCGGCGTACGAGCTCGGCGGCACGTCGGGCGCGGGCTGCCAGGAATACGTCGCCGGCCCGACGCCGGGCACCGGCACGTGGCAGCTCATCGATCGCAACCGCACGATCCAGAACCTGCCGTTCTCGAGCGACTACGAGTACTGCCCGCAGCGCGACGTCGATCAGCCGTCGATCGGCGTGTCGGTCGCGACCCACGCGATCCCCGGGTTCACCGGCGAGGTCGGCTATCGCCGCACGTGGTCGGACTCGGCCGCGATCTATCCCGACGAGTTCGGCCAGGCGCCGTCGACCGGGCTCGACGAGGAGCGCGTGTACGCGCGCGCGCACGGCGACTTCGCGACCGGCTACGGCCTCACGTTCGAGCCGTACGGCGACATCCGCTACTCGATCTTGAACGCCGTGTTCGATCGCGCCGATGCCGGCGTGCGCATCAAGACCGGCGCGAGCACGTTCGAGCCGGCGGTCGAGTACTTCTACCCGACGTTCGACGGCGACTCGATCTTCAACGCGTTCTCGATCCTGCCGACGACCGATTTCCGCCTCGGCTACACCTACGACCCGCACGGCCCGTGGCGTGCGACCGCCGATGCGTGGCTCCGCAAGTACGCCGTCGAGGACGACGCGCCGACGCTCGCGGGCGGCGGCGACGCGGGCGTTTCGCGCGTGCTCGGTGCGGCGTGGCGCGCGAGCCTCGACGTGCTCGCCGACGGCGGCTACGGCGGGCGTCGCGTCGGCGGCACCGCGACCGCGGCGTGGAAGCCGACGCAGCTGTTCTGGCTGCGCGGCCGGTTCGTCGTGCTCGACGTCGCCGAAGACGCGACCGCCGGCCTCGGCCAGCCGCATTACGTCACCAGCTCGGCGAACGTCAGCTCGACGTATCGCGTCGCCGAATGGGCCGCCGTCCACGTGATCGGCGAGCTCGACCGCGACGCGATCTACGGCACGCAATCCCGCGTGCTCGCGGTCCTCGACCTCGCGTTCATGCCGGAGATGTGATGAAGAGCCGGCTCGTCTTCACGATCGTTCTCGCGCTGTGTGCGGCCGCGCTCGCGCAGCCCGTGCAAGACATCGGCCCCGACGACTGGTCGCCGATCGTGTATCCGATGCAGCGGCTGCCGCTGACGTTCTCGCACGCCAAGCACCTCGCGCGCGGCGCGCAGTGCGCGACGTGCCATCCCGCGGGCGCGACGTCGCGCTCCGCCGTCGACAACTTGCTGCCGACCGAGACCCAGTGCCGCGTGTGCCACGCGATCGATCGCGCCCAGCCCGAGAAACAGGCCACGCCGACCGCCGCGTGTGCCGCGTGTCATCCCGGCTGGACGCCCGGCAAGACCGTCGAGCAGACGTATGTGACGCCGTCGCCGCTCAAGTTCGATCACGCCGCGCATGCGCAGACCGCGTGCGAGAGCTGTCATCCGGTGCGCACCGTCGATCTCGCGACCACGCGCCAG
>Ga0268266_10002930_pt1 | contig 17640 bp, 13 predicted proteins | sample KBSS13metaG_FD_190356 | JGI IMG/M metagenome (GOLD analysis project Ga0268266, IMG submission 190356) | Switchgrass rhizosphere microbial communities from Kellogg Biological Station, Michigan, USA - KBS S1-3 metaG (SPAdes) (version 2) | ecosystem: Host-associated > Plants > Roots > Rhizosphere...
CCAGATTCCCCATACCATGGGCAGACCGACTGCCAGCCACGCCGCCGCGACGACCCAACCCGGAGTCGCCAGGCCGTTGCCAGAAGCGCCACCATCGGTCCGGCCGCCAGCGCCGGCACTGGAAGCAGCATCCAGCTCGGCGAGCTGCGCGCGAGTCATGTAGTGCTTCTTCGCCACAGGTTGAATCATCAGATTGCACACGAACCCGAGTGCCAGGAGTCCGGCAAGTACATACATCGTGAAACTATAGACCTCCGCGCGCGCGACACCGTGGTCGATCTCGTACTCACGCACGTAGTTCACCAACACCGGTCCGAGCACACCCGCCGTGGCCCAGGCGGTGAGCAAACGACCGTGAATGGCGCTGACCATCTTCGTGCCGAACAGGTCCGCCAGGTAAGCCGGTACGGCGGCGAAACCACCGCCGTACATCGACAGGATCACGCAGAAGAACCCGACGAACAGCGCCAGGCTGCCATCGTCAGCCGTCCACGGGATCGCGGCATACAACGCCGCGCCGAACAGAAAGAACACCATGTAGGTCGCCTGTCGGCCGACCAGGTCGGACAACGAGGCCCAGAAAATACGACCCATGATGTTGAAGAACGACAGCAGCCCGGTGAACCCGGCCGCGGTCGCCGCAATGGCACTCAACTGCGCGGGGGTGAGCTGGTCGAACGCCGCCTTCACACCGATCAGGCGCCCCCCGAACACCTCCTGCAGCAAGGGTGAGGCCATGCCGAGAATGCCGATACCGGCCGTCACGTTCAGTGTCAGCACCGCCCACAACAGCCAGAACTGCGGCGTGCGCCAGGCGACATCCGGATGCACCTGGCCGTCGGTGACCAGCGTTTGCCGCGGCGGGGGCTTCCAACCCTGGGGTTTCCAGTTAGGTGCCGGCAGCCGGTAACCGAGCGCGCCGGCCATCATGAACACGAAATACCCGGCCGCGAAGACCAGGAAGGTCTGCCAGACGCCTACCTGGGTCGGGGTCGCGAACAACTTCATGAGCTGGTCGGCCATGGGCGCGCCGATCATGGCGCCACCGCCGAAGCCCATGATGGCCATACCCGTCGCCATACCGCGGCGGTCGGGAAACCACTTCACCAACGTCGACACCGGCGAGATATAACCCAACCCGAGACCGACGCCGCCGATCACGCCCGACCCGAGCCACAACAGCCAGATCTGGTGGACGACGATGCCGAGCGCGGAAATCACCAGGCCGCCGCACCAACATAGGGCAGACACCACGGCCGCCTTACGCGGCCCGGCGCGCTCCACCCAACCACCCCACACGGCGGCCGAGAAGCCGAGAAACACGAAGAACAGGGTATAGGTCCAGCCGAGCAACGAGATCTTCCAGTCGCAACTCGTCGCGGTGATCTGCGCCCACAGGTCCTTTGGACACGCGACGCTGGTAGTGATGCCGACCGCGCGCGACAGTGGCAGCCAGAACACGGAAAACCCGTACGCCATACCGATACAGAGGTGAATTGCAAGGGCGGCGGGTGGCACGACCCAGCGGTTGAAACCGGGTCCGGCGACGATGCGCTCCTTGCTCAAAAATCCCGGGGCGGACAGCCCCGCATCCACTGCAGACATATTTCTCGGCTCCAATGATAGGAGCGCCTGCACGGCGCTGTTAGGCTTAAGTCTGCCGAGGAGCCGCCGGAACGGGCTGCGACGTACGTCGCAGCCGGGGCGAATTCTGTCAAAAAGTGTGTTCCGACGCGGGGCCGCAGGTCAGCCGACAACCTCCAGGAAGGTGCGCTCCTCGCGTATGACAAAGCGCTTACTTTGTGAATACGCAAAATTCGCTCGCGCGTCCGGATCCTGCCTGAGGCGCGCGCGGTAGGTTTCGTACGCCGCGAGGCTCTCGAAGGCGATCAACCCCCAGCCGATGTCGTTGGTGCCCTCGAGCGGCAGGAAATAACCGAGCAGCCGTCCGCCACAGCGGGGAATGATCGTGCGCCAGGTCTCCGCGTATTTCTGGAAAGCCTCGCGCTGAAACGGGTCGATCTGGTAACGGATGAAACACGCGATACTCATTTGGCCGGTCCCCTGTTTGGCCGGCGCACCCGGCTGACCAACTGCAACACCCCAAGCAACACCCGCCGCGGCGAGTGTCATGATGGCATCGCGGCGTGTTGGTTGTTGCAGCTCGGTGGGCTCGTCGGTGTTCATGGGCCCGAGTGTGCGCGCGCGCCGCGGCGCAACGATTCGTCCGGCATCAAAATATCGTCGCACGGCCGGGGGCCTGGTAACGCCGGCCATAAGGCTGGCGCAGGCGCGCCCGCATCGCTAACCTGCACGTCATGGGATCAGTGATTCGAACCATCCGTTTCGTCGCCACCGCCACGCTGGCGCTGCTGTGCGCCATCTCGTCCAGTAGCGCCGGCAGTGCCGCCGCATACGCCGATGTGCGAAAAGCCTTTCAGGAGGCTTATTCGCGCGCCACCACGAATATCGGCGACACTGGTGCCACCGACAGCGACAGCCTCGAGAGCTATCCGCTTTATCCCTACTTGCAGGCCGCACGCATTCAGCAGGCCTTCGCGGCTGGCGGTGCGGACCTGGACCAGGCCGACAAGCGCGCGGCTGAATTCCTGGCGCAGTACGGACAGCAGCCGGTGACCCGCAATCTGCGCCACGCCTGGCTGGATAGCCTGGCGCACCGGACGCAATGGAACCAGTTCCTGGCGGTCTATCGTGATGCCGGAGCGAGTGAAGCCACGCGTTGCGAGAGCTTTGTCGGGCGCATCGAGCTCGGCAAAACCGAGGGCCTCGCAGCGGAGATCACCAAGCAATGGCTCACCCCGCACAGTCTCCCGGAGTGCGACCGCCCGTTCGCCTGGCTGAAGGAAAGCGGCGCCCTCACCCCGCAGCTCATTGCGGAACGGGCGCACCTGGCGCTGGATAACAACAACGCCGCGTTCGCTCGGCAGATCATTCAGCAGTTGCCTCCCGAGGCAGCCGCACCTCTATTCCAGTGGGCGGGACTGCTGGAGAACCCAACGAAAAGCATCGACGCCCTGATCGCGTCTCCCAGCACACCGGTTGAAGGCACGGCACTGCTCGCCGGCTGGAAGCGCCTGACGCGTACAGACGCGCAGGCCGCAAAAGAACGTTACACAAAATTTATAACGGCTCGCGGATTCACCCGGGAGGCCGCGAGCCCCTATGCGCTGGCTCTCGCGCTCGGCCTCGCCTGGAACCGGGACCCGGACGCGCTTCAGTATTTCGACCTCGTGTCCGCTACAGACCTGGACGATCCCGCTCGTGAGTGGTGGGCACGTGCGGCGCTATGGTCGAAGGACTGGAAGACCGCCAGCCGCGCCATCGCGGCCATGACCGAGACAAACCGGCAGACAGCGCGGTGGCGCTACTGGACGGCTCGCATCGACGAAGAGTCACAGGACTCGCAGACCGCGCAGGCGATCTACAAGGGTCTCCTCGTTGACGACAACTACTATTCAGCCATGGCGGCGGCGCGTCTGAGCCAGACTGTGGCGCCCCATCCGCAGCCGATACCGGCAAATGCCGACCTCATGGCGACACTCGAGCGCACGCCCGCATTCGAGCGCGCGCGGGAGCTCTTCCTCTGTGGGATGCGCAACGAAGCCATCGCGGAGTGGCAATTCGGCTCCGAAACGCTCTCAACCGAGGCACGCACGCAGTCCATCCGCCTTGCCGCCGAGTGGGGTTGGTACGAGCAGGCGGTCACCGTCGCGACCGCGCAGCACGTCTTCAACGACTACTCGCTGCTCTACCCGAGACCGTACGACGCGCAGGTGAACGCGGCCGCCCACCTCGCGCAGCTTGCGCCAGAAATCGTTTACGGAGTGGTTCGGCAGGAGAGCCTCTACCGCATCGACGCCGTCTCGAACGCCGGCGCGCGAGGACTGATGCAGCTCCAGCCGGCCACGGCGCGCAGCACGGCTCGCTACTACAAGCGCCCCTCACCCGCGCTCACCGACCTTTTTGACCCCTACATCAACACCGCGCTGGGCGCTTCCCGCCTGCGCATGCTCCTCGATGAGTTCGACGACCAGATTCCCGTGGCCCTGGCGGGCTATAACGCCGGACCGAACGCGGTCACGCGGTGGCTGCCGCAGGAGCCGCTGGACTCGGACATCTGGATAGAGAACATCCCCTATAACGAGACCCGCGGCTACGTCCAGCGGATCCTGTGGCACAGCCTGATGTTCACCTGGCTGAGAACCAAGGGTCACGCCCAAGAGACCGAGGCCTGGCTGACGCCGATCCACCCGATGCACCACCCTGAGCAAGCCGATCGCGTCGCCGAGTCCGATCGGGCGACGGCCGCGGACGTGAAGGCGCGCCACTAGCCGGCTGGCCGCCAGGCCGTGGTATCGTTCTGGGTTTGACCCTTCCCTGGTTCGTCATCCGGTAATAAAGAGCATGACCGCAAAGATCATCGATGGTAAGCAGGTCGCCGCAAGCATTCGCCTCGAATGCAAGACACGTGTGGCGGCCCTGCGCGAGAACACGGGGCTCACGCCCGGACTGGCGGTCATTCTGGTGGGCGACAACCCGGCCTCGGCCGTCTACGTCGCCAGTAAGATCAAGGCCTGCGCGGAGGCCGGCATCCGCTCCTTCCGCAATAAGTACCCGGCGGATATCGACGAAGCGACCCTGATCGCGAAGATCGAGGAGCTCAACCGTGATCCGAACGTTCACGGGATCCTCGTCCAACTGCCCCTGCCCGCGCACATGGACATGCGGCGGGTCCTGAAGACCATCGATGCCCGCAAGGACGTCGACGGCTTCCACCTCTATAACGTCGGCGGCCTCGTCGTAGGCGACACGGTTTTCCCGCCCTGCACGCCTTATGGCGTGGTGAAGCTCCTCGAGCACGAGCACATCGAGGTAATGGGACGCAACGTGGTCGTCGTCGGGGCGAGCAACATCGTCGGCAAACCCATGGCGCTCATGTTGATGCAACGTGAGGCCACCGTGAGTGTCTGTCACGTCAAGACACGCGACCTGGCGCAGTACACGATCCTCGCCGACATCCTGGTGGTCGCGGCCGGCAAACCCAATCTCATCCTCTCGCAGATGGTCAAGAGCGGCGCCGTCGTGATCGACGTTGGCATCAATCGCCTGCCGGACGGACGCATCGTCGGCGACGTCGATTTCGAGGGCGTGCGCCAGAAGGCCTCCTACATAACGCCGGTACCCGGCGGCGTAGGTCCCATGACCGTCACGATGTTGTTGTTCAACACGATCACCTCCGCGGAGCGCACAGCCGGCACCATCAAAGGCGACCCCACCAGGGAAATCGAGGAGCCGCTGGACACAACGGGATGAGTTCGAGCCACGGTACTTTCGCGGCGCTCGTTTGGATCATCGCCGGCGTCCTGCTGTACAACCTGGAGCCCGAGACTCGACTGATCTCGTGGCAGACACCCGTGTACTTCCTGTTGGGGATGTTTGTCGCCGGCGCCGTATTCGGCAACCTCTCCCACATGGCGGTGCGGGGCATGACTCACGCCCTGGTCAGCGCCAAGATCGTGACAGCGCCAACCCGCAGGGCACAGATCGGACTGACGGTGACGGGTTTCGTGCTCTTCGCCCTGGAAGCGGTGCTCATCTACTTCTGCGCCCGCACGCTGCTGCGCGTCATGTTCCAGGTCTGACCGCAGGTCCTGCAGACGGCAGGTCCGGTGCAGGCGCGCCCAGGGGGACCTTCCCAGGCGCGCCGCCCAGACCACCCGCGCCCGTTCAGGCGCCGGCCGACGTGTTCGCGTTGGCCTTGAGATAGTTGGCCAAACCTCCCAGCTCCAGGATCTTGCGCACCGAGGGCGGGATCTGGGGGAAAGCATACTCCTTAGTGTTGTACTGTATCTTGCCTTTTGCAAGGTCGATGTTGATGGAGTCGCCTTCTTGCACCGCCGCATACAATTCCGGCGACTCAACGATGGTCAGCCCGTCGTTGATGGCGTTGCGATAGAACGTCCGGGCGAACGAAGCCGCTACAACAGCTTTGATGCCCAACCCCTTGATGGCAGTGGAGGCCTGCTCGCGTGCACTGCCACATCCGAAATTCCGCCCGGCGACCAGGATGTCGTATTGCCGCAGTTTGGCCGGAAAACCCTCACCCAGCATTTCAAACGCGTGTTGCGCCAACTCCTCCGGCTCGATGTAGATGAGGTAACGCCCGGCGATGATGATGTCGGAGTTGATGTTGTCGCCGAACCTGTAGACCCGGCCACTGAGCGTTGCGGGCATGGCACTCATCAGAAGAACTCCCGTGGGTCGGCGATCGCACCCTTGAGCGCAGAGGCCGCGAGAGTCGCCGGACTGGAAAGATAGATACTCGACTTGTTGCTGCCCATCCGGCCGAGGAAGTTGCGGTTGGCGGTCGACAACGAGACCTCCCCGTCCGCCATCATCCCGCCATCGCCGGCGCAGGCACTGCAGCCGGGATTCGTAACCAGCGCGCCGCTCTCGATCAGCGTCTGCAGCACACCCGACTTCATCGCCTCCAACATGATCTCTTTCGACCCCGGGGTGACGAGCAGCCGGACCCGCGGGTCCACGCGCTTCCCGGCCAGGATTTTCGCGGCGATCGCCAGGTCCTCGTACTTACCGTTGGCGCAGGAGCCCAGGAAAGCCTGGTCGATCCGCGTACCCACCACCTCGCCGATGGGCCTGGTGTTCTCCACCTGGTGTGGGCAGGCCACCATTGGCTCGAGATCCGACAGCGTTACCGTGATCTCCTGCTCGTACGTTGCGTCAGGATCGGCATAGACCGGCTGGTACGCCGCAAAATCATGCAGGCGCCCGCGGAGGTATGCCGCGGTGCGCTCATCCGGCGGCACAAACACACATTTCGAGCCCATCTCCATCGCCAGGTTGGCGATCGTCATGCGCTCGGAGAGGCTCATGTCGGGCATGGCGCTGCCATAGAACTCGGCGGACTTGTACCCGCACCCATCCGCGCCCAACTTGCCGATCAAGTACAACATCAGGTCCTTGGCGCTCACGCCGGCGTTGAACTTGCCGTCGAGCACGAACTTGATGGTCGTCGGTACCTTCATCCACAACTTGCCGGTCACCCACACGGATGTGACTTCCGTGTAGCCGATACCGGTGCCCAGCGCACCCAACGCGCCGTAGATCGTGCAATGGGAATCCGTACCGACGACGAGATCGCCCGGCTTGATGTGCCCGTTCTCCATCAACACCAGGTGGGCGATGCCGGCATCGACGTCGTAAAACTTCTTGATGCCGTATTCGCGGGCAAAATTGCGCGAGGTCTGTTGGTCCTTGGCGTACTTCTCGGTCTTCGCGGGCGAGATGTGATCGAGGACGATGGCGAGTCGGTCGGGATCGTAAAGCCTCGTGGCGCCGATGCGCTGCATGGCGCTCACCGAGCGCCACGTCGCCGTATGACTCATCACGACATCCGGATAGGCGTCGACGATCTCGCCGGGCGACAGGCGGGTCGATCCGGACTTGGTGGCAAGAATCTTTTCAGCAATCGTCTGGCCCATCAACCTCTCCGCCAAATCGCAAATCAACGTGCCGTGCCCGGCTGTCCCACGGCGAAGTCGGTCGCCGCGCCGGCTTTCCTGTGATAGTTGGCCTGGTACAGGACCGTCACGGCGATCGAGGCCACGGTGCCCAATGCCAACGGCAAGGCGGCCCAATAAAACAGTGTGCTCATGGTCACGTGCTGACCCACGAGCACGCCGACCACGGCCGGGCCGATGGCCCCACCGGCGCGCGCGAACAACATGAACCAGCCGACGCCGAAGGCGCGGACGCTGGTCGGATAAATGCTACTGACGCAGGACACCTGCGCGAAGTGCAAACCCAGAATGCAGAACCCGGCGAGCCCGACGAGCACGGTCATCACGAGGTCGCTGTGCCCGGGTAACCCCAGGCTCATGATGACCGGGATGCTCAGCACATAGAGGATCGTACAGGGCAGCATCCCGAGGCGATCCAACGGGCGGGCGATGACCCAGCCGCCGAGCGTACCCAGGAACTGGAACAGCACCACCATGTGCGACGCCTTGGCAAACGGCACACCCGAGTCCGTCATCAGCGTTGGCAGCCAGGTGTTGAACGAGTGGAACACGATCTGGGCTACGAACGCGCCGAACCACAGCAGCGGTGTCAGTAGAGCCAGCTTGCCGGTAAAGAGTTGGCCGATGGAGGAAGAGGCCGCAGTCGCCTCCCCCGTCAGGTGGAAACGCGCGTCCGCGGGAACCTGCATCTGCGGATCGAGACGGCGCAGCAACTTCGCCAGGTCGTCATGACGCGCCTCGCGCAGGCACAGGAACTTCGGTGTCTCGGGCAGGAACAGATAGATGGCGAGTGCCAGCACGACCGGGACCACGCCGCCGACGAAAAACAGACTCTGCCAGCCGTGCGCGGCGAGGAGCCCCGGGGCTACGAGACCCGGCAGCCCCGACCCTATGGTCGTACCCGAAAACACGATGGTGACGAAGGTCGCGCGCAGACGCCGAGGCGCGAATTCGTTGACTGCGGCGACAGTAACCGCGAGAGCGCCTGACATGCCGATACCGGCGATGAAGCGCGTGATGATCAGCGGAACGACCGAGGTGCAGTAACCGGAGATGACGCCGAAAATACCGATCATCAGCACCGCGGCGATCATGGAGCTGCGGCGACCTATGCGGTCACCGAGGGTACCGAACAGAAAGGGACCGATGAGACCGGCGACGAGACTCGAGCTGAACAGCGGGCCGAGCGCCGCCCGGTTCAGATGCCATGCCTTGACGATGCCCGGCGCGGCGAAGGCAATGACGGAGATGTTATAGCCGTCGGCCAGAGTCACCAGGGTGCACAGAAACAGCACCCCGATGAGGAATCGCGTAATCGGCTGGCGATCGATGACTTGAGTGACGTCGAGACTCATGGAACGGGCCACTCCCCCTTTAACGGGCGCCGAATCGGGCGATGGTGCTCGCCGCAAGTCATAAAAGTCCAATAGCGAAGTGGCAGCCGGGCATAGCTATCGCTTATGCCCGGCCGCAGGCGGGGCTCTAGAACGTGTACTTCAAGGACACCATCACGTTGCGCGGCATACCGGGCTGGCCGGTGAGAATGCCGAACGAGCTGAGCTGGTTGAACATGCTCAGGTAGTACAGCTTGTTGGTCACGTTGTTGACGTCCAGCGTGGCGGTCCACTTGCCGTCGAGCGGCGCGTACATCAGGTGGGTGTTCACCAACGAGTACCCACCCTGGGAAGACGCCGTCAGGTTCTGCGGATCGAAGTACACCCGGCTGGTGTAAGTGTCATCGACCCGCGGTGTCAGAGTGCCGAGCTTGCCGATTCCCAACGTGTACTGCACGCCGAGGTTGGCCTTGAATTTCGGGCTGTAAGGCGCGATGTCGTTCAGGAACAGGCCACCGGGGTTCTTGACCGCATCGAACGCGGCGGGACCCAGGTCCGCGTAGCGGAAGTGCATGTAGTCGCCGGACAGGTTGAACAACAGGTTCCGCACCGGCTTCGCCTGGATTTCCAATTCGGCACCGGCGATGTGCGCCTTACCCGCGTTCAGGGTAATCGTGCCACCGATGGTTGTCGGCGCGAAGCCGATGAGCTGCAGGTCGGTGACCTCGTTGTAGTACACGTCGCCATTGATGGTGATACGCCGATCGAGCCAGTCGCTCTTCATACCGACTTCGTATGACTTGAGCTTCTCGGCCGCGAAGGCGGTCGCCTGCGCCGCGCTGATCGGGGTCGGATTGCTACCCGCCCCCTTGAAGCCCGTGGCGAACTCCGCGTAGGTCATGAAATGCGGCGTCCACTGGTACTGCACGGCCACCTTGGGGTCGGCACGGCGGGTCGTGGACTGGACCGGAATGGCCGCGACGCCGAACACGTTAGCGCCCGGAACCTTCAGGGGGTTCGCCGGCGTCTGCGGGAGGTTGGTTCCCGTGTAGGTGAACTGGTACTTGTCGTCGCTGTAACGGACGCCCGCTTCCACGCTGAACTTGTCGGTGACATGGTAGACCGCGTGCAGGAAGGCGGACGCGTCGCGATCGGTCGTCGGGCTGTAGAGAATCTCGTTGATGCCGAAGACCGGCCCTCCGGCGGCGGCGGGCCGGTTGATCTCACTCGCGAGCAGGTTGACATCGCCGAGCTGCGTGCCCTTGCCATGGAAGTAGTATGCGCCCACGGTCCAGTCGAGCTTGTCGTTGAAGCTGGTGCCGCTCAGGCGGTCCTCCTCGCTGTACGACTCGTAACGGATCGTGTTCTGCACCATGTTGATGGGCAGCGGACCATTCTTGTACTCGACGATCGTACCGTTCTGGTTGTGGTAGCCGGAGATGGACGTGAACGTCATGTGACCCGGCAACTGCCAGTCGAGCTTGCCCGTGATGTCCCAGGTGGTCAGCGGGTTGTTGTTCTGGAACTGCAGGCCGCTGAGCGGGTTGTTGAACGTCGCGTAGTTCGAGTACGGGTTGCGGTTGATGAAGTTCGAGTCGATCGGGATGCCGAGGTTCGGCACGGCGACCTTCGAGTTGAACAGCGCGAGGTCACTCCCCGGGTAGTTCGGGTTGATGATGAGAGGCACTTCCGGAACCGTCTCGTCGCGGTCGCGGGTCGTGGTCGCCTGCAGCCGGGCGGTGATGCTATCGGTCGCCAGCCACTTGAAAGCAATGCGCCCGTAGGTGTCGCTCACCCCGCCCTCGGTGCCGGTCTTGCAGTTGGCGAATGCCGTCTGCTTGACGTTGCCGTGGTTGGTCGGGTTCACACAGGCGTAGTCGTAGGTCGAGACGTACCCATCACTGTTCTCGCTGCCGGCGGCAACGCGAACGAACAGCGCATCGGGGATGATCGACGTGTCGAACGCCGCACGCACGCGCCGGTCGTTATAACTTCCGACGCCGGCTTCGGCGTACCCGGAATTGTCACCCTTGGGGTCGACCTGGCGGATGGTTACCGCACCACCCTCCGAATTCTTGCCGAACAGGGTGCCTTGCGGACCGCGGAGCACGTCGACAGTCTCGACGTCACCGAGGCTCAGCAGGCTGCCGAACGCGGTCGGTTGGTAGATGTCGTCGACGTAGATTGGCACACCGGGCTGGAACGCGAGGCTGTAGTTCGCCTGGCCCAGACCGCGGATGTAAGCCACCAGCGTGTTGCCACCGGTGGAGCCCTCCTTCACCAGGGTCGTGCTCGGCGTCGAGCCGGTCAGACCGGTGACATCGGTGACACCCCGAGCCTCCAACTCGCCGGCGTTGAGTGCCGTGATGGAGATCGGAGTGGTCTGCAGACTTTCGGCACGATAACGCGCCGTGACTACAATCTCTTCCAACTCCGCGGGAGCACTCGCCGCGGCTCCTCCTTGCTCATCGGCCGCATGCGCGGCGGCGGCACCGCCGAGAGTCGACAAGGCGCCGACGAAAAATCGCCCAGTAATCGTCTTCGGGAAAATCGGCATAAAAAGACCCCTGTAACTCCTCAGTTGCAGATTTGACGGACGTAATGAGCTGCCTGCGTCGGAGTAACCTCCGCTCCAACGCAAAACTCGAGCAGCGATTTAAGGTGCGAGCGTGCTTCCTTCGAGCAGGACCCTTAGAGCAGTGACCGTGGATCGGTGATCGTGCCGTTGATCGCGGACGCGGCGACGGTGAGTGCCGAAGCCAGGAAGTGCCGCGCCTTGGGGTGACCGTTACGGCCGGGGAAATTGCGCGCCTGGGTCGAGATCATGACCTCGTCCTCGGCGAGTGCGCCCATGTTGAATGCCTGGTTGGAACCCGCGCTCGCGGGAAAAATGTTGGCACCAGCCTTGTGCAGTGTCTCAAACAGACCTTCCTGGAGCGCGGCCGAGTAGACGCCGCGGGTCGCGGGAACTACCTGGAGGCGCACGTTGGGATGAACCTTCGCGTTGGCGAAACACTGCGCCAGCGTACGGATGTCGCTCAAGCGGCCCCCGGTGCTGCCACCCGCTTCAGCAACGTTGATGGGTGTGCCGATCGCGGCATCGATGGGATGCACGTTTCCGACGGTCGGCGGACAGGCCACCTGCGGCTCGATCTTGCTGACATCGATGTCGATGATGTCGGTGTAGCGGACGTCGGCGTCGTTCCGGACCAGCTCGAAGCGCTGCCCGCCCGGTAGCGAGCGCACGAACTCTGCCGTTTTCTCATCGGGGTTGATGTAGCCGCACTTGCCGCCGACATCGATCGCCTGCAGCGGGAACAGGCAGCGGTCGATCACGCTCAAGCCTTCGATGTAGGGCCCCGCGTATTCGATCGCCTTGTAGATGGCCCCGTCCTCACCGAGACGGCCAATCATGTACTGCGAGACGTCGCGAGCCATGACACCACGACCCATCGCGCCGTGAAAGTGCACCTTGATGGTGTGCGGCACCTTGAACCAACCGGACTCGTGCACGAACCCCAAGGCGGCCATGGAGTTGTTGCCGATGCCGGTGGCGAATGCACCTAGCGCGCCATACATCGGCGTATGCGAGTCGCAACCGACGACGACCATGCCCGGCTTCGCCAGCCCGGCCTCCATGATGACGTGGTGAATGCTGCCGCAACCGCTGTCGAACACGTGGCGGATCTCGTGTCGCGCGGCGAACTTGCGTACCGCGGCGAGCGCCTCGGCGGCCTCGCGCGTGGCGGGCGAGAAGTTGTGATCGAAGGCGAAGACCAACTTGTCGGGGTTGGCGATGGCCGCCCCACCCATCTCGTTCTCGAACACCTTCATCACGAAGTTCGCGCTCAGGTCGTGCATGACCATGAGATCGACACCGGTGATCACCACGTCGTCGGGCTCAACCGCCGGCTTGCCGCTCTTGCCTGCCAGTATCTTTTCGACGACGTTCATAGAAGCTGCCAACCGTCCGGTCCCTGGACTCCGCTGTCCCCGTAGTAGAGACGATTCTCGCCGCGCTCAATCATAACTTGTATCGAAGTTATCACATTTTTGGAATTGTCGCGCGCCGTCAGGCCTTCCCACGCGTAGCGTCCAGACAACAACTCCCTATGCACCTGTTGCGAAGCCTCGCGCGGCGGTAAAGTCGATGTAACGTTGTCTGTGTTACGAGACAACTTCACCCAGTGTCCGTTGTACTCGAGAGCGACGCTCGCGGATGAATTTTCGTTTACCTTGGTGCCGCGCGCGGGCAATGGTGCGCTGCGACCATCGGAAATCAACACCACCACGTCTTCCGCGCCGGCGCGGCGCAGGCGGCGCTCGATGCGGCCGGTGAGCTCATGGTCCGTGAGACCAATGGCCGAGCGTGTCAGCTCCGCTTCGAGCAGACTGCGTGCGAGCTGTGCGCCGTGGCGATGCATCGCGATTTCCGCGTCGGTGGCTGCCGGACGGAACGCCCCGCGGGGAATATCGACGAATGTCAGGTTCCCTGTGACGAGTTGTGTATATAAGTCGTACGGCAAGCCCGCCAGGTCGATCATTCCAACCTTCGACCAGCCCCGCTCCTCGCACAGCTTCGCCAACCGGGCCGGCAGGTTCGGACTCGGCAGAATCGTCTCGTGAATGGTCACGGACTGGATCCAGGGATAGACCCGTGGCGACAGAGCGCACAGCAGGATCGGCTTCTCGCCGCGCGGAACGATCGTCAACGCCCGGTTCCAGTACGGCATGAAATTGGAGATGTACCGCACGTCATTCGACCGACACACGTCGGAGTACGCGACGATGGCCGGAACGTCAAAGTCCGCACAGAGCTGGTCCAGCGCACTCAGGCGCGCAGCGAACGCGGCCGCGGGCAGCTCGGCCCGGTCCCAGGTGATGAGTCCCCTTTTCATGAATGAAACAACTTCTTTTCCGTCTTGTTGAGCGACTCGCAGCCGGTCCGGGTCACCAGCAACGTATCACCGAAAACCATGTAGCCCGAAAGCGGCAGGTAGGTATTCGGGTGGGCGATGACCACCATGTCGGGCTTCACGATGTAGTGAACGTTTTCCAGCACGTGCGGAAATTCGTCGGGGTACAAGCCGAGGTTGTGTCCACGAACGCGCGTGTACTGCGGGCCTGTGTACTCGCCGAAACCGTGCTTGCGGAACACATCGTTCTGAACGCGGGCCACATCGGAGATGTCGACGCCCGGACGGAGCAGGTCCTGCGCGGCCTGTTGAGCCGCGGAGAAAATGGCGTAAGCCTGTTGCTGCTTCGGCGTGGGCTCACCGATCACCAGCGTGCGGCAGATCTGCGCGTAGTAACCGTTCACTTGCGGAGTGAGCTCCGTGGTCACGGAATCACCCGGCTTGAACTTGCGCTGAGTCGGCGGCTTCATGCCAGTCACCTCGGTGCCGCCGGAAGCGACGAGCATGAAGTTATCCTCGGCACCGTTGGCCTTGACGAAAGCCTCGACCTCGGCAACGAGCTCGAATTCGGTCATGCCCGGCTGACAGACCTTCACGAACTGCTCATAGCCGCGGTCCGCGAGCTCCGCCGCCTGCTTCACCCAGGCGATCTCCTGCGGTGTTTTGACGCGTCGGATCTCTTCCACGTCGAGAGTCGCTGAGACGGGCGTGACCCGCAGCGCATCGTGCACGACCTGTACGTAGCGGGCTTCCATATGCTCGAGGCCATTGATGGCCACGACCGCGGCGCGCTCCTTGGACAACAATTCGTCGAGCCCATCGGTGAGCTGCACGGCCAATACTGTCTTGCCGTTCACGGCGGCCGCGACCGGCTCCAGGTCCCAGGGGTGCGTCACGATGGCCCGCACCTCCCCGGTGCGGGAGAGGATCGCCACCGCCTGCGGTCCCTGAAAGCTCACATTGACCAGGCAACGGAATTGATCCTTGCGCCAGGCGTCCGCGTAAAACACCAACAGGTCCCAGCCGCGCTCGGCCATCAGCGCGACAAATTGCTGCTGCCGGTCCCGATTCAACATCAGGGCGATACCGATTCCAGGAACCACTCGGTGGGCAGCTCGCGCCCCAACCCGAGCGCGCGTGCGCGCTTCATGACGGCCGCGCCCACTGCCGCGAACTGGATGCCCGATCCCGTGTTGTTGTTATAGAGGGTGACCTGGTCGGCGCCGGTGCGGCCCTTGATGCGGCCGGCGACCAACTCCTGGATCTCGTGGATGTCATCCCAGGCGATGATGCCGCTCTGGGCGGCGTCCCAGATGTCGGGTGACTTGTCCTGCTGCGCGACATCCTTGGCGTGGACGATATAAAGGTCCGCGCGCCTGATGGTCTCGTCGTCGATCTCGCGACGCTTGTTGCTGCCGTCGGAGCCACCGATGGACGCAACATACATCCCCTTCTCGATCCAGTGTCCATCGAACACGGGATCCCAAGCCGCGGTCGCCGCCTGGATGCAATCACTACCCTCCACCGCCTCGCGAGCCGAAGCGACCGGCTCGATGGAGCGCTCGAGCGTCTCGCTCATCTCGCGCGCGAACTTGCGACAGTTTTCCTGGTTGGGGCTGTAGACCTTGACACGCTCGAACGGAAACAGGCTGCACAGGGCCTGGATGTGCGCACTCGCCTGCCAGCCGCTGCCGAACAGTCCCAGTACCTTCGGCTTCGCGGGCGCGAGATACTTCGCACCGACTGCGCTCATGGCCGCAACACGCATTTTCTGGATGACGCCGTCCGGCATGATGGCGACCGGTTCGAGCTTCTCCAGGTCGAACAGGATCACCAGGCCGCACCAGCGATTGCCGGTCGCGACGGGAAGGATGCGCCGACGCTTCACGCCGTTCGTATAAGAGAAGCCGGCCATGTCGGAGGTGATACGCAGCGCCCACACGCCGCTGCCGACGCCGCCGCCCTCCTGCGACTTGAAGCGGTACTTGAATCCGGGGTTCTCTTTTGATTCGACCGGCATGTACGTCTGCGAGCGCGGCCGGTTGATCGCCTGCCCGTTCGCCAGCTCGCCCAGGATCGCCTCGGTCGCCACCAGGGCGTCCTGGTGAGTGAGTGCCTGGTCGACCTCTTCATTACTCAGTAACAATGTCATTGCGCCACCTTGGGAAAAAACGCCCCGGAGCCGGACTTAAGTAGCGGAATGAGACCACCGGCCTCCAGCATCTCAAGCAGGAACGGGGACGGGGCCTTGCACTCTAAGCCCTTGCCGGACGTAAGGTTTTCGAGGGTTCCGGCGCGGATGTCGACACGGATGCGATCGCCGTCCTGCACCAGGGGCTCAATTCCAGGCGCCTCCAGAAGAGGCAGACCAATCTCGTGGCCGTTCCGATAGAATGTGCGCGAGAACAGCTCGGCCACGACGGCGCCGATGCCGGTCGCCTGTAATGCTTTGGCCGCGAGCGCACGACCCGAGGAGCAGCCGAAGTTACGCCCAGCGACCAGGATGTCGCCCGGTTTGACGTGCTTCGGGAAATCTGGATTGACCGTCTCGAGAACGAACGCAGCCATCTCCTTGGCGGTCTTGAACATAATGTGCGTGGGAGTGATCATGTCGGTCGGTATGTGATCACCGAACTTCCAGCACCGCCCCTCGAAGACCAGCTTTGTCGTCACCGTGCACACCTACATAGTGTTTGAATGGAGTTTTGCGGAACACACGCGCACGTGTGCTCCTCTCGCGATAAAGACGAGTTCGCTACACACGACGACGCGCTCGGCCGCGGCGGACGACCCTGGTTGACTAAGCGTCGAGCCACACACTCGACACACTTATTGTTGACGGATACGTCCTAGCTGTCTAATAGCATCTGCGCCACCACCCATAGCTCTGAGTTAACCCCCACAATGGATCTGAGTCAGTTGAAACGCTTTGTGACGACCGTTGAAGGCGGCAGCCTCGGCAAGGCCGCCGAGATGCTCAACATCTCACAGCCGGGTTTGAGCAAGAGCATTCATCAACTGGAAGCCGACTTCGGCGCCAAGTTGCTCGACCGCGGTCCCAAAGGTGTGACGTCCACCGCATTCGGCGAAGCCGTTTACCTTCGGGCGAAGCGGATCCTGGCAGAATGGCGCCACCTGGAGAACGAGCGCGTCGCGCTGTTCAATGGACTGGTAGGACATATCACGATAGGAGTCGCACGCGGCACCGGCTTTCTCGGCCGTGTCATTCCCGCCGCGAGTGCGCGCCTCACCAACAGTCGATATGCGGTCCACCTCACGGTGGTAAGCGGCGTCGCCGAGGAATTGGCGCGTGCGCTGCGCCTCGGGGATCTCGACTTCGCCGTCGCGGTGTTGGATACGGTCTCGGGCACGAACGACCTGGTCGAGGAAGTGCTCTTCTACGACCGTTGTGGGATGTTTGTCGACGCGAAGCATCCCCTGGCGCGCGGCACGCCGGTCAGCATCGAGGAGCTCGTCAACTACTGCTGGCTGTTCTCCACCGATGCCGCATCGTTGCGCGATGCCTTGAGCGATCTCGCGCAGAGCAGAGGCGTGGAGCCGCGCAAGACGGTCATCGACAGCAATTCCGTCGTGTATCTCACCAGCACTCTCATCGGCAGCGAGTTCATCGGACTACTCTCCATGGACTCGGTGGAGGATGCGGTCAATGCCGGAACGCTGGTGGAGCTGACGCTCGAGCCCTCGCAACGCTCGGAAGTAGCACTCACGGCCGTCGAGCGCCCGATCGGGTTTCTGCGCCGGGCCGACACGACCCTCTCGCCGGTAGCGATGGCGTTGCGTGATGAGATTCTGGGGTTGTGTATGAAA
>Ga0268266_10002931_pt1 | contig 17640 bp, 19 predicted proteins | sample KBSS13metaG_FD_190356 | JGI IMG/M metagenome (GOLD analysis project Ga0268266, IMG submission 190356) | Switchgrass rhizosphere microbial communities from Kellogg Biological Station, Michigan, USA - KBS S1-3 metaG (SPAdes) (version 2) | ecosystem: Host-associated > Plants > Roots > Rhizosphere...
CTTCGTTGACGAAGATCGACTGCTCGATCGGTCCGTAACCGAGTCCGCCGAACTCCTTGGGCCAGCCGACGCCGAGCTTGCCGTCGGAGCCCATCCGCTTGATGACCGCGCGGTAGGCCTTACCGTGCCGATCGGCCTCCATCTCCTTGTATTCCTCTGCGGAGATGAGGTTCGAAAAGTACTGCCGCAGTTCGGCTTGCAGCTGCCGCTGCTCAGGCGTCAGTTCGATGAACATTACGCTCCCACCAGATCGAGACGATGCGACGGCCCGCCCACCAGCCGGGTCAAATCCTTGATGGTGGAGTAGTAGCGGTCCATCGGGTAGTCGATGTCCATGCCCATCCCACCGTGCAGGTGATGACAGATCTGCATCACCGGCGGCGCTTGTGACGCCAGCCAGTAGCCGAGCACGTCGAGATCGTCGTCGGCGTCGCGGCCCTCGGACAGTCGCCACACCACCGACGTCGCCGCCAATGTCAGTGTGCGCGAGGCGATGTACACCTCGGCCAGCTGTGCGGCGACGGTCTGGAACGTGGACAGCGGTTTGCCGAACTGATGGCGGTTGGCCACATAGTCGGCGGTCAGCCGCAGCGCACCTGCCACCAGACCGGATGCGAACGCGCCAATCGCAGCCAGCGCCAACTGGTTTACGCGATGCACGGTCGCACCCTCGAGCACGCCGTCGACCTCGGCATCAACGAACGTCACGGTGTACTCGTCGCCGTGGTTGGAGGTCGGCGACTTCGCCAGCTGGACCCCATCGGCCTTGGGTGAGATCACCACGACCGCGTTGTCCGCGGTCACCAGAATCCAATCCGCTTGCTCCGCATAGCCAACCGCGACCTTGGTGCCGTTGAGTTTGTGTCCGTTCGACGACCGCGAAAGCACGGTCGCGGGACGATCCGGCAGCGGTGCGCCCGGCTCGTTCAGCGCGGCCGTGACGACGGCACCCTTGGCGACGCCGCCGAGATATCGATCCTGCTGCTCGTCAGAAGCCAGGTCGATCAAGGGCACCAATCCGAGGCCGAGGGTCGCCAGCGCCGGGCTTATCGTGCCGTGCCTGCCGATCTCGGTCAGCGCCGTCGCGACCTCCGACAGACCGAGGCCGTCTCCGCCGAGCCGCTCTGGCACCGCCAGCGCCGTCACGCCTCCTGCGACCAGAGCATCCCAGCTGTTGTCGCGCTCCAGCACCGACGTCACGACGTCGGCGACAGCCTGCTGCTCCGGGTTCGGTGTGAAATCCACCCGACTCCTCCTTGAGTTGCGTGGTTTCTAGTGAGAGACCGGGCACTTACCGGTGTAGTCCACCTGCCAGTGTTTGATGCCGTTGAGCCAACCTGATTTCAGCCGCTCGGGCTCACCGATCGGTTTGAGATCGGGCATGTGATCTGCAATCGCATTGAAGATCAGGTTGATGGTCATCTTGGCGAGATTAGCGCCGATGCAGTAGTGGGCACCCGTGCCGCCGAAGCCGACGTGCGGGTTGGGGTTACGCAGCACGTTGAACTTGTACGGCTCCTCGAAGACATCTTCATCGAAGTTGGCTGAGCGGTAGGACATCACCACTCGTTGCCCCTTCTTGATCTGCACACCGCCCAACTCGGTGTCTTCGAGGGCGGTGCGCTGGAACGCCGAAACCGGGGTGGCCCACCGGACGATCTCGTCGGCCGCGGTCTCCGGGCGCTCCTTCTTGTAGAGCTCCCACTGATCGGGGTTCCGCGAAAAGCCGATCATGCCGTGGGTGATGGAGTTGCGGGTCGTCTCGTTGCCTGCCACGGCCAGCATCACGACGAAGAAGCCGAACTCGTCGTCGGAGAGCTTTTCGCCTTCGATGTCGGCCTCGATCAGCTGCGTGACGATGTCCTCGGTGGGATTCTTCGCGCGCTCCGCGGCCATCTGCATCGCGTATTGAATGAGCTCGATCGACGACATCGCCGGGTCGATGTGGGCGTACTCCGGGTCTTCACCGGCAGTCATCTCATTCGACCAGCGGAAGAGCTTGTCCCGGTCGTCCTGCGGCACGCCGAGCAGCCCGGCAATGGCCTGCAGCGGCAGCTCGCACGACACCTGCTCGACGAAGTCGCCGGCCTCTTGGGCGGCGGCCGTCTCGGCGATCTTCTGAGCGCGGATCCGCAACTCCTCCTCGAGCCGCCCCACAGCGCGAGGAGTGAAGCCACGGGAAATGATCTTGCGCAGCCGGGTGTGCTGCGGTGCATCCATGTTGAGCAGCACGCTGCGCTGCAAGTCGATGGCGTCACGCGTCATCTCCTGGGGCCAGACCGGGATGGCGCCGTCCGGCGAGCTACCGAAGATCTCGTTGCGTTTCGAGACCTCCTTGACGTCGGCGTGCTTGGTAACCAGCCAGTACCCTTTGTCTCCGAACCCACCGGTGCCGCCGGGAACATCGACCCAGTGGATCGGCTCGGACTTGCGCAGCTCGGCGAGTTCAGCGACGGGCAGACCCGCTCGATTGAGCTCGGCGTCGAGGAAATCGAAGTCGGCTGAGATGGGGCAGGGCATAAAAAGCTCTCCTCAATTGCAACGTGTTCTAGTGCCAGTAAAACATGGCTTCTGCGCAGATAAAAGGCAGGTCACCATCCTCGCTTGTCAGAGTAATGAAACGTGTTCTAGCCTGACGGAATGGGTAACCCTGTCATCGTTGAAGCCACCCGCAGCCCCATCGGCAAGCGGAACGGATGGCTATCAGGCCTGCACGCCACCGAGTTGCTTGGCGCCACGCAGAAGGCACTAGTCGAGAAGGCCGGCATCGACGCCGGTGACGTAGAGCAAGTCATCGGCGGCTGCGTCACGCAGTTCGGCGAGCAGTCCAACAACATCACCCGGGTCAGCTGGCTGGTCGCCGGGCTGCCGGAGCATGTGGGCGCAGCGACGGTGGACTGCCAGTGTGGCAGCAGTCAGCAGGCCAACGGGTTGATCGCCGGCCTGATCGCCGCGGGTGCCATCGACATGGGCATCGCCTGCGGCATCGAGGCGATGAGCCGCGTCGGCCTTGGCGCCAACGCCGGTCCCGATCGCGGCATTCTGCGACCCGCGTCGTGGGACATCGACCTGCCCGACCAGTTCACCGCCGCCGAGCGGATTGCCAAGCGCCGCGGCATCACCCGCGAGGAGATCGACCGGTTCGGCTTCGAGTCGCAACTCAAGGCCAAGCAGGCGTGGGCCGAGGGCCGGTTCGACCGCGAGATCAGCGGCATCGAGGCGCCGGTGCTCGACGAGAATAAGCAGCCGACCTCCGAGCGTCACGTTGTCACCCGCGATCAGGGCCTGCGGGACACCACGCTGGAGGGCTTGGCATCCTTGAAGCCGGTTATCGAGGACGGCATCCATACAGCGGGGACCTCGTCGCAGATCTCCGACGGCGCCGCGGCGGTGCTGTGGATGGACGAGGACAAGGCCAAGGCGCTCGGACTGCGGCCGCGGGCCCGGATCATCAGCCAGGCGTTGGTCGGCGCGGAGCCCTACTACCACCTCGACGGCCCCGTGCAGTCGACGGCGAAGGTGCTGGAGAAGGCCGGGATGAAGATGGGTGACATCGACATCACGGAGATCAACGAGGCGTTCGCGTCCGTCGTGCTGTCGTGGGCGCGCGTGCACAACCCCGACATGGACAAGGTGAACGTCAACGGCGGCGCGATCGCGCTCGGTCACCCCGTCGGCAGCACCGGCAGCAGGCTGATCACCACCGCGCTGCACGAACTGGAGCGCACCGACAAGACCACGGCGTTGATCACGATGTGCGCTGGCGGCGCGCTGTCCACAGGCACGATCATCGAGCGAATCTAGTGCCGGCTTCCGACGACGAACGGATCGCAGCGGCGCAGGCGTACATCGACGCACTGGTCAGTCACGACGCCGACAAGGTTCCGTTCGCACCCGGCTGCACCCGCATCGAGTTCGGCGTCAAGACAGGGTTTTCCGGAGATCACTTGCGCCGCAGCCTGAATGGTGGACCGCAGTACCGGGTTATTCGCGGTACCAGCGTGCCCGAGTTCACCGTCGAGGGCGATGTTGTGCGCGCCAAGTTCGATCTGGTGACCAAGCCATCGATCGCCGGGCGACGGGTCGGCGCGCACATCGATGAGACGTTCCTGATTCCGGCCTCCGACGGCCAGATTCATCACATCAAGGCGGTCGTTCGGCCCTTCCTGACGTCCTAGGATCGAGCCATGCCAAACTCCCGTCCACGCTTCATGGATACGAAGGCCGCGGACTTCTTCATCAAGTGGATGTCGAAGATCAACACGTACATGTATCGCCGCAGCGACGGCGAGGGCTTCGGCAGTGACTTCCAGGGCATTCCAGTCGCGCTTCTGACCACAACCGGGCGCAAGAGCGGTGAGCCGCGCATCAGCCCGCTGTATTTCCACCGCGACGACGACACTGTCATCGTGGCGGCGTCCAAGGGCGGCAGCGACAAGCACCCGCAGTGGTATCTGAACCTCAAGGCCAATCCGAAGGTCAAGGTCCAGATCAAGAAAGAGATCCTCGATCTCACCGCGCGTGATGCCACAGAGGACGAGCGCGCCAAGTACTGGCCGAAGTTGGTCGAGATGTACCCGACCTACAACGACTACCAATCCTGGACCGACCGGGTGATTCCGCTCGTGGTTTGCGAACCGTGACAACGGGTTACGACCTTCACTTCTACTTCGATCCGGTCTGCCCGTTTGCCTGGATGACCAGCAAGTGGGTGCGCATCGTCGCCGCCCAGCGCGACTACCGGGTAGACTGGCGCTTCATCTCGCTGCGGATACTCAACGCACACATCGACTATGCGGCGCACTTCCCTCCGGAGTACGAGGAGGGACACACCGCCGGGCTGCGGCTGCTGCGGGTCGCCGCGCGGGTGCGCGCGGAGCAGGGACGCGACGCCGTCGGGCCACTCTACGAGGCGATCGGCACCAGGATCTTCGACACGTCACGCGAGGTCGATCCGCTGTCGGCATCGGGTCAAGGTTCGCGACAAATGCTGGAGCCCTTGCTGCAGCAGGTCGGCCTATCCGCCGAATTCGTTGAAGCGCTTGAGGATACCTCGCTGGACGAGCAGCTCCGGGCGGAGACAGAAGAGGCGCTGGCACTGACGGGACGCGATGTCGGCACCCCGATCCTGCACTTCCAACCTCCCGGCGGCACGGCGTTCTTCGGTCCGGTGATCAGTAGGCTGCCGTCGGCCGATGACGCCGGTGAGCTGTGGGACCATGTCATCGCGCTGGCGAACTTCCCCGGGTTCGCCGAGATGAAACGCAGTCTGCGCGAGCGGCCGCAGCTGGCGAGCTTCGGCGTCGATACCGATTCGGTTGGCAAACAAGAGGATTGGCACGGCGGCAGCCGTCGGCTCAAGAAGTAGGTCGACATGGCGGAGGGCAGGATCCGGAACTCGAGATTCCTGGCGCTGCTGCTGAAATACTTCGCCCGCGCTCATATCTGGGTATATCGACGAACCAACGGCAGGCTGGGCGCGAGGCTGCTGTGGTTTCCTGCGGCCCTGGTCACCACGAAGGGACGCAAGACCGGCGAGCCGCGGACCACTCCGACGCTGTATCTGCGCGACGGCGATCGCGTCGTACTGCCCGCGTCGTTCGGTGGCCGCGACAGCAACCCGGGGTGGTATCGCAACCTCAAGGCAAATCCGGAGGTGCATGTCCAGATTCGCGGTGCGCATTTCGACCTCGTCGCTCGCGACGCCACCAATGCCGAGCGGAACCTCTACTGGTCCAAGCTGATCCGGATCTACCCGCCGTACCGGGGCTATCGGGAGGCGACCGATCGAGTGATTCCGCTGGTGGTCTGCGAGCCGTAGCGCTCGCCCTAGGCGCCGTAAACCGGGACCGGCGGACGAGCCTTGGCCAGCAGATCCTTGACCACCGGGCCGAGTTCGGCGGGATCCCAGCGGGCGCCTTTGTCGATCTGTGGTCCGTGTGCCCAGCCCTCGGCCACCCGGACAATGCCACCCTCGACCTCGAACATCCTGCCTGTGACATCCTTCGACTCGACGCTGCCGAGCCAAACCACAAGCGGTGAAATGTTTTCCGGTGCCATCGCGTCGAAGTCGTTGTCCTGTGTCGACATCATCTCGGCGAACACCGTCTCGGTCATGCGAGTGCGCGCCGACGGCGCGATCGCATTGACGGTGACGCCGTAGCGCCCCATCTCGGCGGCGGCTACCAGCGTCATTGCCGCGATGCCCGCCTTGGCTGCGCTGTAATTCGCCTGTCCCACACTGCCTTGCAGACCTGCACCGGAGCTGGTGTTGATGATGCGCGCATCAACTGCGTTGCCTGCTTTTGACTGTGCACGCCAGTAGGCCGCTGCATGGCGCATGGTCGCGAAGTGGCCCTTGAGATGCACCGCGATGACGGCGTCGAATTCTTCCTCACTGGTATTGGCGAACATGCGGTCACGAACGATCCCGGCGTTGTTGACCAGAACGTCCAGGCCGCCGAAGCTGTCGACCGCCGTCTGGATCAGGCCTTCGGCTTGCTGCCAGTCGGCCACGTTCGCTCCGCTGGTGACGGCTTCGCCTCCGGCGGCGGTGATCTCGTCGACGACACCCTGTGCAGCGCTACCGCCGCCCGCGGGTGAACCGTCCAGGCCAACGCCGATGTCGTTGACCACCACGCGCGCGCCCTCCGACGCGAACGCCAGCGCGTGCGCGCGCCCGATGCCGCCGCCCGCACCTGTCACGATGACCACCCGGCCGTCGAGCAAACCCATATCTGGTGTCTCCTTAGCTGATTGCGTTCGTTGTCGCCAGGTAGTGCGGCGGTTCGCCGCCGCCGTGTACCTCGAGGCTTGCACCACTGATGTAGGACGCGGCGTCCGACGCGAGAAACGCTGCGGCCCAACCGACATCGGCAGGCTTGGCCAGCCTGCCGAGCGGGACATTCTTCGAGATGGCGGCGATGGATTCCTCGTCGCCGTAGAACAATTCGGATTGTTCGGTCTCGACCATCCCAACGACCACCGAGTTGACCCTGACCTTCGGCGCCCACTCCACCGCCAGTGTGCTGGTGAGGCTTTCGACACCGGCCTTGGCGGCACCGTACGGCGCCGTCCCCGGCGTGGGCCGCCGTCCGCTGACGCTGGCGACATTGACGATCGACCCGCCACGCTCCTGCGTCTGCATCACCGCGTTGGCATGCAGTGACACCGATAGCGGCCCGAGCAGGTTGAGCTCGATGATCTTTCGGTTGAACTTCGCACTGGCGTCCGCCGTGAGCACGTACGGCGAGCCTCCCGCGTTGTTGATGACGACGTCGAGTCGCCCATGCCGCTCGACGATGGTGCCGATCATTGCGGCGACGGCGTCGTCGTCGCGCACGTCGCAGGAGTGGAACTCATACGGCAGCCCCTCGACCTCGCGGCGCGCGCAGGTCACCACCGTGGCGCCCTGATCGGCGAAGACGGCGCTGATGCCGGCGCCGACGCCGCGGACCCCACCGGTCACAAGGACCACCCTGTCCTTGAGTCCGAGGTTGATGTCAGCGGCGTCGGTCACTGTGCTAGCGTACCAAGCAAGTGCTTGCTTAGGTACCGACCCCCAGGAAGTGCAATGCCAATCACCTCCACAACCACTGAGCCGGGCATCGTCTCGGTCACCGTCGACTACCCGCCGGTCAACGCGATCCCGTCGCAGGGCTGGTTCGAACTCGGCGACGTCATCACCAAGGCGGGGGCGGACCCCGCAACCCACGTCGTGATCCTCCGCGCCGAGGGTCGGGGCTTCAATGCCGGCGTCGACATCAAGGAAATGCAGAACACCGAGGGCTTCACTGCGCTCATCGACGCCAACCGCGGATGCTTTGCGGCGTTCCGGGCGGTCTATGAATGCGCGGTGCCGGTGGTCGCGGCCGTCAACGGCTTCTGCGTCGGCGGCGGCATCGGCCTTGTCGGCAACGCCGACGTGATCGTCGCCTCCGACGACGCGAAGTTCGGGCTGCCCGAGGTTGAACGCGGCGCTTTGGGCGCGGCCACCCACCTGTCGCGCCTGGTACCCCAGCACATGATGCGCAGACTGTTCTTCACCGCAGCCACCGTCGACGCAGCGACGCTGCATCACTTCGGATCGGTTCACGAAGTGGTGCCTCGCGCGGAGTTGGACGAAGCCGCCCTCCGGGTCGCACGCGACATCGCGGCCAAGGACACCCGGGTGATCCGCGCTGCCAAGGAAGCGCTGAACCTGATCGATGTGCAGAAGGTCAACTCCAGTTATCGCATGGAGCAAGGCTTTACGTTCGAATTGAATCTGGCCGGCGTGGCGGACGAACACCGCGACGCGTTCGCAGGCACGGCGAAGGGCAAGAAGGCGTGAGCGACAAGCGGACCACATTGGACGAGGCCGTCGCCTCGATCGAGAGCGGCATGACGATCGGCATCGGCGGCTGGGGTTCACGTCGCAAGCCCATGGCGTTCGTGCGCGCACTGCTACGCACTTCAGTCAAGGACTTGACCGTTGTCACCTACGGCGGACCCGACATCGGGCTGCTCTGCTCGGCGGGCAAGGTGAAGCGCGTCTACTACGGGTTCGTGTCGCTGGATTCACCGCCGTTCTACGACCCGTGGTTCTCCAAGGCGCGTACCAGTGGTGCGATCGAGTCGCGTGAGATGGACGAGGGCATGTTGCGGTGCGGGCTGCAGGCCGCCGCGCAGCGGTTGCCGTTCCTGCCGATCCGCGCGGGCCTCGGCAGCGATGTGCGCGCCTTCTGGGGTGACGAACTGAAGACGGTCACCTCGCCGTACCCCACCGACGGCGGGTTCGAGGAACTCGTCGCGATGCCGGCGCTGCGACTCGACGCCGCGTTCGTGCACATGAACCTCGGTGACGCGCAAGGCAATGCCGCCTACACCGGCATCGACCCCTACTTCGACGACCTGTACCTGATGGCTGCCGATCGACGCTACCTGTCGGTGGAAAAGGTGGTGCCCACCGAAGAACTGGTCAAGGCGGTGCCGCCGCAGGCACTGCTGATCAACCGGATGATGGTGGATTCTGTGGTCGAGGCGCCCCACGGCGCCCACTTCACGACGGCCGAACCGGATTATCGGCGCGACGAGAAGTTCCAGCGCCATTACGCCGAGGCAGCGGGTTCCGACGAGACGTGGCAAGAATTCGTGGCGACGTATCTGTCCGGCAGCGAGGCCGACTATCAGGCTGCCGTACGGAAGTTTGGAGAGACCAAGTGATGTCGACGACCCGCGCCGAGATCTGTGCCGTCGCATGCGCAGAACTGTTCCGCGATGCCGGCGAGATCATGGTCAGCCCGATGGCGAACATGGTGTCGATCGGTGCCCGGTTGGCCCGGCTGACGTTCTCCCCCGACATCCTGCTCACCGACGGCGAGGCCCGACTGCTCGCCGACACCCCCGCGATGGGCGTCGTCGGGGCGATCGAAGGCTGGATGCCGTTCGGCCGCGTATTCGAGACGCTGACCTGGGGTCGTCGCCACGTGGTCATGGGCGCCAACCAGATTGACCGTTACGGCAATCAGAACCTCTCGGCGTTCGGCCCGCTGCAGCACCCGACCCGCCAGATGTTCGGGGTGCGCGGCGCACCGGGCAACACGATCAACCACGCAACCAGCTACTGGGTCGGCAACCACTCCAAGCGGGTGTTCGGCGAGTCGGTCGACGTCGTATCCGGCATCGGCTGGGACAAGCTGGATCCCGACAATCCGGCATACCGGTTCGTCAACGTGTACCGGGTGGTGACCAACCTGGGTGTGTTCGACTTCAACGGGCCGGATCACCAGATGCGTGCGGTGTCGCTGCATCCGGGTGTTGAAGCCGATCTGGTGGCCGAGAACACCTCATTCGAGGTACACGACCTGGACAAGGCCGAGGCGTCGCGGCTGCCCACTGCGGATGAGCTGAAGCTGATCCGCGATGTGATCGATCCGAAGTCGGTGCGGGACAAGGAAGTACGATGAGCAAGCTGCGCACGCCGCTGACCGAGCTGATCGGCATCGAGCACCCAGTGGTGCAGACCGGGATGGGCTGGGTGGCGGGTGCGCGGCTGGTGTCGGCGACTTCCAATGCAGGCGGCCTCGGCATCCTGGCGTCGGCGACGATGACTCTCGACGAACTGCAGACGGCGGTCACCAAGGTCAAGACCACGACCGACAAACCGTTCGGCATCAATATCCGCGCCGACGCGGGCGACGCAGGCGACCGCATAGATCTGCTGATCCGCGAGGGCGTGAAGGTCGCCTCGTTCGCGCTGGCGCCCAAGCCTGACCTGATCGCGAAGCTCAAAGACGCTGGCGTGGTGGTGATTCCGTCGGTCGGCCTGGCCAAGCATGCTAAGAAGGTCGCTGGCTGGGGCGCCGACGCGGTCATCGTCCAGGGCGGCGAGGGCGGCGGGCACACCGGTCCGATCGCGACCACGCTGCTGCTGCCGTCGGTGCTCGACGCCGTCGACATTCCCGTCGTCGCGGCGGGCGGGTTCTTCGACGGCCGCGGATTGGCGGCAGCGCTGTCCTACGGCGCCGCGGGCGTGGCGATGGGCACGCGTTTCCTGTTGACCTCCGACTCCACCGTGCCCGACGCCGTCAAGCAGCGGTATCTCGAGGCAGGCCTGGACGGCACCGTGGTATCGACGCGCGTCGACGGTATGCCGCACCGCGTGCTTCGCACCGGCCTCGTTGAAAAGCTCGAGAGTGGTTCGCGGCTAAGAGGTTTCACCGCTGCGGTGCGCAACGCGCAGAAGTTCAAGAAGATGTCGGGCATGACGTGGCGGTCGATGATCAGCGATGGCCTGGAGATGCGCCACGGCAAGGAGCTGAGCTGGTCGCAGGTCGTCATGGCGGCCAACACTCCGATGCTGTTGAAAGCCGGCCTGGTCGAGGGCAACACAACCGCGGGTGTACTGGCGTCGGGTCAGGTCGCAGGCATTCTCGACGACCTGCCGTCGTGCGCCGAGCTGATCGACACGATCGTGAGCGACGCGGTCAAGCACCTGCAGGCGGCCGCCGCCCTCGTCGTGTAGACAAACCGCGAGCGTGCGTGTTTGCACGCCGACACACCGCATTTCTTGTGCAGTTCGCGCACTGTCGCGCTTCCACGAATGTGCGCTCATGGCGCGTCATTTGCGGCGTGTCCGCGTGCAGACACGCACGCTCGGCGTATTAGAGGCGCTCGATGATCGTGACGTTGGCGGTGCCGCCGCCCTCGCACATCGTCTGCAAGCCGTAGCGACCGCCGGTGCGCTCCAACGTATTCAGCATGGTGGCGAACAGCTTCGCGCCGGTGGCACCCAGCGGGTGGCCGAGCGCGATCGCACCTCCGCTGGGGTTGACCTTCGCGTGGTCGACCTTGAGCTCCTTCATCCACGCCATGACGACGGGCGCGAACGCCTCGTTGATCTCGACGGTGTCGATGTCGTCCATCGTCAGGCCCGTCTTCTCCAACGCGTAGCGCGTCGCTGGAATCGGCCCCGTCAGCATGAACACGGGGTCGGCGCCGCGGGCACTGATGTGGTGGATGCGGGCACGTGGCTTCAGCCCGTGGTCCTTGACGGCCTCCTCGGATGCGAGCAACACCGCGCTGGCGCCATCGGAAATCTGGCTGGCCATCGCGGCCGTCAGGCGGCCGCCGTCGACCAACGTCTTCAGCCCCGCCATCTTCTCCAGTGAGGTGTCGCGAGGCCCCTCGTCGGTGACGAATCCGTCGACCGGGATGATCTCGTTCTCGAAGTACCCGGCCCGGATCGCCTCCTGCGCGCGCTGGTGGCTGGCCAGCGAGAACTCCTCCATCTCCTCGCGGGAGATCTCCCACTTCTCGGCGATCAGCTCCGCACCACGGAACTGCGAGATCTCCTGATCGCCGTAGCGGTGCAGCCAGCTCTTGGATTCGTTTGTGGGAGAGGTGAATCCGAACTGCTCACCGACGATCATCGCGGAGCTGATCGGGATCTGGCTCATGTTCTGCATACCGCCGGCGACGATCAAGTCGGCAGTGCCCGACATGATGGCCTGCGCACCGAAGGACACCGCCTGCTGGCTGGAACCGCACTGCCGATCCACGGTGACGCCAGGCACCTCCTCCGGGTATCCGGCCGCCAGCCAGGACAGCCGGGCGATGTTGCCCGCCTGCCCCCCGATCGCGTCGACGCAGCCGGCGATCACGTCGTCGACCGCAGCGGGATCGACATCCACCCGGTCGAACAGTGCGCGCCACCCGGCAGCGCCGAGATCGACGGGATGCACGCCGGCGAGCGAGCCATTGCGCTTGCCGACCGCGGTGCGCACAGCTTCGATGACGTACGCCTCAGGCATTTGGAGCTCCTTCTTTGGTAATGCCGCCAAGCACGATGCTCAGATACTGCTGGCCGACTTGTTCGGCCGTCAGCGGTCCGCCGGGTTGATACCAGCGGACCGAAACCCACGTCGTGTCGCGGATGAATCGGTAGACCAGGTCGACGTCGATGTCGGGCCGGAAGCGGCCCTCGGCGACACCCTGCTTGAGCACGTCCACCCACATCCTGCGCTGTTCGCGGTTGCGGGCGTCCACGAACTCGAATTGCGGAAGCGAGGACAGGCGTTTGGCCTCGTCCTGGTAGATGACGACCTGCGCATGCCGGTGCTCGATTGCCTCGAACGAGGTCATGAAGAGGCCCTTCACGCGCTCCAGCGGATCGGTTTCGCGTGCGACGATCTCGGCGTACCGGTCGAACAGCCAGTCCAGAAAGTCCCGCAGGACCTCCTCGACCATCTGCTCCTTGGACTTGAAGTGGTGATACAGGCTGCCGGACAGGATGCCCGCCGAGTCGGCGATGTCGCGCACGGTGGTCGCGCGCAACCCCCGCTCGGCGAACATCGTCGCCGCGAGGTCGAGAAGCTCGTCGCGGCGGCTCGGAAGCGCCTTATCCACTCGAACAGGATAGCAACCAAGCGCTTGCTAGGTAAGTCCGGGGCATCGACCGTGCGGAGCGCGCCAGCGCGACAGGTTGAACTCGTACCACGGGTCGGGGGCGTCGTCGCGGTACGTCGGGCATACGCCCACCCCCGCGGGCAGCCCTGCCAATGCCGGTTCGATGTCCGGCGAGAGCCCACTGAGGTAGCCGATGTCCAACACTTCCCCCTGCTCGTAGCGGTCGATGTTGCGTTCGGCGATCAGCCGCTCCGGGTTGGTAGCGGCCAGGCCCAGTAGCGCGACTGCACCGGCCACCAGGATCGCCCGCGGCAGCCACCGCCCTGTCATCCGTATGCCCGCGACGGCGACGAGGACGAACACCAGACCGAGCCAAAACTCGATGGTGACGACCATCAGCCGTTGCACGCTGAACCCGTAGGCCTGTTGATACAGCCACATCCGGTGGATCGCCGAGACCACCACCACAACCGAAGTCGCACACAGGATTCCGACGAGTATCCGAAGTAGCCGACGACCTGTGCCCGCACGCCCTGCCACGCGGATGACCCCGCTCAGCACCAGAAGCGTCAGCGCCGAAACCCACAACAGCTGCCAGAAGCCCTGACGGGCATACTCCGCATAGGTCAACCCTTCGGTCTGAAGCACATGCTGGTGTCCGCCGAACAACACCGTGGCCTGAACCGCGACGAATCCGATGAAGAGCACGTCCAGCACCGCGAGCGGCACCGCCCACTCCCAATTCGGCAAGGGACGCATGGGTTCTGGCGCCAGTGCATCAAGCTTGGGGGCGAAGCGCACCACGTATCCGCCGAACAGCACGAGGCACAGCACAATTCCGAAGACGAAGCCGCGGGCGTAAACCTCGGAGAGGTTCAACTCGGGAACCAGGACATCGATCAGCCGCGCGAAGGCCACGTCGGCGGACGCAAACAGGCCGCCGAAGACCAGCGCCAGCACGACCGTGACTGCTGCGACGATGCCGACCCGCACCCCGCTTGGCCGATCGTTCCACGTTAATCCGCCCGCGGGAACGGCGCGACGCACCCATCCGACCACCCTGGCGGGCAGCAGCGCCGGGATGAAAGGTCCCGTGAAAACGGCGGTCCACGTCCGGCCGCCGACAAGTGTGCCCCAGCCGACCAGCCAGGCGGCCAGAATGCATAGCACCCCAAGCCATTTGGCGGCCAACAACGCGGGCACAGCCAGCAGTGTCAGGGTGAGCGCGATCCCGAGCCATTGACCGCGCGAAGGACGACGCTCGGCGGTGCCATACACCACGGCGAACACCGCGATACCCACGACGAGGTAGCCCGCGCTGAGCGCGGATGGTCGCCAGAATTCGGCGCCCGCTCCGGCAGCGACGAGCGCCAGCGTGACGAGCCGTCGCGGCGCGATGGCCCGCAGGTCCAGCGGCCAGATCCGATGTGGCCAGATGGTCCAGCCTGGTTCGCCGTGTCGCGCCGGTTGCGGGCCGAGCATCGGTGGCGGTGGCGGCGGTGTCCCGTACCGGCCGTACAAGGTGGTCAACGCGAGTCCTCCTGTGTCGTCGGGATGGTGACCCCGATGCGGCATCCCGCAGGCGCATCCATCACTTCGATTGCGCCTCCGTGCAATTCGACTGCCCAACGCGCGATCGCCAACCCGAGTCCGGTACCTCCTGCCGACGTCGCTCCCCTGGTGAAGCGCTGGAACACGCGTTCGCGCTCGGCAGGCGGTATCCCCGGTCCCTCATCACACACCTCGAGCCGCAGCCCGGTCGGCTGCGCCGCGCGGGCCATCACGGAGACCGCAGCGCCTGCGGGACTGTGTCGAATCGCGTTGTCGACCAGGTTGACGACCACCTGCCGCAACCGGGCCTGATCGGCGACGGCGACCAGGTCCTCAGGTGATACCTGCACCGACACGTGGACGCCATCGGCTGTCACCGCGACGTGGCCGATCGCCTCCTCGAGGAATGGCTTAACTCCGAATGCCTTGAGTTGCAAGGGGATTGCGCCACCTTCGAGACGGGACAGGTCGAGCAGGTTGGTCACCAGTTCACCGAGCCGCTCTGTCTGCGACAGCGCCATCCGCATGGTTTCCTGGTCCGGCTCGGCGATGCCGTCGACGACGTTCTCCAGCAGCGCATGCAACGCAGTGATCGGTGTGAGCAATTCGTGCGAGACGTTGGCGATGAGCCCACGCCGATACTCGTCGGCCGCCCCCAGGTCGGCTGCCATCTGGTTGTAGGCCGTCGCCAGTTGTCCGACTTCATCCCTCGAGGTGGCACGGACGCGAACGCTGTAGTCACCGCGGGCCATCACCCGCGCGGCCGCCGTCATCTGTCGCAGTGGCGACGTCATGCCATGTGCGAGAAACAAAGTGAGCCCGAGTGATCCGACGAGCGCGGCGAGCAGCGTATACCGCAGTTGCCAGCCCGCGCCGATCCAGAACATGAACGCGACCAGCGTGATCACCCCGACGACGAGCAGGCCCATCTTGACCTTGAATGAGGCGAAGGGATCCAGCGGCCGCGGCAGCCGGTCCCATGCGGCGCCGAGCCGGCTCACCGGGGTAACTCCAGTGCGTATCCGACGCCGTGCACAGTGCGGATGAGTTCTGCGCCCAGCTTGCGGCGCAACGCCTTCACATGCGTATCGACGGTACGGCTCTCCACGCCAGACCCCCAACCCCAGACATGTTCGAGCAGGGCATCGCGGGAGACTGCGGCGCTCGGCCGGCCTGCCAGGAAGACGAGCAGATCGAATTCTGTTCGCGTCAAGTGGACTTCGGCGTCGCCCTTGTGAACTCTGCGCGCCTGCAGATCGATTCGATGTTCACCGATCCACATAAGCTGAGCCGGGCCAGTGCGATCCATGCGGCGCAACAGCACCCGGATCCGCGCGACCAGTTCGCGCATGCTGAACGGCTTGGTGAGGTAGTCGTCGGCGCCGATTCCGAGCCCGATCAGCATGTCGGTCTCGTCGCTTCGCGCGGTCAACATCAACACAGAGATGGGCTGCGCGGCCTGGATTCGCCGGCACACCTCGAGCCCGTCGAACCCCGGCAACATGACATCGAGCACCACGAGGTCCGGCGGATTGGCCAGCGCCGCTGCGACCGCCGATGGTCCGTCCACGGCCGTCTCGACCTGGAACTCCTCGGCACGCAGCCTGGTGGCGACGGCAGCCAAGATCGTTGGCTCGTCCTCGACCACCAGGATTCGCTTCACACACCTGACTGTAGGTGCCAGATGTGGGGCTTCCGGGCAGCGTTTGTGAAGATTCCGTGGAGAAGCGCTGCGTCAGGCCCGCTGGCTCGACACCGAGATGACCTCGCCAGTCAGGTAACTGGAGTAGTCGCTGGCCAGGAATGCGATGGTGGCTGCGATCTCCCACGGCTCCGCCGCGCGACCGAACGCCTCGCCCTCCGAGAGCCGGTCGAGCAGGTCTGCGGAGCTGGTCTTCTCGAGGAACTTGTGCCGCGCGATGCTTGGCGATACCGCGTTGATTCGCACGCCGTAGTCGACGGCTTCGATTGCGCTGCATCGGGTCAACGCCATCACACCCGCCTTGGCCGCGGCATAGTGCGACTGCGAGTGCTGCGCGCGCCAGCCGAGCACGCTGGCGTTGTTGACGATCACGCCGCCGTGATCGGCGTCGCGGAAATATCGCAGCGCCGCGCGGGTGGCCCGCATCGTCGACGTGAGGGTGACGTTGAGTACCCGGTCCCATTCCTCGTCGGTCATGTCGACGACGGGCGTGGTGCCGCCGAGGCCCGCGTTGTTGACCAAGACGTCGAGGCGGCCCATTCGCGCGGTGGTCGAGGAGATCAACGCGTCGACCTGAGCTGTCGACGTCACGTCGCAGACGACGCTTTCAACACGACCCAGCCCGAGCTCGGTCAGCTGGTCGCGCGTCTCCCCCAGCCGGCGTTCGTGGTGGTCGGAGACGACGACTTCGGCGCCCTCGGCCAACGCGCGGCGAGCGACGGCCGAGCCGATGCCGGTGCCTGCGGCGGCCGTGACGACGACCACCTTGCCGGTCAGAAGTCCGTGTCCCTCAATCTCTTTCGGCGGTTCCGCCAGTGTCACTAGCCCTTCACCTCACGCGGTAGGCCGAGCACCCGCTCGGCGATGATGTTGCGCTGGATCTCGTTCGACCCGCCGTAGATGGTGTCCGCGCGGGTGAACAGGTACAGGTGCTGCCAGACGTCGAACTCGCCGTCCTTGGCCACCAGACCGGCCTTGCCGACGATGTCAATCGCCAGCTCGCCGAGATCGCGATGCCAGTTGGCCCACAGCAGCTTCGACACATTGTCTTGACCGGGCTGCTCCACGTCCATGGTCGCGAGCGCATACGATCGCATCGTCTGCAGGCCGACCCACGACCGCGTCAGCCGTTCGCGGATCAGCGGGTCGTCATCGGCACCAGTGCGCTTGGCCTCCTCGACCAGGTTGGAAAGCTCACGCGCATAACGGATCTGCTGGCCGAGCGTCGACACGCCACGCTCGAATGTGAGCGTCCCCATCGCGACCCGCCAGCCGTCGCCGGGCTCGCCGACCACCAGATCGGCATTGGTGCGGGCGTCGTCGAAGAACACCTCGTTGAAGTCCGCCGTCCCGGTCAGCTGCACGATCGGCCGGATCTCGACACCTGGTTGGTCAAGCGGCACAAGCAAATACGAAAGGCCCGCGTGTCGCTTCGAGCCCTTTTCGGATCTGGCCACCACGAAGCACCATTGCGACAGGTGCGCCATCGACGTCCAGAC
>Ga0268266_10002932_pt1 | contig 17638 bp, 14 predicted proteins | sample KBSS13metaG_FD_190356 | JGI IMG/M metagenome (GOLD analysis project Ga0268266, IMG submission 190356) | Switchgrass rhizosphere microbial communities from Kellogg Biological Station, Michigan, USA - KBS S1-3 metaG (SPAdes) (version 2) | ecosystem: Host-associated > Plants > Roots > Rhizosphere...
GACGTGCCGGGCACGCTCGCGATGCGCGCACCGGGCGCGCAGAACCCAGCCGACGTCGAGCAGGATCAGCACACGCGCGGCATCTCGAACGGCGCCACCGGCCCGGCGAGCCTCGACGGCTACATGGCCAAGCGCGGCGACGGCATGATCGATCAGCAGCGCCACGATCACGAAGAGGTCGCGCACGGCGACAACGGCGCCGGCGGCGGTGCCCCGGACGTGCCGAACCTGAAGCCGTCGCCCGAGGTGCTCGACCGCGCGCTCGGCGGCGGCAACGTCGATCACCTCGAGGACGTCGACAACGGCGAGGAGACCGCGCTCAACTCGAAGCGCTGGATCTACGCGAGCTTCTTCAACCGCATGAAGCGTCAGGTCGCGCAGAACTGGGATCCGGCGACGGTATGGCGCCGCGACGACCCGACCGGCCAGATCTACGGCTTCAAGACGCGCGTCACCGAGGTCCGCGTCAGCCTGTCGCAATCTGGCACGCTCGAGAAGATCGTGATCGTCACGCCGTCGGGCGTCGGCGACCTCGACGACGAAGCGCTGCGCGCGTTCCACGCGGCGGCGCCGTTCCCGAACCCGCCGAAGGAGCTCGCCGGGCGCGACAACCTGATCACGTTCGGGTTCTCGTTCTTCTTCGAGATCGGGCACGCGGATACCGCCTGGCACATGTAACGGCCGGGGAAACTTGCCGCGGGAATGTGACGGCCGTCCGGGACGGTTCGTTGCAGCAGGGAATTGTCCTTGCGTTAGCTACTACGCATGTAGTAATGCTACGAACGTCGTCGTAACGAGCCCATGCCCCGCTGCCCCGACATGACTCCTGCCGAGCTGCGCGTGATGAAGGCGCTGTGGGCGCTCGGCCGCGGCGCATCCGTCGCCGACGTGCGCACCGAGCTCGGCAAGCGCGGTCAGGCGCTCGCGTACACGACCGTGATGACGCTGCTCGGCCGGCTCGCCGCGAAGAACGCAGTCGTCGTCGACAAGACGCGCGAGCCGTTCGTCTACAAGGCGGCGTTCCGGCGCGAGTCGGTGTTGCGCGAGCGGCTCCGCGAGTTCGTGCGCGACGTGTTCGACGGCCGCGCCGATTCGCTCGTGCTCAACCTGGTCGAAGACGAATCGCTGTCGCGCGACGAGCTGCGCGAGATCGAGCGCCGGATCGATGCTCCGCCGCCGAAAGGAACGCGTCGATGATGCTCGTGGCGCTCGGCGGTGCGGCCAAGGCGTGGCTCGGTGCGCTCGCGATGATCGCCGCGCAGGGCACGCTGGTCGCGCTGATCGCCCTCGCGCTGACGCGAGCCGGCCGGCTGCGGCCGAGCTGGCAAGCCGCGCTGTGGCTCGTCGTGATCGCGAAGTTCGCGCTGCCGTGGACGCCGGCGCTGCCGTGGTCGCTCGCCGATCTGATCGCGCTCGTGACGTCGCATGGCGGCGGCTCGACGGTCGCGTCGACCGCGCCCCCCGTGCCGGCGATCGCGCCGCACGCCGGAGCTGCGCTCGGCTGGCTCGCGCTCGGCATCGTCTGGCTCGCGATCGCGTCGACCATTCTCGCGCGTGCGGCGATCGCGTATCGCCGCGCGGCACGCGCAGCAGGTGCGGCAACGCCTGCGCCGGCCGACGCGCGCGCTCTCGTGGCCGAGCTCGCGGCACGCGCCTCCGTGCGCACGCCCGCGCTGGTCGTCGGCGACGGCGTCAGTGGGCCGCACGTGATCGGCCTGTGGCGCCCGACGATCGTCGTGCCCGCCGCGCTGCTCGAAAGCCCGGCGCTGCTCCGCGCGGCGCTCTTGCACGAGCTCGCGCACGTGCGGCGCCACGACGGCCTCGCGCGCGTCGTTCAAGTCTGGGCGAGCGCGCTGCTGTTCTTCTGGCCCGTCGTGCGGTTCGTCGCGCGCAAGCTCGATCTCGCACGCGAGTCGGCGTGCGACGCGTGGGCGCTCGAAGCCGGCGAGCTCGCACCGCCCGCGTACGCGCGGCTGCTCGTGCGCATGGCCGAGCTGCGCGGCGCCGTCGGCATCGCGCTCGCCGCGCCACATGCACTCGACGCGCGCATCGCCGCGGTGCTCGGCCCGCCGGCGCGCGCGAGCTTGGGCCGCGCGCATCGGCTCGCGCTCGTCGCGTGGGGCGTGCTGGCGCTCGGCGGCGCGCGCGCGGCCTCAGCACACGGCGCACATCCGTCGTGCAAGTACACGCCCGAGCTCGCGCAGGCATTGCTCGCGTCGCATCCCGAGGCCGACCTCGACGGCGATGGCGTGCTATCTCGCGACGAAGCATGCGAGCTACAAGCCGAGCTGCGGCGTCACGTCGACGAGGTGTCGTCGCATCTCGACCAGGCCGATCAGGCCGAGCTCGTCAGTTTTCTCGCAGACCCGTTGTGTTGCAATTCCGAGCGGGCTGGGGCTAACTCTGCGCCCGAGACCGCTAGTTGCCGGAAATAGGAGAAAAGCGATGAAGAAAGCGTTTGTACTGATCGCCGTGCTCGCGGCAGCTGGCTGCCAGTCCGACACGAAGAACCTCGAGAAGAAGATCGACGATCTCGGCAAGAAGATCGACGCACTCGCCCGCGGCGGTGGTGCTGGCGCCGCGCAGCGGCCGCAGCGCCCCGGTCCGGACGCGTCGAAGACCTACGCGGTGCCGGTCGACGGCGATCCGAGCGACGGCCCGGCCGACGCGAAGGTCACGATCGTCAAGGCGTACGACTACGCGTGCCCGTTCTGCGAGCGCGTTCGCCCGACGATGGACGAGCTCCGCAAGAAGTACGGCAACGATCTGCGCATCGTCTACAAGCAGTTCGTCGTCCACCCGCAGGTCGCGACTGCCGGCGCGCTCGCGTTCTGCGCGGCTGCGAAGCAGAACAAGGCGATCGAGATGGACGGCCTGCTCTGGGACAAGGGCTTCAAGGCGCACAACTTCGACAAGGACGAAGGCTCGACGAAGTGCTGGGACAGCCCGGACGGCTGCCCGGTCGTGCTCGCCGACGCGAAGGAGCTCAACCTCGATCTCAACAAGTTCAAGACCGACATGAAGGACTGCCAGCAGCTCATGCAGAAGGACATGCACGACCTGCAGGCGTTCGGCGTCGGCTCGACGCCGTCGTTCTTCATCAACGGCCGCTACGTCGTCGGCGCGATGCCGACCGAGACCTTCTCGGCCGTCATCGACGAGGAGCTCAAGAAGGCGAACGACAAGATCGCCTCGGGCACGCCGCAGGCGCAGTACTACCAGCAGTGGGTGCTCGACAAGGGCCTCAAGACCCTCGAAGCGCCGAAGCAGTAAGCTCGGCTTTCCGACGATCACGAGCCCCATCTGGGGCTCGTCGCATTTTCGGCTAAGGTGTACCCGTGCTAGCCCCGGCGATCCCCGAGCGCAACTGGGTCAACATCCAGTGGCTCGTGCGCCTGCGCTGGGCCGAGGTCGCGGGGCAAGCGCTGACCGTGTTCGCCGCGCAGTTCTTGCTCGGCGGCCGGCTGCCGATCGCGCCGCTGCTCGCGGTCACCGGCGTCGGCCTGGTCTCGAACATCGCGCTCGAGCAGTACTTCTTCGGCGACCGGCGGCGCGGGCTCGCGCCGGGCTCGTTCCGCCGCGACGTCCCGGCCTCGCGCAGCGTGCACGAGTGGCAGATCGCGCTCGTGATGATGCTCGACATCGCGCTGCTCACCGGGCTGCTCTATCTCACCGGTGGACCGCACAACCCGTTCAGCTTCCTGTACCTCGTGCAGATCGCGCTCGCGGCCGTGCTCGTGCGCGCGCGCTGGACGTGGATGCTCGTCGGGCTGTCGTTCGTCGGGTTCGGGATCTTGCTGCTCGCGCACGAGCCGCTCCAGATCCCCGAGGACAGTCGCGTGATCGGCGAGTGGGTCGCGCTCGGCGTCGCGTCCGCGTTCGTCGTGCACTTCTTGCTGCGCATCACGGGTGCGCTCGCCGAGCGCGAGCGCGAGCTCACCGAAGCTCGCCACCTCACGGCACGCCAGGAGCGGCTCGCGTCGCTCGCGACGATGGCGGCCGGCGCGGCGCACGAGCTGTCGACGCCGCTCGGCACCGTCGCGCTCGCCGCCAAGGAGCTCGAGCGCGCGCTCGCCCGCGATCACGGCGAGCTCGCCGAGGACGCGCGGTTGATCCGCGAGCAGGTCGGCCGCTGCCGCGCGATCCTCGATCAGATGGCGCAAGGCGCCGGCACCGTCGGCGAGCACGTCGCGACGTGCACCGTCGGCCAGCTCCTCGACGAGACGCTCGTCGGGATTCGCGAGTCGCCGCGCGTCGTGCGCGAGCTGACGGAGGATGTCTCGACCTCGGTGCTGCGCATCCCGCCGCGCGCGCTCGGCCAGGCGCTGCGCTCGCTGGTGACCAACGCGCAGGACGCGTCGCCGCCGAGCACGGCCGTCCTGATCAGCGTGCACCGCCGCGGGCCGACGCTCGCGATCACGGTGCGAGATCGCGGCAAGGGGATCCCCGAGGACGTCAAGGCGCGCATCGGCGAGCCGTTCTTCACGACCAAGGCGCCGGGTCGCGGCATGGGGCTCGGGCTGTTTCTCGCGCGCGCCGTCGTCGAGGGCGTCGGCGGCTCGCTCCAGATCGATTCGGCCGATGGCGGCGGCACCGAGGTGCGCGTCAGGCTGCCGACCGACGTCGGCGCGGGCGGCGAGGCGAGACAGATCGTCGCACCCCAGTCCGGCGCTGAATCGGTTCCGGCCGCGGTGGTATCCAAACCAGCATGACGACGCCCGCGGACGAGAAGCCTTCGATCCTGATCGTCGACGACGACGAGGTGTATCGCAATCGGCTCGCGCGCGCGTTTGTCGACCGCGGCTACGACGTGCGTACCGCCGGCGATCACGATGGCGGCGTGTCCGCTGCGAGCGCCGACTCGCCCGAGTTCGCGGTCGTCGATCTCAAGATGCCGGGTAAGAGCGGCCTCGAGCTGGTCAAGGCGCTGCGCGAGATCGATCCGTCGACCAAGACCGTCGTGCTCACGGGCTACGGCAGCATCGCCACCGCGATCGACGCGGTGCGGCTCGGCGCGACGTACTACCTGTCGAAGCCGGCCGACGCCGACGACATCGTCGCCGCGTTCGCGCGCGCCGAGGCGCCACCGCTCGAGCCGCCGGCCGACCAAGACTTCCCGGCGCCGTCGCTCGCGCGCGCCGAGTGGGAGCACATCAACCGCGTGCTCTCCGACGCCGGCGGCAACATCTCCGAGGCCGCGCGCCGGCTCGGCATTCACCGCCGCAGCCTGCAGCGCAAGCTCCAGAAGTATCCGCCGAACAAGTGAGTGAGCGAGCGGGCGCAGCGGCCGACTTTGGCCGCGTAGCGAGCGAACGACACATGAGGCCTAGCGCGCGCGCAGCTCGAGCCCGATCAGGAAGCGGTGATCGTCGAGCGCCCCATCGTCGATGGGAACCTCGGCGCGAATCGCGAGCTCGCCGGACGTCGTATGCAGGACGGCGCCGGCGAGCACCGCGTGCACGAAGTTGTTGCTCGAGTCGCGCGAGGTGACGTCGAGTCGCATCACGAAGCTCGCGGTGAGGTCGAGCCACGGCGCGATCCGCACGCCGCCGGCGAGCGCCGCACGCGCCACGGTCGCGTAGCCGGCCGGCTGCCACCACGCGGCGAGCCCGGCCTCCGGCTGGAGCCACCACGCATCGCCGCGCCACCGCCAGTCGGCGACGAGCTCGGCCGAGGTCGTGTGCGGCAGCACGAGCTCGGCCCTCGCGACCTGCGGCGCCGCGAGCGTGGCCAGCGCGGTCGCGCCGCCGCCGGTGCTCGGTGACGTGGCCGCGGCGACGCGCAGCTCGATACCGACGACGCCATCGTCCTCGGGCAGCCAACCGATGCCGACCATCGCGTTGCCCAGCGCGACGTCGCCCGATCGATCCGCGACGGGCAGCGCGAGGTCGACGAACGTGTGAGCGACGAGCGCGATGCGCGCGCCGGGGACGAGCCCGATCGCGTTGCCCTCGAGCTGGTGCGCGAGCGACGCGTCGACGTCGCCGAATGTGCCCGTGCGGATCGACATCACGCCGAGCCCGTCGACGTCCGGCGGGCGGACGCTATCGTCCGGCGGGCGGACGTCGGGATCCGGTGCCAGCGGCAGCGGCAGCGTCGGCGAGCCCGGATTCGGTAGCGGCGGATCGTCGGGCGACGCGTGCACGACTCGCGCGGCCGCGAGCACGGCGAGCACGGCGACCACGGCGGCGCGACGCGACACGTGTCGAGCTTGCCACGATCGTCAGACCGGTTCGTACCGGGGTGCCTCGCTCGCGATCTCATGCTTCTGTGATTCGCAAGTCGATCCGGAGCGCGGTCCGTGCTCTGATCGACCGGATGTCCCCGGGTCGTCGATCCACCGCTCACGGATCGGTCCCGGTCCCGGCGGCGCCGATGTTCGCGCGCTGGATGCGCACCGAGCGCGTCGTCGCGCCGCGGCGGCGCCAGCTCGCGGTGACGCCGATCGCGTGGATCGTGCTCGCGCACGTGCTCGGCGCGGCCGCGATCGGCGCGCTCGATGCCGCGAAGCTGCGCTCGACGTCGATCGCGGTCGCGGTCGTTCCGATCTTCGCGGCGACCGGCCTCGTCGCCGGCGGGCTCGTCGCGCTCGCCGAGCGGGCGACCGTGCGCGCGCGCTGGTGGCTGGCCGCACTCGTGATCGCGGCGCCGACGCTGATCGTCAGCATTCCGGTCGGGCAGACGCTGTTCGACGGCGCGTTCGCGCAGACGCTGCCGCTCGCGGCGCAGGCCCCGATCGTCGTGCCGGTCGTCGTCTGGTTGGCGGCCACGATCGCGATCGCGCTCGGCCGGTTCCTCTTGAAGAGCGGCGATCTACTCGTCCGTGCGACCGCCGTGATGGCGGTGGCCGGCGCGATCGGCGGTGTCGTGTGGGTCGAGCGCAACGTGCTGCGCGCCGGTTATCCCAACGCACACGCGGGCGCGACGCTCGCGGTGCTCGTGCTCGCCGGGGTCGCGGTTCGCGTCGCGCGGCGCAAGACCGTCCCGGCGCTGTTCACCGCGGCCGTGGCCGGGCTCGTGATCGGGCTCGCCGCATCGGCGGCGTGGTACGGCCTCGGCAAGCCCGCCGATCGCCAGCTGCTGGCGACGTACGGCGACCAGTCGCGCGACCTCGTGCGCGTGTGGCGAACGCTCGCCGACTTCGATCACGATGGCTGGTCGGCGCTGCTCGGCGGCGGCGACTGCGACGACTTCGACGCGTCGATCCATCCCGGTGCGATCGACACACCGGGCGACGGCATCGATCAGGACTGCGACGGCGTCGATGCCCCGCTGCCGCCTGCGGTTACCGCGACGCCGATCGTCACGCCCGCGCCACCGGCGGAGCATACGAACTGGCGCGAGCGCGCCGACGTCGCCGCGCTGCTCGACCGCACGCGCGGGATGAACGTCGTGCTGATCTCCGTCGATGCGCTGCGCTTCGACTTGCTCGCGCCCGGCGCGCCCGATCGCGACGACTTCCCGCACCTCACGAAGCTGCTCGACGACTCGGTGTGGTTCACGCGCGCGATCGCGCCGGCATCGGGCACCGACGTGTCGCTGTCGACGATCCTGACCGGGCGCTTCGACCCCTATCAACCGGTCGCGGTCACGCTGCTCGAGGCGCTGCGCGCGCAGGGCAGGCGAGTCTATGCGGCGATTCCCGGCGAGGTCACGCGGTTCGTCGGCGACACGCTGATCGGCCGCGGCGTCGACAAATTCGTCACCGTGCACACCGACTGGGAGGTCCAGAACGTCGGCGATCACGTGAGCGCGGGCTCGACCACGCTCGAGGGCCTGCGCGCGCTCGACGACGCGGGCGCGCGGCCGTCGCTGATCTGGCTGCACTACTTCGACGTCCACGAGCACCATCAGATCGACGTGCCGAAGGCGCTGCTCGCGAGGGTGCATCCCGGCGCGTCTCCGGTGATCCACAAGTACCGCGCGCTGCTTCGCGCGATCGACGACGAGGTCGGCCGCTTTCTCGCGGCGCTCGCGGCGCGTCACCAGGACGATCACACGATCGTGGTGTTCGTCAGCGATCACGGCGAGTCGCTCGCCGACGATCCGCGCCTGCTCGATACACACGGCGAGGTCGCGTATCACACGCTGGTCCGGATCATGTACGCGCTGCACGTGCCGGGCGTGACGCCGGGGCAGCGCACCGATCTGGTGTCGCTCGTCGATCTCGCGCCGACGCTCACCGATCTCGTCGGGGCGCAGATGCAGCCGCTCGACGGCGTCGATCTCGTGCCGGCGCTGCTCGACCTGCCGAGCGCACGGCCGGCCACGAATCGCGCGGTCGCGATCCACGAGGAGCTGCAATGGTCGGTCGTCGAGTGGCCGTATCAGCTGCTGGTCAAGCCCGCCGACAACATCGTCGAGCTCTACGACATCGAGCACGATCCGACCGAGGGCGCGGAGCTGTCGGCGAGCCAGCCCGACGTGGTCACGCGTCTGCGGACGCGGTTTGCGGAGTTTCCGGCCGTGCGCGTCGATCGAACGCCGAGCGGCCGTACCTTCCGAGAAGACCAAGCGCGACCGCCGCCGCGCCGTGCGCCGTGAACAGCAGCAGCGCCGACAACCACGCGGTGTAGTGCGGCACGACCGGCGCGATCGCGGCGCCGAACATCGTGCGCCACGCGCCGCATGCCGTGATCGTCGCGGCCAGCACGGCGGCGGGGAGCGCGAGCTGCGCGACGAGCGTGCGGCCGAGCGACGTGCGGCCGAGCCCGGCGTAGGTCGCGACCGCGGCGATCGCGAGGCTCGGCAACCACGTCAGGTACATCGCGCGGCCGGCGGGCGCGAACACCATCGTCATCGACAGCGTCGGCAGGCCGCGCACGAGCACGAGCGAGGTGCAGCCGACGACGAGCCACCACGGCCACAGCCACCAGCGACGCGCGGCCAGATACGACGCCGCGCCGCCGAGCGCGATGATGAAGATCGCGAGTGCGCCGGTGCCGAGCGGCAGCGCCGGGACCGTGCGATCGTCGTCGAACGGCGCGGCGAGCGCGGCGCCGAGCGGGCGCGCGGCCGATCGCGCGTCGAGCGAGACGCCGACGGAATCCGCGATCGCGCGCGCGACGTCGACGACGTGCACCGGCCCGCCGTGCCCGCGATCGATGCCGGGGCCGGCGATGCAGCCCTGGACGCGGCGCAGCTCGCGCTCCTCGCCGCCGTGGCCGCCACCGTCGAGGTGGCCGTGATCGGAGATCGCGAACCAGCGCGCGTCAGGCGCGGCCGCGACGAGCGTGCCGAGGATCGCGTCGGCTTCGCCGGCCGTCGCGGCGTAGGCCGGTGATGCGCGGCCGACGCGATGGCCCATCGTGTCGACGCGCAAGACGTGAACGAACACGAGCCGCGCATCGCTCGCGACGGCGCTCTCTGCGCGCTCGAGCCACTGCGTGCGCCACTGCGCCGGCTCGGCATCGGCGACCATCGCCGGATCCTTCGGATCGGCCGGCGGTCGCACGTCCGCGAAGCCGAGCGAGCGTACGATCCAGCCGTGATCCTCGGCGATCGCGCGGCTGCCGGGGACCTTCGCCGGAATCCCGAACGCGAGCGGCGGCACGAGCGGATGATCGCTACGCATCACGACGCCGGTCTGTTGTTGCGTGAGCCCGCTCCACAGCGCGACCTCGACGGGCAGCGAGACCGTCGGGAAGCCGACGTCGACGGTCAGCGTCAGCCCGCGATCGCAGAGCTCGCGCCACGCGGGCAGGTCCGCGGTGTTCGCGGCCGACAGCCCATCGACGAGCACGACGCGGACGTGATCCGCCGGCGCCAGCCCCGCACCCGCCGGTTGCGGGAACCGCACGCTCGACGCGGGGACGGCGTCGTCGAACGCGATCGCATGGATCACGTGATGCCGGACGTGCGGACCCAGCCAGGCCGCGACGGCGAGGACCAGAACCGCCGCGATCCTGGGGACACTCTCCATGAGCTCGGGAACGATACCCCGTGGCTGGACGCTCGGATCGCGCGAGATCTCAAGGGGATGCGAGATTTGCGACTTTTCACTCCATCGCCCGCACTGCACGTGCAGCGCGGTGATCAGGTCGGCGCGAGCGATCCCAGCGGTTGCGTCCACGGCTCGTCGGGCAAGAGGGGCACCGGCAAGAGCCGGAGCAGCCCGGGCAGCACGACGCCGTCGGTGACGAGCGGCATGTGCATGAACTGCGCGCGGATGTAAACGGACCGCGCGGTGCGCACTTCAGCGGGCCACAGGCCGTAGGCGGTCGGGACGCGATCGATCACGAGCGTGTCGGGCAGCGCGCGAAGCAGGTTCTCGTTGTAGATGAGCGTGTCCTCGCCGACGGTGATGAGCTTGTGATGCGGCGACGCGCGCATCCACGCCTCGATCTGCTCCTCGTTGCCGTACATCGAATCGATCATCACGAGCTCGTCGACGAGCGGCTCGTCGAGCCACGAATCGATCGTGCGGAACGCGCCGCTGTGCCCGACGACCACGGTGAGCGCCATGCCGCGCGACGTGCCGGTCTTCTCCTCGACGAGCTGGAGCAGCTCGCCGAGGCTCGGGTAGTTGATCGGCGTCTTCGCGGCAACCGGCGTCTCGGCGACGATGAACATCGCGTTGAGCGCGCTCATCGCGAACTGCTCGGGCAGGCGATGGCCGATGTAGGACGTGTCCGCGTCGTCGTAGTAGCCGTGCAGGTACACGATCGTCGCGCCGGTATCGGCCTGGAAGCTCGGCGGGATCCACACGTGAATCGAGCCGTGCGGTCCATCGATGCGCACGTGCCGGCCGGCGGCGACCGCAGCCGTGATCGCCGGCGGCATCGTCGACGCGTCTTGCGGTGGGAGCACGAACGGCGCCCCCGGTGGCGCCTCGTCGGCCAGGGTCCAGCCGGCCCAGCAGAGCGCAGCAACCCCGACTGCGGTCACGAGCGCGGCGCGAGCGCGGTGCACCATCCCAGCATATCAAGTCGCGGATCGATGCGCTTGTTCCGTCGATCGATCAGCTCACGCCGCCGCGAAGCACGCGCAAGCCACCGCGCACGCGAGCGCGCTCCGCCGTGCTCAACGCGGCGCGTAGCAACGCCGACCCCGGGCAGCGCTCGAGGCCGGTCGCGCAGGCCGCGATCGCGGCCTCGTGGAGGCCGAGTGCGTCGAGCACGGCGACCTTTTCGTACATCAGATCCTCGAGCAACCACGCGTCGGCGTCGCCGAGCACGCGGAGCGCGGCCTCGATCGACCGCAGCGCCTCCCGGTGGCGGCCGAGGTCGCCCAGGATCGCGCCGCGCCAGTACAGGCCCTCTGCGCGGTGCGGTGCTCGCCGCAGCGCCATCTCGACCGCCGCGAGTGCGGCGAGATCGTCACCGGCCGCGGATGCGATCTGGCACTTGAGCAGCCACGCGTCGACCGACGCCGGCTGGAGCTGGAGCGCCTGATTGACGGCCGTGTTGGCGTCGCCGAGCACGGCATCATCGGCCGCGCCGAGCAGCTCTCGCGCTCGATCGAGCAGACGTTCGAGCTCGGAGTCGTACGCCGCACGCATGCGCGGTTCACAGTAACACGCAGCTCCACGCGTTCAACCGCGCGTTGGCTACGTCACGCTTCCGGCGATCCTTCCTCAGCCCAAGAACGCAGCCAGCACGGGCGAGCGGCGCTGGCCGAGCAGGCCGTCGATCATGTTCTGGATCTGCGTGCGGATCTGGTCGGCGATGCGATTGACGAGCAGCCGATCGTCTGCGGCACCGGGCCCCAGATCGCCGAGCTCGATCGGCGCGCCGAACTGCACGAACCACTTGCTCGGCAGCGGCAAGAGCCCGGCGGGGCCGAGCCACGGGAACGTCGGCGTCACCGGGATCCACGGGATGCCGATGTTCTTCGCGAACCACGTCACCTTGCCGAGCATGGGCGCGGCCTCTTCGGCGCCGACGACGGCGACCGGAATGATCGGCGCGCGCGTGCGCAGCGCGAGCTTGACGAACCCGCCGCGGCCGAACCGCTGGAGGCGGTAGCGATCCTTCCACAGCTTGCCCATGCCCTTTTCGCCCTCGGGGAACACGGCGACGAGCTCGCCGTGCTCGAGCAGGCGCTCGGCGTTCGCGGGATCGGCGCGCACGCCGCCGATGCGGTTCATGATCGGCCCGAGCCACGGCAGGTGGAACACGGTGTCCTCGACGAGCGGGCGCACGTCGCGACGCGCCGGGTGATCGCGCCGCACGGCGTGCATCACCATCGCGCTGTCGTACGGCAGCGTGCCGGCGTGGTTCGCGACGAGCAGCGCGCGGCCGTGCGCGGGCACGTGCTCGAGCCCGGTCGCGTGGACGCGGAACCACCGCGCGTACAAGAACTCGAACAGCCACTCCCAGCGCGCCGTCGCGCGCGGATCGCGGCCGAAATCATCCACGACGTCGCTGCGTCCCCACATCGCGAGCGCGCGCCATCGCCGCCACACGGCCTCGAGCGGCAGGCGCTTGCGCAGATCGATCGGGAACGCCGGCGTGCGTTGCTGTTCGAGGCGGCGCTCGAGCTCGCGCACCGCGGCTTCGCCTTCCGCGTTGCGCGGCGCGTAGTCAGCGGGCTCGGGAATCGGCGGCGTGTCGTAGTCGCCGAGGAAGCCGAGATCGCCGAGACCGCGCGAGCCTTCAGGCCACGGCCGGGCGTCCGGCACGCGCGGATCGGCGTCGCCGAACCAGTCTTCTTCGCCGTCGCCGACCACTGGATCGTCGTCGTCGGTCACGTGATGGCCCTCGCGATGTCAGTGGCGCCGTCCTCGGGAGCGACGCCGAGGAAGTCGAGGATCGTGCGCTTGATCGAAAGCCGCGGCGCGAACCCGAGCTCGCGCCTGGCGCGCGCACCGTCCGCGACGCACAGGTACAGCAAGAAATCGAGGAACGACGGCGGCGAGCCGACGAGCTGCGTCGCCCACAGCACCTTGGTGAGCTGGCGCGCGACGATCTGCGGCATCGGCACCGGCACGCGGCCGAGCAGCGCGAGCACCGTCGTGTACGGCAACACGCCCTTGCCGACGATGTTGAACGGGCCGGTCGCGTCGCTGTCGACCGCGCGCTGGAGCGCCCACGCGGCATCTTGCTCGTGGACGAACTGCATCAGCGGATCGTGACCCATCATCACGGGCGCGACCACGCGCGAGAAGAACCGCGTGTAGAGGTTCGAGATCGTCGGTCCGAGGATCGGCGCGAACCGCAGCACGCAGACCTGCGTGTTCGGGTGTTCCTTGGCGAACCGCTGGACCTGGCGCTCGGCGCGGACCTTGTCGTTGACGAACCGGGAGTCCCGGTGGCCGCGCAGCTCGGCGTCCTCGGTCAGAAAGTTCGGGTTCTTCGGATTGGCGCCGTAGACCAGCGTGGTCGACACCATCACGAACCGGCGCGGCTCGACGCCGGCGCACGCGTTGAGCACGTGCATCGTGCCGACGTCCTCGAGCTCGTGCGCCCACTCGGCCGCGTGCGTGGGATGTGCGAGAAACGCCCCGTGGACGAACGTGTCGACGTTCGCGCGCTGGAGCAGCGTGGCGAGCTCGCCGTCGACGCTCGGCTGCGTGAGGTCGAGCTTGACGAACTCGACCTTGCCGCCGACCTGCGCGGGCGGCCGCACGTCGAGCGCGAGCACGCGGCCGTAGCGCGGGTCTTCTTCGAGCCGGCGCAACAGCTCCCCACCGAGGAACGTGCAGGCGCCGGTGACGGCGACGACGCGGCTCTGTGAGGGGGCCATGCGCGGCTTATAGCGCGAGAACACAGGGCGATCATAGGGGTGTGCTATCCGCGAGATATGGACGTGATCCGCGTACTTCCCGATGCCGTGATCGATCAGATCGCGGCAGGCGAGGTGATCGAGCGGCCGGCCTCGGTCGTCAAGGAGCTGATCGACAACGCGATCGACGCCGGGGCGCGGACGATCGCCGTCGAGGTCAGCGGGCGGACGATCCGCGTGGTCGACGACGGCTGCGGAATGTCGCCGCGCGATGCCGCGCTCGCCCTCGAGCGCCACGCGACGTCCAAGCTGCGCGGCGTCGACGAGCTGTGGGGAATTCGCACGATGGGGTTCCGCGGCGAGGCGCTGCCGTCGATCGCGAGCGTCGCCAAGCTGACGATCACGACGCGGCAGCGCGACGACCTCGGCGCGACCCGCGTGGTCGTGCACGGCGGGCGGTTCGAGGGAATCACCGAAGTCGGCGCTCCGGTCGGGACGTGCGTCGAGGTTGCCGAGCTGTTCTACAACGTGCCGGCGCGGCTCAAGTTCCTCAAGGCCGACGCGACGGAGGCCGCGCACATCACCGAGCAGGTCGCGCGGATCGCGATGGCGCACCCCGAGCTGCACGTGAAGCTCCGCCACAACGGGCGGCTGTCGATCGATGCCGCTCCCGATCGCGATCACGGCGCGCGTGCGGCGGCGCTGCTCGGCGCGCGGGTGACCGAGCGCATGGTCGCGTCGACCGGCGAAGAGGCCGGCGTGCGCGTGCGCTGCTTGCTCGGCGCGCCCGAGCTCGCGCAGACCACGGCGCGCGGCGTCCAGCTGTTCGTCGGGCGGCGGCCGGTGCGCGATCGCGGGCTGCTCCATGCGGTCGCGATGGGCTACGGCGAGCTGATCGCGCGCGGCCGCTATCCGATCGCGATCGTGCTCGTCGACGCGCCGGGTGGCGCCGTCGACTTCAACGTGCATCCCCAGAAGTCCGAAGTGCGCTTCGCGGATCCCGGCGCGGTGTGCGCGGCGGTGCGGCACGTCGTGCAGACGGGCATCGCGCGCGCGCCGTGGCGCGACGAGCCCGCCGGCGCCGGTCCGGTGATGATGGCGGCGATCGCGAGCGTCGCGCCGCCGCGGCTGCCGTTCGAAGCGCCGGCGACGGCGTCGGCGCAGACGTACGCGAGCCAGTTGCGCGAGGCCCGCGGCAGCATCGCGAGCGAGAACAAGCAGACGTATCTGGGCTTCGAGCCCACCGGCGCGCGCGCGTGGGCGCAGGGCATCAAGGATCGCGTGCGCACGCAGCGCGCGGCCGAGGCCGAGCTCGCGGCGCGTGCGCTCAGCGCCGCGCGCAAGGCCGAGCTCGCGACCACCGTGCGCGACGGCGTCGCGGCGATCGCCGTGGACGAGCGCCGTGAGGCAGCCGCCGATGTTTTCGAAGAGGAGCCGTCGTTCGCGACGGGCTCGACCCCGATCGCGCTCCCGGGCTTCTTCGGCTCGCTGCGCTACCTCGGCCAGCTCGATCTGACGTATCTGGTGTGCGAGGCCGACGGCGAGCTGGTGCTGATCGACCAGCACATCGCGCACGAACGCGTCGAGCTCGCGCGACTCAAAGGGCAGGGCGAGCGCACGCCGCGCGGCACGCAGCGCATGCTGTTTCCGACGACGATCGACGTGCGGCCCGAGCTGGTCGCGCTCGCGAGCGAGCTGTCGGGGATGCTCGCGCAGGTCGGCTTCGAGGCCGAGGGCGCCGGCGGGACACTGGCGGTGAAGTCGGTGCCCGGCGGCATCCGCCATGGCGATCCGGCGCACCTCTTGCGCGACCTGCTCGAGAGCTGGGCGACCGATGGCGCGCCCAGCGAGGCCGAGCGGCTCGAGCGCGTGCTCGCCGAGATCGCGTGTCACTCGGTCGTGCGCGCCGGCGATCGGCTGTCGCCGAGCGAGGCCGAGGCGCTGCTTCGCGCCATGGATGATGCGGATTTTTCGACGCGTGGCCCGCATGGCCGCCCGGTGTTGCTGCGACTTCCGCTGACCGAGATCGCCCGGCGCTTCGGGCGCTGAGGTCGTGGTCGTGCACGTGTTCGTGTCACGTGCACGTGCTCGTGCACGATCAAGAGACGCTTCGATCGGTTCCGGCCCGCCGTCGTTTCCGAGGCGTTGCGAGGACCCTCTGCGTCGACTCGCGATCGAGAGGCTTTCGGATCGGCACGTGCTCGTGGTCGATCGAGAGACACTGTGATCGGTTTCGGTCGCCGAGTTGCGCTCTCCTCCTGCGGAGACTCGGACAAGAGGCTCGGGGCCATCGGAGCTGTGCGAGCAGCCTCGCGCCGTCGTTTCCGAGGCGTCGTCTGCATCGAGAGGCTGACCGGATCGTGCACGAGCACGTGCACGTGGCACGAGCACGTGCACGCGGACAAGGCGGTACACTGACCCCCGCGATGCGGATGGTCGTGATCGTCGGGCCGACGGGCGCGGGCAAGACCCGGCTCGCGCTCGATCTCGCGGCGCTCACCGGCGGCGAGGTGATCTCCGCCGACTCGCAGCAGGTCTACGTCGGCATGGACATCGGCACCGGCAAGGCATCGTCGGCCGAGCGCGCGCGCGTGCCGCATCACGTGCTCGACGTCGTCCGCCCCGACGAGGACATGACCGCGGCGCGGTTCGTCGCGCTCGCCGATCGCGCGATCGCCGACGTCGCGGGCCGCGGCAAGCCGGTGATCGTGTGCGGCGGCACCGGGCTCTACGTGCGGGCGCTGCTGCTCGGCCTGTTCGAGGGCCCGCCGGCCTCCGACGCGATTCGCGCCGAGCTGTCCGCGCTCGATACCGCGGAGATCCGCCGCGAGCTCGAGCGCGTCGACACGCCGGCCGCCGCGAAGATCGAGCGCAACGATCGCAAGCGCATGATCCGCGCGCTCGAGGTCTACCGGATCACGGGCGAGCCGATGTCGAGCCACCAGGCGCGTCACGATCACAAGACGACGCCGCGCCGCTACGACGCGCGGGTCGTCGGGCTCGCTCCCGAGCGCGAGGCACTGTACGCGGCGATCGATCGCCGCGTGGACGAGATGGTGGCAGCGGGCCTGGAAGCCGAGGTCGGCGCGCTGCGGGCAGCGGGGTTCGCGCCACCGCTGCGCTCGCAGCAGGCGATCGGCTATGCCGAGCTTCATGCGGCGGCCACGGGAGAGGTCGACCGCACCCGTGCAATCGAGCTCATCAAAAGGAATTCGCGGCATTACGCGCGGCGCCAGCTGTCGTGGTACCGGTCCGACACCTCGATCACGTGGTACCCATCTCCGGCCGCCGTTGACCTCGATGACTTGCAGCGGTACCTAGCTGGCTCGCCCTAATGGCCTCGACGACCGAACCGCCGCAGCTGACCGATCGGATGATCCTCGAGTTCGAGCGGCCGATCATCGATCTCGAGAAGAAGATCAGCGACCTTCGCAACTTGTCGACCGAGACCGTCGACTTCTCGACGGAGATCCGCCGGCTCGAGCAGAAGGCGCGCAAGCTCCAGAAAGAGGTCTTCGCAGACCTCTCGGCACAGCAGAAGGTCCAGCTCGCTCGGCACCCCGGCCGGCCGTACATGATGGACTACGTGAATCTGTTGATGGACGACTTCGTCGAGCTCCACGGCGATCGCGGGTTCCGCGATGACCCGGCGATCGTCGGCGGGCTCGCGCAGTTCGACGAGCACGAGGTCCTCGTGCTGGGCCATCAAAAGGGCCGCAACACGAAAGAGAACGTCCACCGCAACTTCGGCATGGCGCGGCCCGAGGGCTATCGCAAGGCCACGCGGCTGATGCGCCTGGCGTCGACGTTCCGTCGGCCGATCATCTGCTTCATCGACACGCCGGGCGCGTATCCCGGCCTGGGCGCCGAGGAGCGCGGCCAGGCCGAAGCGATCGCGAAGGCACTGCAGGTGATGGCGAGCCTCGAGTGCCCGATGATCTCCGTCGTGATCGGCGAGGGCGGCTCGGGCGGC
>Ga0268266_10002933_pt1 | contig 17634 bp, 15 predicted proteins | sample KBSS13metaG_FD_190356 | JGI IMG/M metagenome (GOLD analysis project Ga0268266, IMG submission 190356) | Switchgrass rhizosphere microbial communities from Kellogg Biological Station, Michigan, USA - KBS S1-3 metaG (SPAdes) (version 2) | ecosystem: Host-associated > Plants > Roots > Rhizosphere...
CTCCTCGTGCCATTGCGGCCAACTGGCCATGTGAACACTCGCCGGCGCGCGGTCGTCGACTCCGCGCACCAGGTTCTGATACACCGCCTCACTCAGAAACGGCATGAAGGGCGCCATCAGCCGGGTTACCCCCTCGAGGCTCTCATAGAGCGTCAGATAAGCCGCCTGCTTGTCCGCACCTCCCGCCGCTTTCCAGAAGCGCCGCCGGTTACCACGGACGTACCAGTTGCTGAGTTGATCCACAAAGCGCTCGATCGCCATCCCGGCCCGCAGTGCATCGTAACGATCCAACGCCTCGGTAGCGCTCGCAACTGTCTCCTGCAACACCGACAGAATCCAACGATCACTGTCGGCTCGCTGCTCCAGCTCGAGCGGCTGCCGGGGATCGAACCCATCGAGCCGCGCATACAGCACGAAGAACGAATAAACATTCCAGTAGGTATTGATGAAGCCGCTGGCGACGCCGGAGACGATGTCTACAGAGACGCGCTTCTGCATATCGGGCGCGACGCGCGCCGCGAAATGCCAGCGCAGCGCATCCGCGCCCACCTTGTCGAAAACGTCGTAGGGATTCACGACATTGCCCTGCGACTTCGACATCTTCCTGCCCGCATCGTCAACGATGTGACTCAAACAGATCACGTTCCGATACGCGACACTGTCCGATACACCCGTCGCAATCGCGTGCAAAGTATAGAACCACCCGCGTGTCTGATCGATGGCCTCGCAAATGAAATCCGCGGGAAACGCCTGCTGAAAGTGGCTCGCATAAGGCATGGCGCCGGAATCAAACCAGCAATCGATCACCTCGGGCACGCGCCGATACTCACGCCCGTCATGAACGAACGTCACCTCATCGAGGGAAGGACGATGCAAATCCAATCCCGCGAGCGCTCGTCCCGAATGCTCCTCGAGCTCCCGAACGGAGCCAACACAGATGTAGTGCCCTTTCCCGTCGGTCCAAAGAGGCAGGGGCGTACCCCAGAACCGTTCACGCGACAGCGCCCAGTCGACGTTGTTTTCCAGCCAATTGCCGAAGCGGCCGTCGCGAATGGTGTCGGGAACCCAGCCGATCGTTTTGTTCAGCTCGATCATGCGATCCCGCAGCGCGGTCGTGCGGATATACCATGCGTTCTTGGCGTAGTAGATCAGCGGATCGCCAGTGCGCCACCCGAACGGATAGCTGTGGAGATAACCCTCCTCCCGGAACAGTAGACCGCGCTCGCGCAACAACCCGGTGATGATCGGATCGGCGTCCTTGAAGAATTTGCCCGCAACCGGGGCGACCTCTGCGAGGAAATGACCGTCATCGCCGACAGCGTGCGCGACCGGCATGCCATACCGCTGCCCGAGCTTGAGATCGTCCTCTCCGTAGGCCGGGGCGATGTGAACGATGCCCGTGCCGTCGCTGGTTGTGACAAAGTCGGCCGGCCGGACTCTGCAGATGTCACCACTGGCCGGCAGATAGTCGAAGAGGCGCTCGTAACGCGCTCCATCGAGTGCCCGGCCGGGAGCGCTGCGCACGATTTCGTAGTTCTCGTCGCCAAGAACACGCAGCAGGTCCTTCGCCAGGATCAGAGTTTCTCCCTTGCGCGCCACCCACACGTATTCGACTGTCGGATTGACAGCCAGCAACAGATTCGCGGGCAGCGTCCACGGCGTCGTCGTCCACACCAGGAAGTAGGTATTCGCCGCCTCGTCGATAGCACGAAAGCGCACGAACACCGACGGGTCGGTGACCTCCCGGTAGCCTTGTGCCACCTCGTGCGAGGACAAGGTTGCCCCGATGCGCGGATCGTAGGGAACCACCTTGTAACCTTGATAGATCAGGCCCCGATCCCACAATTGCTTCAACAGGGACCAGACGCTCTCGATATAACTGTTGTGCAGCGTCAGGTACGCCTGCTCGAGATCGACCCAGAAGCCCATCCGCTGCGTCATCGCTTCCCAGTCGGAAACGTATTTCATGACGGAATCCCGACACATGCGCACAAACTGTGCGATCCCGATCTCCTTCTCGATGCGGCGCTTGTCAAAAATTCCGAGGGTCTTCTCCACCTCGTGCTCGACAGGCAACCCGTGGGTATCCCACCCGGCCCTGCGGTCGCAGTGGTATCCACGCATGGTCTTGTAGCGCGGGAAGAGATCTTTGAACGTGCGTGCCAACACGTGATGGATTCCGGGGCGTCCGTTCGCGGTTGGCGGGCCTTCGTAGAAAACGAACGCAGGCCGCCCCTTGCTCTGCGTCAGCGTCTTTTGAAAGATCTGCTCCCGACGCCAGAAATCGAGAACGTCCGCTTCCAGCTTGGGACCGTCGTAACGGGGAGGAACTTCGGTAAACATGACTGTGGCACCGCGTGTAAAGAAAACGCCCCGCCCGTTGACGCAAGCGCGCCAGACACGAGCACCGGGGCGATGGCAATCGCGGTACCACCCGGATTCGTCGCGCCCTCACGGACGCGACCTTCTCAGCTGACTATAATCAGCGTGGCACTATGACGGTAGCCCACCGGCTGAGCCTACAGACGCGCAGTCTTCGGTCAGCAGCTCCAGGGTGATACTTCGCCAGGACGCAGGTCGGGGCTTCCACCGTCCCCCGATCGCTAGGAGCCTGCCTGACAGGCTCCTCTCCTGTGTGGACTGGCTACTGGTCCCTTTCACAGCTTTTCGCGACCAGTCTAGCGACCTTTTGCACTCAGGTCATCCCGCCGGGTCCTTCTTGCGGAAAGCGGCTTCTCCGGCAGCGGACACCTCGACCCACTTCGCGTTCGGTGCCGTCTCGGCCTCGTAGTTGTCATGCCAGTTCCACCACTTGTACGGCGGGGTCTGGGGGTAACCTTTCGGGGAGTCCTCCCACACTTCCTGTCGACCGAGCGCGGTCAAATCGAGGTAGCTCCACGTAGTTCCGATGGCCTCATCGCCGCGATTGTTGGTGAAGTACGTGCGAAACACCCGCTCGCCGTCCCGGAAGAAAACATTATGTCCGTGCCATTCATCAACGCCGAAGTCCGCATCGAAGCTGTCGGTGATCGTGTACCAGGGCATATCCCACCCCATCCGCGCCTTCAGCCGCGCGATGTCCGCCTGCGGCGCCCGTGAGGCATAGACGAGAGTGGTATCACGCTGGTTCAGATGCGAAAGGTGCGCGACCTGGTCGGCGCCCAGGGAACAACCGCGGCAGGCGTGGTCCGGCCAACCAAACACGCCGGGCTCGAAGAACGCACGGTAAACAATCAACTGACGGCGGCCCTCGAACAGGTCGAGCAGGCTCACCTTGCCTTGCGGCCCTTCGAATTGGTAGGCCTTTTCGACAGCCATCCACGGCATGCGCCGGCGTTCGGCAGCCAGGGCGTCGCGGGCCTTCGTAAAGGCTTTCTCTTTCACGAGCATCTGCTCGCGGGCGGCCTCCCAGGCCTCTCGCGATACAACAGGTGGGGTATCCATCTTGGTCGTAGTCATAGCGGTCTCCTAACTAACTGGGAAGACAGACTGCCACGAACCCCCGTACGCCGTGAGTTACAAATGTGGCGTGATTCGGGCAGCCTCGAGTCCATGGCCGCGAGGCCCCGACTCGCGCAGCCACAGCAGCGCGACAAACGCGAACGCCACAAAACCCAGGATCCCGAAGAACCACAACATGCCGTCGAATCCCGCGGGGTTGGCGGGACCCGCCCGGAGCTCATCGTTCAACCAACCGGCGGCCAGGTTGCAGGCCGCAAGCCCGATGTTCTGCAGTACGTTGACCAGGCCATAAGCGGTGCCCAGCCGCGCGGGCTCCACTAGCATCGCGGTCGCCGACCAGATCACGGCGGGAACCACAGAGAAACTGATGCCCATCAGCGCCGTCGAAATCGCGAGACTCCAATTTGTGGTGCCGAGGATCACGAACGTGAGCGGCAGCATCAAGGTGCCGATAGTCATCATCAGCGAGCGGTGCCCGATCTTGTCGGCTATGAAGCCGAACGCGGGAGTAGCGAAAATCGCCGTGAAAAAGACCCAACTGTTGACGAGGCCCGCCTCCTCGAGACTCAAACCCTTCGCGTCCTGGAAGTATTCGATCGCGAAAGTGCTTCGAAACGGGAAGAACACGGAAGCAAACAAAACATTCAACGCCAGGATGTACCAGTAGGAGCGGTCGAAACGCCTGATGTCGGCCCAGGATACCCGGTCCGACGTACGCATCACCCGATCAGCCGACGGGCGAGCCTTGCGATCTACAAAGTAATAGACGGTCGCCGCCGCCAGGCTGACTACGGTAATGGCCGCAGCAAGCCACAACGGCAGCTCAGCGCCGTGCTGGTAAAGCACGTGTGCCCAGCGAGGTGAAATGTCCGCCGCATAGGAGCCGACGCGAGCGAGGCTGAAAAACAGCGCCATCGCGAGTGCTGTGCCGCCGGCGGCAAACCACTGCGCGAGTCCTGCCAACAGCGCAATGAGAAGCGTCTCCTCGCCCACGCCAAACAGCAGGCGACCCAAGACCATGAGCCCGAACGGCAACCCGATCGCAGTCAGAACCGTCCCGACACAACACAGTCCGGCGGTCCACAGCGCCACACGGCTGGGCCCGAAGCGGTCGATCAGAATACCGCCTACCAGCGCGAGCGCAATGTTGGGAAGGCTGAAGACGGCGTTGAGCAAGCCGATCTGCTGTTGCGTGAATCCCCGGGTGCTGCGCAGGAGATCAGCCACGGGTGCAATTGAGTCGTAGGCGTAGTAGTTGCCGGCAATGGCCACGCTCAGCAGAGTCAGCATCCACCAACGCGTCGCCGCCTTGTCCACTGTCGCTGGCGGCTCCTCAGCCAGCGCCGGCTGGCCTCCGCCCGGCTCCAGTTGTCCGGCGGTGCCACTCACTCGAGGCGCGCGCCTTGGCGCTTCAACTCCGCCTGCACCGCGCGAACGTCGAGGCGATCGAACGACTCGCCCCGGCGCAACGAGACCGCGGCTGCGGTGCCCGCCCCTTGCCCGCTCACCGCACAACACATCATGTTACGAACGGCAGCATGTGACACTTTGTCTCCACCGATGGAGCGCCCAGCCACCAGCAAATGCCCCACCTTACGCGGTACGAGCGACCTGTAGGGAACGTGGAAGTAGCGCCCGGTCGTCGGCAGTATCAGCAACCCGTACCCGTCGATGAACTCGGGAAAAATCCCGATGGAATCGTCGAATCGCCCCTGCCCGCGCACATCTTGATCCGTAAGGTTGTAGAGCGCGTCGATTTTGCGCGTATCACGCACCCCGAGGGTCATGCCGAAATTCCGTAGCTTGGCGTTCTCACAGCCCGGCATGAAGCGCCGCAACGCCTCGACCGCATAAATCGCCTGACGCCGCCCCTCGATCTCGCCCACGGTCAGATCGTTCGCGTCGGTGCCATCGATACCGGGCACATGGACCAGGTTGAGATAGGTCAGGTCACCCTGGTCACTCACGGTGCCCCACGTCCCGGCAATCGTGCTCAGACTCGAGGGTATGAGGCCGGCGGCCACAGCCTGTTTGAACGGCTTGCGCAGAAAAGGCGAGAACAGGTCGTCTTCCTTGCCGGTCGTGGTGATGTTCCACTCGCCGTTGCCCATCCAGTCTTTGTAGGTCTGCGGATCGGCCTTGACCTGCTCGAGGAAGCGCTGCTTGTTGACGCCGGCCATGGAAAACATCACCGACGCCGCCATCATCTCTTCCTTCGGCGTCTTGTGGAACGGCGCACCCGCCCGGGCCGCGACATCGGCGTCGCCCGTCGCATCGATCACGCGCCTGGCAAGGATCGCTTCCCGTCCCGACTTGCTCTCGGTGATGACCCCCTGAATCACGTTGTCGAACACGATGGGTGCGACGCACAGCCGGTGCAGCATGGGTTGAATGCCCGCTTCCCGCACGAGTACGTCAGCCACATACTTGAACATCTCCGCGTCGAGCGCATGACTGAGGGACTGCGGCTCCGGAAGAGCGGCGCCCATCGCCTTGGCTCGCTCTTCAAACTCGATGCCGATGCCCTCGGTGTCGACTGTCTTCTCGTGCCGATACCAGGCAAAACCCTCGACTCCGACCTGTGTGATGTTGCCTCCGAAGCAACCGTGCCGGTCGACGAGCGCAGTGCGCGCGCCGGCCCGTGCGGCGGCCAGTGCAGCGGCCAGCCCCCCCGGTCCGCTGCCAACCACCAGGACATCGGTTTCCAACACAACGTCGACCTCGCGGCCCGGCTCGGCAATTGTCTTCATGCGGCGCAGACTACCCCAAGCGGGATAGCCGGGCCATCGCGTCGCACGCGTCCAACGCTTGTGTCGGTCCGAGGCAATGGGAGCGGTGGCCGGGACCCTACTTCTCGTGCTGGTCCGTCGGGGTGTCGAGTGCAGCCAACTCGGTCGGCTTGCGAATCTGCGGTTTCCCGTCGTGCAGGGGCAATTCGTCCGGCTTTTCTGTTGGCTCGTGCGCGGCAGCGCCCACCTTCACACTGCCGTCGGGGAGGGGCACCGTAATGGGGGCGACGACGACCTTCGTGACACCCTTACGCGGGGTGAGTCCTATCTTCGCTGCGGTGCCAGGGGACAGATCCACGACGCGCCCGTCCACATAGGGGCCGCGGTCCTCGATTCTGACAACGGCCGTTTTGCCGGTCTCAACATTGGTGACTTTCGCAGTCGTACCCAGGGGCAACGTCCGGCTGGCGGCGTTGTTGCCCTGCGGGTCCATCGGCGCCCCGTTGGCCATGGTTTTGCCGAAGAACTGCTTGGCGTAGAAGGACGCCTTACCCACCCGTTTGCGGGCTGACAGGTCGGGGGTGGGTTTGGGTTGGGTCGTCTGGGGTGCGGTCGGGGTTGGTTGTGAGCTTTCAGCGCCCTTGCGTGAATCACCCTCGCCGGCGCGCGCCGGGGGTGGGAACCCTACGGCGAGGACCGAGGCAACGGCGACGCAAAGCGTTGTTTTTAAAAGCTTTGTCAACGGTTTCCCTGTCTGTATGAAACGTCTTCACCGGTATAAAAAACCTTTGGGAAGGGCGTTGGTTCCGTCGCAGAGCGCCCGCTGGCCCGCATCAACCGACTCTTGAGCCGGACCCTGGGGCATACCTTACAGTCCGGCCTCAATGACCGGCCCCAAGCCCCCGTCAGACGCCGAAGAATGGCTGTCCGCAGCCGATTGCGCCGCGCGCACCGGCCTCACCGTCAAGGCACTCCGGATCTACGAGCGCCAGGGACTGATCAACCCGCCCCGCTCGCGCAAGGGTTGGCGCCGCTACGGCCGGCAGAGCTCGCGCGGCTCAATAGCATCGTCATCCTGAAGCCCCTTGGGCTGACACTTGCGCAAATCAGAACAGTGCTGCTGACTGAGCATCTGCCCTCGCTGTTGCAGATATTGCAGCTCCACGCCGAGTCCTGGCGAGCCAAGCGCGACGCGGCAGAGCGCGCCCTGAACCTCGTACACGCCGCGCTGGAGCGACTGCGTAGCAAACAGTCTCCCTCGATCGCCGAGCTTTGCGAGCTCATCAAAGGGCTCGAAAACAACAAGGGTGTGGATATGGAAAGCAACGCCTCTCTGACCGTGGAGCGCGCATTTCGCGCTGAGCGGCCCTGGTTCTGCAAGGTCGCGTCGTAACCAACCCTACAGAGCGATCCGGCGTCGCGAGGCCCCTGCCCAAGGCGGCGTCAGGTCAGAGCTCTTCCAACTCCGCCATCGCTGCGGCTGGCACCCGGCCGTCCTTCACCGCGACGCCCTCGGCCCGCAGCCGCCGGGCCTGCTCCTTGAAATGACGCGACGTCTTGGGGAAGACGATCCGACCGCCCGCGCCCAGGACACGATGCCAGGGAAGATTCAACTCCTCAGGCGCCACCCGCAACGCAAAACCCGTTTGGCGCGCCCGACCCGGCAACCCCGCGGCACGGGCAACAGCGCCGTAAGTTGAAACCTGCCCCCGCGGAATAGACGCGACAACGTTCCAGATGATTTCGAGCGCCGGGTTGTCCTCGCCGGTCCCCCCGCCCCCGCGCTTCGACCGCGAGCCCTCGAGGCTCAACGGCCGGAAAAGGGCCGCAAACGACTTTTTCGCGCGTTTTGCCACTCGCGTATGATAGCCAAGGGCTTCCGCATACGCATCTGAACTCACATGAAGCATCTGCTCGTCGCCACTGCTCTCCTCGCGTCCTCGGCCGCAATGGCGACGTCAAACGAGCCAACCCACGACCATGCGGCGCCGGAAAAGCTGGGCACCGTGCACTTCGAGAACTCCTGCGCGGCCGCCGTTCAAACCCGGTTCGAGCGCGCCATCGCGCTGCTGCACTCGTTTGCTTATACCCCGGCAGCCAAGGAGTTCAATGCGGTTGCATCTGAGGATCCCGGATGCGCGCTGGCCCACTGGGGTGTCGCGATGTCAGGCTTCCATCAATTGTGGGACCCGCCCGGAGCAACCCAACTTCAACTCGGCAGGGACGAGTTGGCGACCGCGCACCGGCTTGGCGCACGCACCGCGCGCGAGCGGGAGCTCATCGATGCCGCCGCGATCTACTTCAGCGACACGGATCCAACTCACCACCCGGCCCGGGCCAAGGCCTATGAGCGCGCCATGGAATCCGTCGCTCAACACTTCCCGCGCGACGATGAAACGCAAATCTTCTATGCCCTGGCGCTGGTCGCCACCGCGCCGCCCGCGGACCACACGCACGCCAACCAGAAGCGGGCTGCTGACATACTCGAGCCCATCTACCGCCGTCAGCCCGACCATCCGGGAGTGGCTCATTACCTCATCCATGCCTACGACAGCTCGGAGCTCGCATCGCGGGGACTCGCTGCGGCAAGAGCGTACGCAAAGATCGCACCGGCGGCGCCGCACGCCCTGCATATGCCATCTCACATCTTCACTCGCCTCGGCCTCTGGGACGACTCGATCCAATCAAACGAAGCGGCACGCCGGGCTGCTCATGACCAAGGTGACATCGGCGAAGAGTTACACGCGATGGACTATCTCACGTACGCCTACCTGCAAGGCGGTCACGACGCGGATGCCGAGCGCATCGTCGGGGAGTTGCACGCCATGGGCCCCCAACTTGGTGACGACTTCAAGGTAGGCTACGCAGCGACGGCAATTCCGGTGCGCCTCGCGATCGAGCGCAGCCGTTGGAATGATGCGGGGACATTCCAACCCCTACCCGGCTCCGCCCCCCATGTCGCCGCCATCGCGCACTGGGCGCGCGCCCTCGCACACGCCCATACGGGGCATGCTGATCTCGCCAATGCTGATATCAAACAGATCGATGCCTGCGAGGCCCAATCCCGGGCCCACGGCTCGCCTTACTGGACGACCCAGATCGGCGTCCTGTCCAAGGAAGCCCGCGCCTGGACGGCGATGGCCAGCGGCCATCCGGATGACGCTGTCACGTTACTCCGCGCCGCCGCCGACGCGGAAGACGCACTCGAGAAACTCCCTGTCACTCCCGGCCCCATCGTTCCAGCCCGCGAACAACTCGGCCAACTCCTCCTCGACCTGCGCCGTCCCAAAGAGGCGCTGCCAGAACTGACCCGTGCCCTCGAAGGCGCCCCCGGCCGCCGCGCCGCCCTGGAAGCCGCCAACCGCGCACGCACCGCAAGCCCCAGCTAAACCGAAACGGACGCCACGCCGCCTGGGGCTAGGTAAACGCGGGAAACAGCCCCGGCATCCAGCGCGAAGCCAACGTTGCCGGGAAAGCCAGCCGCAGCGGCGCGCGACTGCTCTCGGAGACCAGCACACCACGCTCGATTAGCGCTGAGACAACTCGACGCGCCTGCCGCTCGCCAGTGCCAACGATGCCAGCGGCATCGCCGCGAGGCAGTTCGCCGCGATAGAGCACCGCCTCAAGAATGACGCCGGATTTCGGCGGCAGGTGGTTGAGGCGGATTTCCTCTTCAGCCCACAGCAGGATGCGGGCGCGCAAGCTATCAGGCTGCATCAACCCTTCCATGAAGCTCACCTGGTCAAGGCAGGTGCTCAGGAAGAAACGAGTGAATTCCGCGAGGCTCTCTTCACTGAGATTGCCCCGCCCGTCGAGATCGTTTCGGCGCGTCTGGTCACAAGCTGCCAGATGGCCCTTGTAGGCAGTGATGTTGCGCGCCAAGCCTCTCGCGATCGACCAGACTGCGCCGGTGTCGAGCGCATCGAGCAACGTCGCGTGCGACATCAGCCGAGCGACGCGGCCATTGCCGTCGAGGAACGGGTGAATCCATAACAGCCGGTGATGTGCCGCCGCTGCGGCCAGAATGGTTTCTGTCTTGCCGAGGCGGCTATAGATCTCCTCGAAGCGCTGTAGGAATCGCGGCACTGCAAGTGCGCTGATGGCGATATGACTGCCCACCGCGACATCCCGGGTACGCAACTCGCCGGGAATGACCTTCATCCAACCATGCGTCGCCGGATCCTCGATCCAGAGCAGGTCGTCAGGCAGCGCTTCACAGAACTGACGGTGAATCCCACGAATCGATTCTCTCGTGACAGCGCGGCCCTCGAGCCCTCCTTCGTCAATCCACCGCTGGACAGCGATGTGCGCCTGCGCTTCGAGCTGCAGATCTCGTTTCCTGGCGTCCTTGCTGTAGTCACCCTGGAGGGCGCGCTCGATATCGACAGGATGTGTGTCGTGCCCTTCAATGAGGTTGCTGTAGTAGCAGTTCATCGAGCGCACGAGGGTCGCCAGCGACGCCAGTAAACTTTCGGGCAGTGAGCGGCGGAAGCCTGCGCTGCGCTGCGCGAGCTCGAGCGCAAGATCAGTCAGCTCAGGGCGATAGCAAGAGCCCTCGCTCAGCACGAGCGGCTCCATCAGAGTGATCTGCTCACCCCGATTGATGTCCGGTTTCGAGTCCGCTTCGATTCTAGCCATAAGGCATTATACCTCAGTACCTTATGGATCCTACCCGAGGTCTTGGATCCACTTTGAAGTCCGATTTGAAGTCCGCTTTCAAGGGACTTGTCACAGGTTCCTCTTTTGATTATAAATCTGTGATCAAAAATCAAAGAGGTGCTTATGGCGAATCGGCTGCCCGATCGCTCCCAGCTCGGTCTGGCCCGCCTCGAGCGGGAAACCGTCCAGGAGCGCGTCTACGGAGTCCTGCGCGACCGCCTGATGCGCGGCGGCTTCGAGCCCGGCCAGAAACTGAAGATTGCCGAGCTCGCGAGCGCGTTGGGGACGAGCGCGATGCCGGTCCGCGAGGCACTGAACCGGCTGGCCGCCGAGCGCGCGATCGAGTCCCTGCCGAATCGCAGCGTGAAGGTCCCGTCCTTGTCGAAGGACGCCCTGCACGACCTGATGGAGACCCGGTTTGCTGTGGAAGGCCTCGCGGTCGCGCGAGCGGCGGCGAATATGACGCCTGAAACATCAGCCCTCCTGCGAGAGCTCATCGCCGCACAGAGTGAGACGGACTCCGAGCACATCTCGGAGGCGAGCGCCGAGCAAAACCGCGCCTTCCACTTCACGATCTACAAACAGTCCGGCTCGACAGTGTTGTTGCCGATCATCGAAAGCCTGTGGCTGCAATTCGGGCCCTATCTGCGAGTGGCCTCCGAGCGCTTCGATGGCCGCGAAGGTCGCGGGACCAACTTCCACGTCGAGATCGTTACCGCCCTGGAACGCGGCGATGGCAAGGCCGCGCGCGCCGCGCTGGAATCCGACATCGGGCGCTCATTCGAGCTGGTCATGCAAGATGAGTCGCTGTGGCAGCACCAGGGCGGTGCGGCATGACAGCTCCGTCACCCAACACGCAGCCGAACGCCGGCACCGCGCCTGGCTTCGAGCTGTACGACCTGCGCGTCGAAGTCGTCGGCCCGGCCGACAAACCCATCTACTGCGGTGCCCACCCGGGCGACTACTTCGAGCTCCACGGTGAAATGTTGAAGCTGCCTCCCGGCCAAGGCTTCTCCATCTACTCCCTGGCCGCCCTGCTCCCCTTGTTACCGGCGAAACAACGCGTGACCGATCCCAACGACTGGATGACCTCCGACGCGGAAGTCGCCTGCCCGGACCCCAACTGCCCGACCCGGTTCCGCATCACCCGCACCGGCCGGCGCTACTTCGAGCGCTCCGACGTCACCGCCGTACCGCTGCCCCAACAGGCCCCGAAGTGATCCCGCACTACACGCTGGCGGACGGCTACACTTTTTCCAGGATCATCAAGGGCGGCTGGCATCTTGCCGGCGACCATGGCTCCATCGACCCTCAACAGGCCGTGACGGACATGGCCGTGTTCGTGGATGCGGGCGTTACGACTTTCGACTGTGCCGATATCTATACCGGCGTCGAAGAGCTCATCGGCCGCTTCCGCCGCGTCTATCCAACTCTCGCGCCGCAGGTGCAGGTCCACACAAAGTTCGTGCCCGACCTGTCCGATCTCGACTCACTGGACGGCAACTACGTGGAGCGGATAATCGACCGCTCGTTGCAGCGCCTAGGGATGGAGCGGCTCGACCTCGTGCAATTCCACTGGTGGGACTACAAAGTGCCGCGCTATGTCGAAGCGGCCCTCGAGCTCGAGCGGCTGCGTCGCGCCGGCAAGATCGCGCACATCGGCGTCACGAATTTCGATAAGCCGCACCTCGACCAGATCGTGGCTGCGGGAGTGCCGGTGGTCTCACACCAGCTCCAGTACTCCCTCATCGACAATCGTCCGGCCTCCTGCATGATCGAGTACTGCCGCTCTCACAACATCACCCTGTTGTGCTACGGCACCGTCGCCGGCGGCTTCCTGTCCGAACGCTGGCTCGGAAAACCGGAGCCACGCGACGGCGACATCACCAACCGCTCGCTCATCAAGTACAAGCTCATCATCGATGACTTCGGCGGCTGGGACCTGTTCCAGGAATTGTTGCAAGTGCTGGCGCAGATTGCGGCAAAGCACAACACGGATGTGGCCTCGGTAGCCTCGCGGGCGAGCCTCGACCGGCCCCAGGTCGCCGCGGTGATCGTCGGTGCTACCAACACGGCACACGTGCGAGCACATACTCAGGTAGCCTCTGTGCAACTCGACGCCGACGATCGAGCGGCGATCGCCACGGTCACAGGTCGCAGGCGCGGCCCCCAGGGCGACGTTTATGCCCTCGAGCGCGATCGCACCGGTCGGCACGGGCAGATCATGAAGTACGAGTTGAATGCCGGCAGCAGCCGCTGAACACGTTGAAAATGGGAGCTGTACGATGACAAAGAAACAAACCGGGCTGACGCGCCGGGTGCGTGCAGGCACCGCCCTGACAGCAGCGTTGGCCGGATCGTGGGCACTCAGTGGAGCCTCGTGGGCGGCCGAGCCAGGCGGCGAAACAGACGCGACTCGCGCGCAGTCCGTCAACGACCTGGCGGAGGTCATCGTGAGCGCTGAAAAGCGCGATTCCACGGTGCAGAAGACCCCGGTCAGTATGACCGCCATCACCGGCGCCGACCTGCAAGCCCAGGGCGTCAGCAGCCTGGCGGAAGTCGCCCAACAGGTCCCGGGAGTCTCCTTCAAAACCAGCGGCCCCGGCCAGACGGAGTTCGAGATCCGCGGCCTGACCTCCACCGGCGGCGAATCACCGACCGTCGGGTTCTATCTCGACGAGGCGGCCCTGACACCGCCGGCGATGGCCCAGAACGGCAAGGTCGTCATCGACCCGAACCTGTTCGACCTGAATCGCGTCGAGATCCTGCGCGGCCCGCAAGGCACCCTCTACGGCGCCGGCTCCATGGGCGGCACGATCAAGCTCGTGACCAACCAGCCCGACCTGCAGAAATTCGGGGTCAACGCGCAGGCCATTCTGTCGGACACGGACGGCGGCGGCTTCAATCACACTGAAAACGCCATGCTGAACCTGCCCCTGGCACCGGGCATCGCGTCGTTACGCATCGTCGGGACGAACGAGAATATCAGCGGTTGGATCGACCGCGATGTCATCAACCCCTTCCCTCTCGAAGTCAACAACAGCACGCAACGCGGTAACGTCGCAGCTGCTCCGGTCACCCAACGCTTCAGCGACTCGAACTGGGAAACATTGCGTGGCGGGCGCGCCTCGCTGCTCGTGAAACCCATGGATGCCCTGAGCATCAACCTGGGCATTCTCTACCAGAGCATTCACCAGGGTGGGCCCAACACGATCGACGTACCGCCCGGAAACGCTGTGCACTACCAGCCGTTCGATGTCGCGGAGCCGTTCGAGGACAACTTCAACCTGTACACCCTGACAGTAAAATACGACGTCGACAGCTTCCAGATCGTCTCGGCCACCTCGAACTGGACCCGCCACCAGCTCCAGACCCAGGACATCTCGGAGGCCATGCAGGACTACATCGGCGGGTTTAAAATCCCGGATCTGGGTTTAAGTGGAATACCGGCCAATTTTCCCTTCTCGACGGCCGCCGGCGGACTGGGCGCCGGCTCGATCTCCGAAGACGACTACACCCGGCAGGTCAGTGAAGAGTTGCGCGTTGCCTCGACGGGAACCGGTCCCTGGCAATGGCTCGTTGGCGGCTACTACAGCGCATTCCATGCGACCTCACATGTCTATTCCTACTACGACGGGTTCGCGGCGCTGTTTGGCACCAACAACCTTGCCGACAACCATCGTCTCATCGACGTGAGCCAGTACGCCCTCTTCGGCGAAACCTCGTACCTGTTCGCGGACTTTCTCAAGGCAACGGTCGGCTTCCGCTATTTCACCTACCATAGCGACTCGGCAACGTCCGTCAGCGGTGTCTCCGCCAACGGCACCAGCGCGACCCTTTTCGGTCTCGCCCAGAACTCAGGGGTATCACCCAAGTTCAATCTCGCCTACATCCCCAACGACAACACGACACTGTACGCAACGATCGCCAAAGGGTTCCGCCCGGGCGGACCCAACTCACCGATTCCGCCGCCATGTGCTCCCGCGCCGATGCAGTTCGGTCCTGACAGTGTCTGGAGCTACGAGCTGGGTGAGAAAATGCGCCTGCTCGACTCGCGCCTGTCGATCAACGGGGATGTTTACTACGAGGACTGGTCGAACCTGCAACAGCAGGTCGCCCCGGGCTGCGGCTACAAGTTCACCACCAACGCCGGCAAGGCGAAGGTATACGGAGCCGAGTTGGAAGTCGCGGTGGTGCCCACGACGGGGCTGACACTCTCCCAGAGCTTCGGCTACACGCACGCCACGAACTCGACGACCTTGCAGGAAGCCGGCGTCGTCTCCGGCGACCGCCTGCTCGATGTGCCGGAGGTTACGGCCACCACGACTGCGACCTACCGCTACCCGCTGCCCGTGCGCCAGGTGCCGGGATTGAATCTCGTCTTCAGGCTCACCAACAACTACGTCGATTCCATCCAGGACATCACCTTCAGTCGCAACACCTTGCCGTCCTACGACCTGGTGAACTCCCGCATCGGAGTCGAGGCGGATCGCTGGTCGGCCATGCTGTTCGTGGACAACCTGACGAACAAGGCGGCACTGCTGAGTGACACCGGGGCGCTCTCGGCGAACGTCTCGATCTTCAACCGCGTGGCCACGAACCAGCCGCGGACGTTCGGAGTGGATCTCAACTACCGCTTTTGACAGACCACTCCAATGACGGATGAGAGCGGCTATCCCGGCCGACCGTACGCCTGGACCGTCGTTGCGATACTGATCGCGACGGCGATCCTGTCGTACACCGACCGGCAGGTGTTGAGCCTGCTGGTCGATCCCATTCGGGCCGACCTGGGCATCAGTGATACACAGATCAGCCTGCTGCTCGGCACGGCGTTCGCCGTCGTGTACGGGTTCGCGGGCATCCCGCTAGGTTTCCTGGCGGACCGCACCTCGCGCCGCAACCTGATCTTCGGTGGAGTGTTGGTGTGGAGCCTGGGGACACTGGCCTGCGGCTTCTCACGCAGCTTCGGCGAACTGTTTGCAGCGCGCATCGTGGTAGGACTGGGAGAAGCGGTGCTCTCCCCTGCTGCGATCTCGCTGATCAGCGATTACTTCCCACCGTCGCGCCGCGGCACCGCGGTGGGATGCTTCTTGAGCGGCATAGCCATGGGCATAGGCGCCTCGATCCTGATCGGAGGCGGAGTGTTGCGCCTGGTGGAGAGCGGGGCTCTCGCCGGGACCGCGTTGGCTACTCAACCTGCGTGGCGACTGGTTCTGCTGGTCATCGGAGCCCCCGGGCTGGTGTGGGCCTTGGCTATCCTGGCGATCCGAGAGCCCGTGCGTCGAATGACCGAGCCTGCCGCACCAAGCCCGGGCGACACCGCCTCCGCGGGCCTCGCGTCCTCGCATCCGACGGCCTGGGCGCGAGTGGTTCCGATCTACATCGTCGTGGCCCTCGCCTCGCTCGTCGACAATGCGGTCGGTGCCTGGGCTCCCACCCTGTTGATTCGCGAGTTCGCGCGCAACGCGGCCGAGGTTGGGGTGGTATTGGGACTGCTGCTCACCGCCGGGTTCGGTGGCGGTGTACTGATCGGGGGCTGGTTGGCTGACCGCGCCGGCTCCCGCGGGGGCTGGTCGCGCAAGCTGGTCGTGGCCCTGATTTCCAGCTTGTTGATCCTGCCGGTCTCCCTGCTGGTCAACGCGGGCCAATACAACGTCGTACTCTTGTCCGTGCCCCTGTATTTCGCGCTGTCGGGTAGCGTCACCGCGCTGGGCTTCTCGGCCATCCTCGACGTCGTGCCGAATCGCTCGCGCGGCCTCGCCATGGCCATCAGCTTTTTCCTCAATGTGGCGGTGGGCGCCGGAGTGGGCCCAACGGCCGTCGCGATGGCCAGCGACCGCCTCTTCGGCGCCAACGCCGGCCTCGGACCGGCCATTACGCTGACGGTAGCCTTGAGTTATGGCCTCGCCGCCGTCACTCTACTGGCGACACTGTCGCTATTCCGGCGACGCGATAGGACGCAATGTTGTCAGGCTCCACGGTAATTCTCGCGCTGATCCTCGCCGCCAGCGCCATCGGACTGTCCTCACCCGGGTTCATCGCGAGAACCGTGCTCCGCCCTTACCAGATCGCCCGCGGCTCGGCTTATCACACCTTGCTCACGAGCGGGTTCGTGCATGCGGACCTGATGCACCTGCTGTTCAATCTCTTCACGTTCTATTCTTTCGCCCCTCCCTTGGAGCGCGCGCTCGGCACGCCGCAGTTCCTCGTCCTCTATTTCTGCGGCCTGTTGATCAGCGGTGTTGGCACTGTTTTCAAGCACCGCAACGATCCCAACTATGCCGCGCTGGGTGCCTCCGGCGCGATCCTGGCAGTGCTGTTCGCCGCGATCGTGTATTTCCCGGGGATGCGCCTGTACTTCATGTTCCTTCCCTTGCCGATTCCCGGTCCGCTGTTCGCGCTCGGTTACCTGGCATTCAGCTACTACTCATCGGGACGCAGCGCCGCGGAACGCAACGCCACGGGTCGGACATCGGATCGCATCAATCACGACGCCCACATCCTGGGCGCACTGACCGGCCTGGCGTTCGTGCTGCTCACCAACCCCTTACAGTTCCGTGCCCTGTTACACTGGTTCTTCTAACCTTGGAGGAAGATCGACGCCGCTTTCTGCAGCGTGATCCAGATTCCCCATACCATGGGCAGACCGACCGCCAGCCACGCCGCCGCGACGACCCAACCCGGAGTCGCCAGGCCGTTGCCAGAAGCGCCACCATCGGTCCGGCCGCCAGCGCCGGCACTGGAAGCAGCATCCAGCTCGGCGAGCTGCGCGCGCGTCATGTAG
>Ga0268266_10002934_pt1 | contig 17634 bp, 11 predicted proteins | sample KBSS13metaG_FD_190356 | JGI IMG/M metagenome (GOLD analysis project Ga0268266, IMG submission 190356) | Switchgrass rhizosphere microbial communities from Kellogg Biological Station, Michigan, USA - KBS S1-3 metaG (SPAdes) (version 2) | ecosystem: Host-associated > Plants > Roots > Rhizosphere...
AAGCCGATCCTTTGAAACCCTCGCGCGACAAACGCCGGGACAACCGCCCGCACCACCATGGTGCGGCTGGCGGCCGGCCTGACGTCGCGCGCGAAGAGCGCAAACCCGAACCGCGGGCCGAAGACCGGCATGAGCCCAAATCCGAGCCGCGGCTGTTGCGCCGCCGCGAGGGGGCGTTACCGGCCGAGCGGCTGCCGCTGATCCTCGAAGTGGCGCCCAATGACGACTATGCGCTGATCGACAGTGGCAATGGCGAGAAGCTGGAGCAATACGGCCCTTACCGCATCGTCCGCCCCGAGGGCCAGGCGATCTGGCAAAAGGCGCTGCCGCCGCGCGATTGGGAAAAGGTCGACGCGATTTTCACCGGCGACACCGACGAGGAAGGAATCGGCCGCTGGCGTTTCCCGAAGACACCGCTCGGCGAGACCTGGCCGATGCGCCATGACCGTCTCGACTATCTCGGCCGCTTCACGTCGTTTCGCCATGTCGGCGTATTCCCGGAGCAGGCATCGCACTGGGATCACATGGCCCACCTGATCGAAAGCGCGCGGCGGTCGGTCAAGGTGCTGAATCTGTTCGGCTATACCGGCCTTGCCTCGCTGATGGCGGCACGCGCCGGCGCTGAGGTCACCCACGTCGATGCCTCCAAGAAGGCGATCGGCTGGGCGCGCGAGAACCAGGAAGTGGCCGGCCTCGGCGACAAGCCGATCCGGTGGATCTGCGAAGACGCCATGAAGTTTGCCGAGCGCGAGGAGCGCCGCGGCAGCCGCTACGACATCATCCTGTTCGACCCGCCCGCCTATGGACGCGGTCCCAAGGGTGAGGTCTGGCAGTTGTTCGAGGACCTGCCGGCGCTCGCCGACATCTGCCGTTCGATCCTGACGTCAAAGCCGCTCGCCGTCGTGCTCACCGCCTACTCAATCCGGGCATCGTTCTTTGCGATCCATGCGCTGATGCGCGACGTCTTTGCCGGGATGGGCGGCACTGTCGAATCCGGCGAACTGGTGATCCGCGAAAAGGCGGCCGGCCGCGCGCTGTCGACATCGCTGTTTTCGCGATGGGTGGCGCAATGAGTGCGCCGCGCACCGAGGCCCCCGGCCAGGTCAAGGAGGTCACCAGCCTCGCCAACCCGATCGTCAAGGACATCAAGGCGCTGGCGCTGAAGAAATTCCGCGATCAGCAGAACGCCTTCCTTGCCGAAGGCCTGAAGCTCATCATCGATGCGCTCGATCTCGGCTGGTCGATCCGTACGCTGGTGTTTGCCAAGTCCGGCCTCGGCAATCCGGTGGTGGAAAAGGTCGCCGCCCGCACCGTCGCGGCCGGCGGGCTGGTGCTGGAAGTCAACGAGAAGGTGCTGTCGGCCATCACGCGGCGCGACAACCCGCAAATGGTGGTCGGCGTCTTTGCCCAGAAATATCTGCCGCTCAGGGATATCAGACCAAGCGGCGGCGATGTCTGGGTGGCGCTGGACCGTGTGCGCGATCCCGGCAATCTCGGCACCGTCATCCGCACGATCGACGCAGTCGGCGCCAAGGGCCTGATCCTGGTCGGCGATACCACCGACCCATTCTCCGTGGAAACCGTGCGGGCGACCATGGGCTCGGTCTTTGCAATCCCGGTGGCGCGCGCGACAACGCAGGAATTCTTGGGCTGGCGCAAAAGTTTTCCGGGGCTCGTCGCCGGCACGCATCTCAAGGGCGCGGTCGACTACCGCTCGATCGACTATGCCGGCAAGCCGATCCTGCTGCTGATGGGCAACGAGCAGCAAGGGCTGCCGGACGAACTCGCCGCCGCCTGCGATCGCCTGCTGCGCATCCCGCAGGCCGGGCGGGCCGATTCGCTCAACCTTGCGGTCGCCACTGGCGTCATGCTGTTCGAGATCCGCCGCGCCGCGTTGAAGCTGGCGCCGGAGGCCGACGCGTGAGCCTTCGCAGCTTGCTTTCTTATGCGGCGGTCACGGCGCTGGCGGTTGTCGCTGACCAATGGGTCAAACGGCTGGTCGAGACGCACCTGCCGATGCAGGAAAAGATCGACGTCCTGCCCTTCCTGGCGCTGTTCAGGACCTACAATACCGGCGTCGCCTTCTCGATGTTCGCCTCGATCGGCGACCTCGGGCTGATCGCCATTTCGACCGCCGTCATCCTGTTTGTTCTCTATCTCGCCGCACGTACCTCCCGCGATCAGATCATCGCACGAACCGGCTTTGCGCTGATCGTCGGTGGCGCGATCGGCAACATCATCGACCGGGCGCTGCTCGGACATGTGATCGACTATGTGCTCTTCCACACACCGGTCTGGTCGTTTGCCGTGTTCAATCTTGCCGACGCCTTGATCACTGTCGGCGCTGTGCTGGTTATCATCCAGGAATTGCTGGTCTGGCGCAAAGCGCGTGGCGCGTCCTCCACCGATTGACCGACGGCGAACGCCACCGCACAGTCGGCAAGACGCAGAAGAATTTACAGGGAGAGCGGTCGATGCCGTCAAATTTCAAGGCGATCCTCATCACGCGCGACGCCGACAAGAAGCAGTCGGTCGGCATCACCGAGCTTTCCGACGACGACCTGATGGAAGGCGACGTCACGGTCTCGGTCGAATACACGACGGTCAACTATAAGGATGGGCTCGCCATCACCGGCAAGGCGCCGGTCGTGCGCCGTTTTCCGCTGGTGCCCGGCGTCGATTTCGCCGGGACGGTGATTGCCTCCTCGCATCGCGATTTCGGGGTCGGCGACAAGGTCGTGCTCAATGGCTGGGGCGTCGGCGAGACGCATCACGGCGCGTTCGCCCGCCGGGCGCGCGTCAATGGCGACTGGCTGGTGCCGCTGCCCGACGGATTGACGGCCCGCGACGCCATGGCAATCGGTACGGCGGGCTACACCGCGATGCTCGCGGTCATGGCACTCGAGCGGCACGGCATTGGCCCGGATCGCGGCCCGGTGATCGTCACGGGCGCGGCCGGCGGCGTCGGATCGGTGGCGATCTCGCTGCTGTCGCAGCGCGGTTATCACGTGATTGCATCGACCGGGCGGCCGGAGGAGAGCCAATTCCTGACAGGGCTGGGCGCGGCCGAGATCATCGCGCGCGACGAGCTTTCGGGCCCGGCCAAGCCGCTCGCCAAGGAGCGTTGGGCAGGCGGCGTCGACGCGGTCGGCAGCCACACGCTGGCCAATGTGCTGTCCATGACCTCGTATGGCGGCGCCGTCGCGGCGTGCGGGCTGGCGCAAGGCATGGACCTTCCCGGCAGCGTCGCGCCCTTCATCCTGCGCGGAATCTCTTTGCTCGGCATCGATTCGGTGATGGCGCCCAAGTCGCTGCGGCTCGAGGCTTGGCGGCGGCTGGCCGCCGAACTCGATCACGGCAAGCTCGCCGCGCTCTCCACGACGATCGGCTTCGACGACATCATCGATGCGGCCAAAGCCATCGTCGAAGGCCGCATCCGCGGGCGCGTCGTCGCTGAAATCTAGCCTGCGGTAGCCGCGAAAGCAGCCAAACGCTAAAATTGGAACGATCGCCCAAGGCCTTCTCTAATCGTTCTATGTCAAAGCCTTAGGGCATGACGGCGGAGTCCGGCCAGATCAATCGAACGCGAGAGGGCAGCGCCGAGGCCGGGCCTCTGCACGCCCGTGCCCCGGCGCGCGCCCATGTGACGCCGCCGCCACTGGCGCCTGCGCTGGAGCGCGCCAATCCGCGCGAATTGCAGCTTTTCGTGGTCGTGGCGATCCTGGCCACCGCCGGCGTCTCCCATCTGCTCGGCGCACCGGGTTTTATCTCGATGATGCTGTTGGGGATCGGCCTGGGCACTTTGGCGCTGCTGGCGTTCACATTGCGCGCCGAGGACCGCCTTGCAGCCGAAGTCGACGCGACGACGGAGCGCAGCGTCGCCGAATACGAGACGCTGTCCGACCGCATGTGGGAGCTGCAGGAGAGCGAGGAACGCTTTCGCGGCCTCATCGACGCTCTCGGGGACCTTGTCGTCCACCGCGACCGCGACGGGCGGATCGTCCATGCCAATCGCGTCTTCGCCGATCTTATCGGCAGCGAGCCGTCCGACCTGCCTGGACACACACTTGCCGAGCTCGGCATCGATGTCGGGGTCGTTCCCGACGCCGCCTTCTCAGGCGGCGAATGCCTGAGCTCGACCGATGTCGCGATCCGCACGCCGAACGGCGTCCGCTGGTTTTCGTGGATCGAGCTGTCGGTCCGCGACAAGGTCAGCGATGCGGTCTCGCATCGCGCCATCGCCCGCGACATCACCGCACGCAAGCGCGCCGAGACCGCGCTGATCGCCGCCCGCGAGCGGGCCGAGTTCGCGAGCCAGGCGAAATCGCGTTTCCTCGCCACCGTCAGTCACGAAATCCGCACGCCGATGAACGGCATCATGGGGATGGCCAAGCTGCTGGCCGACACAAAGCTGTCGGCGGAGCAGCATACCTATGTCGGCGCCGTCTCGACATCGGCGAGCGCACTGCTCGCCCTGATCGAGGACCTGCTCGACTATTCGAAGATCGAAGCCGGCCGCTTCGAACTGGAGCCGCAACCGGTTTCGGTGCGCGAGATCGCCGACAACATCGTCGAGCTGCTCGCTGCGCGCGCCTATGCCAAGGGCATCGGCATCGGTTGCCACGTCGCGCCGCGCGTGCCGGCGATCATCAGCGCCGACCCCGGCCGGCTGCGTCAGGTGCTGCTCAATCTGATCGGCAACGCCGTGAAGTTCACCGACAGCGGCGGCGTGCTGGTCGAAGTGACGATCGCTGGCACCGATGCGGCACGGGCCATTCGCTTCACCGTAAGCGACACCGGGCCGGGAATCTCCGCTCCCGACCTCGGCCGCATCTTTCAGGAATTCGAGCAGGCTGATGGCACATCGACGCGCAAGCATGGCGGCGCCGGCCTTGGGCTCGCCATCTCCAAGCGAATCGTCACGGCCATGGGCGGGACCATCGGCGCTACCAGCGAGCCCGGCTCCGGCTCGAAGTTCCATTTCGACATTCCGGCGCACGGCGCCAAGCTCGCCGACGACAGCGTTCTCGCTCTCGCCGGTCGCCATGTCGTGATCTTCTCGAAAAATGCCGCCGAAGCCGACGCGATCGCCCATACCATCGTCGCCAATGGCGGCTCGGCGGACATCGTCGCCACCGTCGCCCAGGCTTCGGTCCATGCCAGGGGCTGCGACACGCTGTTGGTCGATGCGACGCAGGAGGTCTCTGAAGGCCAATTGCTCAAGCGGTTGCGGCAAGGCGGGTTCGAGCGGGTCGAAGCGATCACACTGATCGCGCCGACCGACCGGGGCATGCTTGGCGAATACCGCGCTGCCGGCTACGCGGCGTTCCTGGCGCGCCCGGTGCGCGGCGAGACGCTGCTTAGAACCTTGCTCGGTCGAGCGCGGGCGGTCCCGGCCGAATCTGGGGCGCCTGCCAAGCCGGCCACCCAGCGGGGACATGCCCCCGCGGGATTGTCGATCCTGCTCGCCGAAGACAACGACATCAACGCCATGCTGGCGTGCGCCACCCTGGTCAAGGCCGGTCACAGGGTCGACGTGGTCGGCAACGGCAAGGCAGCGGTCGACGCCGTCACCCTCTCGGGCCATGCCCGCTACGATGTCGTGCTGATGGATCTGCACATGCCGGTGATGGACGGCCTCGACGCGATCGCCGTGATCCGCCGCCATGAAGAGGATCGCGGCCACGCGCCTGTGCCGATCATGGTGCTGTCCGCCGACAGCCAGGAAAAGACCCGGCATCACGTACTTGCCCATGGCGCCAGCGGCTTCGTAACCAAGCCGCTCGACCCGGATGCGCTGGTCCGCGCGGTCGAGGAACAGGCCGCCGCCTGATCGCCTTGCGGCAGCATTCCGCGCCGGCTAACCACGTCCCCGTCTATTGCCCGATGGTCCAGTTCACGGTACTGTCACAATCCTGTTGCACTGCCCCCTTATCCCCGCGCCAAGAGGGATGGCTCGAAGGAGAATCACTCGTGCAATCAGCACTGACGGAGCGAGAAATTCATCCGGCCCCCATGGGTATCCCTTTGCTGAGCCGCAAAAGCGCCGGAATCGCGTCCGGCACCGCGCTTGGCAGGATCGGGCCGCTGGAAGTCCGTCTGGCGCGCGACGCGAGCGAGATCGCCGCGGCGCAAGAAGTACGGTTCCGCGTTTTCTATGACGAGTTGGGCGCCAAGCGCCAGTTGCTGCATGCGCTGGAGCAGCGCGACGCCGACCGTTTCGACGAAGCCTGCGACCATCTCCTGGTGTTCGACACGTCGGTCCCCGGCCCCGACACCAACAAGATCGTCGGCACCTACCGGTTGCTGCGGCAGGAGCGCACCGCCATCACCGGCGGCTTCTACTCAAGCGATGAATTCGAGCTGGACAGCCTGGTGGCGCGCCATTCCGGCCTGCGCTTCCTTGAGCTGGGTCGTTCCTGCGTGCTTCCCGCGTACCGGTCGAAGCGGACGATCGAAGTGCTGTGGCAAGGCATCTGGGCCTACATCAACCACTACGAGATCGGCGCGATGACCGGCTGCGCCTCGTTCCATGGAACCGTGCCTGCGAGCCATGCCGAGGCGATGTCGTACCTCGCCCATCATTGCCGGCCCGATCCGTCATGGGATGTGCGAGCCGTCGAGGATCGCTATTGCCCGATGGACATGATGCCTGCCGAGGCAGTCAGCATGCGCTCAGCCTTTGCCGCGATGCCGCCGTTGATCAAGGGCTATCTCCGCGTCGGCGCCAAGATCGGCGACGGCTGCGTGATCGACCATGATTTCGGCACGACTGACGTGTTCATCGTGCTGCCGGTGGCGCAAATCGGCGCCCGCTACGTCAACTATTTGACCACCGAGGCGGAGCGCTTCGCCGCCTGAGCATCGCTTCGGCCAAGCCATGTCCGACGATCTTTCCCAGGCTTTCGCGAAACTGGTTGCGGCCGCCGAAGGTTTGCCGGAGATCGAACGGTCCGCACATTACGGAACACCATCGCTCAAGGTGCGAAAGAAATTCCTTTGCCGCGTCAAGGATTCCGATACGGTGGTCGTGACGTGCCCACTCGAGGAGAAGGAATTGCTGATCGAAGCGGCGCCGGAATTCTACTTCGAGACCGACCATTACAAGGGCTGGCCGGCCATCCTTGTGCGTGTCCATGCCATCCCTGCCGAGGAGCTCCGCCTGCGCATCAGGCGCGCCTGGCAAATGCAGGCGCCGAAATCATTGCAGAAGGCGCATCAAGGGCATTGAGCGCTCATTACGCCCCGGCATTGTAGGCCGCGATGGCCGCCATGTTGACGATGTCGCTGTCCTTGGCGTTGAGCGACACGATCTGTACCGGCTTGTTGAGGCCGACGATCAACGGCCCGATCACCGTCGAGCCGCCGAGTTCCTGCAGCATCTTGGTCGAGATCGAGGCCGAGTGGAACGCCGGCATGACCAGCACGTTGGCCGGACCTGACAGTCGGCAGAACGGGTATTGCTGCAGTAGCCGCGGGTTCAGCGCCACGTCGGCCGCCATCTCGCCGTCGAACTCGAAATCGACCCGGCGCTTCTCCAGCATCTTGACTGCTTCCTGCACGCGCTCCGAACGCTCGCCCGGCGGATTGCCGAAGGTCGAATAGGCAAGCATGGCGATGCGCGGCTCGTAACCCATGCGCCGCGCGAAACCGGCCACCTCTTCGGCGATGTCGGCGAGCTGCTCGGCATTGGGCATGTCGTGCACCGCCGTGTCGGCGACGATCACCGTGCGGCCGCGGCATAGCGCGATCGACACGCCGATGACGCGGTGCCCCGGCTTGGCGTCGATGACCCGGCGCACATCGTCCAGCGCGGTCGAATAGTTGCGGGTGACGCCAGTTACCAGCGCATCGGCGTCGCCAAGCGCCACCATGCAGGCCGCGAAATGGTTGCGGTCATTGTTGATCAGCCGCTGGCAATCGCGGAACAGGAATCCTTTGCGCTGCATGCGCTCGTAGAGATAGTCGGCGTAGACGCCGTTCCTGCGCGACAGCCGGGCGTTGATGATCTCGATGCCGCGCCTGTTGAGGTCGACGCCGGCATTCTTGGCGTTCTCCTTGATGACGTCGTCGCGCCCGACCAGGATCGCGGTGCCGAGGTTCTGGTTGGCATAGGATACCGCCGCCCGCATCACCTGCTCTTCCTCGCCCTCCGCGAAGACGACGCGCTTCGGCTGGCGCCGCACGCGGTCGTAGATGCGCTGCAGCGTCGAGGCGATCGGGTCGCGCCTCGCCGACAATTCGTTGGCATATTTGCCGAGGTCGAGGATCGGCCGCCGCGCCACACCGGAATCCATCGCCGCCTTGGCGACGGCGACGGGGATGGCCGAGATGAGACGCGGGTCGAACGGCACCGGGATGATGTAGCCGGGGCCGAACTTCGGACGATTGCCCTGGTAGGCGGCGGCGACGTCGTCCGGCACGTCCTGCCGCGCAAGTTCCGCCAGCGCGCGGGCTGCGGCCACCTTCATGGCGTCGTTGATGGTGGTGGCGCGCACGTCGAGCGCGCCACGAAAGATATAGGGAAAGCCGAGCACATTATTGACCTGGTTCGGATAGTCCGAGCGCCCGGTCGCCATGATCGCGTCGGTGCGAATCCTGGCGACCTCCTCGGGCGTGATCTCGGGATCGGGATTGGCCATGGCGAAAATGATCGGGTTGGCCGCCATCGACTGGATCATGGCCGGCGTCAGCGCGCCCTTTGCCGACAGGCCGAAGACAATGTCGGCGCCGTCGAGCGCATCGGCCAGCGAGCGCGCTTCGGTCTTTGCCGCATGCGCCGACTTCCACTGGTTCATGCCGTCTTCGCGGCCCTGGTAGACGACACCCTTGGTGTCGCAGAGGATGACATTTTCCGGCGAGAAACCGATCGACTTGACCAGCTCGATGCAGGCGATGCCGGCCGCGCCGGCGCCGTTGCAGACGAGCTTTGCCGTCTTCATGTCGCGCCCGGTGATCTCCAGCGCATTGATCAGGCCGGCGGTGGCGATGATCGCCGTGCCGTGCTGGTCGTCGTGGAAGACCGGGATGTCCATCAGTTCGCGCAGCCGCTGCTCGATGATGAAGCAGTCGGGGGCCTTGATGTCCTCGAGGTTGATGCCGCCGAATGACGGGCCGAGAAACCGCACGCAATTGACGAACTCGTCGACATTCTCCGTATCGACCTCGAGGTCGATCGAATCCACGTCGGCGAAGCGCTTGAACAGCACCGCCTTGCCTTCCATGACGGGCTTCGAGGCCAGCGCCCCGAGATTGCCGAGGCCGAGGATCGCGGTGCCGTTGGAGATCACGGCCACCATATTGCCGCGTGTCGTGTAGTCGAACGCCCTGCTTGGATCCTCGGCGATGGCCAGTACGGGCACCGCAACGCCCGGCGAGTAGGCAAGCGACAGATCGCGCTGCGTCGCCATCGGCTTGGTCGCGTTGATCTCCAGCTTGCCGGGCCGGCCCATCGCATGGAATTCCAGCGCTTCCTGCGCACTGACGGACGGTCCGGCATTGTCCGGTTTCTTGGCTGCGGCCATGATGCGGTGTACTTCCTTCCCTCGTGGGCCCCCTGGACGGCGCCCGTCTTGCTTCTTTTTGTGGAGCGTTCGGGAATAAGGCTACACTTCGAAGACGCAAACCGCCAAGCAGGGTCGCCATTCTTTTTCGCGGACTATCGTTTTGAACGACTCGTCACCATTGCCAGCCACCATGATCGGCGCGCCCGTCGGCGCAACGCCGATGATGGAGCAGTATATCGAGATCAAGGCCGCCAACCCCGATTGCCTGCTGTTTTATCGCATGGGCGATTTCTACGAGCTGTTCTTCGACGACGCCGAACTGGCCTCGAGGGCGCTCGGCATCGCGCTCACCAAGCGCGGCAAGCACCAGGGCCGCGACATCCCGATGTGCGGCGTGCCGGTGCATGCCGCGGACGACTATCTGCAAAAGCTGATCGCTGCCGGCTTTCGCGTCGCCGTATGCGAGCAACTGGAAGACCCGGCCGAAGCGCGAAAGCGCGGCTCGAAATCGGTCGTCAAGCGCGACGTCATCCGCTTGGTGACGCCGGGGACGATCACCGAAGACAGGCTGCTCGCCGCATCCGAATCGAACTTCCTGATGGCGCTCGGACGGGTCAAAGGCGGCGCGGACGCTTCCTATGCGCTTGCCTGGATCGACATTTCGACCGGCGCCTTCCGCGTGGCGGAAACGTCGGAGGATCGTCTTGCCGCCGACATCTTCCGTGTCGACCCGAAAGAGCTGATCGTCGCGGAGCCGTTGTTCTACGACGAGGCACTGAAACCGCTGTTCGACATGCTTGGCCGCGTCGCCGGCCCGCAGCCGGCGAGCCTGTTCGATTCGGCATCGGCAACGCAGCGTATCGCCCGCTTCTACGACGTCGCGACGCCGGACAGTTTCGGGGCCTTCTCGCGCGCCGAATTGTCGGCAATCTCCGGCGCCATCGCCTATGTCGAGAAGACGCAGAAATCCGAGCGGCCGCCGCTCTCGCGACCGCAGCGCGAGGAAAACGGGGCGACACTGTTCATCGACCCGGCCACGCGCACCAACCTCGAATTGGTCAAGTCCATGTCGGGAAGTCGCGAGGGGTCGCTGCTGCGGGCGATCGACCGCACGGTCACCGGCGCCGGCGCGCGCCTGCTTTGCGAAAGGCTGATGGCGCCGCTGACCGATCCCGAGGCGATCGATGACCGGCTCGATGCCGTCGCTTTCTTCGCGGCCAATCCGCAGGTGTCCGATGCGTTGCGCCAGGCGCTGAAGACGGCGCCCGACATCGCACGGGCGCTGTCGCGGCTTGCGCTGAACCGCGGTGGCCCGCGCGACCTAGGCGCTTTGCGGGCTGGCCTGGCTGCCGCGACGATGATCGAGGGGCTGCTTGCAGGCGCCGAACTGCCGCCCGAACTTGCTGCCGCACGCGAGGCGATCACGGCGTTGCCCGCCGATCTGCTGCGGCACCTCGAGCGATCGCTGGCCGATGAATTGCCGCTCTTGAAGCGCGACGGCGGTTTCGTCTCGGCCTCATATCACGGCGAGCTCGACGAAATGCGGGCGCTGCGCGACCAGTCGCGCCGGGTGATTGCCGGCATGGAGCGCGATCTGGTCGAGGAGACCGGCATTCGTTCGCTGAAGATCCGACACAACAACGTGCTCGGCTACTACATCGAGGTGACCGCCAATCACCAGGCGATCATGAATGGATCGGATCAGGCCAAGTCGCGCTTCATCCATCGCCAGACCATGGCCAGCGCCATGCGCTTTACCACCACCGAACTCGCCGAACTGGAATCGAAAATTGCCAACGCTGCCGACCGCGCGCTGTCGATCGAGCTTGGCGTGTTCGAGCGGCTGACAGCCGAGACCGTCGCCAATGCCGATCTGCTCCATGCAGGCGCGCAGGCGCTCGCCGTGCTCGACGTATCGGCTGCGCTTGCCGTCCTTGCCGCCACCGAAAACTATGCCCGCCCGATCGTCGACGACAGCCTGGTCTTTCGCGTGGAAGGCGGACGGCATCCGGTCGTCGAGCAGGCGCATCGGCGGTTCGCCGCCGACCCGTTCGTGGCCAATGATTGCGACCTGTCGCCGGCGCCGGATGGCCGCAATGGCGCCATTTGGCTGCTCACCGGGCCCAATATGGGCGGCAAGTCCACCTTCCTGCGGCAGAACGCGTTGATCGCCGTGCTCGCCCAGGCCGGCTCGTTCGTGCCGGCGGCGAGCGCGCATATCGGCGTCGTCGATCGGCTGTTCAGCCGTGTCGGCGCATCCGACGATCTGGCGCGCGGCCGCTCGACCTTCATGGTCGAAATGGTCGAGACTGCAGCGATCCTCAACCAGGCCGGCGAACGCGCGCTGGTCATTCTCGACGAGATCGGGCGCGGAACGGCGACTTTTGATGGCCTGTCGATCGCCTGGGCGGCGGTCGAATATCTGCACGAGAAGAACCGCTGCCGCGCGATCTTCGCCACCCATTTCCACGAGATGACCTCACTCGCCGGCAAGCTGCCGCGGCTGCACAATGTCACCATGCGCGTCAAGGAATGGGAAGGCGACGTGATCTTCCTGCACGAGGTGGCCAAGGGTGCGGCCGACCGTTCGTATGGCGTCCAGGTCGCGCGACTCGCCGGCCTGCCGGACGCCGTCGTGCAGCGCGCCAAGGATGTGCTGCACCAGCTCGAAAGCGGCGAGAATTCGGGCAAGGCGAACCGCCTGGTCGACGACCTGCCGCTGTTCAGCGCTGCCGTGCGGCGCGAGCAGCCAAAGGCCGCCAAGTCGGATGTGCTCGGCGACGCCGTCTCCGCGCTGAACCTCGACGAGATGACGCCGCGCGAGGCGCTGGAAGCGCTCTATCGCCTAAAAGATCTGGCGCCGAAATAGGCGCCAAAGATCAAGCAAGTCCTGAATCCCGTGCGATTGCATCGCCCCAGTCGAGACGCCGCGCGATCCTGAACGGCGCGCCCTCGCGCTTGCTGACCAGTTTCGCTGCGACGCCGCCGTCACTCATGCAGAATTTCAGGCGGACGGTGCCGCTTGCCGATTGCGGCGGCGCAAGCACGCGCGCCGCCGGCCCGTCGGCGGGCGTCTTCGACGCGGCGACGAAAATGTACTTCTCGTCTTCCCACGGCACATCGGCATTCTTGGCAAGCCGGTGCAGGCGCGAGCGGGCAACGCGCCGCGCGAAATGACACCAGTCGGGTGTGGCGAGCGGGCAAGCCGCTTGGTGCGGACAAGGCGCAACAAGGTGCGCACCGACAGCGATCAGGCGCGCGCGAACCGTCAGTATCCGCTGCCAACCGGCCGGCGTTCCCGGCTCGACGACGACAAAAGTGTCGCCGGTCGCCTCCCATAGCTGATCGACCAGCCGACCAATCAGGACTGGCGGCAGCTCATCCAGCACATATGCGAGCGTGACGAGATCGGAGGTCGGAAGCGTCGGCAAGCCGGTCTCGATGTTCGCGTCGAGCCACACGGTTGGAACGGCCAGGCCCTCGGCAAGTCGGGTCCCCACCTTACGGATGGCAGCACTGGTCTCGACGAGCGTCGCCGCCTCAAGGCTGTCCCAGCAGTCGCGCGTCGCCCACAGCGCGGACCCGGGGCCAGCCCCGATATCGAGCAAGCTCGAGGGCGTAAAGTCCGGGCGCAGTTCGGCGACCGCCGCCAGGCTGGCGCGGATGGCGGCATAGGTCGCCGGCAGGCGCGTCGCCAGATAGGCCTGCGCGGCGAGATGATCCGGCAAGTGCAATCGCCCATCGCGCACTTCGTCGCGATAGCGGCGCGACAAGAGATCGGCGGCGCGCCTCAATTCGGCCAGCGGAACACCTTCCAGCGCCTGGTCGACGGCTTGCCGCAGCGCCGGCGGGAGTTCCATCCGTTCAAGCTCCGTATTTTCGCCTGGCGTCGAGCGCCAGGCCGAGCCCGACGCTGCCGAACATGTCGCCCTCGACGACGGTCGCGGACGGGAACATGGCGAGCACAGTCTGCTTCAGCAACGGCACCGCTGTCGAGCCGCCGGTTAGGAACAGCGTGGTCACCTGCCATGCAGCCAATTGGGCGTCGGCCAGCGTGCCGACGATGGTCTGTGCAACACGATTCACGGCGTTGGCGATGGCCTCGTCGAGGCCGGCTTGAGTGAGCGGGATGGTCAAGCTTTCATGCGACAGCTCGACGCTCATCGTGGTGGCCGCCTGCGCGGTGAGCTCGATCTTGGCGCGCTCGATCTTCGATGCCAGCGCGTGACCTTGCCGGTGCCTGACGATGTCGATCATCCGCTCGACCAGTTCGGGTCGCGCCGCTTCGTAGCGGATTTGCCTGAGATCCGTCATCGCCTTGCTGGAATAGAGCATGTTGATGCGTTGCCAGGTGGCGAGATCAATGAAGTAGCCGGCAGGCAGATTGCGCTTGCCGTCTTTGGTCGGCGAGAGGTAGCCGAATTCCGGCATCAGGTGCGCGATGCTGAACAGCCGATCGAAATCGGTGCCGCCTACGTGGACGCCGGCGCTGGCCAGGATGTCGTCCTTGCGATCCGCGGCATTGGCGCGCTCGGGCGAAACGCGCACGATCGAAAAATCCGAGGTGCCGCCGCCGATGTCGATGATCAGCGCCAGCTCTTCCTTGCGCACGGCCTGCTCGTAGTCGAGCGCCGCGGCGATCGGCTCGAACTGGAACGCGATGTGCTTGAAGCCGCGCCTTGCCGCAGCCTTTTCCAGCTCGTTCTGGGCGCGGCGATCGGCTTCCGGATCATCGTCGACAAAATGCACGGGACGGCCGAGCACGATATTGTCGACGGCTTGGCCGGCGGCCTCCTCGAGCAGCCCTTTCAGATTGTGCAGGAACGAGCCGATGATGTCCGAGAATGCGATCGAGTGCGCCTTGATGCGGGTCTTGTCGTTGATCAGCGAGGTGCCGAGCACGCTCTTCAAGGCGCGCATCAATCGCCCTTCGACATTGTCGGTATAGTCGGCAATGGCGCGGCGGCCGAAATAGGTACGGTTGTCTTCGAAGTTGAAGAACACGGCGCTCGGCATGGTGACCTCGCCGTGCTCCAGGGGAACGAGCGTCGGTTTGTCGTTGTTGATGTAACCGACGGTAGAATTAGAGGTGCCAAAGTCTATGCCGCCGCTTGCCGGTCGCATGATCTGTTCCTCGATGCTGATTGCTGGAGCCGCGGCTTCGTGATCCGGCCGCGGGGACGCGGCGAATACACGATCGTCGGCCGACGTGTCGAGGCCCGGCCGAGATTTTTCTAGCGTGGCGCCGGACAGGTGTCGGCGGCGGTGCCAGCGGCCGTGTAGCGGTAGAGCCGGATCGATGCCTGCTGGTCCGTCGGGCATTCCGTGAGCCAGCCGGGCGCCTTTCCTTCCATCAGCAACGTGGCAAAGGGATAGCGCGCGGAGATTTCGGCCGGGGCTTCGCCGCGCAACGCGCAAATCGCCACATGGGTTGCCAAGCTCGCGTCGAGCGGCACGCGTGGGTCGGTGGTCATCGGATCGAGAAAGCGGTAGGCGCGCTCCACCCCCAGCCCGCCGGTATGATACGGCACGGCGACGACTGCCGCGCCCGCCTGCATGTCCGGCAGCAGCACCATGTTGACCAGGGGTGGCGCCATCACTCTGGAACCTTGCGGCCAGGCATAGTGGCCAGCGCGGCTGAGGTCGCAGCTTCCTGCAAAAGTTGCGGCGGCGAGAACTCTGCTGGGCGCCGGCGCGGCGAGGTGGAATACGACGAGCCCGGCTGCGATGATGAGACCCGGGGCGGCGACGAGCGTCGGCGACGGCAGCACGCCGCTGAACCGTCCTGCCAGTAGCGCCCCCTTGGCGCGCAGCCCAGGCGCGAGAACCGACGGCACAAGGATCAGGCCTGGCGCGGCCAATATCGGCACGTAACGAAAATAGCGGAAGTAGAGGACCGCTTGCGCCAGTGCGAGCAACGCAAACAGCGCCACAACAAGCAAATTGCGATCGCGGAACCGGTCGGCAATCACGATGACAGCTGGCGCCGTGGCGCCGACGAACAGGGCGGTCGCGGCGGCCATGTTGGTTGAGAGCACGAAATCCGTCCGTGCAAAGAGGCTCTGCTCCTGCGCGATGTCGCCAAGGAAGACATCGCGCAGATAGGCGTCCAGTACCGCGTAAGGGCCACCCAGGCATTGCGGAAATAGGAACGCCAGGAACACCACCGTGGCGACAGCCGGAAGCGCGATGGTCAACGCACGCCCGAAGGGCGACGCAACCCGCCGCCTGATGCCCGCCGCGGCGACGAACGACGCACCTGCAAGAACCAGCCCCAGCAGATGCGGTGGTGAATAGGTGTCGCAGGCGACCCGGCTGTAGCTGTCGGGAGCGACCACGATTGTGTAGGCAAGCACCGCCGTGACGGCAAGCGCGGTGCCGAACGCTCCCAGCCGCGAGCCGTCCTTGTCGCCCCCTCTGATGAACTCGAACGCGTGGATGGCCATCACGAGGGCGAAGAACAAGGCGAACTCGGTGCTGGCCGCCAAAGCCAGCGCGACAATTGCTCCACTGACCATGGCGGCGCCAGTGCTGCGCACCATCGTCAACGCGATCGTTGCCAACAGGAAGACGACTTGCACATTGTGATAGTCGATGCGGCCCGGCGCGAACTCGAACAGGGTGCCCATCGCCGGAACCAGCGCCAGGAAGAAGGCCGCTTGCGGCCGCTCGAAATCCAGGCCTGCCATGATCCTGTGAAACGACGCGAGCGCCGCCAGGAGCAACAGCAGCGGAACCGCGAAGGCGGCGGTCGCCAACGCCGGCACCGAGCCGGCAAGCGGGGTGAGCAACCACGCCGCCGCGGCATAGGGCAGGTCAAGAATTCGCGGCCAGTGCGACGCGAAGGGTTCGGGCTGCAGCACGCCGGGAATCGTCCGGTCGAACCACGAACCTGTCTCCAGGTACCCCCGAATTTGCATGAGCTTGAGAATGTCGTCGAAATCGCCATTCGGCGAAATGCCGCCACACCAGCACAATGCGAGGAATGCCGCGATGAGGAGCCAGGCCCACAAAATCGGCTGCGCCTTGATCGATCGACCTGCCCAGGAGCCGGGCATTGCGCTCGAACGATCTGCTATGTCCGCCATTGCGGCCGCTCCGGAATTATCGGCATGGTTGTCGCATTCCAACCTTGCCTTTCCGTAAAGGCGGCCCATACCCATTCCGCCCAAATCGCGCTATAGACGCCGCCCATAAAGCGAGACCGCCCGGCACATATGGCCAAAATCCCTCTGAAGCTCGACGAAGTGATCGACGGCGCGGCGTTGCGCCGCGACCTTGCAGCGCTGGGCGATACGCACAAGGGCGATGGAACCGGCAGCAAGGGACGGACCGCGGTGGTGCGTGTCCTCAAGGAACGCCTTGCTGCAGGACGGGCAACCGCCGAGCGCATGCTGATGGACGATGGCGGCGGCACGGCCTGCGCGTCGCGGCTGTCGCATCTGATGGACGAGGTCATCCGCGCGCTTTACGACTTCGCGGCGACTCATGTGCATCCATCGAAAAACCCGGCCGCCACCGGGCGGATGGCCATCGTCGCCGTCGGCGGTTACGGACGCGGTACGCTGGCGCCCGGCTCCGACATCGACCTGCTGTTCGTGCTGCCGGCCAAACAGACCCCGACCGGCGAGCGGATCGTCGAATACATGCTCTATACGTTGTGGGACCTCGGGCTGAAGGTCGGTCACGCCACGCGCAACATCGACGAATGCATTCGCCTGTCGCGCACCGACTTCACGATCCGCACCTCGATCCTGGAAGCCCGCTTCCTGTGGGGCGACGAAACCATCTTCAACGATCTCATCCGCCGCTTCGACCACGAGGTAGTGCGCAACAGCGGCGCCGAATATGCGCAAGCCAAGCTCGCTGAACGCGACGAACGCCACCGCAAGGCCGGCGAGAGCCGCTACCTCGTCGAGCCCAATATCAAGGACGGCAAGGGCGGCCTGCGCGACCTCCAGACGCTGTTCTGGATCGGCAAATACTTCTACCGTGTGCGTAGCGCCGAAGAACTCGCCCAGAAGGGCGTCTTCACGCATGACGAATACAACCAGTTCCTGAAAGCCGAAGACTTCCTGTGGGCGGTGCGCTGCCACATGCACTTCCTCACCGGCAAGGCCGAGGAGCG
>Ga0268266_10002936_pt1 | contig 17608 bp, 15 predicted proteins | sample KBSS13metaG_FD_190356 | JGI IMG/M metagenome (GOLD analysis project Ga0268266, IMG submission 190356) | Switchgrass rhizosphere microbial communities from Kellogg Biological Station, Michigan, USA - KBS S1-3 metaG (SPAdes) (version 2) | ecosystem: Host-associated > Plants > Roots > Rhizosphere...
CCGGGTCACCGACATCGCGCCCGGCCCCCTCTCCTCCAGCCCCCTGAACTTCACGGCCGCAGGGCCCAACGTCTACTTCGCGGCCAACGACAACGACGCCGGCTTCGAGCTCTGGGCCGTGCCGCAATCCAACGTCCTCGCCACCTTCGAGGACGTGCCGACCACCTACTGGGCCTGGCGCTCGGTCGAGGCGGTCGCCGCCGCCGGCATCACCCTCGGCTGCGGCCAGGGGCTGTTCTGCGCCGAGCGCACCCTCACCCGCGCCGAGATGGGGGTCTTCCTCGGCCGTGCCCTGCACGGCTCCGCCTTCGTGCCGCCGCCGGCCACCGGCACCCGCTTCGCCGACGTTCCGGCCTCCTACTGGGCCGCCGACTGGATCGAGCAGATCGCCACCGACGGCGTCACCCAGGGGTGCGCCACCTCGCCGGCCCGCTTCTGCCCGGAAGCCCAGGTCGCGCGCGCCGAGATGGCGATCTTCCTGCTCCGCGCCCGCCACGGCGCGGCCTACACGCCGCCCCCCGCCACCGGCACCCGTTTCACCGACGTGCCGGCCAATTTCTGGGCCGCGGCCTGGATCGAGCAGCTCGCCGCCGAGGGGATCACCAACGGCTGCGACGTCAATCTCTATTGTCCGAACAAAACGGTGGGGCGCGCCGAGATGGCGGTCTTTCTGGGGAGGGCGTTCAACCTGCCGCTGCCGTAGGGGGCGGAGGTTTGGTCTTTTTCCTCCCCCGGAACGGGGGAGGTCAGGAGGGGGTATTCCGGAGTCCGGCACCTCTCCTTTTCTGGGGCGCCCCCTCCTGGCCTCCCCCTGAAGGGGGAGGAAAAAGATGAGGGCCTACGCCCCCATCTCCGCATCCAGCAACCCATCCAGCCGCGACAGCGCATCGTCGAGGCGGCGAGTGACCGAATTGCCCGAAGTACCCGAGGCAGTCGTCGCCGCGGCCTTGCCCGGCCGGCCTCCGTAGACGCCGTCCCAGAGGCCGCGCTCCTCCTCGAGGACGTCCCGCCGCAAGGTGACGCCATGGCGGGCGAACAGCGGGGCGAGCTTGTCGTAGCGCGCCAGCAGGTCGCGGCGGACCGCTTTGTAGGCGTGCTCGCAGACGGCGCGGCGTTCGGAGAAACTGAAGATGTTGGTGAAGAACATCAGGTAATCGTCGCGCTGCGGCTCGAGCAGCACCACGTCGGCGCCCTTGAACTTGGTCTCGTACGAGGCCATGCCGATCTCCAGGCGCGAATGGATCATCGTCCGGAACGTCTGCGAGAGGACCGAGGGGAGCCCGCGGTCGAGCAGCTTGCCGCGCCGCATCAGCCCGGCCTCGACCGTGCCCAGCGTGTCGACCGGGACGATCGGATTGACGCAGATCAGAAGGTCCGCGCCCTTCTCCAGGGCCACCGAGGCGTGCAGCGTCTTGAGCAGGACGCCGTCCGCGTAATGGCGCCCTTCGATCTCCACCGGCGAGTAGAGACCGGGGAGCGCCGAGCTGGCGGCGACGGCGAGCGAGATCGGGATGTGGTCCATCCCCGGCTCGCCGAAGCGCACGGCCTGACCGGAGTCGAGGTCCGCCGCCACCACCACGAAACGCTTGCCGAGCTCGCGGAAGTCGTCCGTCCGCCCCTTCATGGTGTAGATCTTCTGGAGATAGTCGCGGATCGGCCGGTTGTCGAAAATCCCCACCGGCAGCGCCTCCGAGAGGCGGGTCAGCGATTCGAGCAGCGTGAGGTCCCGGCGGTGGGTGACCCACTCCCAGAGCGATTCGACGAGCAGACGCGGCACCGCCTGGCCGCTGCGGACCATCTCGCGGACGGCCGGGGTGAGGAACGTCTCGGGGACGAACGGATGCTCGCCCGGCTCCGACGAGACGATCGCCCGGCACATCTGGGCCGTGGTGAGATCGTTGGCGAGGTTGGCGCAGATGAAAGCGCCGGCGCTCACCCCCACATAGACATAAAGATTGTTGAAGTCGAGACCGTCCAGAGCCTCGTCGAGAGCCCGGAGAGCGCCGATCTCATAGATCGCCCCCTCCGGGCCTCCCCCCGCGAGCGCCAGTCCGATCCTGGGAGAGCCGTTGGTATCGTCCGAGTGGTTTCCGCCGCGCTCCACCAGTTTCTTCCTCGCCTCAGACGATGATGTTGTGCGGGTCCGTGGGCGTGGTGGCGGTCTCCGGGGTCACGATGTCGTTGGCGACACTCTGACTGGCGGAGGCCGGCGTCACGCGCGGCTTGAGCTGCTCGATCTTGGCGTTGAGCTCCTCGACCTTCTGGGTCAGGTTGCGGATCTCGTCGCGGGTCGGCACGCCCAGGCGGTTCAGCGTCGACGTGAGCTTCTCGTCGAACTTCTCGCCCAGGTTCTCGAAGGTGCTCTCGGCCTTGGTCTTGAACTTGTCGACCTCGGACTTCACCTTGTCGACCTCGACCTTGCCGCGCGACTCGACGTCGCGGCCACGATCGACCAGACGGCTGAAGATCTTGCCCCCCTCCTCCTCCGCCGCGGCCAGGGCGCCGAGGCCGGCGAGCCAGATGCGGTGAACGGAGTCCTTGAGCTCTTCCTGCACGTTCTTCTCAGGACCCTGGGTGGTTCCGGTGGTGTTATCGGTCTGGGTGGTGGTATCCATGGCTTACCCCTTCTTGGTGGCTTTCCGTTGACGCGGCTTGGACGCCTTCCTGGCGCCGGCGGCCGCGGTAGCAGTTTCGGGATTGATTACAGCGTCAGAAGTCAGGATCGCCACCGCCTCGCCTTCGGGGCTGACGATCTCGATTACATCCATCGTGGCGGCCTGCCGCCGCTCCACGACCTCGTCGACCTTCTTCGACAGCGTCGCGATCCGGGCGGAGAGGATCTTCACATCCTCGCGCGTCATCACGTTCAGACGCTTGAGCACCCCCCGGCTCTCGAACTCCACCGTATCCTGCAGCAGTTGGTTCGCCCCGCGCACCGTCTGGCTGGCGCGCTCGACCACCGCCTCCACCCTCTGCTTCTGCTTGTCCTCGAACGGCTTGCCGCGCTCGACCAGACGGTCGAACATCTCCATGCCGCCCTCGCTGACCTCGGCCACCGCGCCGACGCCGGCGAGGAAAAGGTTGCGCCCGGCGCTGAACAGCCGATCGATCGGCTTGCTGATATCAAGAACTGTAGCGAGCTGGTTCATTTGACGATCTCTCCCTCGGTTTCGATCCGCACCACGGTCTTGCGCTCCGTGGGGCGGCCGTTCTGTGGTTCTCCCACCGCGTGATCCGCGCGCTCGAGCTCTGAAAGCGACGACTCGAGCTCCTCCAGGCGCGACCGCAGGCTCGACATCTCCTCGCGGGCCTTGCGGACCGGCCCCAGGCGGTCGATCAGCTTGTCGACGCCATGCTGCACCTGCTCCATGCCGGTGCTGACCGCGCGCTCGCCGATGCGCACCAGGTCGTGCAGCAGCTCGCTCGGCAGGAACGACGTCCCCTTGCGCCCCTCGTCCAGGATGATCTGCGTCAGGGTCTGCGACGTGACGTCGTTGTTGGTGGCGTTGTCCACCACCCGCACCTCCTGGCCCGTACGGACCCAGGTGGCGATCTCGTCCAGCGAGACGTACCGGCTCTCCTCGGTGTCGTACAGCTTGCGGCTTTCGTATCGTTTGATGAGCCGGATCATGGAGCTCCTCCTTGCTTGACAGTCAGCCACAGCACTTCCCGGGCGGCCGCGGCAAGGGTAATTTACCGCACTGCGGCAAGCCGTGTCAAGAGTTTTGTGACGCAGTGCGGCAAAACAGCCTCGGAGCGGCGTTCCTCCCCTCCCGCGGCACCGATCCCGTGCCTGGCAGGCTAAGATAGCGCCGAGGCTTGTGACAAACCTTCGACAGGAGAACGGATGACGACCGCGGCCGCATCGCCCCTGGAGACCTGGCCGAGCCTGCCCCTGGAGGCTTGGGCCGAGACCTCAGCAACCTTGCACCTGTGGACCCAGATCGTCGGCAAGATCCGGCTGACCCAGAGCCCCTGGGTGAATCATGCCTGGCATGCGACGCTGTACGTGACAGCCCGCGGCCTCACCACCTCGCCGATCCCGCATGGCAGCCGGACGTTTCAGATCGACTTCGACTTCATCGCGCATCAACTGATCCTGACGGCGAACGACGGCGGCACGAGCCGCCTAGCGCTCGAACCGCAGTCCGTGGCCACCTTCTACAAGCGACTCATGGCGGAACTGGACGAGCTCGGCCTGCACGTGAGCATCTATGCACGGCCCAACGAGGTGGAAGACCCCATCCGCTTCGACCAGGATGAGACTCACCGGTCCTACGATCCGGAGTACGCCGGCCGCTTCTGGCGAATCCTCGTGCAGGCCGACCGGGTCTTCAAGGAGTTCCGCGCCCGGTTCATCGGCAAGTGCAGCCCCGTGCACTTCTTCTGGGGCGCTCCCGACCTGGCCGTCACCCGGTTTTCCGGACGGCGTGCGCCGGAGCATCCGGGCGGCGTCCCCAACCTGCCCGACTGGGTGACCCGCGAGGCCTATTCGCACGAAGTGAGCAGTTGCGGATTCTGGCCGGGCGGAGGCCCGATCGCCTACCCCGCGTTCTATTCGTATGCCTATCCGGCACCGGCCGGGTTCTCGGCGGCGCCCGTCAAGCCGGACGCCGCCTTCTACAGCACCGATCTTAGCGAATTCATTCTGCCGTACGATGCCGTGCGTCAGTCGGCTTCTCCGGATAGCACCCTGCTCGACTTCCTGCAGTCGACCTACGAGGCCGCGGCGAATCTCGCCCAGTGGGACCGCGGCTCGCTGGAACGCGGCGACGACCCGCGGGACAGCCATCGTTGAGCTCAGCGTTCGTCTGACGTCGTTATCTTTTATCTGATTTTATCAAGGGGGAGATTGCAATGGACACCACCTGGAGAAACATCCTCTGGCAGCAGTTCGGGGCCGCCATCGACATGCTCGAGAACGCCATCGTCGCCTGCCCCGACAAGGTCTGGGGCAGCCGGAAGTCCCCGGCTCCCAACGATTTCTGGTATGTCGCCTATCACGCGCTCTTCTATCTCGATCTCTACCTGTCCGATTCGGTGGAGGGGTTCGCTCCCCCGCCGCCTTTCACGTTGTCCGAGCTGGAGTCGGACGTGCTTCCCGAACGGCCGTACACGAAGGACGAGCTTCAGGCCTATCTGGAGCATGGCCGCAGGAAGTGCCGGGCGACGATCAAGGCGCTGACGGACCAGAAGGTTCGCCGGCGCTGCGGATTCGACTGGCTCGACCTCAGCGACGGGGAGCTGCTGCTGTACAACATGCGCCACGTCCAGCACCACGCCGCGCAGTTAAACCTGATCCTCCGGCAGACCACCGATTCGGCCCCCGCCTGGGTCCGCAGAGCCAAGAGCTGACGCAGCAGCCTCAACGTTCAAATTCGAGGAGCCCCGATGAGCTTCGACTCGCCTTCCGCCGATGAATACTCGCCCTTTTTCGCCGGATACGTCGCCGCCGTGGCCGGCCGCCCGGTGCCCGAACTGCTGGCCTCCCAGGTGGAGGTGATCGATCGTCTCTTCAGGCCGCTTTCGGAGGAGGAGGCCGGCTTTCGCTACGCCCCAGGGAAGTGGAGCCTGCGGCAGATGCTCGGCCACCTGACCGACGCGGAGCGCGTCTTCTCCTACCGCGCCTTCCGGATCAGCCGCGGGGATACCACTCCCCTTCCGGGTTTCGATGAGAACCCCTACGTGGAGGCGGGGAACTTCGACGACCGGACGATCGCCGATCTGCTCGACGAGTTCCACGCCGCCCGCGCCTCCACGCTGGCCCTGTTCCGCCACATCCCCCCGGACGCCGGGATGCGGCGCACCGTGGTGAACGGTGTGCCGCTGACGCTGCGGGCGCAGGCCCACGTCCTCGCCGGCCACCTCGAGCATCACCTCCGCATCCTGGCGGAGCGCTACGGCCGGACTCCGAGGCAAACAGCCTGAATTTGCGTGACAGAAACCTGAGTTTCTGGAGGAAAAACCCGAGTTTCCGGTGCGGAATCTCGGCTAGCGGGCCAAAATCTCGCCCAGATGCCGCGAAATCTCGGCTTTCTGAGGCGGAATCCCGGTCTCCGCGCTGGAAATCCGGCTTTCCGCTCCGGAATCCCAGCTTTTTGGGCCGGAAACTCATTTTTTTACCGGCAAAACTCAGGTTTCACCGCCAGAATCACGAGTTTCCGGAGCGGAAAGCAGGATGCCGGGCCAGAAAGTGGGTTTTGGGAGCCCGGGGAAGAAAAATCGCGAGTGGAATCGCGTGGAATATGGCTACGACGACCGGCTGACATACCGCTCCCACTCGGCGAGGCGCCCTTCGAGTTGCCGGCCCATCGCCTCGAGCGAGGGGAGATCGGTGGGCTCGTCGGGCAGCAGAGGGAGATCGACCAGCGGCTGCTCGCGGGAGAGGAGCTTGGCGAGCTCGACCAGCCCGCGGCGGTCGCGCTGGCCGGCCCAGGTGAGGAGCTCCCAGCCGGTGGGCCGGCAGGGGTCGCCGGACGCCGGGGGCGTCCCCTCTACCAGGAACATGGGGTGGACGCGGTTGACCACGATCGGGCCGAGGTTGTAGCCGGCCTCCTCCAGCTTGCGGGCGAAGAAAAGAGTGTCCGGGATGCGCTCCTCCCCCGGGCCGGTGACCAGTACGAAGAGGGTCTGCTTGGAGCGCAGCAATTCCCCCACTTCCAGGGCGCGGTCGCGGAACCCCTCGTAGAGCGGGCCGAAGGCCTGGAAGAACTCGGCCATGTCGCGCAGCAGGTCCATGCCCACCACCTCGTCGAGGAAGCGCTCAGCCCGCCGGCCGAGGATGCCCCATTTGGAGGCTGCCTTCAGGCGACCCTCGTCGTCGAACCAGGGCTTGAGCGCCACCCGCAGGGCGCCGCTGTCGAGGAAGCCGACGATCCGCTTGGGGGCCTCCAGGAAGTCGAGCGCCTGCCGGGTCGGCGGAGTGTCGAGCACCACCTGGCCGTAGCGGCCGTCCGAGGCGACCTCGAACAGGCGCTCGACCGCCATGTATTCGAGGATGCCGCCCAGGGTGCCCGAGAGGTGCTGGTAGAAGCGGTTGCCGAGCACGCGTCGGCGGGACTCCTCGTCCGGCGCGTAGCGCTCGATCAGCCGGTCGAAGGTCAGGCGGGCGTCGAGCAGGCTGGCGTGGAGCTTGCCCGGCGCGTCGAACGCCACCGGCATCTCGCGCAGCCGCGCCTCCTCCCCGACCCCCAGGGTCTGCTTGAGGCGCATCGAGGGGTCGAACGTCATCACCAGCGTGTCGCGCCCCTCGCGCGCCGAGACGACGCCCAGCGAGGCGGCGAGGGTCGTCTTGCCGACGCCGCCGGAGCCGACGACGATGATCAGCGGGTGCTTGCCAGAGATCAGCTCCATGCTCCCTTCCTTTTCCTTACAGCCCGCGGGCCGATTCGGCGAAGCACCGGCCGAGGATGCCGAGCAGCTCCGGTCCGCGGTCGAGCGGCAGTTGCGGCAGCTCGACCCGCGGGCCCTGCCAGGATTCCTTCAATCGGGACAGCTCGCGCTCGTTGAGCAGCCGGCGGCGGCGCCAGAGGGAGACCAGCTCGTTCTCCTTCGCCCCCGGGTCCGCGGCGGGCGGCGCCGGCGGATACAGGCCGTTGATCACCAGCAGCTCGGGATCGCGCCGCACCCGCTGCTGGAGCGCCGTGCGCAGCTCCAGCGCCTCCTCGACCGGCATCTCCTCGGCCTGCGTCACCACCACCACACCGCAGCGCTCGGGATCGTCGATCAGCGTCGCCAGATCCTTGGCCATGCGGGCGAACGGCCCGTTGGTGATCACCTCCGAAACCAGCGCCGGCGCGGCGAGCAGGGCGACGCCGTGGCCGGTGGCCGGGGCGTCGAGGATCACCGTGTCGATCTCCGGAGTGCCCGGCCCGCCCAGGCCGTGGAGCAATCGGTAGGTGTGGCCGAGGATCGCCAGCTCCTTGAGGCCCGGGGCGCCGACCGCGAACTGCTGGTAGATCGGGCTATCGAGCACCCGCCGGGTCAGCAGCTCCAGCTTGAGCTGCTCGCGCACGATCTGGTCCAGCACCTGCTGGGGCTTGAGATTCTGCACCCAGAGGCGCGGCTCGGCCGCCATGATGTCGCCGCCCGAGGGGGGCGTGCCCATCATCTGGTGCAGGTTCTCCCGCGGATCGACCTCGACCACCAGGGTCCGGCGTCCGGACGCCGCCAGGGCGCGCCCCAGGGTCGCGGCGACGACGGTCTTGCCGACGCCCCCCTTGCCGGTGACCACCAGGAGCTGGCGGCGCGAAATCTGCTCGATCGGATTCATGACTGCCGGTCCCTCCCTCTGACGCATGCGGCTCTGCAAGAGCTTTGCCGCAAGGCGGCATAACTATACCTGACACGGACGACCACGGACCTACACGGACTTACACGGACAAAAAGCAGAATTGTCGTCCGTGTAAGTCCGTGCAGGTCCGTGGTCGTCCGTGCTCTTTTCCGCCGCGGTTGCCTTCCCCCCCCTCCCCGCGATACAACCCCAGGCGCCATGGCCTTTCCCGAAACCCGACTCCGCCGCTTCCGCAAAACCCCCACCCTTCGCCGCCTGGTGCGGGAGACCCGGCTCTCTCCGGACGACCTGGTGCTCCCCCTCTTCGCCTGCCCGGGCGAGGGGGTGGCGAAACCCATCTCCTCGATGCCCGGCGTCTTCCAGCACTCCGTCGACCGGCTGACCGAGACCGCCCGCGAGGCGTTCGCCGAGGGCGTGCGCGCCGTGCTGCTGTTCGGCATCCCGGAATACAAGGACGCCGAGGGGAGCGCCGCCTGGGCGCCGGACGGCATCGTCCAGCAGGCCCTGCGCGCCCTGACCGCCGAGGTGCCGGGCCTGGTGAAGATCGCCGACGTCTGCTTCTGCGAGTACACCGACCACGGCCACTGCGGCGTGCTCGACGGCCACGAGGTGGACAATGACGCCACGCTCGCCAACCTCGCCCGGCAGTCGGTGTCGCTCGCCGCGGCCGGGGCGGACGTCATCGCCCCTTCCGACATGATGGACGGCCGGGTGGGCGCGATCCGCCAGGCGCTCGACGCCGCCGGTTTCGCCTCGACGCCGATCCTCGCCTACGCGGCCAAGTTCGCCAGCGGCTTCTACGGCCCGTTCCGCGAGGCCGCCGAGTCCACTCCGCAGTTCGGCGACCGCCGCGCCTATCAGATGGACCCGGCGAACGGCCGCGAGGCGATGCGCGAGGCCGAGCTCGACTTCGAGGAGGGGGCGGACATGCTGATGGTCAAGCCCGCCCTCCCTTACCTGGACATCCTGGCGGAGATGCGCCGGCGGTTCGACCTGCCGCTCGCCGCCTACCACGTCAGCGGCGAGTACGCGATGCTCAAGGCGGCGGCCGAGCGCGGCTGGATCGACTACGATCGCGTGATGATGGAATCGCTCGTCGCCATCCGCCGCGCCGGCGCCGACCTCATCATCACCTACGCGGCGCGCGAGGCGGCGCGACTGCTGGGAGCGGGGTGGACCGAATGAATGATCTGATGATCCGCGCCGAAAAGATCCTCCCCGGCGGCGTCAGCTCCCCGGTGCGCGCCTTCCGTGGCGTCGGCGGCACGCCGGTCTTCGTGCGCTCCGCTGAAGGGGCGTACCTGGAGGGGGAGGACGGCCGGCGCTACATCGACTACATCGGCGGCTACGGCCCGCACATCCTGGGGCATCGCCACCCGGCGATCGTGGCGGCGATCGAGGAGGCGCTCGGCCGCGGCACCGCCTTCGGCGCGCCGACGCTGGCGGAAGTGGAGATCGCGGAGACGATCGCCTCCGCCCTCCCCTCGGTCGAGATGGTGCGGCTGGTCAACTCCGGCACCGAGGCGACGATGTCGGCCCTGCGCCTCGCCCGCGCCGCCACCGGCCGCGACCGCTTCGTCAAGTTCGAGGGTTGCTATCACGGGCACGCCGACCCCTTCCTGATCGCGGCGGGCTCCGGCGCGGCGACGATCGGTGTCCCCTCCTCCCCCGGCGTTCCCGCCGCCGTGGTGGCCGACACCCTGCTCGCCCCCTACAACGATCTCGCGGCGGCCAAGCGGCTGTTCGAGCAGAACGGCGACACGATCGCCGCCATCATCGTCGAACCGATCGCCGGCAACATGAACCTGGTGCCACCCGTCCCCGGCTTCCTCGAAGGTCTCCGCGCTCTCTGCGACCGCCACGGCGCGATCCTGATCTTCGACGAGGTGATGACCGGCTTCCGGGTCGCCTGGGGGGGTGCGCAGAACGTGCTCGGCGTGCGTCCGGACCTCACCACGCTCGGCAAGGTGATCGGCGGCGGCCTGCCGCTCGCCGCCTACGCCGGACGGCGCGACCTGATGCGGCAGATCGCTCCCGCGGGCCCGGTCTACCAGGCGGGCACGCTGTCGGGGAACCCACTGGCGGTCGCGGCCGGCCGGGCGGCGCTCCAGGAGCTCGGGAAGGGCGGTCCCTACGAGATGCTCGAAAAGACCGGCGCGCGCCTGCAGGCGGGGATCGTGGAAGCCGGCCGGCGGCACGGCATCCCTGTCCGCGTCGAGCGCCAGGGCTCGATGCTCGGCCTCTTCTTCACCGCCGGTCCGATCCGCCGGATGGAGGACGTCACCGCCACCGACCGGCCGCGCTTCGCCCGCGTCTTCCACCATCTCCTCGATCGCGGCATCCATCTCCCCCCCTCCGCGTACGAGGCGATGTTCCTCTCGACCGCGCACGGCGAGGCGGAGATCGCGGCCACCCTCGAAGCCTTCGATTCCGCTTTCGCGGCGGAGGCCGCTGCTCCCTCTCCCGCCAGCGGGGGAGGGCCGGGGAGGGGGCCAGTTGACCCACTCTGACGTCCTGATTCTCGGCGGCGGCATCATCGGACTGGCCTGCGCCCGCGAGCTCGCCCTGCGGGGGCTGCGGGTGGAGGTCGTGGAACGTCTGCCGCACGGCGCCGAGGCCTCGCTGGCGGCGGCCGGCATGCTCTCTCCGCTCGGCGAGTCGAGCGTTCCCGGCCCCTTCCTGGACGCCTGCCGCGCCTCCCGCGATCTCTGGGGCCCGTGGGTCGCGGCGCTGGAGGCGGAGACCGGCCTCTCGGTCGATTACGACACCAGCGGCTGCCTGCTGGTGGCGCTCGACGAGGAGGACGAGGCCGGGATCGAACGCGCTATCCGCACCGCCCGCGAGCTGGACGAACGGATCGACGAGGTGGAGATCCCCGCCCTGCGTCACTGGGTGCCGGACATCGCTCCCGGCGTCCGCCGCGCCGTCCATCTGCCGGACGAGCACAGGGTCGACAACGTCCAGCTCTGCGCGGTGCTCGCTCAAAGTCTGCACAAGCTCGACGTGACGATCCACTACGACAGCGAGGTCCTGCACGTCGAGCGCCGCGAGCCCGAGGGGACGGTGCTGGTCCATGGCAACCACTGGCGCAAGGAAGCCCGGCTCCTCGTGCTCGCCGCTGGCGCCTGGAGCGGCCTGATCCCGGAGCTGCCCCCCCTCCCCGTGCGCCCGGTGCGCGGCCAGATGCTGCTGCTGGGCGGGGTCGAGTGGCCGTGGGGCGGCAGCGTACGGCAGGGGGAGCTCTACGCCGTGCGGCGCGGCGCCACCGGCCTGCTGGTCGGCGCCACCGTCGAGGAGGCCGGCTTCGACAAGCACACCACAGTGGAAGGGATCGAGGATCTCCTCGCCTTCGCCCGCCGGCTGCTGCCGGGGATCGGCCACATCCGCCTCGAGACCGTCTGGGCGGGCCTGCGGCCCGGCACTCCCGACGACCTGCCGATCCTCGGTCGGCTCCCCGGGTGGCCGGGGATCGTGGCCACGGGTCATTTCCGCAACGGCATCCTGCTCGCCCCCTGGACGGCGCGGCAAGTGGCGCGTCTGGCACTTACAGAGAAAGAAGAGGAGATCGCCGCGTTCTCACCCCAGCGTTTCTTCAGCCGCTCCTGAGGATATAATCCCCGCCTCGGAGGGACTGCAACCGCTCCATACGGCCGCCAAAAGGAGGGGCCTGGAATGACCCACATCATCACTGAACCTTGCATTGGAGTGAAGGACACGGCCTGCGTGGACGTTTGCCCGGTGGATTGCATCTACGGCAAGAACGAGGACTGGGAGATGCTCTACATCCATCCTGAGGAGTGCATCGACTGCGGCCTCTGCGTGGACGCCTGCCCGGTCGAGGCGATCTACCCGATGGAAGAGGTCCCCGACAAGTGGAAGGCGTTCATCGCCAAGAACTACGAGCACTTCGGCCTGACCCCTCCCTGAGTGCCGCTCCTCCACCTCCGGGCTCCTGAAGAAGGCGCGGCTCCGGCCGCGCCTTTTGTCGTTCAGGATCGCCCTTACACTTGCTAAGATACCCGCTATCAGACCTTAAGGTGGAGATAGGGACATCGAGGAGCGCCGAGATTCCTGGACGGGCCGTACCGTCTCCCACTACCGGCTGCTGGAAGAGCTCGGCCGGGGTGGAATGGGGGTCGTGTACAAGGCGCAGGATCTTCTGCTCGAACGCCTCGTGGCCCTCAAGTTTCTCGGCAGAGGCCGGGAGGGTGAGATTCCCCGGCAGCGTCTGCTCCAGGAGGCCCGGGCCGCCTCGTCCCTCGATCATCCCAATCTCTGCACGATCTACGAGGTGGATCAGGATGAAGAGGGCAACCTGTTCATCGCGATGCGCCTCTGCGAGGGGGAGACCCTGAAGGCCAGGATCGCCCGCGGGCCCGTGGATCTCGACCAGGCCCTCGATCTGATTTCCCAGGTCGCCGCCGGGCTCGCTCATGCCCATGCCCACGGCATCGTTCACCGGGATATCAAGCCCGCCAATCTCATTCTCACCCTCTCCGAGCAGGTCAAGATCGTCGATTTCGGAATCGCCCTCCAGCCGGACGGACCCCGACTCACGCGGGAGGGAGTCGTCCTCGGCACACTGGCCTACATGTCTCCCGAGCAGCTCCTGGGTCACCCCATCGACCACCGGACGGATCTCTGGGCTCTCGGAGTCGTTTTCTATGAGTTGCTGACCGGAGCCCTTCCGTTTGGCGCCGCCACCTCTCCGTCCTACGCGGGTGCGGTCCTCTCGATGAATCCTCCACCCGCCACGAATCTACGGGCCGGGCTGCCGGCCGCGATCGATCCATTCTTCGCTCGCCTGCTGGCCAAGGACCCCGCTCAGCGGTACCAGAATGCCGACGAGGTGATCCGGGAGTTCCAGAGGGTACGGGAAGCTGGTTCAAGGCCAGAGTCCCCGCCCCCCGAAGCCATGGAGCCGACGATTTCGATCGAGCCTCACCGCTCGAAACGCTTGGCCCTGGAGGTCAACCCCCACTTTGCCCAGATTTCCGTGGGCCGCCAGGAGGAGCTGAACCTGCTGGCACGGCACCTTCTCCCCGAGCCCACCGAAACGGCCCCCGCAGCGGTCTGTGCGGTCCAGGGCATGCCCGGAGTGGGGAAATCGTTTCTGGCGGATCGGTTCGCTCTCGATCATGCGGAAAGATTCGAAGGTGGTTATCTCAGGATCATTCTCGATCCGAAGTCCCCGGCACCTCCGGAGCACCTGCTCGACGAGCTGGCCGATCGTCTCAATCTCCCGGGAGGTGACAATCTGGCGGAACGGGTGCGGGAGAGGCTGCGTCACCCCCGAACCCTGCTCCATATCGAGAATGTCGACTCTCCGACCGCCGAGGTCGCGGCGGGCCGCCTTCTCCACCAGCTTCCAGGCTCGACGGCCATCGTGACCGGCCGGTTGCTGGACCTTGGGCGCGCCCTGGGCTGGCATCCGGTCCGCCTCGCGCCTTTTGATGAGGAAACGGCTCTCCGCCAGCTCTGGGGCGAGTTGGGCTGGGAACCGGTGAAGTCTGAAGAGAACGATCATCGCGAGTTGGTCCAGGTCCTCGGCTACCTTCCCCTCGCTCTGCACCTCGCGGCCGGCCATCTTCGGTCGGGGCGTTCCGCCCCCGGCTTTCTGCGGACCTTGCGGCAGCGCCAGCTCGCTCTCACACCGGCCGACCGGATCGAGCTGGCGGTCGGGGTATTCGAAGCGGCACGAAGGGTCCTGGCGACGAGTTTCTCGCTCTCCCTGGAGCTCTTCCGCGAGGAAACCGGCCCCGAGGCCGACCGCCTGCTTGCCGGCCTGCACTCGCTCGGGCACGCCCCGCTGAGCGGGTTCGGCCGGAGCCTGGGAGCCGCGATCGCAGGTCTCCAAGAGGATGACTTCGAAGAGCTGGTATTTCATGCCCAGAAGCTAGGAGTCCTCCTGCCCGTCTCGCGCGAGGAGAGACCCGACGGCGCTTGGCGTCTCCACCCGTTGTTTGGCGAGTTCCTTGGCTCGGGCGCCGATTCTTTCGCAGCAATGGAACGCTTGACGGAGTGGTTCCTCGTCCGCCTCCCAGAGAGCCTGCCGGGCCAGGAAGCTGACCAGGGACGTCGCTGGTCGGACATCCAGTTAGAAAACGCAGCGCTGGCCTACTGGCTTCCGCGACTCCCAGCCGCCGACAAGCCGCGCATACAGAGCGTCGCGACTTACTATGCCCGCAGGAACGGCCCCTTCCACCTCTGGATCGAGTTCTGCGAGACGGCGCTTCTGGATCTGATAGCACCCACCCTGAGAAGCGATTTCCTGTGGACCCTCTCTCTGGTAGCCCTCCGACATGGCCTCTTTGAGAGGGCCCTGGAATCGGCACAGGAGAAACTGGCCCTCGACTCAGTGCGCGGTGACGAGTATGAGACTGCTGCCGCCCTGGGTCTCATCGGCGATGCCCTGCAGGCGCGCGGATCGTTTGACGAAGCCATCTCCATCTGGCAGGAGCGGCAGCTTCCGATCCTGGAGAAGTTGGGTAAGACTGGAGAGCGCGCGATAATCCTCTCTAAGGTGGCCTATACCCTGCAATGCCGGGGGCGCTTCGAGGAAGCCTTGATGATGCTGCGCGAGGAGGCTCTCCCTACTTTCGAGGCAATCGGGGATGTCCGCTCGCGCGCCGTCGCCCTAGGGTTCGTGGCCGATATTCTCCAAGCCCAAGGAAATCTCGAAGCCGCCCTGCAGATCCGGCAGACAGAAGAGCTTCCAATCTACGAGTTGCTAGGAGAGCCACGCTCCACCGCAGTAACAATGGGCAAGATCGCCACGGTTCTCCATATTCGGGGGGAACCTGAGAAAGCCCTCGAAATCCTGCAACAGGAAAAATCCATGGTCGAGGCCTTGGGAGAAATGCGGGAGCTCGCCGTCTGTCTCGGCAGAATCGCCGACATCCAGTACCGCTTGGGGCAAATCGACGAGGCGGTCCAGACAAGGCAAGCCGAGCAGATCCCAATCCTCCAGCGGCTTGGCTCCCCCTATGACCTCGTCTTCGCCAAGGAGAGCCTCGCCCTCCTGTACCTCGAACGGCGGGAGCCGGGAGACCGTGAGGAAGCCGGCGAGCTTCTCTGCCGTGCCTTGGAATTCGCCGACCGCCTCCGGCTTCCAGCCGCCGACCGCATCCGTTCCCTTCTCGCCGAAAACGGCTTCTGAGTCCCCCCTCTCCAGGGGAATGGAAAAGTTCTCCCCATCGTTCTACAATGTGAGTATCAGCCACTCAAACTGTGGTTGGTAGACTCAAGTTTGAGGCCTGAGGAGAGGGGATCCATTGGACTACAAGGACTATTACGCGACGCTGAACGTCAAGAAGGACGCGTCCCAGGACGACATCCAGAAGTCGTACCGGAAGCTGGCGCGCAAGTTCCATCCGGACGTCAACAAGGATCCGCAGGCCGAGGTCAAGTTCAAGGAGATCGGTGAGGCCTACGAGGTCCTGAAGGACCCGGACAAGCGCAAGCGGTATGACCAGCTCGGGTCGAACTGGAACCGGAGTGGTCCTCCGCCGGGCTACGGTTTCGGCCAGGGGGCCGGCGGGTTCGACTTCAGCGATTTCCAGGGCGCCGGCGGCGGCGCGGGGTTCAGCGACTTCTTCGAGATGCTCTTCGGGGAGCGCGGCCGGGGACGGCAGCGCGGCGGCCCGGCGGGCTTCGGCGGTCCCGGCGCCGGCTTCGGGGGCCCCGGCTTCGGGGGAGGAGCCCAGGGCGGAGGCGACGCCGAGGCGTCGATCAGCCTCTCCGTCGAGGAGGCGGTGCGCGGCGGCTCGCGGGAGATCGCGATCGCCGATCCGAACACCGGCCAGCGCAAGACGCTCACCATCAAGATCCCCGAGGGGGTGAGGTCGGGGCAGAAGATCCGCTTGGCCGGCCAGGGCTCTTCCGGGTTCGGAGGCGGACCGGCGGGCGATCTCTTCCTGAAGATCGAGATCGCGCCGGACCCGCGCTACCGGATCGAGGGCTCGGACATCCTCACCCACGTGGAGATCCCGCCGGCGGTGGCGGTGCTCGGCGGGGAGGCGGACGTCGAGACTCCCACCGGGCCGGTGCGGGTGCGCATCCCGGCGCGCTCCTCCTCGGGCCGCACGATCCGGCTGCGGGGGCGGGGGCTCGGGCAGTCCGGCGGCAGCAAGGGGGATCTCCTGGCAGAGATCCGGATCGTCGTCCCCGAGAACCTCAACGACCACGAGCTCGATCTCTACCGGCAGCTCGCGGAGGCGCGTGCCCCGCGGGCCGAGGAGGTAGAGGTCTAAAAAATTTGCCCCGGTTCTGTAGAGGCGGCCCTATGTGGCCGCCCCTACAAATTCAAGACCGGAGGACGCAGGGAGGGCAACCATCATGGACATGAACAAGCTGACGCAAAAATCACAGGAGGCGCTCCAGAGCGCCCAGACCAAAGCGCTTCGCTATGGTCATCAGGAGGTCGACGGAGAACATCTTCTCCTCGCTCTCCTCGAGCAGCCGGAGGGGCTGATCCCACGCCTGCTCTCCCGCATGGAGGTGCCGGCCGAGTCGCTCAAGGCCGAGGTCGAGCGCGAGCTGTCACGCCGTCCCAAGGTCTCCGGCCCCGGCATCGAGGCGGGCAAGATCTATCTGACGCAGCGCTTGCAGCAGATCCTGATCCGGGCCGAGGATGAGGCCAAGCGGCTCAAGGACGAGTACGTCTCCGTCGAGCACCTCTTCCTCGCCATGGTCGAGGAGGGCCCCTCCTCGCCGCTCGGCCGGATTCTGGCGCCGTTCAACATCACCCGCGACGGCTTCCTCGCCGCCTTGACGGCGGTGCGGGGCAACCAGCGGGTGACCAGCGCCATGCCGGAGGTGGCCTACGAGGCGCTCGAGAAGTACGGCGTCGATCTGGTCGCCGAGGCGCGGCGCAACAAGCTCGATCCGGTGATCGGCCGCGACGCCGAGATCCGGCGGGTGGTCCGCATCCTGTCGCGCAAGACCAAGAACAACCCGGTGCTGATCGGCGAGCCGGGCGTGGGCAAGACCGCCATCGTCGAGGGGCTCGCGCAGCGCATCGTGCGCGGCGACGTCCCCGAGTGGCTCAAGGACCGCGTCCTCTTCTCGCTCGACATGGGCTCGCTGCTCGCCGGCGCCAAGTACCGCGGCGAGTTCGAGGAGCGCCTGAAGGCCGTGCTCAACGAGATCAAGCAGAGCGAGGGGCGGATTCTGCTCTTCATCGACGAGCTGCACACCATCGTCGGCGCCGGCAAGACCGAGGGCTCGCCCGACGCGGGCAACCTCCTGAAGCCGATGCTGGCGCGCGGCGAGCTGCACTGCATCGGCGCCACCACCCTCGACGAGTACCGCAAG
>Ga0268266_10002937_pt1 | contig 17608 bp, 14 predicted proteins | sample KBSS13metaG_FD_190356 | JGI IMG/M metagenome (GOLD analysis project Ga0268266, IMG submission 190356) | Switchgrass rhizosphere microbial communities from Kellogg Biological Station, Michigan, USA - KBS S1-3 metaG (SPAdes) (version 2) | ecosystem: Host-associated > Plants > Roots > Rhizosphere...
GTGGCCAATGGTCGCGTCACCCGAGTTCACCGCGAGATCCCACCTGCGGACGCGCATGGCGAATACATCGGCGTGGCCCGCTTTTCGGCCGCCGGCGCCGCGAGGTTGAAGGAGCATTATCACAGGGCGCGCAAACAATACTCGGGCGGACCTTTTCGCGAGGCGAAACTGTTCGAAAAGGCATATTTGATTCAACTGCTGCAAGAGATGATCGAGGCCGGGGAGTCGATGGTCCACGTCGACACGCCCGGCGAATACATCGAAATCGACACGCAGCAGGATTTTGATTACGCCCGAACGAACTGGAAGTAACGGGCTGTGGAAAAGCGTTCGCGGGGTGCCACTGCTGGCTTGTCCAGCAGTGCGATTTCCACGGTAAGACACTGCTAGGCAAGCTAGCAGTGGCACTCGAGATCATCCTACCATCGTGGGACGTTCAAAAATAAGCGAGCAGAGCATGAGCGAGAAACTATTGTTCCCCACGTCGGTCGTCGGCTCGATGCCCCGGCCTGAGTACGTCAAGGACTTGATCAACGACCCGGCCATTTCGCCGGAAGATTACCAGCGCCGCATGCGGGCCGCCGTCGAGAGCGTCGTCGCGCTGCAGGAATGCGCGGGGCTCGACGTAGTGACCGATGGCGAGTGGTGGCGCAAGAGTTATATCGGCGTGATCGCTGAGCTAGCGCACGGTTTTGAGCTGGGCTACAACCCGGCCGATGGTCGCCCCTGGACGATCGTCGTGGATAAACTCTCGCCGAAGAACCCCGGCTTCATCGCCCAGGAAGTCAAGCTCGTCAAACAACTCACCAAGCGCCGGATCAAGGCCACGCTCCCTTCGCCGGCGCTGTTGGGTGAGCGGATGTGGGACCCCGAGCGCAGTAAAAAGGCGTATCCCACGCGAGACGCCTTCGTCCGCGATTGCGTACCCATCTTACGGCGCGAGCTGGAACTGCTGCGCGACGAAGGAGTGTGGGTTGTGCAGATCGACGATCCCCATCTTTGCTTGTTTGTCGACGACCAGGTGCGCGCCCAGTACGACAACGCCGATCGGGCTGCCGATTTCGACGTTGAGATGGTCAACGACCTGGTCGATGGCGTTGAGAACGTCCGATTGGCGGTCCATCTTTGCCGTCGCGCCGGCGCGCGGGTGCGTGGCGAAGCGCAGTTCCGTGGCGGGTACGATCCGATCATCCAGCAATTGAACCGCTTGCACGTCCATCACTTGACGATGGAGTTCACCGCGCCCGGCTCTGGCGACATGGCGGTGTTTCGGCAACTGCGCGAAGATTTCGAGATCGGCCTGGGCTGCGTCAGTTGCACGCCGGGCGTGATCGATTCCGCCGATGAAATCGAGCGCCGCGTGGAACTGGCGCTAAAGCACCTGGCGCCGGAGCGAATCACGCTCAACCCAGATTGTGGGTTTGCGCCAGGGAGCGCCGCGCAGGTGAGCATCGACGAGGTGTATCAGAAGCTGAAGAACGAAGTGGAAGCCGCGAGGCGGTTGCGCGACAAGCACGGCTGAGTATCGTAGTCGTGTTCGTGCCACTGGCTACGCCGGTGCTCCACGCATTCAGTCGTGCGCAGTTCGAAGTCACTGGCAAAGCCAGTGGCACACATTCAAAGCGGCTTCGTTGGCGGCAGGCTTGATCGACATCGCTACGTGCCCGCAATCAGTTCCGCGGCAATTTGCCCCGGCATTGCATTCAAACCCCACGCCGCCGCAGCGGCAGCCAGGGCGTCGTCGATTGCCGCCTGCACTTGCCGCTCGTCGCCAGCAGGGGCGAACGGGCATTCAAGCCAAACTTTCAGGCCGTCACTTAAGACAATCTTTCCATTGTCCCAGAAGGCGACTCGTCCGCCGCCGCGGCGATGTTCGGCCAGTTGCGGATAGAGTTTGTTCACGGCGAAGTAGATCACGCTGCCGCGGCATTTTTCGGCCATAGCGAATACGTCGGCGTCGTCGGCCTTGAGCACGGCAAAACCGTTTTCCGGGACGGATTCGACGATTGCCCGGATGAGTTGCACGTACTGTTCATGCGTCAGAGTCTCCGGCAGTCCGGTCAGATCGGGCTCGCCGACGCCTGTGACGATCGCGATGTCGCAAGAGTCGAAGCCAAGACCTTCTTCGAGCACACTACGCGCGCTGACTTCGCAAATCGCTTTCTCGACGTTGGGATTAAGCAGCAGCGACTGCGCGCCTTCCCAGCCGGAGAAGTCGCCGCGGCGCAGCGGATCTGCGTTGTGATAGAGGCCGTCGCTGGTGGCAACGCCGACGCGATCGCCGCCACGGGCCAACATTCTGGCCAGCAGCTTCGCGGTCGAAGACTTGCCGAGAGTGCCACTGATGGCGATGACAGGGATCCGACCGTTTTCGCCCGCCGGAAACATTGCGTCGATGATCGCTTCGCCGACCGGCCGCGGATGTCCCTTGGTCGGTTGTATGTGTACTTGCAGGCCGGGGCCGGCATTCACTTCGACCACGGCGCCGTTTTGTTCTTCGAGCGGGCGGCCGATGTCCTCGACCACGATGTCCAAGCCGGCGATGTCGAGGCCGACGACTTGCGCCGCTTCGATCGCTCGGGCGGCCACCTCGGGGTGAACGCGATCGGTCACGTCCGTGTCGAGATTACCGTGCCGGCGAATGAGGATCTTGGTCCCGGCCGGCGGGATCGATTCGGCGGTGTAGCCCTGCTGCGCCAGCACGGCCAGCGTGACGGTGTCGAGCTCAACGGTGTAGAGCAGGCTCGAGCAATCTTCGCCGCGGCGCGGGTCAGAATTGAGCTGGTCGTCAATCAGTCGGGCCACGTTGTGGCGTCCATCGCCGACAATCACGGCCGGCTCGCCGCGCGACGCCGCCACGACGCGCCCATTGACGACCAGTAGGCGATGTTCGACCCCTGGCGCAAACCGCTCGACGACGACCGAGCCTTCCGTGCGGCGGATGAAGTCGTACGCCGCGACGAGTTGCTCGCGAGTGGTGACATTGGTGAACACACCGCGGCCGTGATTGGCGCTGCGCGGTTTGACGACGACCGGCAGGCCAATGTCCTCGGCCGTTTCCCAGGCGTCATCAACGCTCGACACGCCGCGACCCTCGGGCGTGGGCACGCCCACGGTGCGCAGCAGTTGACGCGTGAGGTCTTTGTCGTGCGCGATCGATTCTCCGATGGCGCTGGTGCGGTCGCTTTCGGCGGTGAGAATCCGCCGTTGCCGCGCGCCCCAGCCCAACTGCACCAGGCTGCCACTATTGAGCCGCCGCACCGGAATCTCGCGGGCTTCGGCGGCGTTGACGATGGCGCGCGTGCTGGGGCCCAGGCAGACGTCGTCCGCCAGGTCGCGCAGTTTCTTGACTTCGGCGGCGACGTCGAAGGGACGATCATGCACCGCGGCCTGGCAGAGGCGAAACGCGACGTCGAGCGCCGCCAGCCCTAACGTTTCGTCTTCGAATTCAATGACGACTTTGTAGACGCCTTCCTCGGTGGTCTCGCGCGCTTTGCCCATGCCGACATCGCAACCGGCCAGGCGTTGCAGTTCGATCGTGACGTGTTCGAGGATATGGCCTTGATACGTGCCGCGGCGCAAACGTTCGAAGAAACCGCCGCGCTCGCCAATGCTGCATCGATGTTCGATCATCGATGGCATCCAGGCCATCAAGCGTTCGTTGAAGCCTGGCAGCGAATCGGAGGGCGAGTCCTTCAGCTCCTGCAAATCGACCAGGGCTTCGAGTACTTGCACCCAGGCCCAAATGTTGGGTCCGCGCAGCACCGCAATCTTGCGAATTTCCATGCTGAAGTTTTCGGACTGTTCCGTTTATGCGGACATGTTCTGTGGCGAGTGCACGTCGTGAATTGGTCGCCGCGATCGTCCAATTCCAACTATATGCTGGCAGTGCATTGATCATCGCATGGCGATGGCCTGACAGCAGCCCCAACCGGACAGGCACGATCGGCGCCAAGCGCCAGCTTTACGAACGCTTGGCGAGTGGTCAAGACCGCCGCAACCTGATCAGGCGTCGCCGGTTGCAGCTCACGGGGCCCAGAGGTGAGAGTTGTCGGGATCTGCCCGATACATTTGTCCGGGTGGTTTTAGGGGGGTAGAATTGCTGACTCGCCGGGGGTAACGCCCCAGTTCATCCCACCTGCCCGCCGTCTTTTGGAGCCGCACCCACGTGGACGACGCGCCCTTTATCCTGCCGACCCTCCCCGACGCCTGGCGTAGCGCCGCTTTGGCGCAGCTCGAAAATGGGGAAGTGATTCATGGCTGGTTCGAGACCGATCTCGACGAAAGCCTGCATTTTGTCGATGGGCTGGTCCTGCTGACAGATCGTCGCGTGCTATCGACCCAAGCGCTTGGGCAAGGCGCCGGCCGAGGCTCGATCGACGGCGCCATCTGGAGGTCGGTCCGATTGACAGACGCCGCCAGCTTGCGCGCCAAAGAACGTAACGGGCTGGGCATACTCGAACTATTGAACGCGAATGGCCGGCTGGCCGTGTGGCGATACACGGCCTCGCGCGCGCTGGTTGCTCATGAACTGACGGAGCGCTTTGACAGCGTCCGCCGCGGACTGCCGCTCGACGCCATCCATGGCGGCGACGCCCCGGACGAAGCAGGCATCGCCACGCCACCGCCGCCCGTCAGCACCTGGACTTTGCTGCGGTTGGGGCGGTTCGCCAAGCCGCGCGCCGGTTTAATTCTGCTCGGTTTTGTGCTGACGCTGTGCACGACCGGGGCCGGGCTGATCCCGCCATATCTGACAATTCCGCTGTTTGATAAGGTGCTGACCCCTTATCAGAACGAAGTCACGACAATCGAGAGTGAAACCGATCCGGGCACTGTCGAGCGCGCCACGGCGCTCAAGAACCTGCAAGAAACTCAGGGGCCACGCTTCCGTCTGGTGGTTTGGTGCCTGGGTGGTTTGGCCGGCGCGGCGGTCGCGGCCTGGTTGTTTGGCTGGGCGCAAGGCGCGGTCATGGCCTGGGTCAGTGAGCGCATTGCCGCTGACTTGCGGAACACAACGTACGCGCATCTGCACAAGCTATCGCTCGAGTTCTATGGCGCGCGCAGGACTGGCGACCTGATTGCGCGCATTTCGAGCGACACCGACCGGATCTGTAACTTTCTGTCAGACAATGTGGTCGACTTTGCCACCGACATCCTGATGATCATCGGCACTGCCGTGATCCTGGTTTATCTCGACCCGGTGTTGGCCGTGGCCACGCTGCTGCCATTTCCCTTGATTGCCTGGCTGGTTTACTACGTCCGTGGACAACTCCAGCATGGATTTCAGCGGGGCGGGCGGGCCTGGAGTGAGATGACCAACGTCCTGGCCGATACGATTCCCGGCATCCGAGTGGTGAAGGCCTTCGCCCAGGAGCGCCGCGAGGTCGAGCGCTTTCGCTCGGCCAACAATCGGATCCTCGAAGCCAACGACCGCGTCAACACGGTCTGGGCCTTCTTCTGGCCCCTGGTGCTGTTTTTGAATACGGCCGGTTTGTTGATTGTGTGGGGCTTTGGCGCCTGGCGAGCCTATGACTTCTATATTTCGATCGGCGTGCTGACCGCCTTCCTGGCGTACATCTCGCGGTTTTACACCCGGCTGGAATCGATGAGCCGAATGCTCAGCATGACGCAGCGGGCAGCGGCGAGCGCTCAGCGACTGTTCGAAATTCTTGATCGCGTCCCCAGCGTGCCGGAGCCGGTCGATCCGATCATCCCCGGAACTCTGCACGGCGAGATTGAACTCCGCGGCGTCAGCTTCCGCTACGGGAACCGGCCGGTGATTGATAATCTCGACTTGAAGATCAAGCCGGGCGAGATGATCGGGCTGGTCGGCACCAGCGGCGCCGGCAAGAGCACGCTGATCAACCTGGTTTGCCGTTTTTATGACGTCGCCCAGGGCGCTGTGCTGGTCGATGGCGTCGACATTCGACGGTTTCCGGTTTCGGAATATCGCCGGCACATCGGCATGGTGCTCCAGGACCCATTCCTGTTCTATGGCACGATCGCAGACAACATTGCTTATGGTCGACCAGACGCTACGCGCGATGAAATCATCGCTGCCGCCCGGGCCGCCAAGGCGCACGACTTTATCATGCGGATGCCGGACGGATACGACTCGCTCGTTGGCGAACGCGGCCAGACCCTCAGCGGTGGTGAACGGCAACGAGTTTCGATCGCGCGGGCGATCTTGATCGATCCACAGATTTTGATTCTGGACGAAGCGACAAGCTCGGTCGATACCGAGACGGAGCGTGAGATTCAACAAGCGCTCGACAATTTGATTCAGGGGCGCACGACGATTGCCATCGCCCATCGATTGAGCACGCTGCGGAAGGCCGATCGGTTGATCGTGATGGACCGTGGGCGGATCGTCGAGACCGGCAAGCATCAGCAGCTCGTCGGCACGCCTGGCGTTTACGCCCGTTTGCACAAGGCGCAGTTGGCGATCGCTCAAGAGATGACCGAGTAACGTCTGCGGCAGCAGGCTGACTGGCAAGACACGCGGATTTCGGCCCGCAGGAGGCACACTTGATTATGGCGTCTGATCCCAATCCCCAACCGCAGAGCGAACTGGAAACGGTTGCGCTCGATCACGACAGTTTCGGTCGGCTGGTGCTGATCGACGTCGAGGGGCGGCGGCACGTGGGTGTGGATCCGGTCCGCGCGTTTCCGCTCTCGGACCCACAGCGATCGATTTCGATCATCAACTCCGAAGGGATCGAGGTGTTGTGGATCAACGATCTGACGACGCTGGCGCCGCGGACGCGCAAGATTTTGCTCGACGAACTCTCGCGCCGTGAGTTCATGCCGATCATTGAGCGGATCTTGAATGTCTCGTCGACCAGTGATCCATCGCGGTGGCAGGTCCAGACTGATCGGGGCGAAACGACGTTTCTGCTGAAGAGCGACGACGATGTCCGTCGGATCGGTTCGCATGGCGCGATGCTGGTCGACGCCGCCGGCGCCCGCTATCTGGCCCCAGACACCCGCAAGCTGGACGCAGCCAGCCGCCGCGTGCTGGAACGGTATTTGTAGACGTCGAGAAGCGCAATCCAGCACACCGGGAGGGCGAAGCTCCCGCTGAGCCGCGCGCCGCAATCGACTCTATGTTGAAGATGTTGCACGCGGAGGCGCGGATAAAGAATTCCGTGACAGCATTTCTGCATTTCCTCCGCGTTCTCCGCGCCTCCGCGTGAAATCTCTTTTCTTTGATATAAGTTCGTACGCGCTTCTCGGCTCGGCGGGAGCCTCGCCCTCCCTGTGCGCCGATTGCGATTCGATCTCCCGCCGAAAATCAACGCTTGATTTAGGTTCCCTGCGCCGGGCGCAGGTTGCTTTGCACGAGCACGAATTTCTTTTGACCGGGGCCGGAGACGAATTGCACCGTCGCCATTCGTTTGGATCCGCTGCCTGAGAGGGCCACGATCCGGCCCAGCCCATAACTGGGATGCTTGATCAGCATGCCTTGATAAAACGCGTCGGGCGAGATTGCATTTGGCGCCGTCGCCTCGGTCGTCAGCAGATCCGCCGCAGTCTTTAGCGGCGCGCCGTGCCAGGCGGGACCGACCGGGCGTCGCGCGGTTGAGTTGGCTGCATCGTTTGATTCTTGCTTGGCGTCGTCGACTACTGCGTCGTCTTCGGCTGTGCCAAACGTCGCTGGATCGAAACTGACGTCATCGTCGCCACTCGAGTGACGGTATTCGTCGGCCACTTCGTCCGTACTGGCGTGATCGTCTGCAATGGTGGCGCCGGGGATTTGATCGACCCAATGTTGCTCGACCATGTCGAGCTCTTCGCGCGGCAGTTCGAACAGAAACGAGCTGGGCACACTGAATTTGCGCTGCCCGCGGAACTCGCGGGCGATCGCCATGCTTAGATGCAGTTCTTCTTCGGCGCGCGTCAGGCCTACGAACAGCAACCGCCGCTCTTCTTCCAGTTCGTCGGGCTGGTTCTGGCTGCGCTCGTGTGGGATCAGCCCTTGTTCGAGCGCGACGACATGCACGACGGGAAACTCCAGGCCCTTCGAGCCGTGTAATGTCATCAAGGTGACCCGGTCAGCGCGATCATCCCAGGCGTCGGTGTCGCCAGTGAGGCTCGTTTCTTCCAGAAACTCTTCCAGGTGCGCCAGCCCTGCGTGGCGCTCGTCAAACTGGCGCGCCGCGGTCAGCAATTCTTCGATATTCGCCAGCCGCTCCTGATCTTCCTCGGTTTGCGACTCTTGTAGTCGCTCGCGATACTCGGTCTCAGTCAGCACGTGGCCGAGGATTTCTTCGACCGCGCCCGTGGCGAGCGAGCTCAGTCGATCGATCATCGCGACAAACTTCGCCACAGTGATCGCCGCCTTCTTCGGCAGATCGGCCACCATGCCGCTTTCGCGAGCTGCTTCGAGCATCGTCAGCCCACGCTGCGACGCGTGCCGCGCGAGGCGTTCGATGGTCGTCTTGCCAATGCCGCGGACCGGCGTGTTGATCACACGTAGCAGTTGCACGTCGTCGCGCGGGTTGTTGATCAGCGTCAAATAGGCCAGCACATCCTTGATTTCTTTGCGCTGGTAGAATTCGAGCCCGTTGACGATCTGAAATGGCACGCCATGCGCGCGAAACGCGTGCTCGAATTCACGCGATAGCGCATTGGTGCGATAGAAAACGGCATAATCGCGTGGGCGTCTGCGGCCGGCGCGAACTTCATCGGCGATGCGGCCCGCGATGCTCTCGGCTTCGACTTGCTGGTTGGCGTAACGCACGAAGCGGACCGGGGCGCCCTCGTCGTTCTCGGTGAACAACTCCTTGCGCTTGCGCCTCTGGTTGTAGGCGATCAGGTGCGCAGCCACGCTCAAAATGCGTTTGGTGCTGCGATAGTTTTGCTCGAGCCGCACGGTGTGCACGTTCGGAAAATCGCGCTCGAAGTCGAGGATGTTGTTGATGTCGGCCCCGCGCCAGCCATAGATCGACTGATCCGGATCGCCTGTCGCGGCCAGATTAGGGTGCTCGACGGAGAGCGCGCGGACAATCTCGTACTGGGCGCGATTCGTATCCTGATACTCGTCGACCATGATGTACTGATAACGTGCGTCGAGCTCGCCGCGGACTTCGGGATTGTCGCGCAGCAACACGGCCACGTGGAGCAGCAGGTCATCGAAATCGACGGCGCTCGAATTCAACAGCTTCTTCTGATACGCCGGATAGACTTTGGCGACAATACTCTGCAGCGGGCTGCCAGACCGTGGGACGAACTGCTCCGCGGTAACGAGGTTGTTCTTGGCCTTGCTAATAACGCTGACGATTTGTTCCGGCGTGTAGTGCGTGGAGTCGATATTCAGCTCATTGATCACGCGGCGCAGCGCCTGCCGGCTATCGTTCGTATCGTAAATCGTGAAGTTTTCACGCAGGCCAACTTGCTGGGCGAATTCTCGCAACAGCCGCGCGCAAAAACGATGAAACGTGCTTAGCCGGACCCGCTTGCCAGGGGCGAGCAATTCCAGCCGGCTGCGCATTTCTTCGGCGGCCTTGTTCGTGAACGTCAGGGCGAGGATCTGGTACGACGGCACTCCATGCGCGAGCAGGTTGGCAATGCGATGCGTGACGACGCGCGTCTTGCCGCTGCCCGGCCCGGCCAGAATGAGCAGTGGGCCTTCCAGGTGCTCCACCGCCTCGCGCTGAGCCGCGGTCAGTCCGTGAAACAGATCGTCCAAGAGAATCCTCCAGCGGCAAATCTTCAGAACTATCGGTCCCTGGCGTCACTGGCTTCGCCAGCTTCGGCAGTGGCGCCTAAACAAGTCTACGGGCTTGCAGATTCTGAGCAACCGACTGTAAGAAACGCCCGTGAAACCGCCATTTTCAACGCACAGCTATTTTGGCGATGACAATGCGTCGGCATTGTCTCGACGAGCTTCGGAACGGAAGGTTCCTTGATCAAATGCAAGCTCACGCGGAGGCGCGGAGTGCGCGGAGAAATGCAAATGCACTCGTCTTCCTCCGCGATCTCCGCGCCTCCGCGTGAGGTCTCTTCCTACTGCTCGTCTTTCAATTCAATCTTCGCACGATGCATTTGCGGATCGTCGAATTGCCGTTCGTAACTGCGTGCTAGCACATGTTCGCTAGCACGTGTGATCGATACTTGGCGCAAAAAAAGATCGGAATGGGTAGTCGAATCGCAGCGCGAGTCGGTATACTCGCAACCGTTACGAGTGAATCGCTCGCGTGATGCCTCGCGAGCGACGCCGGTCGTTGGCTTCCACGGCGCGGTATGCGTCTGACGACAGCAAAGTTCGAGTCCCGCGACACGACGTTCGTGCCTCGGGACAGCTTCGGCGAGAGTTACGGACTAACCACAGCATCAATCACGGGAGGGAACCCATGACACGTATTCCACTCAGCGCAGTCGACGAGCAAGCTCGCGAGATCAGCCAGCGGTTGGAAATGAGCACGGCCGAGATCGGACTCTCGGTGCGCACCACCAACTGCCTCGAAGAGCGCGGCATCTTCACCGTGCACGATCTGCTGCAATGTACGCCGGACGATCTGCTGAGCATCTCGAACTTCGGCGAGAAGACGCTCGACGAAGTCTACAAGGCGCTCGAAAGCATTGGCTTCCGCCGCTCACGCCAGCAGGCTATGGCTGTTTGATTGCTGAATTGCAACGCAAGTTTTGCTCCGTAGGGTTCATGCGAGACTTCATGTAGCACTGCGCGCCTCGGATGACCCAGCAGTTCAGGGAATGCCGCGAGGCGTGGTAATCGCCCGTTGCGCTAGCGAGCAATGCGCACGCTGTCTGAATTGAATGGGTGCAGGATGCATTTGCGCGAATGGCGCGAAACGCCTCACGCTTCCAGTTCTTTGGACGTCAGCATTCGTCGAGACGCGCGGCGAATCCGAACTACTCGAACGACTGCACCGTCGATCGTGAAAAGGACACGAAAAACACGAGGCTTTCTCCCAAAGAGGAACTGTCGCAGCTCTCGCTTCAGTCTGTGACTCTCGGGTGCGACGGCACAGCGCTCAGGGCGCTCGCTCAACGACCTGATCGCAACTTGAAATCGGTCCAGCCATCGCGCGGCCGTCGTTGGCGCATGTTGTGCTGCCCAATAATACGCCTCTTCGAGATCCATCTCCGCAATAGGTTGGAATCGAACCTCGAAGGTCATGCATTGTCCTGAATCGAATGCCTTTGACGTAGGCGCTCGAAGACCTCATCGAGCGGCAATCCCGCTTCACCTCGATCAACCGAAGCCAGCCCCTCTTCGATTGCTTTTAGTTCCTCGTCGTCCTCGTCCAGAGCTCGAAGCGCTTGGACCAAGAGTTCTTCCTCCGAGCCATACCGACCGGAGGCCATCCGAACTTGGATTAGCTTTTCGACGTCTGCGGAAAACTGATGGGTCATGGGAGACTCCGTGTTTATATCCTGCCCTATCATCGTACCTCGCGGGCCGTGGATCAGTCCACGATGTGACACGTCGCCGGATTCCGCGCTATTCCCGCACACACACACACACACACACACACACACACACCCGCTTACGGCTGCGTTTCGAAACAAGCAATCCCTTCGCCACTACGGATGAAGATTCGGCTGCCGACAACCGCCGGCGTGGTCCAGGTCTCGGCTTTCACCAACTGGCTGAGGCCCAATTCTTTGTACCCAGCGCCGCCCGCCGACAGCACGGCCAGACTGCCGTTTTCGTTCAGGCCGAAGAGTCGGCCGCCGGCCAGGATCGGCGAGCAGTAGTAGCCGTGCGTGCCGCCGGTCCACTGTAGCTTGCCCTCAGCGAGACTCAGGCAGCAAAACTCTCCGCCATCGTTCATGCCGTAGACGAACTCACGATCGACGACCATCGAGGACAAATAGCTCGACAGCATCTCGTTCGTCCAGGCAACCTCTTTTTTCCAATTCGGTCCATCGCGCGCGATCCGCAGCGCCGTTAGCGGTTTGCCAGTCGCGGTGACCAACACCAGGTCGCCGGCCACGGCAGGCGTGGCGATGCTTTCATCGTAAGAGATTTGAAACGGATGGCTCCACAGCAGGGCGCCATCGTTGACCGCCAGGCCCACCACGCGCGGGCCGGTCATCACCACGACTTGTCGCACGCCGCCGATCTCGGCGATTACCGGGGACGAGTACGAGACGTTCTCGTGGAGTGATTTCCAAACCACCTCGCCGGTCAATTTATCAAAAGCCATGATCGTGCCAGCGCGTTCGCCCCCGACCGGCGTGATCAACAACTTTCCGCTGAGCGTTGGCGAGCCGGTGTAGCCGAATAGTGGAACCGGCGCCCCGATTCCTTTACCGATTGGCACGATGACATTTTCGACTCCATTAACAATCGCGCGGCCGTCAGGCAGCGGCTGCCTCGCGCCGAACTGCTCTGGATAATTGACCTCCCAAATCAGGTCACCGCTTTTTGTATTCAGACAGGCCAGCCGTCCGGCGATGCCGACGGTGTAGACGCGATCGCCATCGACAAGTGGTGTCGCCTTCGGGCCTCGCCCGTGTCTGCGGCCGACTTGATGCGGATCGAACTCGACATTGGTCTCGCGCTTCCATAGCTCTTTGCCATTGGTCGCGTCAAAGGCCAGCACGCGCTCGGACGCTCCGGTACGGTCGGTGACAAGAACCTTGCCACCGGCGACAGCAGGGCTCGACCAACCCGAGAACAAAGGCGCGTGCCAGACTCGCTTTAGCGGTTCGGCCGGCCAGGGATCTGCCAGTTGCGTGGCGGCGAGCGTGGACCGGCCCCCGGGCCCGCGCCATTGCGGCCAATCCGCCGTTGTTGCAGTCGTTGGTTCCGCGGCAGCCAGACCCTGCACTAAGGCCAGACCACAGAGGACGATTCCCAGGCTACAATGCGCGAAGCGGCGAGTTGAATTGCGGCGAGCACAGGTGTGTTCGATCCGCAGGCCAGTTGTGGCCGGGTTGGCTCGCAAACTACCGGGATGCGAAATCAAGTGTGCCTCGTAGGCTTTGTTGGTGATTGTCAGTCCGGTCGGCGTTTGCACTGGCAGAGCCAGTGGCACACAGTTACACGGCTTCGAGAGCGGTAACTCAACTTCAGCCAAAGTGACGTGCGTGCCGCCCATCGTTGCGGTTTGATTATAGTGGCGGCCGTCGGTTCGCGTGATATGCTTTTCGAGCGGCGACAGCACAGCGTTCAGCGGGAGCAATGCAGTTGGCGCGGCCCATCCGGTTTTACGGCAAAAAACGAGGCGATCGGCGGACCGGCTCTAATCAGCAGGGCCGCTTCTGGCTGGGCTTATTATCCGCCGCTTGCCTGTTGGCGGGCATCATCCCGCTGGTCTACATCCTCGTGGTCTTTGCCATCCCAGAATGGCGCGTGCATCACCGCTTTGTGCATACCAAGGCGCGCGTTCTGGACTCAAGAATCGTCGAATGGACCAATGATCGGTTCTCGCCGGAAATTCAGCTCGAGTACCACCTGGCTTCGCGTCCGGACGACGCTCCGTTAACGGCGTGGTCGGAGTATGAAATTATCCCCGTGCATTCGCGCGGAGGGCAGCATTGGGAACGCGCCTACGTTGAAGAGCTGCTGAGCGAGTTTCCCACCGGCAGCGAGCACGATAGCTGGTACGATCCACGGCGGCCGGAACGGATCGTGCTGAAGCAGGCTTATACCTGGAGCGCCTGGCTGATGCTGCTGTTGCCGGTCGCGTTCATCACGATCGGTGGCGGCGGCTTGATCCTGGTGTTGCTCACCTGGGGCAAATCGACTGAGCGGCTTTCAGCGCAGCGGCCTCCAGGGATGGACATCCTGCAGCCGAAATCGCAGGCGCGCGGTAATTTGCTGGCGCAGTTTCCGTTTGTCCCCAACCCGGATGAATTGGGAGACAGCCCCGGCACATTGCTTACGCATCGTTTGCCGCCGGCCAAGGCCGAATGGCGATTGTTCGCGGCCGCCGCGTTTTGCTTGTTCTGGAACAGTCTGGTCGCGTTCTTCGTGACGATCTTGATCCAGGATTTTCGCGAGGGCGAGCCGGACTGGTGGATGTTGGCGTTTGTCATTCCCAGTTTGTCGGTCGGGCTCGCCGCGTTGGCCTACGTCGGACGATTGGTGTTAATCGCTGGCGGCGTGGGGCCGACGATTGTCGAAGTCTCTGACCATCCGCTGGCCCTGGGCGGAGAATATGAACTGGCTCTTTCACAGACCGGCCGGCTACATATCGAATCGCTCGACGTCCGTCTGGTCTGCGAAGAAGTGGCCACGTTTCAGCAGGGAACCAATTCGCGCACGACGGTGCGGCGCGTGTACGAACAATTGTTGATCTCCGAGCAGAGCTTCGAGATTCATCACGGCTTGCCGTTCGAAGCCCGCGCCCGTTTGCAAGTTCCGGCCGCGGCGATGCATTCGTTTCAGGCGATTCACAACCGCGTCGAATGGAAGATCATCGTCCGCGGCGCCATTCAACGCTGGCCGGATTTCGAGCGCGGCTTTCCGCTGGTGATTTGTCCTGGCGCTGCGACGGGGGGCAACTTATGATCGCTCCCGCCATCACTCTCACGCTGCACGAGTCTCGTCGTGTCTACAGGCCGGGCGAAAAGCTCTCGGGTCAGTATTACATTGAAGCTGTCGAAGGAACGGAGACCGTGGCCGTCGAGATCTCGGTCCTCTGGCACACCGAAGGCAAAGGGGACGAGGATATCGCCGTCCATTTCTTCGATCGCGTCTCGCAAGACGAGCGCGCTGTGCTCGACTTCCGCCAGCCGCGCGTCTTCTCGACGGTGTTGCCGAACTCGCCGCTCAGCTATGAGGGAGTGCTGATCAAGATTCGCTGGTGCGTCCGATTGCGAGTCTTTTTGTCGCGCGGCAAGCAAATCGTCGAAGAGCGATCGTTTCAATTGGGCGAAGTTCCACCGGCCAGGGCCGTGCTGCCATGAGCAGCGAGTCACGACCGATGGCCAGTGCAGGCGAGTCGCCAACGAACTCGCCGCAGTCGAATCCATTCTCAACGCGCTTCATTCAGCCCGGCGCGATTTCCTATCTGTTTCCAGCGAACGTCAACGCGGCGCAGCTTGTAGAGCGCTTGGCGAAGAATGGTTGGTGGGGCGAGATCACGGGCCCACACGGCAGTGGCAAATCGACGCTGCTGGCGTCGCTCGTTCCGCAGTTGATCTTGGCCAGAAAGCAACCACTGCAGGTCACGCTGCACAATGGCGAGCGGTCGCTTGCGCAGCACGGCGAAACGCTTGCCCGGGCTGACGCGCGGACGATCGTGATCGTGGATGGTTATGAGCAGCTTTGGTCTTGGAATCGCTGGCGACTGCGGCGTTTCTGCCGTCGCCGCCAGGCAGGCCTGATCGTTACTTCGCACGCGTCAACCGGGCTACCGCCGTTGTATGCATGCGCTGTGGACCGGCAAACGGCCGCCGAAATTCTCAAGCGGCTGCTGCCGGCCGAATCGCCCGTTGGCCAGGCGGATCTGGATCATGCGCTTGCGGCGAACGGGCAGAATCTCCGCGACGCGCTGTTCGAGTTGTATGACTTGTATGAACAACGACAGGCGAAATAGCACTGCTAAAGAAACTGCCGCGCCTGACCGCGGTTTGTGATCTAGTCTTCTGTGATTGGACTGCAGGAATTCTCCGCAAAGCGGTAAATCCGGTAGACCAATTGCGGATCGGCTTGCGTATGGATGCGGGCTGAGATCCGCGTGCGCCCAAAGTAGTTGTCCGCGCCCCACAGAATGCGTCGTTTTGGTTTGCGTAGAACGGCAAGGTTGCCCTAGTCGCCACATTCGTTGTGCGCGGCAAGGTCTTGCTAGCAGGAAAGCGCAACCAAATGGCGCCTTCACCCCAACCGATGCTTGACAGTCTGCTCGCGCGGCCGTCTAACCGATAGAGACGGTCCAAACGAGCGCTTCCGGAGAGAGGAAAACATGACCACCACGACCTTGCGTTACGCGATCATGACATCGGCCTTCGTTGGCTCGATGTTCGTTTCGCCCCCAGAGAGCAAAGCGATTTTTCACTGGTGCAAAGGTTGCGGTCAGCCAGCCGCGGCCTATCCCGTCGCGCCGGCTTACGTTGCGCCGGTCATTCCTGCTCCAGCGCCCGTCGTGGCACAGTACGCTCCTCCGTGCAATAGCTGCGCGCCGGCGTGTGCGCCGGCCGTGGTGAACTACGCCCCGCAAGTGTCGTATCGACCAGTTGTGGTCAACACACCAGTGACGACGTACCAGCCAGTCGCTGGTTGCGGTCCTTGTGGTCAACCTGTCACTTCGATGCGACCGGTGACGACCATGGTGCAAACAACCCAATACGTTCCGTACACCAGCTATCGCCCGGTCTATTCGGTCGGCTACGCTGCCGCGGTCGCCGCTCCGCAAGTTGTGCAGTACGCGGCTCCTGCGCCGGCCCCGGTTCCGGTCGCCGCGCAGTATGCTCCGCAGCCGCCAGTGCAGTACGCTCCGCCGCAAACTGTGCAGTATCCACCGCAACCACCGGTTCAGTACACGCCGCCAGTGCAGTACCAACCGGCGCCGACCGTGGCGCCAGCGGCTCCCACGCCGGCCTCGCCGTCTCCGTCCGACGCGCGTCCGGGCTATGATCCGAATAATCCACCGACGGCCACGCCCGACATTCGGATGAAGCCGACGCCGGAAGATCCGCAACTGCAATACAAGGCTGCGCCGGCCGCGACGATTCCTTCGCAGCAAGCTGCGACCGAATTGGACAACCGGACTGCCGCTCGCCCAGTGACCGGCGGCTATCGTCCCTACACCGCGCCGACGCAAGTCCGCCCGGTGACCACCAGCAACGAAGGCTGGCGCCCATCGGGCCGCTAAGCCGACCAACGATTTGTGCCGACTTGCGATCCTAAAGCAAGCTGGAGACCCACAGCGCCCGGTTCGTCGAACGCCGACGAACCGGGCGTTTTCGTTTTCGTGGGGCGCTATTCGCAAACCTTTCCCCCACACCAGCCCGAAGCGCCAGCGAGGGTTCTTCGTCCACGGACAAAGAACCGGAGGCTTGCGCTCCGCCGCTAACAAAGAGGGCAACGCTCGACACGCATCGCGGCGATCGAAGTTAAACCACGACGACACGACGGCACGACGAAGAATAAAGAATCAGGAACGCTAATCAACGCTAATGACCGCTAATCCTGATTAGTGAAGATTAGTGGCGATTAGCGTTCCCGTCGCGCGTTCCGTAGTCATCACGCTCCGCGTGATGTTCTTCGTCCTCTTCTTCTTCGTGTCGTAGGCGCCGTTGTGGTGAATTCATCTTTCTCAGCAGGAAGAAACGATCACGAAAGCGCGAAAGCACGAAAAAATGCAGGGGTTGTTGCTCGTCCTGGCGCCGCGAGATGACGCTGTTTATTTTTTCCTCAAGTCCTCAAGTCCTCAAGTCCTCAAGTCCTCAAGGCCTTCCTCCGAAGAACCCTCGCTGGCGCTTCGGGTTAGTGTGCGTGACGCGTGCGTGCGACTGTTTGCGTGGATGAGTCTTTGCCGCTGCTGTCATCACGGCGGAGCGTGATGACTACATTGAAAAACGCGCTCTGCGCGAGTGGGCCTCGCGCAGGCGCGTGGAATGACACACGAACGTTTTGTTCGGACGTCTCCGTCGCGGGATGGCCGGCGCCCTCAGTTGTTCTTTTTGT
>Ga0268266_10002939_pt1 | contig 17602 bp, 12 predicted proteins | sample KBSS13metaG_FD_190356 | JGI IMG/M metagenome (GOLD analysis project Ga0268266, IMG submission 190356) | Switchgrass rhizosphere microbial communities from Kellogg Biological Station, Michigan, USA - KBS S1-3 metaG (SPAdes) (version 2) | ecosystem: Host-associated > Plants > Roots > Rhizosphere...
CGTGAGCCCGTTGTCGTCGATCGCGTCGAGACGCTTGCGCAGCTTGTCGACGAGCGGCGCGATCTTCTTGGCGGCTTCGCGCTTGTGGTCGCGCGCGACCTCGTCGGCCTTGTGCGCGTAGTCCTCGAAGATCCGGTTCGCCTCGGCCGCGATGTCGTCCTGATCCTTGGCGACGTCGGCGAGCTCGTTCATCACCTCGTCGAGCTTCTTCTGCTCGTCGGAGAACTTGTCGCCGCGGAGCTGCGACAGCGAGCCTTCGAGCGATTGCGCCGCGCGCTGTGCCTGCTGGCGGCACGCGTCGAGCTTGGCCTGCGCCGCCGCGGTCTTGCCCTGATGCACGAGCGCCTGGACCTCCTGCATGCACGAAGAGCCCTGCATCGCCTGCGCGGCGCCCTGGTGGACGTATTGATCGAGCACGTCCTCGGGCATGCCGCGCTGGTGGCGATCGAGCTCGACGTACAGCCGATCGAGCGCGCGCATCTCGCGATCGATCTCGTCGAGCAGGCGAGGATCCTTCGTGCGCTGGTACTGCGCGAGCAGATCGGCGAGCCGCTTCTGATGCGCGGCGATCTCGTCGGTGATGTCGAGCAAGCCCTCCATGCGCTCGCGATCGAGCCAGTCGGCGAGCGCGATCGTGTCGTCCTCGAGCTCGCCGACCATCTTGGGATCGATCAACGCGAACGTGCCGGGTCTGGACTTTGCGGGCGGCTTGGGCAGGAAGCGCTGCTCGGTCGTCGCGATGCGATCCATCCGATCGGCCATCGCGGTGAGCGCCTTCTTCATCAGCTCCGACGCCTGGTGATCCTTGTCGAACGCGGCGGTCACCGCGCGCAGCCCGCTGATCGAGTCGCGCAGCTGGCGCGACAGCTCCTCGCGCGCGTCGTCGGTCGCGATGCCGGGCAGCCGCGTACCGAGGTTCTTCAGGATCTTCTCGGCGACCTCTTGCTGGCGGCCGAGCGTTTCTTCATGGCGCTCGCGCGGCGAGACCACGCGCAGGTGCAGCTCGCGCGACTTGCCGGTGTTCGGTCCGCCGACGCTGTCGTTGTCCTTCGCTTCGATCCAGTAGCGAACCTCGCCGCCGCTCGGCACCGAGATCTCGGCGATGTCCCACGTGAGCTTGTTCTGCACGCGCGAGCTGGAATCGGCGATCGGCAGCGGCTTGGTGCCGCGATCCTTGCCCGACTCCCACACGAGCTCGGCCGAGCTCACCGCGAAGTCGTCCTCGATCGTGTACGCGAGCTCGATGCGCTTCAGGTTGGTCACGTCGAGCGGATCACCGGGCGCGAGCAGCTGCACGGTCGGCGCCTGGTCGACCTCGGCTTCGATCGAATGCGGCGTCGCCTCGATCGAGCGATCGCCCGATGGCGACGTGATCTCGAACCGATAGCGCGCCGAGTGATCGATCACGAGCTCGGCAGTGACCACCTCGCCGTCGAGCTTGGCCGGCACGTTATGCGTGGGGCCCGGCGTGCCCGGCACCGGCTCGACGACGATCTCCGCCGCCGCCGCCGGCACGAGCACGTGCGCCTTGAGCTGGATCGTCGTGCCCGGCAACCCGCGCAGATCGCCCGACGACGACGGCAGCTCGATGACCTTGCGCTTCGAGTACGCCGGCGCCGTGAGCGTGACGTCGAGATCGCCGACGAGCGGCACCGCCGACAGCTCGGCGCCGTCGTACGGTGCCGGCGGCGCGAGCACCAGGCGCCGCCAGCCGTTCTCGATCGCGCGCGGCGCGAGCCCGATCAGCGCGACGTTCGCGGCGAGTGCGGCGAGCGCCCACAACCGCGCGCGCGGGACCTCGGCGGTGGGTAACAGCGCGGCGGGCTCGAGCGTGGTGAGCTTGTCGCTCGTCGATTTGACCAGCGCGTCGACGAGCTCGGGCGACGGCGCGCCCGGGCGCGGCGGTGCCGCGACGAGCTCGACCGACGACAACAGGTCCGACGCGATCGGCGAGTGGCGCGAGCCGATCCAGCGCGCGAGCTCGGCGTCGCGACCGTACAGCCGGCGCGGCGCGACGAGCCCGACCACGATCGCGCTGATCACGATGAGCGCGGCGACGAGGCCGCCGATGCCGAGCGTCGCCATCGCGGTGGCGCGCGTGCCCGCGAACAGGAGCCCGACCACCGGCAAGACGATCGCGACCAGGCCCAGCGCCGCGAACGCGTAGAGCAGCGCGCGCTTCGCCTGATGGCGATACACGAGCGCGCGCACGCGGGTCAGGAAGCCTGAAATGGATGAAGCCACGAAGTCCCCGCCCCGCCCAGCATAGCCGGTTTGGCGCCGACTGCTCGTCGGTGGATGCTATAGTCTGCCCGCGTGAATAAGGCGGGACCGCGCGCGTCGGAAGATCGTGGCGATCTCGATCGGATCTCGCCGGAGCTCGACCGCGATCTCGTGGACGCGGCGCGCCGCGGCGACCGCGAGGCGTTTCGCACGCTGTTCGAGCGGTACAACCGTCGGGCCTACGCGCTCGCGCTTGGCGTGCTTCGCCAGCCCGATGATGCGCTCGACGTGGTCCAAGACGCTTTCATCAAGGCTCACAAGCACTTGGACCGGTTCGAAGGCTCGTCCAGCTTCTACACCTGGCTCTATCGCATCGTCATGAACCTCGCCATCGATCAGCTGCGCAAGCGCAAGCGCACGACCGAGCTGACCGAAGAGGCCGAAGAAGCCGAAGGCGGTCTGGCGTCCAGGCTGCTCGGCAATCCCGGCCGCGCGCTCATCGACAAGGAGATCCGCGCGCGGATCGACGCCGCGCTCACCGCACTCTCCGACAACCACCGCGCCGTGCTGGTGATGCGCGAGCTCGAAGGGCTGTCGTACGACGAGATGGCCGCGGTGATGGGCTGCTCGAAGGGCACGATCATGTCGCGGCTGTTTCACGCGCGGAAGAACATGCAGAAGCAGCTCGCGGATCTCTACGACGCGCCGCGCGTGGCGAGCGAGGACGAGGAGGCGGTGTCGTGACCGAGCGCGACGTGGATCTGATGGAGCACGCCGACGGCGAGGCCGAGGTCGAGCTCGGCGCCGAAGGCCGCGCGAAGGTCGCCGCGGTTCACGAGCTCGGCGAGCTCGTGCGAGGACGGCTCGAAGCCGCGGCCGACGACGTCCCCGAAGCTCGGCTCGCTCGCATGTGGGCCGACATCGACAAGCAGCTCGCTCCGCCGCCGGGACCGCGCGGCTGGTTCGAGCGCTATCGCGGTTACGTGATCACCGCGGCCGTATCGGCCGGCGCCGTCGCGGCACTCGCGCTCGTGTTGCGCGGCCCGGCTCCCACCACGCAAGCCGGCGCGGCGCTCGCGACCGCGGTTCACGGGCCCAGCGAGATCGAGGACCTCGATACGCCGAACGGAACCAGCACCGTGTTCAACGTCGCGGACGAAGATGGCAGCACGACCGTGATCTGGGTGACCTCTAACGATAGTGTCGGTAGCGACCAATGAAGTGGCTCGTGCTCGCGTTGCTGATCAGCTCTAGCGCGTTCGCCGACGAGCGCGCGCAGTGCAGCTATCTCGAGATCTCGGCGACGAACGGCAAGTCGGCCGCGATGGACCCGGAGCTGCAGCCGCTCGAGAAGAAGCTCAAGAAGCCGCCGTTCGCGTCGTGGAACACGTTCCACAAGCTGTCGGGTGGCCCGGTCGTGCTCGACAAGCTCAAGGCCGAGACGCTCAAGCTCGGGCAGGGCGCGGCGTCGCTGCTCCTGCGCGATCGCACCGACACGCGGCTCGAGCTCACGATCTCGATCGACGGCGCCGACGGCAAGCGCGTCCTCGACAACAAGCAGAGCGTGGCCGCCGGCGACTGGGTCGTGTGGGGCCACAACGTCAAGGATGACGGGCACATCCTCGCGCTGGTTTGTAAATAACCGATCGCGCTCGCGCGTTGATATATACGAGGCGCATGCGACCACTGCCGACGACCTCGCGACGCTGGTGGATCGCCGGCGCCGTGATCGTCGGGCTCGCCGCGATCGTGCTGCTCGCGCTCGCCGTGGTCTATCCCAAGCTCGGCGCGTACGAGATCCGCAAGCGGCTCACGGGCCAGCTCGCGACCAAGCTCGGCCGCACGATCGACGTCGGTTCGATCCGCGTCAGGCTCGGCCACGCGGTCGTCAACGACGTCTCGGTGCGCGGTCCGCTCGACGGCGACACGCCGCTCGTTCACGTCGATCGGATCGACGTCGACTTCGACGCGTGGGGCTCGCTGCTCGGCCGCGTCGAGCTCGGCGCGGCGCGCGTCGACGGCGTGGTCGCGACGCTGCATCGCACGGCCGACGGCAAGGACAACGTGCGCGACATGCTCGCGCACTGGAACGGCACCGCAGCGGGCACCAGCGATGGCGGCGGTCACACCGCGAAGCCGACGCAGATGACGATCACGCATCTGCGCGTGCTCGCGACCGACGAGCTGACCGGCGCGACGGGACTGGTCGGCGACGGCGACGCGACGTGGACGCCCGGCCTCGTGGTCGCCCACCTGCACGATCTCACCGCGACGACGACCGCAGCACCCAAGGCGCAGGTCGCGAACGTCGAGATCCGGCGCGAGACCGGCAAGGCGCCGACCGTGAAGATCGACGGCGGCCAGATCGCGCTGTGGCCGCGGATGGCGCTGTCGGGTATCTCCGGCGAAGCGATCGACGATCCCGATCATCCCGGCCAGTACACGATCTCGCTCGCGGGCGGCTACGGCGGCGTTCCCGGCCAGCTGTGGACCGCGAAGGGCACGCTCGATCCTGCCGAGGGGACGGCAGCGCTCGATCTCGAGGCCGCAAAGTTCCAGCTCGATCGGCTCGCGCCGATCCTCGCGCACTCGGCTGTCGTCGATTATCAGACCACGTCGGTCGACACGGCGTTTCACATCGACGTCGACAAGACCGGTGCGCGCGTCGCCGGCAACTTCCACCTGAGCGGGCTCAACGTCGGTCACCCGTTCATCGCGGACAAGGAAGTGCGCGACCTGGACCTCGCCGGCAACATCGCCGCCACGTTCGATCGCGCGACGCGCAAGCTCGAGCTGACGCGCGGCGACTTCGAATCGCGCGGCGTGAAGTTCTCGCTGACCGGCAGCGCGATCGCTCCGCGCGATCTGCCGCCGCTCGAGTCGCCGCCGATCAAGAACCCCGACGGCACCGAGCGCACGCCGCCGATGCGCGGCCCGCACGGCATCCAGCACGTCGAGGGCCGGCTCGTGATCCCGCCGATCGATTGCCAGCGGATGATCGACGCGTTCCCGGTCGAAATGGTGCCGTACATGCACGGCTACAAGCTCAAGGGCGTGTTCGACGTCGACATCCACACGGTGATCGATTGGAGCGACCTCGATGCGCTCGAGCTCGGCGGCCATGTCGCGATCGACAAGTGCAAGGTCACCGACGAGCCGGCCGATTCACCGAAGCGGCTCAAGGACGAGTTCGAGCAGTTCGTCGAGACCGAGAAGGGCGACTGGGAGTCGTTCATCGTCGGGCCGACCAACCCCGACTTCGTCCCGCTCGCGGACGTCTCGCCGTATCTACTCAAGTCGATCCAGTCGACCGAAGACTTCAATTTCTACAAGCACCACGGCTTCATCCCGACCGAGTTCCGCACGGCGCTGATCAACAACCTCAAGCACGAGAAGTTCGTGCAGGGCGCGTCGTCGATCACGATGCAGATGGTCAAGAACGTGCTGCTGTACCGGGAGAAGACGCTCGCGCGAAAGCTCCAGGAGCTGTTCCTGACCTGGCAGGTCGAGAACACGCTCGACAAGGATCGGATCTTCGAGATCTATCTCAACGTGATCGAGTTCGGCCCGAGCCTCTACGGCATCGGGCCCGCGGCGCACTACTACTTCGGCAAGGCGGCCAAGGATCTCAACCCCGTCGAGTCCGCGTTCTTCTCGTCGATCCTGCCGAGCCCCAAGGGGCGCTCGGAGCAGTTCTGCCGCAACGAGATCACCAAGTGGACGCAGACCAAGATCGAGCACATCTTGTCGAACGAGCTGCATCGCAATCAGCTCACGCAAGAGGAGTTCGACAAGGCGATGGCGACGCCGCTCGCGTTCTACAAGCCGTGGGACAGCGAGAGCCAGGACGACTGCCTGAAGCGCGCCGAGAAGGCGATCAAGAACGCCCGCTCGACCAACCCGCTAAAAGCTCACGACGACGACCAGAAGCTCCGCGACAAGAAGCCCGATCCGCACAAGCACCACAAGAAGCACGATGGTGCTAAATGATCGCGGTCATGCGCCGGGTGCTGCTGCTGTTGTTCGTCGTGCTCGCGTCCGCGTGCTCGTCCGTCGGCGAGGCGCCGCGTCACGGCCAGCACGAGATCCTGAGCGACCGGCCCTCCGGGTTCTGGACCTCGAACGCGCCCGCGATCGGCGGCGCGTACAAGTACAACCTGATGCTCGTCGGGCTCGGCGTGCTCGCGATCACCGCGTTCTTCACGATCCGGCTCATCCGCCGCACCGCGAAGCAGCGCCGCTAACGCCGACGTCTGCCGAACACGCCTCGGTTTAGTCCGTCCCTCGGCGCATCAATGATCTCGTGTAGTTGATCAGGCTCAGGTTGAGCTAGTGGAGAGCGTCCCTACTCGTGGTGATGGTGGTGCTCGCCGGGGTGGTAGAGCCGGCACTCGGGCACCGTGCGGTGGTGATGCAGGATCACGAACTCGACGCGGCGGTTCTGCTGGCGGCCGTCATCGGTCGCGTTGTCGGCGATCGGCGTGCCCTGGCCGCAGCCGGCGCTCTCGACGCGGTCGGCGCTGACGCCCTTCGACACGAGATACGCCTGCACGGCGGCCGCGCGGTGGGCCGAGAGATCCTTGTTGTGGCCGGCATCGCCCTGCGAGTCCGTGTGGCCTTCGACGCGGATCCGGATCCGCTGGTTCTGATCCATCACGGACGCGACCTCGTCGAGGATCGGGTTCGACTGCGCGTCGATCTTGTCCGAGTCGGTCGCGAACAGGATCTTCATGCCGGGCTTGAGCCGGATGACGTCGGCCTGGATGTCGAGCGTCTTGGGCTCTTCCTTGGTGACCGGCTCGGTGTCCGGCTCCTCGTCGGAACCGGCAGCGGGCGCGGCGACCGGGGCGGGCGCGGGGGCCGGCTCGGGTGCGGCCGGCGGCGGCTCCGAGTGCGAGCAGGCCGCGATCAGGAACAGCGCGAACAGCGAGTGTCGAAATGTGAGGTGAAGCATGCCCCGATGCTAGCGATCACGGCCCGAAGCTCGGAGCGCGGGAGTCAAGAGAAGCGTTATGAAGTGTTAATTAGGGCGCCTCGCACGAGACGATGACAGCGTCGGCAGCGAGCCGTTAGAGTCGCGTGGATGTTTCGCTTGGTGGTCGCCCTCGTCACTGTCGCGGCGTGTGGTCATTCACCAGGCGCGACCGACACGCACGACGCGCCATCGGGATCGGGAACGATCGACAGCGCGCCGCCGATGATGGTCGACGACGGACCGCCGACGCGCCAGACGTGCACGAGCTCGTTCGGCAACGCGATGTCGTCGCAGCCGACGTTTGGCCGGCTCGACGGCTTTCTCGTCGCGATCGTGCCGCCCGGCAACATGTCCTCGTGCAACGACGACGACTCGCACGTCCATCTCCAGGTCCGGATGAACAACCAGATCTACGACGTCGCGATCGACGTGACCGACTCGGCGACCAACATGGACGACGTCCACACGACGACACGCGACGTCGCGATGCCCGACGGGATCCCGTGGACCGAGGGCTGGCACACCGGCGCCAACGTGCTCGCCGACTACGTCTCGCTCGGCCTGCACGACACGGATCTCACGCTCGAGTCGAAGGCCGATCTCGTGCAGGCGATCCAGACCGATCTCGCGACCGTGAATCACATCAGCGTCTACACCACGAGCTACGGGGTCGACGGCGGCCACCTCGTGCACCGCAACGGCAGCGGGCACGACGGCATCCTGGTGACCGAGCCGCTGTCGAGCCCACCGCACCTGCGGATGTTCAGCTTCACGGATCAGTCGTTCTGACGACACAGGTGTGAACGCCAGGCTCGCGCGACCCTGGCACAGCCCCGCCAAAGCCCACGAAGCTCCGCAGGGTTACGGCCGTACTGTGTTGCGACCGTGAAGCTCCGTGAAGAACTGTGACGGCATGCCCCATGCTCATGGAAATTGCCATGCGCCGCCTTCTCCTCGCGTCCGTCGTCTCGCTCGCCGCTGCCGGTTGTACCGACGTCTGCCACCCGCAGGTCAGCAACACCGCCATCGTGCAGCGCCCGGGCTTCGAGGCCGAGATCGACGCGTGCAACGCGCAAAGCGTGTGCGCTCCGCTCTGCGCCGACGTGTTCAAGGTCAACCAGGGCGACATCATGATGTGCGAGGTGACGAAGCTCGAGCCGAGCACCGCGACGGTGAAGGTCATCGTCAGCGACCCCGCGCGTTGCGAGGCCGGCGGCGACGACCTCTATCTCGACTGGGGTGACGACGACGGCTACGAGGACGACAGCGGCTGCGACGACAGCTCGTGCGACGACGGTACGGATGACGGCTCGACCGACGACGGCTCGACCGACGATGGCACCGACGACGGCTCGACCGACGACGGCACCGATGACGGCACGACCGATGTCGCGCACGTGCACCCGGGCCGCGTCGCGCCGACGCACGTGCTCGCGCCGCCGCTGCGCTAGGCGTTGTCGGATCCGAGCGGCACGCCGAGCCAGGCGAGCACGCCGCGGATCATGTCGGTCGGCTTGATCGTGTCGAGATAGGCGTCGAGCTTGTCGAGCCCGCTCCACGCGACGAGCTTGCGCAGCGTCTCGATCGCCTGCGCGGCGCGGCGGATGCCGAGGATCTCGAACAGGTGCGGCTTGCCGCGCGCGTAGAGCTTGGCGTCGAGCGCCTTCCACGGCGAGAACCGGTCGGGCTCGCTGAGCGGCCAGACCTGACACGGCGCGGCCGTCGAGCCGGCGCGCTGCAAGATCGCGTTGACCGCGGTGCGCGCGGCTTCGTTCGCGCCTTCCATCGACGCGAGATCGGTGTTGGTGCGCGCGTAGTCGGACGCGATCACCAGGTTCGGGATCTTCGTGGCCGGATCGGGCCGGTATGCCCACGACCCGGGCGGATGGATGAGCAGGCGCGACTTGTTCACGGCGACGCCGCTCGAGAAGTCGATGTCGTCGTCGAGGTGCCACTTGTAGAGCAGGTCATCGGACAGGACGACTTCGTCGGGCCCGGTGCCGTTGAGCGCCGCCTTCAGCTGGCCCCAGATCTCGGTCTTGAGCTCGTCGGCGGTGCAATTCATCGCGGTCTTCGGGATGAATTCACCGGGCGTCGCCCAGTCCGAGACGTCGATCGAGAGCAGGCCGCCGACCTCGCCGTCGCCGTAGAGCTTGCGAAACAGCCCCAGTGACCGCCAGAACTGCGGCTGCGAGATCGACGTCAGCGCCCACGGCGCGTCGGGATAGAACGTGTGGCCGCGCACGAGCGGCACGTCCTCGTAGAGATAGAACTGGATGCCGCTCATCCACGACACGACGTCGTCGGGGTTCTTCGAGCGCAGCGTCGCGAGCGCCGGATCGAGCGCGGCCATCTGCGGCGTGATCAGCGGGATCGCAGCATCGATCGGCACCGCGAGCACGTAGTAGTCGGCGGTGAGCGTCGTGCCGCTCGTCAGCGTGACGCCGGAGATCTTGCCGCCGGAGACGGCGATGTTCGCGACGGTCGTGCCCGGGTGCAGCCCGACGCCGAGCGAGCCGAGCAGGGCGAGCCACGGATCGAGCCACATCTCGCTCGTCGGCCCGCCCATCGTGCGGTCGTTGTTCACGCCGGTCGTCGCGTAGTCGAGGATCAGCTGCATCGAGATCTTACCGACGGTCTTCGCCGATCCTTTTTTCGGATCCATCGCGACCATCGTGCGCGGCACCGCGCGGAGCTGGCGCTGGAACGCCTGCGAGTAGTGATCGGCGTCGAGGAAGTCCCACCACGACATCTGCTCGTACTCGCCGAGCCGGCGCGCGTCGCTCGACGTGAAGAACTGGAGGATCTTCGCGGCGAACAGCGCGATGTCGCCGTCGTCGAAGTCGAGCTCCTGAAAGAACAGCTCGAGCGCCTCGAGCACGTCGTACGGCTTGGTGACGGCCTGACGGAAGAAGCGGTACCACGTGGTCTGATCGATCAGCGCGATCGCGCTCTCGGTCGTCGCCTGCAGACGATCGGAGACGTGCCCCGAGCCCGACGGGATCCGCTGCATCGTGTCGATCACGTGCTTGTAGAACCGCGGGTAGAAGCGAAAGCCGTGCTCGCCGGGCAGATCCTTGCGGCCGCCGGTGCCGGTGCCGACGACGGGTTGCGAGCGCGCCTTGCCGCCCCACGTCGGGCGCGATTCGTAGACGTCGACCTTGAACCCGCGCTCCGCGAGCTCGTGTGCGGCGGTGAGCCCGCCGACGCCGCCGCCGATGACGATGACCGATGCTGCCATGACTACTCCTTGACCACGCCGCCGGTGAACCACGCAACTGCCGACGCGAGCGAGCCGGCCTCGCTCTTGAGGCTCGCCGGGCGTTCGATCAGCGCCGCGATCGCGAGCTGATCGATCTTGCCGCCGCGCACGGTGGCCGCGGCACGCGCCTCGCCGAACAACCGGCGGGCGCGGTCGGTATCGCCGAGCAGTTGCTCGGCCTGACCCCACACGCGCAGTGCGGTCGCCGCGTAAAACGACGTGCGGCCGCGCCGGTAGATGCCGCGCGCGTGCTCGCGGGCGCGCTCGGCGGCCGCGCGATCGCCCGACGCTGCACGGCCGAGCTCCGCGGTCGCGCGCACGACGTCGACCATCGCCGAGATCGCCGGCAGCGTCGACAGCCACTGCGACCGCGCGGTGCGCGCGAGCTCCTCGCCGATCGCCGCGGCGCGCGCCCAGTCGTGCTCGGCAAGCGCGAGCTCGCCCTCGAACACCTGGCGATAGACCGCCGCGATGCCGAGCCGTGCGGCCGGCGTGCGCGCCAGCTCGGCGGCGAGCGTGCGCGCGGGTCCGAGCTCGCCCGCGACCGCGAGCGCGCGGCCGCGATAGCTGCCGACGAGCGCGCGCGAGATCAGATCGTCGCTCGTCTCGGCGAGCTCGCCCAGCAGCGCTAGCGAGCGCGCGGGATCGCCGGCGTAGAGCTCGCCGAGCGCCCAGTACATCTTCAGGAACGACGCTTCCCACGAGCGCTCCATGCCGAGCTTCGCGCAGATCTCGTGGCCTTCTTCGTGCGCGGCGCGCATGCCGCTCCAGTTGCCGCGCAGCGTCGCGAGAATGCCGCCGACGCCGGCCGCGACCATGCGCGGATAGGGCTCGCCGCTCTCGATCGACAGCCGCTGCGCCGCGGCGATCGCGCGATCGCCGAAGCGGCCGAGCGAGCCGGTCGCGAGATACGCGGCGAGCATTGCCATGCCCAGCGCGTGCGCGGCGCGATCGCCGGCGAGCGCGGCGATGTCGATGCCACGCACGACGTACTCGAACGACTCGAGCGGATACGGCGTCGACAAGAAGCTCGCGATCACGCGGTACGCGGCGGTCACGATCGCGTCGGTGGGCTCGGCGCGGCGCAGCTTCGTCGGCACGAGCAGCCGCGCGGCGACCGCGATGCCACGCGCGGTGGCGCGCTCGCGTGCGAACAGGCCGCGGCCGCTGAGCGCCGACGCGCGCGATCGCCCGTGTCGCACGAGCACGCCGTCGAGGATCTCGAGGCCGCGCGGGAGCTCGCCGAGCTTGATGTACGACTCCGCGGCGCGCACGAGGTAGTGATCGCCGCCGAGCCGCTCGAACTCGGCCGCGGCGGCCGCGAGCTTGCCGCCGAGGAACAGCGCTTCGGCGCGTTTCGCGCGCAGCGCCGCGTCGTCCCCTCCGAGCTCGAGCGCGCGGCCGTACCAATCGGCGGCGATCGCCCATGCGAGCTGAGAGCGCGCGTCGTCGGCAGCCGTGATCGCGGCGCGTGCGGCGCGCAGCGGCTCGCCGGCCTCGCTCCAGTGATACGCGAGCTGCGCGGGCTCGCCGGGGCCTTGCTCGAACAGCTCGGCGTAGCGGCGGTGCATCGCCTTGCGCGCGCTCGGCTCGATCGCGGCCGCGGCCGCGTCGCGCAATCGCTGGTGATAGAACACGTAGACCGAGTCGCCGGCCGGCGATGGCGTGGACCGCACGACGCGTTCGTCTTCCAGGCCGCGCAGCGCCGAGTGGAGCTGCACCGACGGCAGCGCGGCCAGCGCGCGCAGCTGCTCGAACGTCGCCGCACCGCTCGCGAGCGCGGCGAGCTCGGCGACCGCGCGCTCGGTCGCGCTCAACCGATCGAGTCGGCGGCGCTCGGCGCTGACGTGCTGGCTCGACGAGCCGAGCGTCTCGGCGGCGGCGAGCTCGCGCCCGATCAGCTCGGCGAGGTACGGGCTTCCGGCGGCGAGCTGCGCGGCATCGCGCAGGTGCGCGAGCGGCGCTTGCGGCGCGAGGTCCGCGATCAGCTCCTCGAGCGACTGCGTGGTCATCGGGGCGAGATCGACGAGCTCGGCTGATTCGCCGAGCCGCTCGAGCAGCTCGGCGGGAATGGCGGGCATCTCGGCGCCGGTCGTCCAGGTCGCGACGATCGTGACCGATCGCCCGATGCGCTCGACGAGCAGCGCGAGCAGCTCGGCGGGAATGGCGGGCATCTCGGCGCCGGTCGTCCAGGTCGCGACGATCGTGACCGATCGCCCGATGCGCTCGACGAGCAGCGCGAGCAGCTCGAGGCTGTCGTCGTCGGCCCATTGCAGATCGTCGACGACGAGCAGCACGCGCGTGGCGAGCGGATCGGAGTCGGTGCCTCGCGGCATCGCGATCACGTGGCGGAATAGATCGATCATCGCGAGCCGCGCGCGCTCGCGCTCGACGCGCAGATCTTCGACCGGCGGCTGGTGCGCGGCGCCGGCTGCCTCGGCGATCGCGCCGAGCGTCGGGAACACGCGCGACAGCGCGCCCGCGTGCTCGATCGCCGCCGCGAGCTGCGGGTTGTAGGCCAGCTCGGTCGCGAGGTCGTCGATGACGAAGTCGAACGCGCGATACGGCACGCGCTCGCGCTCGTGGCAGCGGCCGCGCCAGTTGAGGACGTGCGCGTCGTCGCGGCGCAGCGAGCCGACGACCTGCTCGATCAGCGCGCTCTTGCCGACGCCCGACGGACCGGTGACCAGCACGAGCCGGCCGTGTGGCGCGAGGTCTTCGATGCGCGCGACGATCCGCGTGACCTCGCGCTCGCGTCCGACAAACCGCGGCGCGCGCCGGATCGGCCGCGGCTGCGAGAGCTCGCCGGTCATCCGCTCGGCGATCTGGAGCGCGCTCGGCCGGCGCTGCGGATCGGACTCGAGCATCGCGGCGATGATGTCGTCGAGCTCGGGTGGCACGAGCGCGTTGACCGAGCTCGCACGCGGCAGCACGGCACGCCGGGCGAGCCGCGACAGCACGTGCAGCGTGCCGCCGAACGGCGGGTTGCCGGTGACCAGCTCGTACGCGACGACGCCGAGCGCGTAGACGTCCATCGCCGGGCTGACCACGAGCTGCTCGACGTATTCCGGTGCGAGATACGCCGCGGTGCCGACCACGCGCGCCTCGCGCTCGAGCTCGGTGTCGGCGCGCCGGCTCTCGAGCGCGAGCCCGAAGTCGAGCAGCTTCACGATGCCGTCGCTGACGATCGCGTTCGACGGCTTGATGTCGCGGTGGATCACGCCGTGCGCGTGCAGGTACGCCAGCCCTTCGGCGAGCTGCAGGATCACCGAGTGCACGCGCGCGAAGTCGACGTTCGGCACCGGCCGGCCGGCGTTGCCCGGTAGCAGCGGCCCGGTGTGCGAGGCCGGCGTCTCGGTGTGGGCTTCCTGGATCGGCACCGCCGAGCGCGTCGAGTTGTCGCTGATCTCGCGAAGCTGCGTGTCGCCGGGATCTGGGATCTCCGGCGCGTGCTCGACGTACTTGCGCGGATCGACGCCGCGGATGAACTCCATCGTGAAGTAACAGGACGCCTCGTGCGCGACCAGCTCGTAGAGCTCGACCAGGTTGGGATGGCGCAGCGTCGCGACGGCCCGGAACTCGCGCTTGAGCCACAGTGTTGCGGCGTGATGCGTGATCCCGCGGAACTTGATGGCGACGTCCATGTCGCGGCGCAGGTCGCGGCCGAGATAGACCACGCCCATGCCGCCGCGTCCGAGCTCGCGGACGAGGTGGTAACGGTCGCCGATGAACCGCCCTAGTCCGTCGGGCGCAAACACCACCCATCGAAGCTATCATGCGCCCCCCACGTGGACGCTATCGACAGGCTCATCGAACGCCACGGCCCCGACGCGATCTGCCGCGCGCTCGAGCCGATGGTCACCCCCGAGCGAATCGCGCGCATCGATCACGTGCTCGCGAACCGACTGGCGTCGGTCACGGTCGCCGTCGAGGACACCTACGATCCGCACAACGCGGCGGCGACGATCCGCACCAGCGAGGCGCTCGGCTTGCACGAGCTGCACGTGATCGAGCCCGAGCTGCGGTTCTCGGCCGCCAAGGGAGTGACGCGCGGCGCGCACAAGTGGCTCGAGCTGCATCGCTGGCCGACCGCCGAAGCGACGGTTGCGGCGCTGCACGCGCGCGGGTTTCGCGTCTACGCGACGCAGCCGGCCGCCGCGGCCTCGATCAACGATGTCGACGTCGGCTCACCGCTCGCGGTGATGTTCGGCAACGAGCACAGCGGGCTGTCGGCGGCGGCCGTGGCCGCGTGCGACGGCGCGCTGTCGGTCCCGATGTTCGGGTTCACGGAGAGCTTCAACCTGTCGGTGACCGTCGCGCTCGCCACCAGCACGCTCGCGGCGCGCCGGCGGGCTTACATAAACGCGCCCGGCGACCTCCCGCCCGATCTGCGGGCCAAGCTGAGAGCGCGCTGGTTTGCGCTGCGGATCCGCGGCGTGGTCGGCGTGCTCGAACGGGCACTTGCGTAGCCGAAAAACGGGAATGTCCCGGGTGGATCTGCGCGTTGTGGCAATGACGGCGTAGCCGAGGGATAGTCCGTTTGTCGTCGATGAAGAAGCCCAAGCTCGAAAAGCCGCAGCTGGCGCGCCGCCCGCTGTGGGTATCGCTCGTGAAATGGGGCGTGATCGCTGCGGTGACGGCCGCCGCGCTCGGGTGCGCGACGATCGCGCTGGTGTTCTGGATGTACGGCCGCGATCCGCGGCTGCCCAACATCAACCGGCTCGAGGACTACCACCCCAAGCAGGTCACGACGATCCTCGACGCGAACGACCGCCGCATCGGTGAGCTGTTCAACGAGCGGCGCACGTTCGTGCCGTACTCGAAGATTCCGCCGATCGTCGTCGACGCGTTCATCGCGGCCGAGGACAACCGGTTCTGGACGCACGGCGGCATCGACTACGTCGGCATGGCGCGCGCGTTCGTCGCGAACCTGCGCGCCGGTCACGCGCGCGAAGGCGCGTCGACGATCACGCAGCAGGTCGTGAAGAACCTGTTGCTCACGCCCGAGCGCTCGTTCCGGCGCAAGATCCAGGAGATCATCCTCGCGCGCCGGCTCGAGAAGGCGCTGACCAAAGAGGAGATCATGACGATCTACCTCAACCAGATCTATCTCGGCCGCGGCCGCTACGGCATCCAGGAAGCGGCGCGGTTCTACTTCGGCAAGGACGTCTCGCAGCTCGACGTCGGCGAAGCGGCGGTGCTCGCGTCGCTGCCCAAGGAGCCCGAGAAGCTCGGCAGCGCGCTCGTCTCCATGCGCACGAGCACCAAGATCACGCCCGTGATGCTGTACGCGAAGGATCGCCAGAAATACGTGATCAGCCAGCTCGTCGAGATGGGCAAGCTGACGCCGATCGACGGCCAGAAGTGGAAAGACGCGAAGATCCAGATCATCCAGAAGCCGTTTCCCGAGCTCGGCAGCTCGCCGGAGTGGATCGATCTGGTGCGCAAGGAGCTGGTCGCGACCAAGGGCGAGGACGCGATCGACAAGGGCGGGACGATCCGCACGACGATGCAGCCCGACCTGCAGGAGCTCGCGCAGCACGCGCTCCAGGCCGGCCTGCGCGTCGTCGACAAGCACCACGGCATCGGCCATCCGATCCGATCGGTCAAACCCGAGAAGGTCGAGAACGAGCTCACGAAGCTCGCAAAGAAGCGCGGCAGCGCCGAGCCCAACGGCAAGGACGTCTACGAAGCGCTCGTGACCTCCGTCCACGACGACGATCAGGAGCTCGAGGTCGATCTCGGCAAGTGGCCGGCGACGATCAAGCTCGGCGGCGAGGACGACGCGCGCTACAACCCCGACGGCAAGAAGCCGAGCGAGCGATTCAAGATCGGCGACGTCGTCAACGTGATCGTGCCGGGCGCGTCTGTGAAGAAGGCCGCGGACGACGACGATGACGACGCCAAGCCGGCGAAGATCGCCCACGGTACGCGCCGCGTGGCATTCGCGCCGGGCGCGCAGGGCGCGATCGTGATCATGGACGTCAAGACGCGCAAGGTTCGCGCGCTCGTCGGCGGCTACTCGTCGAAGATCGCCGGGTTCGATCGCGCGACGATGGCCAAGCGCCAGCCCGGTTCGAGCTTCAAGCCGATCGTCTACGCCGCGGCGTACGAACGTGCGGAGACCGCGAAGTGTCACGCCAACGATCCGACACAGAAGCTCGTGTGCGCGACGCCGGCGACGATCGTCAACGACGCGCCCGAGGTGTTCGACCTGTGGCGGCCGAAAAACTTCGAGACCGGCGAGTATCTCGGACCGGTGCGGCTGCGCGAGGCGCTCGCGAAGTCGATCAACACGGTGTCGATTCGCGTCACGTACGACCTCAAGCCCGAGACGGTCGTCGCGATGGCGCACCGGCTCGGCATCAAGAGCGATCTGCCGAACGAGATGTCGCTGGCGCTCGGCGCTGGCGAGGTCACGCCGCTCGAGATCATCAACGCCTACGCGACGCTCGCCGACGGCGGCGTCTACGAGAAGCCGAAGTTCATCGACGCCTACGACGGCGTCGCGACGCCGTCCGACAAGGGCGACCAGGTCGTCGCACCCGAGGTCGCGTACGTCATCACCGACACGATGCGCTCGGTCGTGACCGAGGGTACCGGCGCCGCGATCGGCGAGAAGATCAAGGCGCCGATCGCCGGCAAGACCGGTACGTCGAACGACGCGCGCGACACGTGGTTCATCGGCGCGACGCCCGACGTCGTGATCGGCGTGTGGATCGGCTACGACGACAACCGGCCGATGCCGGGCGAGCAGGGCGCCAAGGTCGCGGCGCCGGTGTTCCTCGACATCGCGCAGAAGATGAACCTGCCCAACAAGCCGTTCGTTCGGCCGCCGCACGTCGTCGACGCGACGATCGATCGCCAGAGCGGCCTGCTCGCGCCCGACGGCGCGCCCAAGAACACCACGCTGTCCGAGGTCTTCATCGAGGGCACGCAGCCGACCGACGTCGCGCCGAAGCCGGGCGAGGTGACGGAGGGCAGCTCGGTGACCGGTGAATACGGCGATTAGCTGCGCGCTCGCGTTGGCGCTAGCCGCGACGCCCGCGCACGCCGACGGGTTCCTGCACCACCTCGTCGACGAGCTCGGCCAGCGGCTCGATTCGATCGAGGCCGCACGCGGACCCACGCTCGTGCCGCCG
>Ga0268266_10002940_pt1 | contig 17599 bp, 17 predicted proteins | sample KBSS13metaG_FD_190356 | JGI IMG/M metagenome (GOLD analysis project Ga0268266, IMG submission 190356) | Switchgrass rhizosphere microbial communities from Kellogg Biological Station, Michigan, USA - KBS S1-3 metaG (SPAdes) (version 2) | ecosystem: Host-associated > Plants > Roots > Rhizosphere...
CACCGTAGCCGCCGCCGCCACCGCTGCGACCACCGCCGCCGCCGCCGTAGCCGCCACCGCCACCGCTACGACCGCCACCACCACCGCCGCCACCGAATCCGCCCGTGCGGTTTTCCTTCGGCTTGGCTTCGTTCACGGTCAGAGCGCGACCGTTGTTTTCCTGCCCGTTGAGAGCAGCGATAGCGGCTTGCGCCTCTTCTTCGCTACCCATTTCAACGAACCCGAAACCTTTGCTACGGCCGGTCTCGCGGTCCGAGATGATCTCGGCCGACTGAACGGTGCCGTGCGCGGCGAAAAGTGACTCGAGCGTGGAGCTATCGACATCGTAGCTCAGATTTCCAACGTACAACTTCTTACCCATGGTCTCTCCTAGAGTTGGGCATTCGGACCCATGTTTTACTTTTCAGGTCTCAAGAAAAGAGGCCAACCTTTGGCCCAAAAGGTAGGAGGCAAGGGGGATGGGAAATTGGGGCAGAAACAAACCTGTCACCGAGTTTCTCGTCACGAAAGCGTACCGACCAAGAGCCAGCATACCCGAACGCCTGTGAATGTCCATAAACGGGTAAGTTCAGGCAAAAGCGAGGTCTGGCACGGACGCGTTAGCTTCAGCCTGCACGCGTCCTTTGGTGAAAATGCGAACTCGTCCGGGATCACGCCAACCCTGCGCAATAACACGGGTCTTTCGCTCCAGTCGCGTCTGGTGTGCAGAAATCGACGCTTTTCGCGTTAAGATGCCCGCATGACTTCATCTCCCGCCCGTCCGCCATCGCTATTCACCTTCGGCTGTATGTCTCTCGGCACGCACTTGGATCGCATTGACGCACACATCAAGGTCGCCCGAACCGCGATGGACGCCGGCGTGTGGTTTCATGCGAGCCCGACCTACAACCGCGGGTTCACGTACATGGTGCTGCGGATGGCGTTCGACGAGGCTCGTTCGCAAGTGCCGCCGATCATCATCAAGATCCGCTGCGGCACGCCGCGGTTGCTGCGGTTTGAAGTGGAGGACGCGCTGGTCCGCATGAAGCTCGAACGGATCGACGTCGCCCAACTCGTGTTCGTCGAAACCGGCGGCCATCAGCAACTTGTAAACGACTTCACCCACGGCGGCCCGCTGAAAGGCGTGTGCGACGATCTGCGTCGCGAAGGAAAGGTCAGCCAGTTCTGCCCGCAGATCGACCGCAACGCGTCGCCGGGATTTCTGCCGATCGCCAATAAATTCGACGGCTACTTGATCTACCTCAACCCGCTCGAGCGCGACGCCGACGACGCGATGTGGGACCATATGCAAAAGCAGGGCACGCCGCTGTGGGCGCTGCGCACGCTCGCCGGCGCGATCGGCGAGCCGGCCCGAATCGAAAAGATCCGCACCGAAAAGCCCGACGATAAGAATCTCCCCAAGGCCGAGCGCCTCGCCGCCCTGGCGAAAGAATCCGGCTGCAAAGATTGGACTGACTTCTGCCTCCGCTACGCCGCCAGCGTGCCGAATCTGAAGACGACGATCGGCGGCACGGGAGACCTGGCGCACCTCAACCAATTCCTTTCCGGCGCGAACAATGCCAAGCCGCTGACCGCCGACGTGATGGCGGCGATCGATGCGGTGCGAAAGAGCTGAACCGACGTTGTCGACGATTGCGCGCAAATAAAAAGGTCGCCCCGACTTTTGTCAGGAGCGACCTTTTTGCGTTCGTGCTTCAAACTAGATCACGTGAACCTGCATCGTCGCCTGCGTGACGGTCGTGCCGTCGACGGCGACCAGGAAGACCACCACGTCATAGTTGCCGGCCTTGGTGAAGGTGTGGGAGTCGGAGACCGCAAAGGTCTGCCCGCTTCCCGTGCCGGCGCCGATAGTGGCGGTTTCCCAGTTCGGGCTGTCGCCCCAGTTAACGAAGGCTTTGAAGTCACCGGACAGAGTGTCGACCACGCCGTTCACGGTGGCGCTGAAGTACGCCAGCGGAGCCGTGACCGACTTGCCGACGTTCGCCACCGGGGCCGCGGCGCTGGTGACCACGTAGCTTATGTCAGTGGGCGCCTTGGTGGGCGTCGCAACGACAGGCGGCTTGGCCGGGCGGGACGCGACTGACGGCATATCGTACACGGGCATCGACGTCGTCGTCTGAGCGTGCGTCTCGCCGTCGGGGCCGGTCAGCACCACGGTGATCGCATACGTGCCGGCCGCCGTGTAGACGTGACCCTGATTCTTGATCACAAGGCGGTTCGGATCCTTGGCCTTGGGGGCGATGTCGGCTTGGTACCAATTCGGGCTGTCGCCGAAGTTCACCTGCGCCTTGAAGTGCGCGATGTTCGTGTCGATCACGCCGTTGTTGTACATGTAGAACGCCGCGACGGTGTTCTCGCTGAATCCCACGCCGGCGTATGAGGCGTGTAGCATCGGGACGTTGGAAATGCCGAACACTTCGTCGCGGAGCGACTGCGGGCGCGACATCACCGGCGGTACAGAACCCGGGCGGGCAGCTGTCGCGTGCATCGGGCTGACCGTCACCTTGGTTGAACCCTTCATGTCGGTCGACACCTCACCGGCGGTCACCTTCGTTTCAACCAGGAACGATTTGGACGACGAGAATCCCTTGTACACGTGCGACGCTTTCACGATGTACCAGCCGACATCGCCTGACGGCGCGAGCTCCGCCTTCACCCAGCCGGTGCCGTCGCCGAAGTTCACCGTGGCGCTGACCGCACTGGTGACGGCGGCCGGCTTGTCGTTCAGCTTGAAGAGCAGCTCGGCCACGGGGTTTCGCTGAAAGCCCACGCCATCGAACGTTGAAATGGTGGGCACGCTGTTGAGCGCCATGCTCTCGCCCGACAAAAACTGACGGCTTTCGAGCGCTTCGATTACAGCCACAGCCATACGCGAACGAGTTGTGCAAACGGCGGTCATGACTTCAATCCTTCCCGGTTGAACCCGGGTGCTAAACGGTTCTGATCCATTTCGGAAGGACGAAGATTACCGAGCCAAACCGAGGCCGGCAGTTACATTGCGGTGGGTCGTTTGTATCGATCGACTAACATTTGATGGCGGTTCTGGAGGAAATGAAGGTGTGGCGCAATGTGTGATATCCAAAAGGTTTATCACCGGAAAAGGCTTCCGGAGGTCGGTCATTGACCGGTTGAATGCTGCCCCACCATTTATAGGCGACCCAATGTGGTCCCTCAGAAGACGCGGGTCGACGGCTAATGTCGGCCATTGGTTCCATTGGTTGACGGCGCAGGCGTGTGAATCGGATCCATCTTGCGCCCGTAGGTGATGTTCCGCGGTGCCCGCACGAATCGATTCGGCACGCACCACGTTTGGCCGGTGCTGTCCATGTCGATGATCCAGACGATGTCGTCGTCCCGGTGGCCGGCGTCGACGAGGTTGGCTACGCCATTGCCGGTCGGGCCGTCCCAGCCGGGACCGCCAACGACTACGCGAACTAAGGGTGGGTCTAGCTGAAGCATTTGACGGATCGTAGGAACCGTTTTGCGCGGCGCGCATCAGGTAAAATCTTGGCACGATACCCGGTGGTTTGCTGGTGGGCTCCGTCGATTCCCCTGCCCCAATCTTGCCAATTTCTCTCTGTTTGGATCAATCCGATTGCGTTGCCTTGGTCGCAGGCAATCCGCTGGCGAGGTCTTCCAGCCGCCGGTCCAGGCGATCCATGCGCTGCAGGATCTCCATGATCTCGTGCTGCGCTTTGAGGTTCACCTGATAATCAAGGTCGGCCCGGATGCGGTCTTTTTCGCCGGCGCGGTTTTGGCTGATGAGGACGAAGATGGAGAGGAAGATCGCTTCGAGTGAAACGATCATCGTGAGGAGGCCGAAGGGGTACGGGTCGGGCGCGTTCGGGCCGCGGACGGCATTGAGGACCATCCAGCCGCCGAACCAGACCAGGTGCAGCAGCACGAATGCCTGCGACGCGCTGACGGCGGCGATTACGTCGGCGATGCGCTGCCACGCGGTGGCGCGCTCGGCGATGACCGTGTTGACGTTCGTCACGCCGCGGAGCTTGTTCAGCATGTCGCGCTGCCGCGCACCCAGCACCGTAACGATATAGCCGGCGGCCATCGGGCGGTTGTTCAGGAAGTTCATGAAGTCGTCGCGCTTGAGCGACATGAGGACGACGTCGGTCTGTGCCCGAGCCGTGGCGCTGCGGGGGCCGCCGTCGAGGAGGGAGATTTCGCCAAAAAAGTCGCCGGCGCCGAGATCGGCGAGCGTGACGTCGCGGCCAACCTCGTCGGGGTAGCTCAGCGTCACGCGGCCCGATTGCACGACGAAAAAATCGGTCCCCTTGTCGCCCACCCAGAAGATCGGCGCGGACATTTTGAATTCGTGCCGCGTCATCAGACCGGCCAACTCGTCCAGTTGTTCAGGGGGAAGCTTTGCGAACAGCGGAATTTTGGTGAGCAGATCTCGATCCATAGTTTTCCTACGGATCAATCATACACCGTGCCCACCAATTGAGTCGGGCGACGAAGCGGATTTGCAGCCGTACCTACTGCTGCACCGTCGTGTTTTCGACTTCATGCTGCCGACGCTGCTGTTCCTGCAGGCCGCACAAATCTTCGCCGCAGGCGATCGCGGGCATACCGCCCATGACCGGTTCCACCGGGCAGACCTGCGGGTTTACCGGCAGGCCAAACCCGCTGCGGAGGGTACGGCGGTGATCGAGAATCTGCTTGAGATCCTTGTTCGTGCCGACGACCGGCGGGACGTTCTTCACCGCGTCGTTCAGCATGGCCCAACTCACTTCGCTGGCGATCACGCTGTCGCGCGCCTGCGGCACGCCCAGGTTCTTTCCGGCGATCAGGCTTCGCGCGAAGGTATCGACAAACACGTCCAGCTTCTTGTCGTTAAAGAGCGCGGTCTTGTGCACTGTGGTGTTTATGCCATGGCACTCGATCGTCGCGTCGATGAAGTTGTGGCGCATCCGGGCGATGCCCTTCGTGCCGATGCAGTCGACGTAGCAGTTGTGCGTTTTTTCTTTCGCCAGGTGGCCGTAGACGAAGCCCTGCGTGATATCGAACACCACGCCGTTCTTGAACTGGCCGTGCACCTGTACCCACCACGGGTCCTTGTGGTTCCACATGCGCAGGCCTTGTGCGTGGTACGACTCGTACTCGCTCTTGGCGTACCAGCGGGCGACGTCGATGTAGTGCATCCCGCAGTCGTGGAAGGGAGGGCCTTCCGGTTCGTGCCCTTCAGTGGGCATGTGGCCGGGGGTCATGTGGCTAACGCGGATGATCGCGAGCTGGCCGATCTCACCCTCGGCAATGAAGGCCTGGATTTCTTTGTGGTACCACGCGTTGCGGTTGAAGAGGTTTACGCCGACGAGGCATTTGCTCTCTTCGATTTCTTTGACGAGTTCCCACTCGGTTTTGACGTCAGCGCCGATCGGCTTTTCGGCCATCACGTGCTTTTTAGTGGCGAGCGCCCGGCGGATCATCGCGGGCCGCGCGTCGGCCAGCGTGTACAGACCGACCACATCGATCGTCTTGTCGGTGAAGATCAATTCAGGATCAGCGACGATTTTCACGCCCGGCAGGTTCTTGGCGGCGATTTCGCGGCTGGCGGGGCTCACGTCGCAAATGGTGGCGATTTCCCAGTGCGCGCTCTGCTGCATGGCCGCGACAAATCCGCGTCCCATCCGCCCGTAGCCGATCACACCGACTCGGAATTTCTTCCGCATATTGGTCCTCAATGTTGTGGTCACTGTTAATATGCCTACCGGATGCAGGCGTTGCAATGAAGATCGTCCAAAGTATACGTTCGATGTTGCGAACGGTTCAGTCACGTCCGATAATCTTCGCATCCAGCGGACGGGTTTGATCGCAGGCAATGTGGTTAAACGGTTGAAACGCTTCGACTTGTAAACAATTCCAGTGAGGGCATCGTGAACTTGCGATGGATGCTGTTGTGCGTTCTGCTGTTCAGCCCGCTCGTTCGTGCTGAGGACCCGCCTCAGCTTTGGTTCTACCAGTCGATCAACCTGCTGCCCGAGGAAAACCTCGACGAGATCGAACCGCTCTGGCGTCGCGCCTCCGCCGCGGGATATACGCACGTGCTGCTTGTCGACAGCAAGTTCGGCCGGCTGAACGAGATGGGCAAGGCGTACTTCCAGCACGTCGACCGCGTGAAGAAACTCGCCGGCGAGTTGCACCTGCAGATCGTGCCGGCGGTGTATCCGATCGGCTGGTCGAACGACATCCTCGGGCACAACCCGAATCTCGCGGAAGGGGAGCCGGTGAAGGACGCGCTCTTCGTCGTTGATAAGAACGGCGAGGCGAACCTCGTGCCCGATCCAGCCGTCTCATTTCCCGCAAAACCCAAGTGGCACGACGATTCGGTGAAAATCGAAGGCGGCGTTGCGACGGTTCGCAACAACAAAGGCAATGCTCGCTTCACCTACGAACTGACCGTTCCGCCGTACCGCTGCTACCACGTGTCGGTGAAGATCAAGACCGATCACTACTCGGCCAAGCCGGAGTTGAAGGCCCTGGCCGACAGCGCCGGGTTCGCGCTCTCGTACAACGACCTCGGCGTAAAAAAGACGCAGGACTGGACCGAGCACCACATCATCTTCAACTCGCTCGACCGTACCAAGGTGCAGATCTACTTCGGCGTGTGGGACGACGCCAAGGGCACACTACAGTGGAATGACTGGAAGATCGAAGAGGTCGGCCTGCTTAACGTCCTCCGCCGCGACGGCACGCCGCTGGTGGTGAAAAGCGACGACCGCGTGCTGGTCGAAGGAAAAGATTTCGAGCCGGTGAAAGACCCGAAGCTCGGCCGCGTTCCCTACGCCGGCGAGTACCAGGTCTGGCACGCGCCGCCCGCGATCAAAACCAAGCTGCCTGAGGGAACCAAGCTCCGCGTGAGCTGGTATCACCCGGCCGTCATCAACGACAGCTCCGTCTGCGTTTGCCTGAGCGAAAGGGAATCGCAAGACTTGCTGGCCGACCAGGCCAAACGCGTGCGGGCCGCCTTCGAGCCCAAGGGCATGATGATGGAGCACGACGAGATCCGCATCATGAACCACGACGTGGCGTGCCAGGCGCGTCATCTCACGCCGGGCCAGATTCTCGCCGACAACATCGCCTTCTGCACCGAGCAGCTCAAGGGCGTCGACACGTACGTCTGGAGCGACATGTTCGACCCCAACCACAACGCTCACGACAAGTACTACCTCGTCAACGGCACGCTTGCCGAAAGCTGGAAGGGCCTGCCGACGAGCGTCACGGTCATGAACTGGAACTTCGGCAAGCGCGACGAAAGCCTGAAATTCTTCGCCGGCCGCAGCAACAAGCAAATCATCTCCGGCTACTACGACGGCAACGTCGCCGCGACGGATCAGTGGATCGCGTCAGCGAAGAAGGTGAAAGGCGTCGTCGGCTACATGTACACGACGTGGCAAGATAAGTACGACGATCTGGAAGCGTTCGCGAAACGCGTGCGACAATAGCTGCCCTACAAAGGGGAACCGATGTCCGAATCCACTGATGCCTGGTACTACGCCGCTGGCGAAACACGCATGGGCCCGTACCCGCTCGCCGAGTTGAAGCTGTTGATCGCCGCGGGCAGGGTACAGCCCGCGACGATGGTTTGGACGGCCGGCATGGTGCAGTGGGCGCCGGCCGGTTCGGTCGCCGCGCTGTTTCCGATCGGCATGCCGCCGCCTGTGCCGGCGCTACCGCTGGGGTATGCGATGCCTGTGCCCTCAGGGGAGGAACACGGGCTGGGCACGCGGATGCTCATCCCGGTCGGTCGCTCGGGGTGGGCGATTGCGGCCGGGTATGCGGGACTCTTTGCGACGCTGGTGATTTTCGCGCCGGTCGCGCTGATCCTCGGGATTATCGCGGTGGTTCACCTCCGGCGTCGTTCCGATCTGCATGGCTGGGGCAGGGCGATCTTCGGGCTGGTGATGGGCGCGATTTTTTCGATCCTTCTGGTGGTCGGCATCGTTGCAGTGATTGTCGGGTAGCACGTCGTAGGGGTTCGCAACGTACCATGAATGGCACCCTGCAATATGGCTTGGCCCAACTACTCTCCCACCGTATCGTCCGACGGCTTCGTTGACGGCACGCGCAGCTTGGCCGGAATCAGGCGGTCTAAAATTCCCTGCAGATCCTTCCGTGCCAAAACAGCGGCGCCTTCGTTCGTGTCCGCGGGGATGACCTTTTCGGCAAACGGGGCGTTGCTCATGTCCGACAGCACGCCGGTGCCGGTGAGTTTCCAGTTCGGGTCGCGGACGTATCGCCTGCCGTTCAGTTCAACGTACACCCACTCTCGCGGCGTGCCTTGTTCGCCCTTGATCTGCGGGGCGAAGCTTTGGCCGTCGATTGTGACCTTCTTCGGCAGTTCGGCGCTGGCGATCTCGGCGAGCGTGGGCATGAAGTCGCTCAGGTCCGTCAGATCGTGACACACTTTGCCGGCGGGCGTGGTTCCCTTCCAGTTCACGATCATCGGCACGCGGCTGCCTCCCTCGAGCATGGTTTTCTTGTGGCCGTCCAGCTTTTTCCCGTCGACGAGGCCCGACGGCGCCGCCTGCGGCGCGGTGCCGTTGTCGGCGACGAAGATGATCAGCGTCTTTTCGCGAATGCCGAGCTTGTCGATGTGCGCCACCAGCTTGCCGACGAGCTTGTCCATGTACTTGAGGTTGTCGACGTAGAGCGTCTCGCTGAAATTTTTCCTTCGGGCCGGATCGCCTTCTTTGCTGTCGGGCGTGTGCAGGATCGGGCCGTGCACTTCGGACATCGCGTAGTACAAAAAGAACGGACGATCCTTGTGGCGGGTGATGAAGTCGGCGGCGAAGTCGTGCATCACGTCGGGCATGTATTTGTCGCCGAGCGGCGTGTGCTGGCCGTTGACGATGTAGCTCGCGTCCTGCGTGGCCCAGTATTTTCCGCTGCCTTGGAAGCGCAGGTATTCGTCGAATCCCCAGTCGCTCGGCTGCAGCGGGAGCTGCTGCCACTTGCCGACCTGCCCCGTGACGTAGCCGGCCGGTTTGAGGACGCGCGGCAGCATGATCTCGTTGGCGGGTTTCATCACGTCGCCGGTGTCGTTGCCGGTCATGCCGGTGCGGAAGGGGTACCGGCCGGTGAGAAGCTGCGATCGCGACGGCCCGCACAGCGGCGTGGCGTAGCAGTACTCGAAGCGCGTTCCGGTTGCAGCGAGGGCGTCGATGTTCGGCGTTTGGCAGCGATTGCCGCCGGTGCAGCTTAAGCCGTCGAGGCCGAGGTCGTCGGCGAGGATGAGGACGATGTTGGGCTTTTCGATCGCCGTTGCCGTGGCCGGCGCGGCCGCGGTCAACCAGCGCGGGAGCGACACCGCCGCACCGGCCAGTGCGAAATTTCTGACGAACTCACGCCGGTTCATAACCTTCTCCTCGCCACTTGAGTCGAACGCTGCGGGGCCGACCTTATTGCAGGAATTCTACTGTTGATTCGAGCACGGTGCTGAAAGCGGGTAAAATGGCCCGACATGGTGATGCCCGATTCAACGCCGCTCGATCCGTACGAATCAACCGACACGGTCGTCTGCCCGTCGTGCGTCACCGTCAATGGCGAGCACCAGCACTTTTGTCGCGAGTGCGGCACCCCGCTCACATCGCTGTCGGTGATCGACCCGGTCGGGCACATTTACGCCACCGGCGACACCTATCGCAAAGCGATGAATCATCCGACCAGCTTGATCGTCGTCATCGGCACGTGGCTCATCTTCGGGCCCGGCGTGCTGTTCGCGGCGATACCACTCTCCGAAGCAATCGGTGGGATGAGCCGACCCAGCCGCTATGCAACGCCGGTGCTCGACGTATTAGTTGGGTTTGTGACGGGCATCGGGATGTCGGCGATATCGTTGATCATTCTCTATCGCGTCACTCGCAACTATGTGCATGTTCGGCGTCAACTCACCGAGCAACGGGGTTTCGAGGTCGTGTTATCCGACGACGACGCGAACGATCCCGCTAGCGATGAATAATCAAACTTGCGAACGAACTGTTTCCAAAGCACGCATTTTTTCCGGCAGAGGGGCGGAGCCATTATTTTCTCGGCGTGGCCCCGACTCGAAACTGTCGCCTATAACCCGTGGGCGTTTGGCCGGTGTAGTGGCGGAACGATTCGCTGAACTGCCGGGCGCACGAGTATCCCGAGTGCTGCGCGACGGCGGGCATCGGCAACTCGGTAGTGCTCAGTAACTGCTTGGCTTTTTCGATCCCCATTCGACGAATTTCCGCGGCGATGCTTCGGCCAAGCAGGGACTGGAATTTGGCATCGAGCGTGCCTCGACTCAATCCGCTCTGTGCGACCACCTGCTTGGTGGCCACGCCGGAGGAGAATTGTCGCTGGATGAATTTCATCGCAGAGACTACGTCAGGATCGGAGAACGCCAGCGCATCGCTCGACTGCCGGATGACCAGTTCGCCGGGGGGAACGAGACGAATCAACGGGACGTCTGACTTTCCTTCAATGAGTTGTGAGAGCGACGTGGCGGCCTCGTACCCGATCTGGTCCGTTTGGAGCGAGATGGAACTGAGCGGCGGGTCGGAAATTTCGCAGAACAAGTCGTCGTTATTGACGGTCACGATCGCCACGTCGCGAGGAATGCCCCGGCCGAGTGCGCGACACGCGGTGAGGATCGCTGTGCAACTGGGATGATGGGCGGTCATCAATCCGAGCGGCGTGGGGAGCGCGCCGAGCCAGTCGGATATTTGCGCAGCTGGAAGGCCGGGATGCTCGGTGACCGACAGGTGAACCGAATGGCCCGCCTCGCCGGCACGCGCGACGAATCCCTCTTTCCGGTTGGCGACCCACTGCCCGCCGATGTCGCCGTAAAAGGCGAAATGCTTGAACCCGCGCGCCAGCAGATGCTCGGCGACGAGTCGACCGACGGCGACGTCATCGGTCACCGCCCGGGGCCACTTGGCGACGGGCAGCGACGCCGACCAGCCGGCCATCGGCAGGCGGGTTTTCTTGAAAATCGGATCGTGTTCGTACGCGTGAACGCCGTGCAAAATGGCGTCCGCGCCGGCAAAGGCTTCACGAAGGCCCGCCTGCTCCCGCACCTGAAATTGGACGAGTTCCCACCCGTGCATCCGGGCGTACGGGGCCACCCCATGCAGCACGCGCTGGTTGAAGTTGTACCGCTCTAAAAAGTCGGCAATGACCGCTACCCGCATTGGAATTTACCGCCATATTTCAAAGAGTCGCCGACCGATTACGCCCGGCGATTGTAAAAAAACCTAAATGATTTAGCAAAAATGAGCCTACCCCAAAACCAATGTCACGATACGATTTGTACGTCGAGCAGCGGATCGATACAGACTAATCTGTGCTACATCGAACCCGGTATGTACATTTTAAGTATAGTGTGGAGTGAGTTCGCGGAAACGTGATGGCCTGCAGACGCAACAATCCTCAGCAACGCAGCCCACTCGGCGGGGGATTTACCCTTGTCGAGTTGCTGGTCGTTCTCGCCATTATCGCGGTACTGGTCGCACTGCTCATGCCCGCGGTGAATCAGGTCCGCCGGGCCGCGCAGGCCGTCGTCTGCATGAGCAATCTGCGGCAGTGTTACCAAAGCGTTCTCGCGTACGACGTGAACAACAACGATTGGTACCCGGTGGTGACGACCAATCAGGCGCCCGCCACGGGAACAATCAAATGCTGGAACGCGTTTTTCGTCACCGGCTGGACTTTGGATTTCAGCGAAAAGCGTCACGCGCCCCTCACACGCGGCGTCACGATCTGTCCGTCGACATTTTTCTACGCCCGCGATCACCAGGATAATTTCGTGTCCGACGGCGTCGCCTACGCGATGGTGAAGACGTCGGGCGACAATCGCACGGTCCCCGACCTGCGAAACTTCGGCACCTCCGCCATGGCGGGCACCTGGCGAACGTCGTTCCTGCGGATCCTTCGCGTTCCCACCAACTCCACGCGAACGTTCATGATGGCCGACAGTCTCTCCATGCACGGCTCGTCGCTCGGCGGCGGCGGGCACATGTACGGCAACATCATGACCGTTTCCGAAGGCGACTACGCCGGCCGAATCCATGTGCTGCACAGCAACGGCACAAAGTTCAACGCCGTTTTTTGGGACGGCCACGTCGAATCCCTCACTGACCAGCAGGCCCACAACGAAACAGTGAACGCGCCCCAGTACTTCTACGACCAGTTCGGCGTGAAGTACACGGTTCCGTAATGTTCAGCTAACGACTCGCCCAGATCGACTTGATCGCTTCTTCCTGTCCAAATCCTTCCGGCGACGCGGGCGATCGCGTGTTCGCCTGGTAATGCCTGATCTCGCCAACCGGTTCGCCCAACCCGCGACGGCCGGGCACCTGCAGATGGCCGTTCGGGTCGAGCTCCTGCACACGGGCCGTCGCGTAGCGGAGGTACTCGTCGCGATACTCACTCGGCTGATGCGCGAACCAGCAGATTTCGTCGTAACCCCACACCCAGTTCGGCGTTCCCAGATGCTGGCCCGGCTTGCCCGATCGGCCCCAGTTATCAAACTCCACGATGAACGGCAGGTGCTCGCAGCTCCAGCCGTTGGGCGTTACGCCGCCCAGGCTTTTGCCGTAAATCGAATGACGGAAATTCAGCTCCAGCGTGCCGTGCTGCGGATGCTCCACGTCGTCCTTGATGTGCTGCGGGTAGGAGTGGAAATCGAACAGCAGCCGCCCGTCGTCCGTCGCGACGCCGTGCGTGTGCGCGTCGATCAAAATCTTGTGTCGGCGTGCATGCTGCTCGGCGTATTTGCGGATGCGCTGGATCACGTTCCACCAGTGCACGTTGCCCGGATCGTTGTTGTTCATGAGGTGAATCTGCCCCATGTGCAGCGCCTCGTATCCCGCGTCGATATACCGCTTGGCGCGGTAGAAGAACCACATCTGCGTTTCGACTTTGCTCATGTCCGGCACGGAGTTTCCCTTGCCGAAATAGTCGCGCATCCAGTTGTTGGCCGCGTTCGGCTGCCACTTCACCGGCTCCTGCGACGCGGCTGACGAGTCATACAGCATCGCCTCGTAGCGAAACGTTCGTGCTTCAGCGGGCAGCCCGAATTCGGCGAACACCCATGCCGGGATCGACAGTTTTGAGACCAGCGGCTCGCACACCACTTCGAACACGCACGCCTGGAAGACTGTCTCCGCGTCCAGCCGCCCGTACGCCGCCACCAGATCCGCGGCCTTGGCGAAATGCTCTTCCTCCTCGTCCGGATTGCCCCAGATATACGCCGCCCGCCCGACGAATTTCGCGCCGATGTTGGCGAGCATGCGGAGATCATCCTCTCGTGTCGGCGACCACATCACCCGCGCCATGGAGATGGAGCGAGCGAGATAGCTTTCGAGGACAGTGCGGGAAACGGTGCGGTCGAAGGAGTAGGACATCGCGATATTCTGCCGCGCACCGCCAGACTGTCCATGGCCGGCCATTTAAAGCCCCATGAAGTATCCCGGCTCGAGTCGAAAGTGCTTCGCCAGCGCGATCACGTTCGTCTTGCTCAGCTCGCGCCTGCCCGTCAGGAGGTATGACACCATGGGCTGTGAGCAATCAAGGATATCCGCCAACTTGGCCGGGGTCGTCTCGCTCTGGTCGAGGAGGTACTTCAACCGTTGCAGCGGCGTCCGATGGTCAGCGTCATCCGGGTGCTGCTCATCTTGATACTTCAGCAGCAGGTCCGACATCAGAACAAGGTAATCTTCCTGATCCTTGTTCAGCTTGTGACCGGCCATCGCCATCACCACTTCTTCGACGTTTGATTCGTCCACGTCATCGTGGATCGGCCGCGGCGGGAGCATGGCAACCAGTTCCGGGTAGGTCCTGGGCATTTTCTTGAAAACGATGTTTTTCACTTTGGCCTTCATAGTTGCCCTTTCCATTGGTCCTTGTCGTATTCCGTGTGGCTCATAAACCGCAGGATGAAAATGCGGTTCAAGTTGTAGTGGATGGCCGCGATCAATCGGTAGTTGTTGCCGCCGATATTAAAGATCGCCACCATTCGGCCGCTCTTCACTTTCACTTCATCGGCGGAGGGAAAGGACTTGCGAACATCGTTCAGTGACGACCACCTGGCGCGCCTGGCCACGCTAAGCCATTCATTCAACGGCTTGCGGGCGGCGGCGTTCGCCTTCATGTACCCGCGAACCGTTGAAGGCTTCACAATCCACACCATAACATGGTGTTATATTGATCGGCAGAAGTCAAGCGAAATATAACAATATGTTATAGACGTGTTTTGCATGTTACTTGTGTAGGGCACGCTATTACGTGCCGCCGTTCTGTCCCAGCACTGTCCGCGTAACGGCAAGCAATAGCGTGCCTCCATCATGCAAATCTCGGTGTGTGGGTGGAAGCCCACACACCGAGAAGGTTGACGGTCGCTGGCAAATCAATCGCGGTTCTTACTTCTCAATCTTCCGCGGATCATCCGCCGCGTTCACGTACGTAATCCCCCACGGGCCGATGCCGCTGAGTTGGATGACCGTCTCTTCCTTCGTGTACGCGAAGTGATGCATCCCGGCGGGCATGCTCGTGTACGAGCCGGCCGGCAGGGCGCTGGCGCCGTCTTTGTTGAACGAATCGCCGTGCCCCATGTAGAGGGCGCCGGAGAGGACTGTTACGCGCTCGGCCTGCGGGTGCCAGTGCGGCATGATGTTGTAGTTCGCGGGGAGCTTAGCTCGCATGGTGAAGAAGCCGGGGGCGTGGGGATCGCCTTCCAGTACGGCGAATTGTCCGCCCGCGGGCAGACCGGGCGGGCCGTCAACCCACTTGATGTCGGCGGGAACGTACATCAGGTGCTTGGCTTCCGCATTGTCATGGTGGTGCATGCCGTCGTGACAACCGGCCAGCACCATCGCGATCGCCGCCAGGAGGAATGAGTAACGCATGATCGGGCTCCTTTCGTAAAAAGGCCGAGAGATAGAAGGGATGCTTAACGGTAGGCAGGCTGATCAAGCCGGGCAAACGGGGATTGGTGGGGAACGCTATTTTGACCTTTGCGCTCGGGTGCCACAGGTCGGCGTACTCGCAGACCTGTGGGTGCGGTGCGATCGCACGCGTCTCGGGGTAACGCGGCCTGTGGCACCCCGATTTCGTGCTTGGTGGGGATCAGGCGCCACCGGATCGCAGCCACGCCTCGTACTTGGCACGGTCGGCCTTTGCGATGACGAGAAGTTGCTCGGCGGAGGTGTGGGCGGGGGCCATCCATTCACCCAGGAACTCGGCGGCGACCAGCGTGTCGCGGTAGTCGGTCTGCGCGCCGTGAACGTTCCGCCGCAGGTCGTCGAGTTTGCCGGCGGAGACTTTCAGCAACGCGAGATGCACGCGGTCTTTTTCGCGGTGCCATTTTTCAGTGCCGTAGGTGTCGAGGATGGCGAGGGCCGCGTCGGCGGCGTCGGGGTCGGGGAAGCAGTCGTGAAGTTTCTTGAGCACGAGATCGCGCGTCGGCGTGAGCGGCATCGCGAATCACTATATCGCGCGGGGATGACGGGAAGGTGAGCGAAGAATTGCGAGAGCGGTCGCAAACGCGGACAGACACGTCGAGGGTTTGCGTGACGGAAGTGATTCAACGCCGCGACGGAACTCCCGGATTCCGGTGAAAGAATCCGCGACTTCCGTCGCGGCGTGGAGAATTTCGAAGTGCTGATGGATTTCCGCGCCGGCCCAACTCGCGGCCCGGCCAGGGGTTGCGAGAATCGCGATAAATCGGCCGATTTGTGCGGATTTTGGCCGACTTTTTCAATCGGCGGCGGTATAGATTGTACGGTCGTTTTGCGGAAGCGGACGACTTCCGGTTCCTCTCCCCAGCGAGGAGAGGTTGGTTGAGGGGCGAGACGTTCGCCCTGTTTAGCCGCGGCGGCCACGCCGCGTGGTACGGAAACGCGGCGTGGCCGCCGCGGCTAAACAGGGAGGTCGACGTGGCAGGCGATGCTGCTCGACTTGGGACGTTTCTCCCCTTACCCCAACCCTCTCCCCTCCGGGGCGAGGGGCCGGACGCTCTTTGACAATTGAATAGGGCTCGACCGATTCGCCGGTTGGTTCGGGACACATTTACGATTCGTGCGCGGTTGGGTCACCTTTTGCGCACCTTTGGCGCACCTTTGCGCACCTAGGCGCACCTTGGCGCACCCGCGCGTTTTTTCGTAACTGGTGGCCGGGCCGGTGATTAGGCGGCGGCGGGCGGTTCGGCGATGAAAAATCGGCGAAACGCGACTCGGCCGCGGTGAATGACCCGTCCCTTTCCGTCCCTAATCCGTACGTGAATCGTCCCTAAACGTACGTAAACGCACCTAGACGGACGTGACGAATCCTGCGCAGCCTCTGGCCGGGCCGTCATTTACATGGCGGCGGGGTGCGGGGAGTAAAAAAATGACGTTGTTCGGCCTGCCACGGAAGTGGCAAGCCCGGTTTCATGCGAACGCGTCGGTGGTCGGCAACTGTCCGCTGAGTTGTAATGCGACGAGCGACGCGAGTTGGTCCGGGTCGACCGGTTTGATCAGCAGCGGGGGAAGCACCGGCTTGTAGAGCGTGTGCATTTTTTCCTGGATCTCATCGACGCCCATGCCGGAGAGAAGAATCACTGGGAGGGCTGCGTGGTGTTCCTGCAGGTAGCTCAGCACGCTGAACCCGTCGCCACCGGCCATCCGGAGATCGAGCAGGACGAGATCGACGTGTCGCTGCTTGACGTGGGCGATCGCCGTCTTGCCGTCGGACACCTGATCGACGGCGTGCCCCAGTTGCGTGAGGAATTGGGTAAGGGCTTGCCGCTCGATCGGCGAGTCGTCGCACACCAGCAGACGGGCGGCGGATTCGCGTGCTGGCAGGGACTCGGACATGTAAACATCACCACTCATGGCCGGATTCTAGAACGAGGAGGATCACTTTTCCGAAAAAAGCTTGAATATCCGACAATCCCTGATGATGGGGATGCTTCAAAAGGAGCGTTGAACGCCCAGTCGCCAAGACCGCCAAGGACGAAACGCCAGGAAGAAATGACCTGGGATTTTTCTTTTCTTCAAACCTTGGCGCACTCGGCGCCTTGACGCTCATCGTTCTCTTGCACGAGGTTCAGATGCTTGACACACCGCGACGCAACGCGTATTCCTCGCACATGGATCACCCCAAGATTCTTTCCGACGGCATCACGTTCGACGACGTTCTCCTCATTCCAGCCCGAAGCGATTTTGTGCCCGGCGACGCGGATACGCATACGCGTCTCACCCGCGGGATCGAGCTCAACATTCCGCTCATCAGCGCTCCGATGGACACGGTCACGGAAGCGGCCTTAGCCATTGCCTTGGCGCAGGAGGGCGGCATCGGCATCATCCATAAGAATATGCCGATTGAAGGCCAGGCCCGCGAAGTGGAGAAGGTGAAGCGGTCCGAGAACGGGATCATCGTCGATCCGATCACGCTGCCGCCGAGCGCCACGGTGGGCGAGGCTCGGAAGATCATGCGGGAGTACAACGTCTCGGGCATCCCGATCGTCGACGGCGAAGCGAGCATGCACGGCAAGCGATCGAAGGAAAAGGCCGGGCGACTGCTGGGCATTTTGACCCGTCGCGACCTGAAATTTCAGGAAGACGACGCCCGGCGGATC
>Ga0268266_10002942_pt1 | contig 17587 bp, 14 predicted proteins | sample KBSS13metaG_FD_190356 | JGI IMG/M metagenome (GOLD analysis project Ga0268266, IMG submission 190356) | Switchgrass rhizosphere microbial communities from Kellogg Biological Station, Michigan, USA - KBS S1-3 metaG (SPAdes) (version 2) | ecosystem: Host-associated > Plants > Roots > Rhizosphere...
AGAAATGTGCTGCGCAGAGCACACGAAGTTCTCTGAAGGATGCGATGCATGTGTACCTTCCCCCGCCGGTTGAAAATTGGCAACCAGACTAGGTAAGGCGATCAACACTGTCAATAGATTTATTTCGCTAGCGACAGGCGTGTTTTATCAGTAAATGGAAAGGAACGGCGCAAGGCGCGGGTTCTCAAGACCTGTGTAGAGATGAGTGGGAGCGCCATAATCGAAGGCGATAGGACCTTGGGTGCGGCAAAGGGGCTGCGCGCGTGGGTAGCCAAAGATTGGTATGAGGTCAGGTTCTTCCGCCTGACAGGTGGAAGTCGAAGAACGCGAGGTTCATCTGACCGCCGCTGACGACGTGGATGGTGAGAAGGGATTTTCCGGCGGGCAAAACGAGGGCGGTGAGATTGGGGAGACGGTTCCAGTGGTGCCACTGGCGCCACGCGACCGGGTCGGCGGAGTTGTAGGTGGTGGGAATCTTCAGCTCGCCTGAGGCAGGTTTGCCGTTGACGTCGATGGAGATAGAGCCTCCGCGGTTGGAGGTGTAGAGCAGGTCGGCGGTGTAGGTTCCTGCTGTCTTTACGTCGACGGTGACGTTGAACCATTCTCCGGGTTCGGTCCAGCCGACGTAGAGCTGATTGGCTGGAGGGAGGACGATGGTCCAGGGGTTGTCGTCGATGCGGTCGGGTGAATTGTTGAACTTGGCGTAGGAGATGTCGACGCCGTCGTGGATGCGGAACTCGTGGAGGTAGGAGCCGTCGGCCGGGTTGAGCTCGCCGGAGCCGTGGTTGGCGGGATCGGAGTCATGGTACGCGATGCCTTCGCCGCCGTTGTCGTAGAAGGCGCAGTCGACGCGTCCGGGGTGACCTGCGGGGCGGTCTTGTGCTGCGCGTCGGTGTAGGGAGTGCCTTTGTAGGCCGGGGGAAGGTTGGATTGAGCGAGGGCAGCGGAGGCAAAGGTTAGGACTGCGGCGATGATCTTGGGCACGTAGGTGGTCTCGGAGAGATGGTAGTCGAAAGAATGGGATCTGGAGGTGGCGCGAAGATTGGTCTGACCTATATAGTTTTGTGCGGATCGGCAGAAAGCTTTGAGGAGCGCTTGCGATGAGAGTCTGGCATGGGATGCGGGTTGCCGGTGCAGCCACGGCGATGGTTGTGTTTGCTGCGGGGTATGCAGCGGCAGAGATGGGAGCCGCTTATAGGTTCCCGGCGAGTGGGGCGAAGGGTGTGAATCCGGATACGCATCTTGTGCTCACGTTTTCGTCGGCACCGGCGATCGGGAGGTCCGGCCAGGTGCGGATCTTCGACGCCGCGGATCACAAGCTGGTGGACACGCTGGATATGAGCATTCCGGCAGGGCCTGATCCGGTGCATCGGATCGGGACGCCGGATATTGACCCACATCCGCCGACCCCCACGACGACGACGCCGGCAGTGAAGTCGGTTCCTGCGGACCTGCACAGCTATCAGCTGAATACGATTGGCGGGCTTGCGGACTTTCATTTCTATCCGGTGATCGTGCATGGCAATGTGGCGACGATCTATCCGCATAACGGTGCGCTGCGGTATCACCGGAGGTATGCGGTGGAGATCGATCCGGGAGTGCTGACGCTGGTTGGCGGTTCCTTCGCTGGATTCAAGAAGAGTGAGTGGATGTTCGCGACGAAGAATGCTGCTCCGGCGGAGAGTGCGACGCGAGTCGTGGTGGCGGCCGATGGTAGCGGCGACTTCAACACGGTGCAGGGTGCGGTGGACTTTGTTCCGGCGAATCCGGCGAAGCGGGTGACGATTTTCATCAGGAACGGGACGTATGAGGAGATCGTCTTCTTCCAGAAGAAGTCGAATCTTACGTTCGAGGGCGAGGACCGCGAGAAGGTGCAGGTAGGGTATGCGAACAACAGCGCCTTCAATCCGCCGATGCCTGGACCTTCAAGGAGATGCGCCTTCTCGGCGTACGACTCGAACGGGATTGTGCTCGAGAATCTTTCGGTGAGCAACTATGCGTATGGGCAGGCGGAGGGGCTGCTTCTCTATGGCGACAAGGTTGTGGTGAAGAAGGTCAACATCAAGGGATCGGGGGATGCTCTGAATCTGCGGGGAAGAATCTATCTGGCGAACAGCAGGATTATTGGGGACGGCGACACGATTCTTGGTGTGGGGGCGGCGTTCTTCAAAGACTGCGAGATTCAGTCGATGGGGCCGTATATGTGGATTCGCAACACCGACGCGAACCATGGGAACGTGTTTGTGAACTGCAGTTTTGTTACTCGCCAGCGGCCTGCGGGAGTTCAACAGGCAGCAGGGACGAAGCCGGCTCCGGCACGGCCATCGATGGGCGCGGTGCTGGCGCGGCTTCCGAATAATCATGGTCTGAATTATCCGTATGCGGAGGCGGTGCTGATCCACTGCAAGCTGAGTGGAGTTCCGGCTGAGGGGTGGGGACCGGTTGAGGGAGACACGGACCATATGCATCTGTGGGAGTACGAGAGCACGGACATGGACGGGAAGCCGATCGATGTGAGCAAGCGGCATCCTGCTTCTCGACAGCTGACGACGGAGAAGGACGCGGAGACGATCGCGAACTATTCGAAGCCTGCGTTTGTGCTGGGCGGGTGGGACCCCACGGCGGGGAATTAGGCGATCGTCGGACCTGTTCCCTCCATCGGGCCCATGAACCGCAGGTCCTTCGACTGCGCGGCTTCGCCGCTTCGCTCAGGATGACACCTATTTACAGGGGTGATCGATGCCACGAAATTCCTTTCTGGAGCAGCTACGGAATGTTTCCTCCGTAAGTTCGGCCACGACCGAACGGGAAGCTGTAGATCGCGGTGGCGTTGAGCTCCGGGTGCTAACCCAGTGCGCCGAGCGCACGAGGAAGTCGAGCCAGCTCTTCAGGAGTGGAGGAGTTCGGAACGGAGCATCCGGGAGCGGCGATGTATTTGCTGCCGGCGGCGGTGTGCGATGACTTCCACTGCTGCCGCATCTGGTCGGTGGTGAGCTTTTTGAAGTCGATCTCGTCGACACCACCGGCGATGGTTTGCGAGTAAAGCTTGCGGGCTTCGGCGATGGGGATGCCGCTCTCCTTGATGGAGTACTGAAGGACGGGCGCGCGGAAGTCGCGGAACTGGCTGAGGTATGCGCGGTCGAGGTTGTGAAGGTGCATGAAGGTCAGTCTGGTGTCGGCGAGGGCATCGAAGACGCGCTTGTCGTAGGGGCGGCTGAAGCGGTTGTAGTCGGCGACAGGGCCGTAGTCGCTGTGCGAGTTGAAGATGCTTACCAGCGCGCCGGAGGAGCCGATCTCTTTGGAGCGACGGATGTGATTGAGGGTGGATTGCGTGATGGCGTCGATTGCGGTGTGCCACTGATCGGGGTGCTGACGCTGAAAGTCGTGAAGAGCGTTGATGATCTTGACGGTGTCGGCGCGGGAGGTGCCGAGGTGAGCGTACTCGGGTTGTGACTGGAAGAGGATCATGGCCGTCATGTAGGGGCCGTACAGAGTGTCGATGAAGTAGGCGTCGCCGTTGAGCTTGTCGCGAATGATGCGCAGCGTCTCGAGCTGCTTCGGATAAGGAGAGTCGAGCGGTTTGAGCTCGTACCATTTGCCGGTGGAGGACTTCGGATAGTCGAAGTCGTTCATCACTTTAATGATGTCGGTGTTGTAAGCGCGGTGGAAGTCGAGATGGTCCTGGGCCTCAAGCTGAGCGGTGGGGCGCTTGTAGTGGAGGTAGAAGGTGAAGGGCGGACGGTCGACATCCTGGCCGCTGAGGGCGCGATCGACACGTTCCTTGTGGGTGAACCTGCTTGCGCCGGCGGAGAAGGCAGGATGCGTGAGTGCGAGGCTGGCTGCTGCGGCGGAGCGGAGGAACGCGCGTCGGTTCATGGGAGATCTCCCGGTGAATGAGCAAAACAGCTGGAGGCCATTTTAGCGTGGCTGGTAAGAGAGAAGGCTCCAGGCTATCTTCAGTCGACGGGCTCTGCGGTAGCGAGCTCGCGGTTGGCTTCCATGAGGGATTCGGCGGTGAGGGCGTCGGCGCGCCGGAGCTGGGGGAAGAAGATGGCGGCGGAGGTGGTGACGAGCACGGAGCCGATGCCTCCGATGACGACGGCCCGGACGGCTCCCCACCAGGCTGCGGTGAGGCCGGACTCGAACTCGCCGAATTCGTTGGAGGCTCCGACGAAGAGCCAGTTGACGGCGCTGACGCGTCCGCGCATCTCGGGAGGCGTGGCGAGCTGCAGCATGCTGGAACGCACGACCACGCTGACCATATCGGAGGCTCCTGTGATGACGAGAGCGATCAGGGAGACCCAGAGGTTGCGAGAGAGGCCGAAGGCGATGGTCGCGATTCCGAAGATGCCCACGCAGGTCAGCATGGTGGCTCCGGCTTTGCGCTTGATGGGGCGCATCACGAGGAGGAGAGAGACGATCAGCGCTCCGACCGAGGGCATGGCGCGAAGGATGCCGAGCCCGCGAGGGCCGGCGTGCAGAATCTCCGTGGCGAAGATGGGGAGCAGAGCGACTGCGCCGCCGAGCATGACGGCGAAGAGGTCGAGGGAGATGGAGCCGAGCAGAAGCTTGGTCTTCCAGACATACTCCAGACCGGCGAGGACTGTCTTCACGTCGAATCCGGCTGCCTTTCTTTCCACTGGCTCAGGGCGGATCATGGCGATCAGGATAAGAAAGCCGGTCAGCATGAACAGGGTAAGGGAGTAGACGGCAGGGGCTCCGCGCCAATGCTCGAGAATGCCTGTCAAAGGAAGCGTGAAAAGAAGGCCTCCGACTGCAGGGCCTGACATGTTGGCGATCTGGTAGATGGTCGCGCCCCAGGTGACGGCGTTTACGAAATGATCTTTGGGGACGAGGCTGGGAAGCAGAGCGCTCGAGGCTGGACCACTGAAGGCTCTTCCCATTCCGATAAAGATGAGGACGGCGTAGATGGGCCAGACGCGACCACCCTTGAGAGCCCACGAACTGAACGAGAGCCAGAGGAGGACGGCGGTACAGACGGCCTGCAGGCCATAACAGAGCAGGATGATTGCCTTACGGTCGTAGCGGTCGGCGGCGTGTCCGGCGGCAAGCATGAAGATAAGACCGGGGAGAAAGAGGGCGAGGCCGGTGAGGCCGAGCTTGAGTGCGGAGTGCGTGATCTGGTAAACCTGCCAGGCGACGGCGACCGATTGGGCCTCCGCTCCGAGGATTGCCGCATACCGTGCGCACTGGTAAAGGCGGAAGTTTCGCGAGCGAAAGGCGTCTCCCGCTCGCGTGGTTCTTCGACTGTCTCCGTCAGCCATATCTCTATGCTGTCATACTTTACGGACGATGCGTGTGAAGCTGATCTTGCGGAAGAGGGATTGCAGCCGAGGGAGTGGGACATATCCGCGGGACGGCGTTGCCCGACGGTCTGGGAACGGTTGGGCTGGCGGGGCATCGGGACACTTTTTTCCGGCCTCTGCGGTCGGTAAAACCGGCCATGGAGGTGCATTTAACGGATGCGAAGGGGACTTACCGGTACACTGTAGATGCGACTGAGATTGTCTCGCCCGACAGGGTCGATGTCCTGAACGCATCGGCGCAGCCGGGGTTGACACTGGTGACGTGCTATCCATTTGACTATGTCGGTGCATCACCAAAAAGATTTATTGTTCATGCACGATTGATTTCTGTTGTACCGGAACACATTCTGTCTTGGTAAAAGAGGGCCACTGTGCGATTTCAGACCGTGAAGCGGATCCCGGGTCAGGATCCGGAGATGGTTTTGGGAGTTTTAGAAGATTGTATTCGCGCGGTTTCGAGCAACGATCTCGTTCGTGACGGCAGGCGAATTACATTTTTCGGGTTAGGTCCATCCCCGCGCGCGATTAACCGCCGCGATACGACCGTAATCGACGTGAAGGCAGAGAACGGTGGAACGACGATCGATGCAGACGTCCGTTTTCAGGCGTCCGCCTTTCTAGGCGAGACCCGGCAGGACGTTGTGGTGCAGGAGAAGCTCGATCGCATCTTCCGTTCGATGCTGACTCGGCTCGGCCTGGACGAGTTGGCCGATTCTGCGAATGGGCATAAGCCGCACGCGATTGTCGAGCCTGTCCAACCGATAGAGGAATTCCATCCGGCTTCAGAGGATACTCAGAAGCTGGAGCCTGAAGAGAGTCTTAACGAAGCAGGCGTAGTGAGAGCTGAAGCGCAGGCCGAAGCTTTGCCAGAGATTGTGCCTGCGGTCGAACCGGAGCTGGCAGCGGTGAAGACTGCGAAGGATGTGCAGTCGCAGATCTCTCCAAGGGCCGAGGCGGCGCCGGTTGCTGTGATTGAGAGGGCTCCAGAGCCCGCGGTTGCGAAGAGTGCCGAGCCCGAGGCTCCTCAGGTTGTAGAGACAAAGGGAGACGTGCCAGTTGTCGAACCGACTGAGTTGCCGATTGCGGCCAAGTCGTCCTTACAGCCGGTAGCTTTGCCCGCGCCGAAGATTTTCGAGCAAGAGAGTGCATCGTCTGAGGAGAAGAAGACTGGTGAACCTGAAGCAGCGACGCGCAGCATCGCGGTTCGCAAGGTCGAACCCAGGCCCAGGATTAAGTTCGAGTCTCTGCTGGCTGAACCGGAGTTGATCGTCTCCTCCAGTGAGGTGCCGCAAGCGGTGCCGCAGGCGGTGACAGAGAAGCCTTCGATTCCGCATCGTTTCTCGAGCTTCGAAGGAGAAGAAGGAAAGAGCTCGGGCTGGCTGAAGGGGACCGCCTGGGTCGCTGCGCTTGTTGTCCTGGTGCTTGCGCCTGCGGCATGGCTTTACCTTCCGAGGCATATGCAGGAAGAGGCTCCGCAGCCACAGCCGGCTTCAGCTGCAGTTCCCCAGGCCGCTGCTCCTGTACGGCAGCCTCCGGTTGGGGTTCCCGCGCCGGAGCAACCGGGAGCCAACGAAGATCCCGCCGTCGTCGTTTCGCAGTGGGAGACGGCTCTGCAATCGCGGGATGCTGCGGCGCAAGCAGCTTTCTATGCCGATCCGGTCGAACGGTACTTCCTTCGCCATAACGTGAGCAAACAGGATGTGCTGGCGGACCGGCAGTCGGCGATCGAGAAACGAAAAAGCATCTGGACCGTGAAGATGGAGCGGGTGAAGATCACGCATCCGAAGGACGCCACAGCGAGAGTCAGCCTGATCAAGCACTACATGGTGCAGGAAGAGGGAAGTCCTGTCTCGGAGTGGTTCGTGCCCTCAGTGGTCCTCCTTGTTCGTGAGGACGGCAGGTGGCAGATCACGTCGGAGCGCGATCTGGGTTGGGCTGCCTCGATGGACGAGTTGGAGGAATAAGATCCTAGGCCTTGTGTGATTTGAGCAAGGCCAGAACCTCTTCGGCGTGTCCTTCCGGCTTGACCTCTTCGAAGGTGTGGATGAGCCGCTGGCCTTTGCCTGTGTCTGGACCGATGAGATAGGTGGTCCTCTTCACGCCCTTCACCAGCTTGCCGTACATGTTCTTGGGCTTGATGAGATCGTAGCGGTTGATCAGGACCATATCTGGGTCGGCGAGAAGATCGTAAGGGAGATCGTACTTGTCCTTGAACTTCTTCTGGTCTTTGACTGTGTCACGTGAGATGCCCAGAACGACGATGCCCTCTTTCTGGAACTTCTTGAAGGCGTCGCGAAAGCCGCAGGACTCGATGGTGCAGCCGGGCGTGTCGGCGCGGGGATAGAAGAAGAGAACCACGGGGGAGTTCTTGAAGTCGGAGAGGGAGACGTCTTTGCCGTCCTGATTCTGGAGCGTGAAGTCTTCTACTTTGTCGCCTGGGTTCATATTTCTTTCTCTACTTTCCTGATTTTGCTGGAGCCATAAGGATCGCTGGCCGTGGGACCATTTTAATCTCGAATATGGCGGGCCATTGTTTTCCGGTCACAAACAGCCGATCGTGTTGCGCGTCGTAGGCGATTCCGTTCAGGACCGATTCAGCATCGACCTTCTGGTCGTCGGGCAGAATGCCGGTGAGGTCGATCCAGCCGATGACGTGTCCGTCTCGAGGGGAGATGCGGGCGATCTGGTCTGAGTGCCATACGTTGGCGTAGATCTCGCCCTTGATGTATTCGAGTTCGTTGAGCTGAAAGATCGGCTTCGATCCGTCACGGACGACGATATGTCTGGTTTCCTTAAAGGTTTCGGGGTCGCGGAAGCGCAGGGTGGCTGTGCCGTCGCTGGTGATGATCTCTTTGTCGGTGCGGGTCATCCCCCAGCCTTCGCCGGTATAGCGGAGCTGGCGGACAGGGCGAAGGCTGAAGCGGTCGTAGACGAAGCAGATGTGCGATTGCCAGGTCCACTCGTAGAGGTAGGAGCCCCAATCGATGATTCCTTCGCCGAAGTATTCTGCGGGGAGATCGAGAGACTGGAGCGGCTGACCTGTCTTCGGCGTGGTGACGATGACTTTGGAGTGGCCGTTTCGGCCCGTGCCCTCGTAGAACATCCCATCGCGAAAGAAGAAGCCTTCGGTGTAGTTCTCCGTAGAGTGCGGATACTTGGCGACTACTTTGTAGCCGGCAACAGGAGTCTCCGCGTGCGCGCTGGCCTGAATCAGCAGCAGTATGCACGCGGAGAGAATCGGGAAGAGCTTCATGAGTTGACTTGAACTAGAGGCCAAGTGCTTGCAGGGTCTTCTCGAGCGAAGCGGAGTCTTCGACATTCAGTGAGGGAATGGAAGAGTCCTTTCCGAGGATCTGACGGTTGAGGCCGGTGAGAACCTTGCCCGGACCTACCTCGATGAAGTGAGTCGGCCCCTGTGCGGCGAGCAGCTGGATACACTCCACCCATCGCACAGCGCCTGTGACCTGACGGACGAGGCAGTCGCGAACGTCAGGTCCGCGGGTGATGAGGCGTGCGTCCACGTTGGCTGCTACGGGAAAGGCGGGGTCGTTGAAGACGATGCTCTCGAGATCGGTGGCCAGCAGATCCTGCGCAGGCTGCATGAGCGCACAGTGGAAGGGAGCGCTTACCTGCAGCATGACGGTTCGCTTGGCCCCAGCCTCTTTGCAGAGCTGGGCCGCTCGTTGCACCGCAGCCGTCGAGCCGGAGATGACGGTCTGGTCGGGCGAGTTGAGATTCGCCGGAGACACGATGGATTGCGCCATCTGGGCGCGGGTAACTTCGGGCTTCGTTGCCGCAGCCGCCGAGGGCGTGCCGGCGTTGGCCGCCGCCGCAGCTTCGGGATTGGGAGCGTCGGGATTCACCGGCGGAGGTGGGGGAACCGTATTTTCATCCGAGGCCTGCGCACAGAGCTCGGTGATGCGATCTGCGCCCAGGCCGAGGATGGCAGCCATGGCGCCTTCCCCCGCAGGAACGGCCTGCTGCATGTAGCGTCCTCGGGCGCGAACGGTGCGGACCGCGTCGGTGAAGTTGAGAGTCCCTGCCGCAACGTGGGCGGAGTATTCGCCGAGGGAGTGCCCCGCTGCCATGGTGGCGGTGATGCCGCGTTCGGAGAGCACCCGCGCGACGGCGACCGAGACGGTGAGGATGGCGGGCTGAGTGTGCTCGGTCAGCTTCAGCTGCTCCTCAGGGCCTTCGAAGATCAGCTTTGAGAGCGAGAAGCCGAGTGCGGAGTCTGCCTCCTCGAAGAGAGACTGGACGGAGGGGAAGTTGTCGTAGAGGTCGCGGCCCATCCCGACGGACTGAGAACCCTGACCAGGGAACAGAAAGACTGGTTTCATCATCGATGACTATCGTAAATGAGCCGAGGCACTATGGCCGCTGTCCCCAGGCCGACCACACGATGGGCGAAGGCATCCTGAAGGAGGAGTCATCCATCTGCGCCAGGTCGCGTTCGAACTCCTGTTCGGTGACAAATCCGCCGCGAAGCATATCGTCGCGAAGCTGTTCGAAGTTGGCACGCAGGATCGAGGTACCAGGAGTGGTCGCGGTCCAGACGGATGCCTTGCCTTCTGACGCAACGTTGTGGAGGCCAAGGTCACGCAGCTCGCCGAAGAGTCTCCGGCCGAACTGATGATCCACTCCGCGCTGTGCCATCACGCGAAGCATCGCCTCGAACGTCTTTGAACGAACCTCACCGGGAAACGACGCCGGATCGGGCGAGATAGAGATGTCGATCTCCTCATCGAGGAGCCAGCCGCCGGGCTTCAGCGAAGCGGCCATGCGGCGAAGTACAGCTTCCCGTTCCGGGATGTGGGTGAGGACCAGACGGGCATGCACCAGATCGAACGCGGCCTCTGGCAAGGGATCGGTCACGATGTTGTGGCGCCGTACCTCAGTATTGGGCAGGTTCAGAGACTCGAGGAAACGAGGATCGATGTCGGTCACCAGCAGTTGTCCGGAGGGTGCAATCCGCGATGCGAGCCATGTAGCGATGGAACCGCTACCGCCTCCCACTTCAAGACACCTCCATCCTGCTCCGACGCCGAGGTCTTCGAGGTGGCGAATCGTCTCCGCATCAAAGGTGGCGGTGAGAGCCTGAAAACGAGAGGGTGCTTCTGGACCGGCATTGTCGAGAGAGTAGGTGGACCTGCCGTTGATTTCAGAGCGCTGCATATGTCCCTCCGTGAAACAACAAGAAGTAGTAGATCGCGTAGAGGGGGCCGTAATGTCGAGGTTATTGTAAACAGTCTCGGTGAGTGGCAACACCGGTCCTCTTAGCCTCGCCGCTCCGGGGAACTGGAGGCGGCCTGGGCTCAGCTGGGATCCGGTCCCTCGTAGAACAGAATACGATTACGTCCCTCCGCCTTGGCGCGATAGAGAGCTTCGTCGGCGCGGCGGATCAAGTCTTCAACGACTTTGGTGTCGGGGCCATACCAGGCTGCTCCGAAGCTGGAGGTCACGGGAACTGACTCATCCTCAAACTGGAATGGCTCATGCGAGATCGCCAGCCGCACCTGATTGAGGCGACCATGCGGATCATTGACGGCGAGTCCGGGCATGACCAGAAGAAACTCCTCCCCTCCGTAACGACCGATGAAGTCGTAGGGCCGGATGTGGTGAAGCATGCGGTTGGCGGCATCGCGCAGGATACTGTCTCCCGCGAGATGCCCCAGCGTATCGTTCACCTGCTTGAAGTGGTCGATATCGGCGAGGACGACGGCGAGCGGAACTCCGGTCCGGCGAGACCGGTCCATCTCGCGGATCAGGATGTCGATGATGGCGGAACGATTCCAGATTCCGGTAAGAGCGTCCCTCGTAGCCTGATGGCTGAGAGCTTCGCGTGTGGCCATCAGCTCGGCCTTTTCGGCCTCCAGCTCGCGGGTTCGTTGCGCGACCAGTTGCCGCAGGATGCGCTGGCGATAGAGCAGGCGGCGCTCCCGCCAGCGCCACAGAACGATGGATGCCGCAAAGGAGACTAGGCAGAGCAGAAGGTACATTGCCCGGGTTCGCCACCAGGGAGGCCGAATGGTAAAACGCAGGGAGATCACAGGCGACTGCAGTCCCTGATCCGGGTCAACCGCCTGGAGCTCAAGGCGGTAGTCTCCGGGCGCGATTGCCGGATAGTGCAGGTTGCGCGATGTCGTCTCGCTCCATTCAAACTCCATCCCGCTCAGGCGATAGCGGAAGCGGATGGAGCCTTCCCGGTCGAGATTCAGCGAGGTGAAGTTTACGTTGAGTGGGCCAGCCTGCCAGCGTGTCAGGGTGGTGGAGACGAGAGAGAGCCTTTGGGTTCCAAGCGAGGCCGAGGTAAAGCGGACGTCGAGCGGTCCGGGAGAGAAGAGGTGTTCCGGGTGAAGAAGGTGAATCGCTCCGCCGTTGGCGCCGATCCACACGGAGCCATCTTCGTCGTCGAGAAACGCTCCTTCATCGGTGTCGTTGGAGATCAGACCGTCGCGCCGTGTCAGCAGACGCCACTGCACACCATCGAAGACATTCACCCCGAGGTCCGTCCCTACCCAGAGCCAGCCGCGCCGGTCGACGCGAACGATCTGAACATCGTTGGAGGCGAGGCTCGGCGCTGTGATGGAATCCATCGTGTCGATGTGATCGCTGCGCATTCGCAGATGCAGCAGAGAAGGGATTCCACCCCCGATCCAGAGAGTGCCATCCGAGGCCGCAGCGATATTGCGCATCTGGCCTCGGATAGCTTCAGGATCGATCGCAATTCGACTGAAGCGGCCGCCTTCCTTCGGCAGCCGATAGAGATGGTTGTCGGCGAGGAACCAGAGGTCGTGGTTGGGGGACTCGGCAGCATCGGCGAAGGAGTCCTCGGAGATATTGGGATCGGAGATCTTCTCGATGGCAGGCAGGTCTGGATTGCGGATGACGTAAAGACCGTTCCGCGAAAGAATCCAGATGCGGTGAGAAGAGTCTGTGAAGGAACGTGCCAGGCTTGGTAGGCGGGCGCGAAAGGTGATGCGCTCCAGGGCGGCATCGATACGGTAGACCTCCCCCGTCAGAGCAAAGATCCAGAGAGAGCCGTCCGGGGACTGCGCGAAACCTGTGCCATGAAGGATGGGATATCTGTGAAAGAGCTCTGGCGTAGCCAGATTTTGATCGATGCCGCAAAAGCAGTTGACCTGAAACTGGTCCGCGATCCAGAGCCTGTGTCCGCGATCTCGATAGATAGGCCAAACGACGTCATCGTGCAAACCCTGCGCGATCGTCCAGTTTTCAACCTCGCGATAACCCAGCCACCGCAAGATTCCGTGTCCTCGAGTGGAGAACCATGGAACTCCACGGCGATCGATGAGAATCCCGCTGACGTCCTTGACGTCCACGCCATTTGCTAAACCGAAGATCTTCCAGGAAGAACCTTCCCATCGCGCTATGCCGTGGTCGATCTGGGTGAGTACGGCTCCCTGCGAATCCTGTGCCATGGCGAGAATTCCGGAGCCTCGATAGATCTCCGGACGATCGTGCAAGACGATATCGCGCGCGCGAAAGGACGACTCTCCGTGCTGGAGAACACGGATATAACGGCGGCTCCTCGCCCATAGCGTGCCGCCGCGATCTTCGAAGAGACTGTTCCAGGAGTCGGAAGGAACGCCTTGCGCTTCTGAGAAGACCTCGACGAGTTGAGGACCATCCATGCCAAGGGGCCTGCGAACCCGGCAGATGGCCGTGCCGCAACCGATCCAGAGCTCATGGTCTTTCGAGGTGAAGATGCTGTGAAGTTTGCCGAGCGCAGGGTTTGCCTTGACGTCGGCGGAGCTGAAAAACGGCTCGGTACTCCATTGGTTGGAATGGTTGGGCAGGCGGCTATGCGAGAGCAGCATCAGAGAGCCGCGGGCCAGGAAGAGGACATGCGTCTGGTCGATCGAACTGATCGGTTCCCCGGCCCCGAACTGCATGGGGGTGCCTCCGGTGGGTACAGCCACAAAACCAGTTCCATTGAAGTAGTACAGATGATCGTTCGTGGCGACCCAGATTCTGCCGAAGGCATCCTTATGCAACCCGAGAACCAGCGATTCGCGGATGCCTTCCGTCGGGCCGAAGCGGACGAACTGTGCGCCATCGTAACGAAACAGGCCGTTCTCTGTAGCCAGCCAAAGCAGTCCGGAGTTGTCCTCGGTCAGACCGAAGACATCGAGATTGCGAAGACCCTCATCCTCGCCATAGTGAAGAAAGCTGAACTGTTGAGCAACGAGCTTTGGATTTGTCGCAGCAAATGCGAAGACTGTTTCAAGGACAACAAGGACCAGCCGCATAACAAAGCTTCCGCTGGGTGACAGGGACATTGGGGGCCGAAAAGTGGGTTTGCGTTCAGGCCGGCTGCTCAACGGAAGTCACCTGCGCAACACCTCGGGTTCGGCCGAACCGCATAGGCGGTATTCGGCCGAGCTCAAAATTTTAAAATCTGGGGGCCCGGGTGTCTCCTTACTGTATCAAGATGAAGGGCTTGGCGGAAATGGGCAAGAGAACGAATCGAACTTGGTTTGACCGAAAGGATGGAATATCCCGGGTCGGGACGAAGGGATTGCAGACGTTAGGGAGCTAGACTCCCAGGCCGAAATCCACGTCCTGCTCATCTCCCGAATGGGAGTAAAAATCGTAGGGAGTGCGCCGGTTGAACTTGTATCGCTGACGAAGTTCCCGGCCGATGAACAGGCCGAGCGCGACTGCTCCCAATCCGGCTGAGATCCAGCCGATGGTCTTGATGAGGGTAGACTCCTCGTCGTTCTCCGGGAAGGGAAGTTGGTTCAAGGCAGATATCACAGAGTCCTCAGTGCTGGCCGACTTCATGCAAGGATGATAGCGCAGGTTGCAGGCCGCTGGCAGGCGGTCCGGCATGGTTTCTTGGTTCAGTCGACGTCAACCTTCTGGAAGCCAAGACTGTACAGCAGCGTAGTTACCGTGGCCCTTGCATTCTTTCGTGCAGCATCCAGAATTCCGTCCGCGAGCGCTGTCTGCTGGAGTTGCTTCTCCGCCTTGGCGCGCGTCTCCGATTCAAGATTCTGATCGACAGGAACAAGGATGCCGGTTGAACGGCTGTAGACCCGGCTGTGCTGGTTATCGATCGTAGTGGCGAACAGCTGCGTGGCTGGAAGCGAGACATGGATCTGGCGGGAGCCGTTGTTGTCGGTGATCCGAACGTCCTCTGGCTTCAGCATCGCAAGGTCGATTCCTGCGATCGCCTGGCCATGAACCACCAGCAGAATCCGGTCGCCCGCCAGCAGGTCGGGAAGGACGGTGCTGGACTTGGACCCTTCGACGATGGTGTCCATCGAGTAGACGACGGTCTCCAGGCGGTTCAGGCGCTGAATACGATGCACCACTGCCGGGACCGAGGTATCGAACTCCGTGGTGCGACCCATGATGCGATCGGCGATGTGGCCCATGAAGCCGGTCGTGGCATGGCGCAGGAAGAGAGCAAGGACAGCAGCCCCGAGCAACAGGGCAAGCAGGAAGGCCAGAAAGCCTCCCGACGATCTTCGACTGGTGTTGTATTGATCCGTCATCCTATTTTGGATGGTATCTCACGCCCTGGCGATTATCGGATGGCCTCAGAGAACAGAGGGTGTGAAGCGAATGTAAAAGATCCGGGGAGCAAGCCAGGTGCTCACTCTCCCGGATTCAGCGGAGCTCGTTGTCTAGATCAGGTGCTAGGCGGCGAACTTGCGTGCACCGAATGCAGCGAAACCAATCGCTCCGGTGCTGAGCAGCAACAGGGTCGAAGGCTCGGGCGTCACGGCTGTGCTGCGTGATGCGGAGATGATGCCGGCGGAGATCTCGCGTCCGACCGAATCTACGTAGGTGTAGCCGAGGCCGCCAGTCGCGAGGGCAATCGTGACGCTGTTGTTACCAAGGCTTCCCAGGTAGCTCAGGTTGATCAGCGATCCCAGAAGGAAGTTCGCCTCCGCATTGCCATTCGAGTCGGCGAGGGTAAAGGTGTCGCCGCCGATCGTGAACGAGAGACCGGTGATGTCGTGCCCCGCGGATCCACCTTCAAAGTAGTTGTGGGTCAGACCGGTGGGTGCGCTGTCGATTGTGAGGGTTCCTACGCCACCAGAGACATTTCCGATGAGGTTGGTGAGGGTAAGGTCGTACGTTACGGGCGCGGCATGAGCTGCAAGAGGTGCGACAGCCAAACCAAGGACAATTACCAAAGCAGAAAAAATTCTACGCATACAATGAAGGGCCCTTTCGTTCTCGATACTTGTATGTGTAAGATGATGTGCTACTTAGGTGATAGTCAACGGGAAAAGATATTCTTTGGATGCGCAGAAAATTGCAGTTTACGTCGTTTTTTAGGACAGAGACATCAGCAAAGGTCTTCCGATCGAAGACCGTGCATCGAAATTTACTGAAATTGGCTTGTGGGCTGAAGCTTTATTCTGCAAAAACGTCAGCGCTATTCTGCAAGAAAATGCATATGAAAAAATCTTTGCAGCGTCCGCTTCAAAGAGCTTTCGTTATCAGAAAGCCCTTCGAAGTTGCGTTACTGAACTACATGGCTTGCGTGACAGCCGAGTCTGCGACCAACGAGCGAGACTCGCGGTTGCGATAGCTGGCGGCGATAAAGTCGCGGAAGAGCGGGTGTGGCTCGAGCGGCTTCGATTTGAACTCGGGATGGAATTGGCAGCCCAGGAAGAAGGGATGGCCGGGAATCTCGACGATCTCGACGTAGGTCGCGTCGGGAGTGGTTCCGGTTAGCCGCAGTCCGGCACCCGTGAGGACTGCCTCATATTCGCGATTGAACTCGTACCGATGGCGATGGCGCTCTGAGATCTCGGTTGTACCGTAGGCCTTCGCGGCCAGCGAGCCGGGCTCGAGCACGCAGGGCCATGCTCCCAGTCGCATGGTGCCGCCCATCTCTTCGACGCCGGTCAGCTCGCGCAGCTTATAGATGATGCGATGCGGTGTGGCGGGGTCGAACTCGCCGGAGTTTGCGTCTTTCAGACCGCAGACATTCCGGGCGTACTCGATGCAGGCAGTCTGCATTCCCAGGCAGATTCCGAAGTAGGGTGTGCCGGTCTCGCGAGCGTAGCGGATGGCGTTGAGCATGCCTTCAATGCCGCGCTTGCCGAAGCCTCCGGGAACGAGGATGCCGTCGAAGCCTTCGAGCTGACTGCGATAGTCCTGGGTAGGACGACCGTCGGCGTCATGCGTCTCCAGGCCCTCGGCCTCGATCCAGGTAACGCGCAGCTTCAGATTGTGGGCCAGAGCACCGTGGACGAGTGCCTCCTTCAGCGACTTGTAGGAGTCTTCGTACTCGACATACTTGCCGACGATGGCGATCGAGACCTCATCCTGGGGGTTGTAGGCGCGATGAACGATGTCCTTCCAGCGCGAGAGGTCGGGCTGGCGCGTATCGATGCGCAGATAACGGAGTGCGAGTTCGTCTACGCCTTCCTGCGCGAGATTCAGCGGAACCTCATAGATGCTGGCGACGTCGCGGGCAGCGATGACGGCCTGCTCCTCGACGTTGCAGAAGAGGGCGATCTTCTGGCGCATCTCGCGTGGAACAGCGCGCTCGGTGCGGCAGAGCAGAATATCGGGCTGGATTCCGATAGAGAGCATCTCCTTAACGGAGTGCTGTGTAGGCTTGGTCTTCAACTCCTGCGCGGCGGCGATCCAGGGAATCAGCGTGACATGGACGAAGACAGTATTGTCGCGACCAAGGTCCTGGCGCATCTGCCGGATGGCCTCCAGGAAGGGAAGCGACTCGATATCGCCAACCGTGCCCCCGATCTCGACGATGGCAACGTCGCAGTCCTGCGCAACCTTGCGCATGGCGTTCTTGATCTCGTTGGTGACGTGCGGAATCACCTGCACGGTCTTGCCGAGATAGTCGCCGCGGCGCTCCTTGGTGATGATCTGCTCGTAGATGCGCCCCGTGGTCAGGTTGTTGTCGCGCGAGAGCTTGGCGTGTGTAAAGCGCTCGTAGTGACCGAGGTCGAGGTCGGTCTCGGCGCCGTCGTCGGTGACGAAGACCTCGCCGTGCTGAAAGGGCGACATCGTCCCGGGATCGACGTTCAGATAGGGGTCGAACTTCATCAGGTTGATGCGGAGCCCACGGGCCTCCAGCAGGCAGCCGATGGAGGCCGCTGCAAGACCTTTGCCTAATGAAGACACAACGCCGCCCGTTACGAAGATGTACTTTGCAGACATTTCCGCGACCCCTTTAAATTGATTGGAAGTTTGTGCGTGGTGTGCACGATTAAGTATCGCAGGGTTCCGGGCGGGAGGCAATA
>Ga0268266_10002943_pt1 | contig 17587 bp, 12 predicted proteins | sample KBSS13metaG_FD_190356 | JGI IMG/M metagenome (GOLD analysis project Ga0268266, IMG submission 190356) | Switchgrass rhizosphere microbial communities from Kellogg Biological Station, Michigan, USA - KBS S1-3 metaG (SPAdes) (version 2) | ecosystem: Host-associated > Plants > Roots > Rhizosphere...
GGCATCCGCGACGAACCGGTTGACGCCGACCACCGTCGCGGTGGCCGCATCGACCGCCACCTGGGCGCGGTACGCCGACTCCTGGATGTCGCGCTGAATCAGCCCCGCTTCGATCGCGGCGAGCGTGCCGCCGGCCCGCTCGATCTTGTCCAGGATCTCCTCGGCGCCCCGTTCGATCTCGTTGGTCAGCGACTCGATCGCATACGAGCCGGCGACCGGATCGACCGTGTTCGCGACGCCCGTCTCCGATCCGATGATCTGCTGCGTGCGCAGCGCGATCCGCGCCGATTCCTCGGTCGGCAGCGCCAGCGCCTCGTCGCGGCCGTTGCAGTGCAGCGATTGGGTGCCGCCGAGCACCGCCGCCATCGCCTGCAGCGCGACCCGGACGATGTTGTTGTCGGGCTGCTGGGCGGTGAGCGTGCTGCCGGCGGTCTGGGTGTGGAAGCGCAGCTGCTGGGCACGCGGGTTCGTCGCCTGGAAGTGGTCGCGCATGATGCGCGCCCAGAGGCGGCGCGCGGCGCGGAACTTCGCGATCTCCTCCAGAAAGTCGTTGTGGGCGTTGAAGAAGAACGACAGGCGCTGGCCGAACTGGTTCACGTCGAGGCCGGCGTCGATCGCCGACTGCACGTAGGCCCGGGCGTGCGCGAAGGTGAACGCCACTTCCTGGACCGCCGTCGATCCAGCCTCGCGGATGTGATACCCGCTGATCGAGATCGTGTTCCAGTTCGGCATCTCGCGCTCGCAGAACGCGAAGATGTCGGTCACGATCCGCAGCGACTCGCGCGGCGGGTAGATGTAGGTGCCGCGGGCGACGTATTCCTTGAGGATGTCGTTCTGCACCGTCCCCGCCAGTGCGCGCGACGCGACGCCCTGACGCCGGGCGACCGCCAGGTACAGCGACAGCAGGATGATCGCCGTCGCGTTGATGGTCATCGACGTCGACACCTGGCCGAGCGGGATCTGATCGAACAGGGTCGCCATGTCCTCGATCGAGTCGATCGCGACCCCGACGCGGCCCACTTCCCCCGCGGCGAGCGGATGATCCGAGTCGTAGCCCATCTGGGTCGGCAGGTCGAAGGCGACGCTCAAGCCGCTGACGCCCTGCGCGAGGAGGTACCGGTAACGGGCGTTGGATTCCTCCGCCGTGGCGAAACCGGCATACTGGCGCATCGTCCACAGCCGGCCGCGATACATCGTCGGCTGGATGCCGCGGGTGAAGGGAAACTCGCCCGGATAACCCAGGTCGGTCTCGGGGTCCCGCCCGGCGAGATCGTCCGGCGTCCGGACCGGCGGGGTGGGGCTGGCGACGCTCACGCGGGGATTGTAGCGCGACTCGAACCGGATCCGTCGCCGTAACTGCTTGACACCACAATGGCTAGGGCTTAAACTCAACCTACCTACAAGGTCTTTTCCGACACAGATGCACACGTCAGGCGCCCAATCCTGTCCACCAGCCTTGGTGTAGGCAGGTTCGATTGGGAAGCGCCCCGGAACCCGGCCCGGCGGCGTAGGAGGGAAAGCAGATGGACGAGGTCGTGAACCGGTTCGCACGAGAGCTGGCCGACGCGATCGCCGCTGCGGTCGCAGAGAATCCTCAAGTGGAAGCGTGCCGCGAGAAAGCGCGCGCGGCGGGTTTCGAAATGAAAGTCACGCTCGAAGCGGTGGTCGGATTCGTGAGCCGCTCACAGACTGCCGCCCTGACGAAAGTCGCGGCGCCTGCCCGCGTCGTCCAGCCGAAGCGTGCGCTTGAAGTCACCGCGAACGATCGACGGTTCCTTCGCTCGCTGCGGATCGCCGCTGACGAGACGACGGAAGCGGTGGAGTGAAATTAAGAAGTACGAATTAAGAATTGAGAATGCGTGAAAAGGCCGGCGCGCCGAGAGGTGCGCCGGCCTTTTTTTCTAGCGCCCAGCCCCCGGCGCCCGGTCCCTAGCCCGCAGTCCCCTGTCCCTTCGCCTGGTTCGCCACCCGCGCGGCGGCGGCTGCCGCGGCCGCCGGATCGCCGAGATAGTAATGACGCAGCGGGCGAAGGTGGTCGTCCAGCTCGTAAACCAGCGGGATCCCGGTCGGGATGTTCAGCTCGACGATCTCCGCCTCCGGGATGTTGTCGAGATCCTTCACCAGCGCGCGCAGGCTGTTGCCGTGCGCGGCGATGACGACGCGCTTGCCGGACGCGATCGTCGGCGCGATCGTCTCATGCCAGTAGGGCATGAACCGCGCGATCGTGTCCTTCAGCGACTCGGTCAGCGGCAGGTCGCCCGGCTTCAGATCCTTGTAGCGCGGGTCGTGCGAAGGGTGCCGTTCATCGTCGACCGTCAACGCCGGCGGCGGGATGTCGAAGCTCCGCCGCCAGATCTTGGTCTGCGCCTCGCCATGCTTCGCCGCCGTCTCCGCCTTGTTCAGCCCCTGGAGCGCACCGTAGGATCGCTCGTTCAGCTTCCAGCTCTTGATCACGGGAATCCAGAGCTGATCGAGCGTGTCGAGCGCGATGCCAAGCGTCTTGATCGCGCGCTTCAGCACGGAGGTGTAGGCGACGTCGAAGACGTACCCGCCCTCTTTGAGCAGGCGCCCCGCTTCGCGCGCTTCTTCGCGGCCGCGTTCGGTGAGATCGACATCGTGCCAGCCGGTGAAGCGGTTTTCCTTGTTCCAGGTGCTTTCGCCGTGACGTAACAGAACGACCTTATGCATGGTCCGCCTAAAGGCGGACACTACCGAAGGGCAGCGTCCGCGTGGTTTCGGTAGCGTCCGGCTTCAGCCGGACCTACGCACGTACGGCGCCTCGTCCCGCGAACGTCGCGGCCGATCCGAGCTCCTGCTCGATGCGCAGCAGCTGGTTGTATTTGCAGATGCGATCGGTGCGGCTGGCGGATCCGGTCTTGATCTGTCCGGCCGCCGTGCCGACCGCGAGGTCGGCGATGGTCGAGTCCTCGGTCTCGCCCGAGCGGTGCGAGATGATCGTCGCGTAGCCGGCGTCCGCCGCCATGCGGACGGCGTCGAGCGTCTCGGTGACCGTGCCGATCTGGTTCAGCTTCACGAGCAGCGCGTTGCCGACCCGTTCGGCGATCCCTTTCTTCAGGATCTCCGGGTTGGTCACGAACACATCGTCGCCGACCAGCTGCACCCGCGAGCCGATGGCGGCGGTGAGCTGGACCCAACCCGGCCAGTCGCCTTCCGCGAGACCGTCTTCGATCGACACGATGGGGTACTGGCGGATCCAATCCTCGTACAGCTGGATCATCTCCGCCGACGTGCGATCGGGCTCTCCTGATTTCTTGAACGTGTAGCGGCCGGCGCCTGCCCAGAGCTCGCTCGACGCCACGTCGAGCGCGATGAAGATGTCCTCGCCGGCCTTCAGCCCGGCCTTGGCGATGGCCTCGAGCACAACTTCGACCGCCTCGCGATTCGACTTCAGGTTGGGCGCGAAGCCGCCTTCGTCGCCGACGCCGGTCGACTGGCCGCGTCCTTTGAGGATGCCGCGCAGCGCGTGGAAGATCTCGGCGCCCATCCGCAGCGCCTCGCTGAACGATCCGGCGTTCAGCGGCATCACCATGAACTCCTGGAAATCGACGCTCGAGTCGGCGTGGGCGCCGCCGTTGAGGATGTTCATCATCGGCACGGGGAGGGTGTAGCGGTCGTTGCCGTACAGCGCCCCGATGTGGCGATAGAGCGGCAGCGTCTTCGACGCCGCTTCCGCGCGCAGCGCCGCCATCGAGACGCCGAGCAGTGCGTTGGCGCCGAGCCGGCTCTTGGTCGGCGTCCCGTCGAGCGCGATCATCGCCGCGTCGAGCCCGCGCTGATCCAGCTCCGGCCCGCAGACCGCCGCCGCGATCTCGCCGTTGACGTTCGCCACCGCCTTGCGTACGCCTTTGCCGCCGTAGCGCCCCTTGTCCCCGTCGCGCAGCTCCAGCGCCTCGCGCTCACCGGTCGAGGCCCCCGACGGCACCGCCGCGCGCCCGAAAGCGCCGCCCGCCAGCGTGACGTCGACTTCCACCGTGGGATTGCCGCGCGAGTCCAGGATCTCGCGCCCTCGCACCTTCGCGATCTTCATCGAGTCTCCGTTAGGAAATGTGGTCTACGCGCCGCCCCCGCGGCGATCGGCATCCGCCTCGAAACGCAATGCTTCCTCGCTGAGTGGTCCGATGTACGGCTCGTCGTCCACCGTGACGACGACGATGCCGGAGTCGGTGACGGTGTGGCGACGGCGATCCTCTTCCGCGTTGTACCCGATCAACGCGCCGCGCGGGATCAGCACGTCGCGGTCGATGATCGCGCGCCGGATGCGCGCGTGCCGGCCGACGCGCACTCCGGGCATCAGGATGCATTCCTCGATCTGGCAGAAGCTGTGGACGCGCACGTTCGGGCACAGCACGCTCCCCGAGATGCGGCTTCCCGAGACGATGCACCCGGGCGAGATGACCGAATCGAGCGCCTGGCCGCAGCGGCTGCCGGCTTCGGCAAACACGAACTTCGCCGGCGGCGCCTGCGGCTGGTAGGTGCGCAGCGGCCACTCGGGATCGTAGAGGTTGAACTCGGGGTTGACCTGGCAGAGATCCATGTTGGCGTCGAAGTAGGCGTCGAGCGTGCCGATGTCGCGCCAGTACTTCGAGGCCTTCTTGTTCTCGTCGTAGAAGCGGTACGAATAGACCGGCGCCTCGTGGATCAGCGCCGGGATGATGTCCTTGCCGAAGTCGTGGTTGGTCGGCTGGTTGGCGTCGGCCTCGAGCGCGCGGACCAGCACGTCGGTGTCGAAGATGTAGACCCCCATCGAGGCGAGGGCGAAGTCGGACGATCCCGGCATCGGCGTCGGGCGCGCCGGCTTCTCCTGGAAGCCGGTGACCCGCTCCGTTTCGTCGACCGCGATGATCCCGAAACGGCTTCCGTCGGCGACCGGGATCTCGATCGTCGCGAGCGTGACCGCGGCCTTCCGTTCGTGGTGCAGCCGCAGCATGCGCGCGTAGTCCATCTTGTAGACGTGATCGCCCGACAGCACCACCAGGTGCCGCGGGTTCTCCCGCATGATCGAATACAGGTTCTGGTAGACCGCGTCGGCGGTCCCCTGATACCAGTGCTCGCTGACCCGCTTCTGCGGCGGGAGGATCTCGACGAACTCGCCCAGCTCCTCCGACACGATGCCCCAACCCATGCGGACGTGCCGGTTCAGCGACAGCGACTTGTACTGCGTCGCGATGAAGATGCGCCGCAATCCGGAGTTGATGCAGTTGCTCAGCGCGAAGTCGATGATGCGGTAGGGGCCGCCGAAGTAGACCGCTGGCTTGGCGCGTTCTTTGGTCAGCGGGTAGAGGCGCTCTCCCGCGCCGCCGGCCAGGACGATGACGAGGCTGTCGTCGAGCAACGCCGACATGGCAGGCCGTCAGCTCCTGCGCAGCTCGACGCGTGCTGGCGCGCCGTCGGACCCGACGACCCGGAGAGGCAGGCAGAACATTTCGTAGATTCCGGGGTCGACCTGCCGTAGATCCAGACCCTCGATGACGATCGTGCCGGCGCCCAGGAGCACGTGGTGCGCCGGCGCGCCGGGGTTCTTGAACTGTTCGACCGACAGGTAGTCGACGCCGACGACCTTGATGCCGTGCTCGACCAGGTGCTTGGCGCCCGACTCGGTGACGCCGACATAGTCCGTGTGAAATTCGGGCGAGCCCCACAAGCGCGAGTTGCGCGTCTTGATCAGCACGCGGATGTCGTCGGAGAGGTCGATCGTGCCGAGATCCTCGGCGGCGATGCCGGCGCGCGAGGACACCTCGATGACCCTGGCTCGTCCGATCAGCAGCTCGAGCGGCAGCGACTCGGTGCCGGCCCCCTCGTCGAAGAAGTGCCGGGGGGCGTCCACGTGGGTCCCGGTATGGGCGCTCATGTGCAGCGTCGAGACGTTGGAGCTGTCTCCGCGCGCCAGCCGCTTGATCGGTTCCACGCTGAACGGGGTGTTGTGAGGGTAGGTCGGGAGCTGGGCATCGAGCGGCACTGAGACGTCGATGAGCTTCATGGGAAGAAACCGGATGTTAGCATAGCCCCGGACTCCGGAAACTCGGCTGAAGTGCTGGCGGCAGAAGGGTTTGACTTGACGCAGACCGGACGCCTATTATGAGCTAATCGATTAAGCCCTTTTATCTTGGGAGACTAGGCTTTATGAAGCAGCGGCGTGCCGTGTTTGCGCTTACCGTCCTCGTTGGCTGTGCATCGTCGATGATGCTCTTTGCGCAGAGCAAGGACGACAAGAAAAAAGACGAAGCGCAAAAGCGAGAAATTCAGAGCATCGTCAAAAGCGTTGACGATCTCACGGCCGGCCAGCCTGCGGCCAACGACCTGTCGATGACGTGGCTTCGCGAGGACGTGCTCAAGGCACAGGGCAACAAGGAATACGTGCCCTTTACCGTGCAGCTCGATCCGTCGAAGGTGGCGGGTGGCACGGTCGCCTTCTACTGGCGCGTCGTGTCGAAAACCGCCGCTGCCGTCCCCGTGGCCGAGCCCGGCAAGAAGGACGACAAGAAGGATAAAGACAAGGACAAGGGCAAGAAATCCGACTACGCCTACGAGGACATCAGCTTCGTGCCGGTGACCGCGGGCCAGACGTCGATGAAGATTTCTCGCTCGTTCACGGTGCCGGCCGGCAACTACGACGTGTTCCTCATCGCCAAGGAGCCGACGCCGGAGAAGGCGCCCAAGAATGCGCCGCCGCCGAAGATTTCGGCCCTCAAGCAGACCGTCAACGTCCCCGACTTCTGGAACAGCGAGCTGGCCACGAGCTCGGTGATCGTCGCGCAGCGGATCGACCCGCTGCCGGCGCCGCTGACGCCGCAGCAGCAGGCGGATCGGCCCTACGCCCTCGGCATGATGGAGATCCTGCCGACCTTCGAGACCAAGTTCACCAAGAAGGCCGAGCTCTCGACCTTCATGCTGATCTACAACCCGAAGGTCGACGGCGCCAACAAGCCGGACGTCAGCGTCGAGTACAACTTCTACCAGAAGCTCGCGGGGCAGCCGGAAAAGTTCTTCAACAAGACGAACCCGCAGAACCTGAACGCGCAGACGCTGCCGCCGAATTTCGACTTCGCGGCGGGCCACCAGCTGCAGAGCGGCCAGGCCGTGCCGTTGGCGTCGTTTCCGGAAGGCGACTACCGCCTCGAGATCAAGATCACCGACAAGATCGCGAACAAGTCGTTGACGCGCGAGATCGCCTTCACCGTCATCGCCTCGTAACACAGCAGAACGCGGGAGCACGCATGAGCAGCAGTTCCAGAATGACGGCGTCGGCGGTCGTCGGCGGTCTGGTGCTCCTGTGTCTGCCCGCGGTCTCCAGCGCGCAACTGGCCGGACAACTGCGTCCGGTCGCCAACGTCGCCTCGATTGCGGCGGGATCGATCCAGGGCACCGTGCAGGACGAGCAGGGAGCCCCGGTGGCCGGCGCCACCGTGTCGGCGCTCGGGGCGTCGTCGGCATTCGCGGTCAGCGACCGCGGCGGGCGGTTCGAGATGCGAACGCTGTCGCCGGGGCCGTATCTGCTGCGAGCGCACCTGGCCGGCTTCGTCGCCTCGCGCGGCCAGCTCATCGACGTCAGGCCGAGCGCGCGCGCCTCTTCGTCCATCGCCCTGCGTCATGTGAGCCCAGCGGAGGCGCCGGCCTCGTACCCGGTGCTCGCCGCCGGCGTCGCCCCAGTACCCGATGCGCCCGCCGTCGTGCCGGTGGGTGAACCCGCCGGGACGGCGAATACGTCGGGCGCCACGGGAAACGACGATCATGGCGAGCTGGCGTGGCGCCTGCGGCACGCGCGCCGGACCATCCTCAAGGACGCCACGGTGCCGCAGGAGATGGTTGCGGCCGCCGACGCACCCGCCGACGGCTTCGGCGGGCAGAGCGTCTTCGGACGGGTTACGAACTCATCTGCCCGGCTGGCCTCCAATTTCTTCGCGGGAACGCCGTTTTCGGGGCAGGTCAACCTGCTGACGACCGGCTCGTTCGACACCCCGCAGCAACTCTTCTCCACCGACAACTTCGCCCACAACACGGCGTACCTCGCGCTGGGCGCCCCGGTCGGCGAGAACGCCGATTGGACCGTGCGCGCGGCGCTGACCCAGGGCGACCTCGCCTCGTGGATCGTCGCCGGCGAATACACCACGCGCGCGCCGGCCCGGCACCGCTACGACATCGGCCTGTCGTACAGCACGCAGCGCTACGAAGGGGGTAACGTCGCGACTCTGCGCGACGTCACCGATGGCAGCCGCAACGCGGGCGCGATCTACGCGTTCGACACGTTCTCGATTTCGCCGGTTCTCACGCTCACCTACGGCGGCCGCTACGCGCGCTACGACTATCTCGAGGCCGCCAGCTTGATCAGCCCCCGCGTCGCGCTGACCTACGGGCCGGTGGATCACTTCCGCATCAGCACGATGATGTCGAGCCGCGCGGTCGCCCCCGGCGCGGAGGAGTTCATGCCGCGGATGGACGCCGGCATCCTGCTGCCGCCGCAGCGGACGTTTTCGTCGATCGCGGCCGGCAGGCCGTTCGAGGCCGAGCGCACCAATCACGCCGAGGTCGAAGTCGAACGCGACATCGCGTCGGCCACGGTTTCCCTGCGGGTCTTCAAACAGCACGTCACCGATCAAATCGTCACGCTGTTCGGTGTCAGCACTCCGGATGCGCCGTCGACGGTCGGCAACTACCTCCTCGGGAACGTCGGCGACGTCGACGCGTCCGGGGTCAGCGCGGGGATTCGCGCCGCGATCGGCGGCCGCGTTCACGGCGCGATCGAATACTCGATGACCCGTGCGCGGATGGTTTCGCCCGACCTCGCCTACCTGGTCGTCGATCCCTCGGCGCTCGGCCTCGACCGCCAGCAGATTCACGATGTGGCGACGACGATCGAGACCGAGGTGCCCGAAACCGCCACCCGTGTCATCGTGCTGTATCGCCTGAGCAACGCGTTCGCGCACGCGTCGGCGTCGGCCCCGCCGATCGACGCGCGGTTCGACGTGCAGGTGCGGCAGTCGCTGCCCTTCATGGACTTCAGCAGCGCCAAGTGGGAGATGCTGGTCGCGGTCCGCAATTTCTTCCGCGAAACCGCGTCGGATCAGTCGATTTTCGACGAGCTGCTCGTCGTCCATCCACCCAAGCGCATCGTCGGCGGTCTGACGCTGAAGTTCTAAGGCTCCCCAGCCGACGCCCAAGCGATCCATAATATTGAAGACAGGACTCCGTCTCGTTGGAGTCTGGTGTTGATTTCGATTCGTCTCAGAACGTGAAAGCTATATTTTTCATAATGTTACGGCGGATCGTCGCCCCTGATTCCAGGGTATGGCCTTTGCTACCTGGACCAAGGTCGTGGTGTTTCTGATGCCACGATCCAGCGCAGCGACCATGGCTGAAACCGATCTGCATCACGACGAACCGCTCGAGACGCGCTGGCTCGTCTGGGGTCGCTCCGCGTTCGCCGTCACGGTCGTGGCGTTCCTGGTCGCGCTCGGCGTGGCCAACGTCGCGATGTACTCGCGGTGGCACGAGGTCGAGGACGGCGTGCTCTGGTCCGCGCGCGCCGAAGGCGTGACCGCGACGGAGGTGGCCGCGGGTACGGCGGCGGCCGCTGCGGGCGTCGAGCGCGGCGACATCCTGCTGGCCGTCAACGGGTCGCCGGTGCAGACGCCGTCCGACGTCGTCGAGTATCAGCATTCCGGTCACGCCGGCACTCGCCTTCTCTACACGCTGCTCCGATCGGGTGCCCGCCAGCCGCTGGAGCTCGCGCTCGCGCCGGCGCCGCGCGGCAACTCGATGTATTTCGTGCTGGCCGCGGTCGGCCTGTTCACCCTCCTGGTCGGCGCCTCGGTGCGGGTGCGCCGTCCGCGCGACCAGGCGACGCTCCATTTCTTCTGGCTGTGCGTCGCATTCTTCGGCGTCTTCACCTTCTCCTTCAACGGACCGTTCGATCGGCTCGACTGGGCGTTCTACTGGGGTGACGCGGTCGCCTTCGCCCTGCTCCCGCCGCTGCTGCTGCACTTCACCATGGTGTTCCCGGCGCGTCCGAACGACGAGCGCCGAACGTCGAACCGCGAACGATTCAAGGCCCTGTTCGTCCCCTTGATGTATGTGCCCGCGCTGGCCCTGGGCGCCGCCCGGGTGATTGCGGTCACCAAGGAATCGCAGGGCACGCTGTCGGGCCCGGTCTTCTCGCGCGTCCTCGAAGTGCTCGACCGATCCGAGCCGGTTTACCTGTTCGTCTATGCGGCGGCGGCGCTCGGCGTGCTGCTCGGCGCGTTCCGGGAGATCGTCTCGGTCACCGGACGCCGGCAACTGCGCTGGATCGCGTGGGGCACGGCGCTCGGCGTGGGTCCGTTCGGGCTGGGCTACGCGCTGCCCTGGGTGGTCGGCGTCAATCCGCCGATCGAGCTGCAGCTGACCGCCGTGCTGCTGGCGGTGGTGCCGCTGACCTTCGCCTGCGCCATCGTCCGCTACCGGCTGCGCGACGTCGAAGTCATCGTCAAGCGCGGCTTCGCCTACACCGCGTTTCTCGCGGCGAGCGTGGCGCTCTACGCGGCCCTGCGCAAGCTGACCGGCTTCGTATTCGTCAGCGATGTCGACGATCACAACTGGATCATCGCCGCGCTCGCGACGCTCGTCATCGTTCTGCTGGCGCGCCCGGTGAAAGATGCGGTGCAGAACGCGCTCGACCGCGCCTTCTACCGCGATCGCTACGATTACCGCCGCGCCCTGGTGGCCTTCGCCCGGGATCTGAACAGCGACCTCGACATCGTCAGGCTGAGCCAGCGCCTCGTCGCGCGCATCGTCGAAACGCTGGTCGTCGATCGCATGGCGCTGATGCTCGCGGCCGGCGACCCGAGCGACGCGGACGATGACCAGCCGGGCGACTTCACCTCAATTGGCGACTACGGCTTCGGCACGCCGGTCCCGCCGCTGTCGCGCCGTTCGTCGATGATGTCGCGGCTCGACGGCGGGCACACCGTCGCGCTCGACGATCCGATCGTGGCGGCTCGCTTCCTCGCCGAGGAGGTCGAAGCCTGGCGCGACGCCGGAATCTACTACTTCGTGCCCTGCGTGTTCGAGGGGCGGACCATCGCCGTCCTCGCGCTCAGCCGCAAGGAGACCGACGAGCCGTTCAACAGCGAGGATCTCGGGCTGCTGACCGCGGTCGCCGGCCAGGTGGCCACGGCGATCGAAAACGGCCGGCTCTATCGCCAGCTGCACCTCAAGGCCGAAGAGCTCGGCCGGATGCGTGAGTTCAACGAGAACATCCTCGAGTCGCTCGACAACGGCCTCGTGGTGTTCGACGCCGACGAGAAAATCGTCCGCTGGAACCGTGCGCTCGAGGAGTTCTACGGCGTGGCGCGCGACGCGGCGATCGGCTGCCGCCTCGGCGACCTGTTCGACGCCCCGTTCGTGGAGGCGCTGCGGGCCGCGCGCCAGGAGCATCCCTACGGCGCGACGCTGCACCGGGTCCCGCTGTCGTCGCGCGACAGCAGCATGCCGCGCCTGCTGGTCAACGCCACCGAGGTGCCGCTCCAGAACGCCGCGGGCGACGATGCGGTGGTCGGGATGCTGATGATCATCGAGGACATCACCGACCGCGTGCAGCTCGAGGAGCAGCTCCAGATTTCCGAGAAGATGGCGTCGATCGGCCTGCTGGCCGCGGGGGTGGCGCACGAGGTCAACACCCCGCTGACCGGCATCTCGAGCTTCACCCAGATGCTGCTCGAAGGCGCCGATCCCGCCGATCCCAAAACGGTCCTGCTCGAGAAGATCGAACGGCAGACCTTCCGCGCCGCCAAGATCGTCAACGGCCTGCTGAACCTGTCCCGTCCCGGTACGGCGTCTAACGAACGGGTGGAAGTGGATCTGAACGCGATCATCACCGACGTGTTCTCGCTGCTCGAACACCAGTTCGCGGTCGGCAGCATCAAGGTGCGGCGCGACCTGGCGCCGGTGACGGCCGGGGTGCTCGGCATCGAGCATCAGCTCCAGCAGGTCTTCCTCAACCTCTTCCTCAACGCGCGCGACGCGATGCCGAGCGGCGGCTGGCTGTCGGTCGTCACGAGGGTCGAGGCGGGCCGGGTGATCGCCGAGGTGGCCGACACCGGCTCCGGCATCCCGTCCGAGCAGATCGCGCGCATCTACGACCCGTTCTTCACCACCAAGGCGATCGGCCGCGGCACCGGACTCGGCCTCTCGATTACCTACGGCATCGTGCGCGAGCACGACGGCACGATTTTGTGCGACAGCGCCGTCGGGCAGGGCACACGCTTCACGATGGAGCTGCCCCTGGCGACGGCCGCGGCGCGCTCCGCGCGGGCGAATTAACCATGGCCACTTCACGTAACGGCACCATCCTCGTCGTCGACGACGAGGAGATCATGCGCGAGATCCTCGAAACGCTGCTGACCCGCGAGGGCTACGACGTCCGCGTCGCCTCCTCGGGCGCGGAAGGCCTCGAGATGGCACGCGCGCTGCCGTTCGATGCCGCGATCGTCGACATCATGATGCCCGGCCTCGACGGCATCGCCACGCTCGACGAGCTGAAACGGATCGACGAAGACCTCAACGTCATCATCATCACCGCCTACGCCTCGGTCGAGAGCGCGATCGCGGCGATGAAGACCGGCGCGTTCGACTACATCACCAAGCCGTTCAAGAACGACGAGGTGCTGGTCGTCGTCCGCAACGCGATGGAGCGGCGGCGGCTGCTCAACGAGAACCGCAACCTGCGGCAGAACATCCAGGAGCGGTACCACAAGTTCGCGAACATCATCGGCCGCAGCCCGCGGATGCGGCAGGTGTTCGACCTGATCATCCAGGCGGCGCCCAGCCGGTCGACCATCCTGATTCAGGGCGAGAGCGGCACCGGCAAGGAGCTGGTGGCGCGCGCGATTCACGCCAACTCCTCGCGGTCGGAACGGTCCTTCGTCACCGTCAATTCCGGCAACCTGCCGCCGGACCTGCTGGAGTCGACCCTCTTCGGGCACGTCAAGGGCGCGTTCACCGGCGCCGTCTACCCGAAGAAGGGCATGTTCGACCTCGCCGACAAGGGCAGCATCTTCTTCGACGAGATCGGCAACGTCCCGCTCGAGACCCAGGCCAAGCTGCTGCGCGTCATCCAGGAGCGCGACTTCATGCGGCTCGGCGGGATGGAGACGATCAAGGTCGACGTCAGGATCATCGCGGCGACCAACGTCGATCTGCGCCAGATGATGGAGGAGGGGAAGTTCCGCGAGGACCTCTTCTACCGTCTGCACGTCATCTCGATTCAGCTGCCGCCGCTGCGCGATCGCAAGGACGACGTGCCGCTGCTGGTGCATCATTTCCTCGAGAAGTACGGCGAGGAGAACAAGAAGGGGGCGCTCGAGCTGACCCCCGATGCGCTCGATCTGCTGACCGAGTACGACTGGCCCGGCAACGTCCGCGAGCTCGAGAACGTCATCGAGCGCGCGGTGGTGCTCAGCCCCGGCAACGTCATCGGCGTCGAGCTGATTCCGGATCACGTCCGCAAGGCGCCCAACTTCCAGATGCCGCAGTTCGTCGTCCCGCCGGAAGGCATCTCGTTCAAGGACGTCATCACCGACTTCGAGAAGCGCCTGATCGAGTCGACGCTGGAGGCCGCAGGCGGCGTCCAGAAGCGCGCCGCCGAGCTCCTGCACATCAAGCCGACGACCTTGAACGAGATGATCAAGCGGTACGAGATCCGCCCGCGGCGCAAGCGGACCGCGAACGGCGGCGGCGCCGAGCCGCGGCACGAGGCGCCGGGCGTGGCCGGCTCGATTGCGCCGGCGGCGCTGCTCGACGAGAAGTGATCCGGCGCCGTCCGGCGGCCGGATCTATCTCGCGTTCTTGATTTTCGCGAAGAGACGCTCGTACTTTCCCAGCACCACATCCCAGCGGTAATTCTGGGCGACGTACTCGACGCCGTTGCGTCCGAGGGCGGCGCGCAGCCGGTCGTCGCCGACCAGCAGTTTCAGCGCCTCGGTGAACTCGTCGCCGTCCGCGTAGTAGAGCCCGCCGTTGCTGCGGACACAGTGCTCCACGAGGACGGCGCTGCGCGCGTTGGCCAGGATCGGGGTCCCGACCGACAGCGCCTCGAGCGCCAGCAGGGACAGGCTCTCGTACGGCGATGGGCACACCACCACCGTCGCCGCTTCCAGCGCCTGCAGCCGCTCACGGTCCGAGAGCCGGCCGGCGAAACGGATGTAGGGCTCCTCCGGCAGCGCCATCAGCTTCGAGCCCATCAGCACCAGCGTCGAGTCGCCGCCATCCTTCACGTACGTAGTGAAGTACTGAATCAGTTCTTCGCAGCCTTTGCCCGGGTCGATCCGGCCGCCGTAGAGGACCAGCGGGCCGTAGAGCCGGTGACGGCGCCGGAACACCGCGCCGCGGGCGCGGAGGTGCTCCGGGAAATCGAGCGTCGGTGCGCCGTCTTCGAAGTTGGCATCGGCCTCGGTCGCATCTCCGCCTGCGGTCGACGGCCCCTGTTCGTCGTCGGGCGGCGGCGCGGGAATGCGCGGGTAGACCTGCTGCTGCGGCAGATCGATGCCGACGCCGACGGTCTCTTCCAGCAGCGGGCGATCGGGAAATTGCACCTCGACGAAGCGCCGCTCGCTCTCGGTCAGGTAGCAGAGCGCGGCCGGCTTGCGAAAGACATCCTTGAAGATCTCCAGCTTGATCGCCGGCTCGTCGTGCGCCGTCGACACGAGGATGCTGCGCTGCGGTGCGATCTCGAGGCCCAGCACGGTCGGGGCATACAGGTAGGTGAAGAAGACCAGCACGTCGTACTGCTGATGGTTGCGCCGCAGGAATTCGATCAGGCCCGGGCACCAGGGTCCCTGCTGCTTCAGCCACTCCATTTCGTCGGCGCGGCTGTGCGGGCCGTGGTAGATCCGGTCGGAGAAGGCGTTGAACGCGTCGATGTCGCGGGTGGCGGCGCTCGCGAATCGCCGCACGGTGACGCCGCGCACCCGGTCGCTGCCCTCCGGGTACTCGTTCTTCCAGGTGACGTAGTCCTGGGCGCAGCTCGTGAGCACCTCGACGTCGTGGCTGGCGGCGATCCGCTCGGCGACGAGCCGGCACAGGTGTTCGGATCCGCCGAGGACCTCCGCACCGTATCGCTGGACGATGAAGGCGATCTTCACGACAGTGTGTGGAGCAGCGCCGTGAGCTCGCGGGTGACGCGGGCATCGCCGAAGTCGGCGAGGCGGCGGCGCTGGCCGGCGATCACCTGGGCGCGGAAATCATCGTCGAAGGCCAGCTGGCCGAGGAGCTCCGCGGTGTATTCGATGTCTTTCGGGGCGAACTGGACGCCGGCGCCGCCAAGCGTGTCGGGAACGGCGGCGGCGGCGTACGCGAGCACCGGCACGTCGGCGGCCATCGCTTCGACCAGCGGCACGCAGAAGCCTTCGTGTTCGCTCATCGAGATGTAGACCGCAGCGTGGCGGTAGTACACCGCGAGCTCCTCGTCGGATACGGGACCCGTGAACAGGAATCGGTCATTCAGGAAGCGGAACTCCGTCATCAGCGCGCGAATCATTGAATAATACCGCGGCACCACGTCGAACCGGCCGACGAAGATGAAGCGGTAGTAGGCGTCGACGTAGCGCTTGTAGAACTCCGCCAGCCGGATGATGTCCTCGATCTTCTTGTTCGGCGCGATCCGTCCGACGAACAGAAAGTTCACGAGCCCATCGTCGAGGAGGGTGTCCAGCGCCGGGCGTTCGGCCGGTTGGGTGATCCGGGAGGTGTCGACCGCAATCGGAAAGACGCCGGTGCGGGTGAATCCCAGCGCCTCGAGCTCCCGGCGGTTGTAGTCCGAGTCGCCGAGGGCCAGATCGACCCTGCCGGCGAGGGTGGCGAGCTCGTCCCGCCCCAGTGAGGCGAGGCGGAAGAGTGCCGGATCGTAGGGGGCGAAGTACGACGCCGGCGTCACGTTGTGGTACTGCAGGACGCGGCCGGAGCCGAGCGAGGCAAAGGCCTCGGTCATCGGCGACGGCAGCGCGTAGTGGAAGATGGTCAGCTGGCCACCTGTCGCCCTCGGATCGGCGAACGGCCGCACGTCGTGCCTCAGGTCGTCGTCGATCGTCAGGGCGTAGAGCTCCGACTCGTGCCCCATGGCGCGCAGCAGGTCGCGCACCCGGCGCGCGCTGTCGCCGATCGCATCGCCCTTGTGCGCCGCCGGTACCCATTGGTTGACGATCATAAGAATTCGGAATTCCGAATTCGGAATTTGGAATTCGTACGCATTCTTAATTCCAAATTCCTACTTCTTAATTCCCTCAGGCTCCGGCGGCAGAGCCTGATAAATGGCCGGGCGATACATCCGGAGCTCCTCCAGCTCCTGCGCGGCGTCGAACTGTCCCCAGAAATCGAACGCCACATGGGGGAGAGCCGCGCGCGGGGCGGCGAGCATCCGTTGGATGAACCCGAGGAGGGTGCCGGCAAAGTCCTTGGACCGCAGCCGATCCACGGCGGCGAGCTGGCCGTCGACAATCTGATCCTGAAGAGCGGCGTTCGACACGATCTCGTCGATCAGCGTCGCCACGTGGATCGGATCGCGGTCCTCGAACAACACGCCCGCGCCGTCCATGGTCGAGGGCACCGCGGTGGCGGCATACGCCAGCACCGGCACCTGCTTATAGAACGCTTCGACGATCGGCACGCAGAAGCCTTCGTGCTCGCTGGCGCACAGGAACAGGTCCGCGATCTCGTAGAAGGCCACCAGTTCTTCGTCCGACACGTGGCCGATGAAATGGACGTGCGAGGAGCCGAGGCGGCCGACCAGCTGGTGCAGCGAGTCCACATACCGCTCGAATCCGCTCTGCGCACCCACCAGCAGCAGGCGCGAACGCGGGTTGAAGATCGTGTGATACGCGTGGAACCAGGCGATCAGGTCCTCGATCTTCTTGTTGGCGATGACACGGCCGACAAAGACGATGTTGGTCCACTCGTCGTCGAAGTCGCGGGCGACGAACCAGTTCGGCTCGCGATCGAGGTGCGAGAAATCGGGGACCACCGGCAGCACCGCGGTTCGCGGGAAGCCGAGCGCCTCCAGGTCCTCCCGGTTGAACTCGGAGTCGCCCATCGCCAGGTCGCAGCGGTCGGCATACGCCTGCAGCTCGCGCCGGCCCCGAAACGTCTGCCGCGCGAGCGTCCGGTGCACGCCGACGAAGTACTCGGGCGGCGTGATGTTGTGGTAGATGAGCGCCATCCGGTCCGGCAGTGCGTACGCCGTCCGCGACGCCTTCGACCCCAGCGAAAAGTGATGCAGCAGCAGGTTGTCCGGGTGACTGAAGTCGATCAGCTCGCGATAGTCGCGGGTCTGCGGCTCGAGCCGATGGTCGGCGGTCTCGACGAAGATTTCCGATTCGTATCCGGCGGCGCGCAGCACCCGTTGGATGCCCAGCACTTCGTGTCCGATCGCGTCGCCGTACCCCAGGGTGGCGAGCACCTGGTGGATCCGAATCACCCGCGCCTCCAGACGGGCCCTTTCGGCAGCTTCGCGAGGACGTCCTGGGCCGCCGGCAGATCCTGGCGGCGGCGGTCGAACCAGCCCGGCAGCGGGTCGGCGGCCGGCGGCGCGCCGTCCTTCTTC